>Ga0105047_10003777_pt1 | contig 26596 bp, 27 predicted proteins | sample MAT04_FD_78384 | JGI IMG/M metagenome (GOLD analysis project Ga0105047, IMG submission 78384) | Freshwater microbial communities from Lake Fryxell liftoff mats and glacier meltwater in Antarctica - MAT-04 (megahit assembly) | ecosystem: Environmental > Aquatic > Freshwater > Ice > Liftoff... | reverse complement strand
GCGAGGCCGACATCAGGGCCACCGGCTTGTCCTTGAAGGGCTGGTCCGGCACGCGGGACAACCAGTCAATGGCATTCTTGAGCACGCCCGAGATCGAGAAGTTGTACTCCGGGCTCGCAATCACCAAGGCGTCGGCAGACCGGATCTCCTGCGCCAGCTGCAACACCGCAGAAGGCATGCCCGAGCTCTCCAGATCGTGGTCGTACAGCGGAATCTGCCGGTAATCCGCGATGCGCAGGGTCATGCCCTCGGGCAATACCTCGCCTGCAGCCTGCAGCGCGCTGCGGTTATACGACTTGCTGCGCAGACTGCCGCAAATTCCGAGAATGGTGCGATTCGCCATGGGTCTGATGTCCTTTGTCAAAAATGGGAAGTCATGTGGTAGCTGCAGCACCGGCATAGGCCGGCGCCACGCGGATCTCGAACCGACCGACACCGTCCACACCGGCCTCGATGCGGTCACCTGGCAATACCGGGCCCACACCTTGCGGGGTTCCGGTCATGATCACGTCGCCCGGCTGCAAGGTGTAGAACGAAGACGCGTACTCGATCAGCCGCGCAATGTCGTACACCAGGTGTCGGGTATTCGACTGCTGGCGCGGCTCGCCGTTCACGCGCAACCACAGGTCAAGCTGGTCAGGATCGGCAATCTCGTCGGCAGTGACCAGCCATGGGCCGAGCACCGCATAGGTGTCGATCGACTTGCGAAACGACTGGAACTCGGTGCCCCGCACTGTCATGTCCAGCGCCACGGAATAACCCGCTACATGGGCCATGGCATCTTCGCGGCGCACCTGGTGGCAGACCGAGCCGATGACCACGCCCAGTTCCACCTCATGGTCGTTGCGGCGGTCCGGGAAACGCAGCACGATGTCCTGTCCGCAACCGATCAGTGCGCTGCCTGCCTTGAGGAACAGGCCCCAGTCACCGATCGACGTGATCTTGCGGCCGTGGGCAATACCCGCATCGGCCTTGGACTCGGCAACATGGTCCGCATAGTTGATCGGTGCGCCGATGATCTTGCCCGGATTGGCCACTGGGGATTCCAACACCACCGCAGCCAGCGCATGGCTCTGCGCGCCCCGCATGGCCTGGCGCATCGGTTCACGCAAGTGCGGCAATGCCTCGATCAGCAGGTCCTTCTGCGGCAATGGATAACGCTGCGCCGGCAAGCGCTCGAGTACGCCAGTGACGTCATACACCAGGTTGTCCGCTACAACCCCGAGCCGGCCCCCGTTGAATCGGCAAATCTTCATGGCATCGTCCTGTCGATACGTTCATCCGATCTGGTCATGGCTGCTGCACATCGCTTTCGTCGCATTCTTCGCGCAAGTAACCCATCGACGCCAGGAACTCCCGGTCGGTCATCACAAACATTCGCGCATGTGTGTTCGTCGCAGTATGGCGGACCCAGTTCCAGTGCGGCACCGTGAAAACGTCGTTGCGGCGCCACTCGATGACCCGGCCGCCGATCTCGCTGCGCCCCTCGCCCTGAGCCACAACACAGACCGCATTGCTGGTCGTGCGCTGGCGCCGAGTCGTCCGCCCGGGCGCACAGTCCAGCAAATAGCAGTCCAGCGTGGGAAGTACCGCGCCTTGCGACACCCCATCCACATAACGCAGGCTGCGGCTGCCATCGGCTGCGATCATGGCAGCGTCCAGTGCCTGGCAAGCGCGGTCCCACGAGAAGCGGAAACGGTCGGCTGCCGCTCCTCCTGGCGCCGTTCCGTCGGGGCCAAGCGTGGCACCGTTCCACGCCGCCGCGGTGACCCGGGTTGGCGGCGGGTCGAAATGGTCGGCACCTGCTGCTGCAAGTTCAAAAAAAATGCTGTCCAGATGGTGCAGCAGCGGCAGGTCCAGACCATCGAACCACACCAGGGGCTCCGATCCCGCATGCACATGCTCGTGCCAGGTCCATGCCGGCGTCAGCACCAGGTCGCCCTGGTTCATGGCGCAACGCTGGTTGTTCACGGTGGTCTCTGCACCGCTACCCGACATCACGAACCGGATCGCCTGCAGGCTGTGCCGATGGGCGCGCGCGGTTTCTCCCGGCAGCAAGGTCTGCAGGCCGGCACTCAGATTGGTGGTGGTGGCAGCGGCGCCGCCAAACGCCGGGTGGGTCAATAGCAGCACTCGCCGCTCCGCGTCCTGCATGGACACTTCGCGCGTGGCGCGAGCGATCAGCGGCTGCATGTCATGCCAGTGCCAAACCATGGGGTCGTCGCGCGCTGCAGGCACACGCGTGGTGACACGCTGGTAGCGGTCCCACAACGGTTGCGCGTGATGGAGTGCCAGGGCGCCGATCAGCTCGGCGTACCTGTCTTCCACGAGTGTTGGCTGCATATCGTCTCCGTGCCGGCCGAAACATTGCCGGCCTGTCGCTTTCTGCGTTGCAGTCTAGTGCGATCTCATATAAATTGCTACGAACGCAATTTATCTGCAGTATCAACACTATGAATATCTCTGAAATCTTGCTGCCATGCCACGGCGCATGCGGGAGTGGCACATGGAACTAGGGCGGCTAGACCTGAATCTGCTCAGAACCTTCGACGCCATCCACCGCCACCACAGCCTGTCGGCCGCAGCAACCGAACTGGGGCTGACCCAGCCCGCGATCAGTGCCGCGCTCAAGCGCCTGCGCACGCACTTCGACAATCCATTGTTCGTGCGCACGTCGCACGGCATGCGGCCGACACCCCATGCCGACACGATGGCGACCACGATTGCGCGCGCGCTGGAGATCCTGGGTGGTGTCGGACAGGTGCTGACCTTCTCGCAGGCGAGTACCACGGTCCATTACCGGGTCTATATCAACGACGTGGGCATGTTGGTGGTGATGCCGCAGGTACTGCGCCAGGTGAGTGAACTGGCGCCCGGCGCCAAGATCAGCATCGTCGATTTGCGCCCCGACGAGGTAGTGGATGCCCTGGACCGTGGTCACATTGACCTGGCAATCGGCTATTTCCTGGGCATGCCGAACTGGGCACGCCAGCAGACGCTGCGCACGACCCGCTACGTTTGCGCGGTGCGCTCGGACCACCCTCAGATTGGCGACAGTCTGTCGATGGAACAGTTCCTGAACGCAAAGCATGGCATGTACGCGACCAGTGGATCACCCCACAGCGTGGTCGATGAAACCCTGGCTGGGCTCAACCTGAGCCGCAACGTGTCATTGCGGGTACCGCGCTTTGCGGCGTTGCCGTTCCTGATCGCCAGTTCCGACCTGATCGTGACCATTCCCGAAGACCTGGGCCAGACCTTCAGCCAACTGATAGACATCAAGCTGTTTCCGCCACCGTTCGCGCTGGCTCCGTTCGAGATCAAGCAGTACTGGCACGAGCGCCACCATGCCGAGCCGGCATTCAAATGGCTGCGCAGCGTGGTGCGCAAGGAGACGCTGACCATTGCACGCCAGCATGCCCGCAAGACGCCGGCGTGAAGCCGTCGCCTTGCGGAAATGTCAGCGAATCGCCGGTCCACGCCACGGTCCCGTGTTCAGAGCAGTTTGACGCCAGTACGCTCTTGCACCTGTTCACGGCTGACATCGGGCGCCAGTTCGACCAACTTGAGACCTTCGGGGGTGACGTCCATCACGGCCATGTCGGTAATCAGGCGGTTGACAACGCCCACGCCCGTCAGCGGCAAGGTGCACTCGGGCAGAATCTTCAGATCGAAGCCGCCGTCCTTCTTGCGCGCCACATGTTCCATCAGGATGATCACGCGCTTGACGCCCGCAACCAGGTCCATCGCACCGCCCATGCCCTTGACCATCTTGCCCGGAATCATCCAGTTGGCCAGGTCCCCTTTTTCACTGACCTGCATCGCGCCCAGGATGCTCAGATTGATCTTGCCACCTCGGATCATGGCAAAGCTGTCGTGGCTGCCAAAAATCGACGATCCCGCCATCGTGGTGACGGTCTGCTTGCCGGCGTTGATCAAATCGGCGTCGACCTCATCTTCTGTCGGAAACGGGCCGATGCCGAGCATGCCGTTTTCCGACTGCAGCCAGACCTCCATGTCGTCCGGTACGAAGTTGGCCACCAGGGTCGGAATGCCGATACCCAGGTTCACGTAAAAGCCGTCTTGCAATTCCTGGGCAGCACGCGCCGCCATCTGATCTTGAGTCCAGGCCATTTCTTATCTCCTGTGGGTATCGTTCGGTACGTTCAGGCCGCGGTCTTTTCGCGGATCGTGCGTTTCTCGATGCGCTTCTCCGGGTTGGCATTGAGCACGACGCGGTGCACATAGATGCCAGGCAGGTGGACCTGATCCGGCTCCATCGAACCGGTCTCGACGATCTCCTCGACCTCGACGATGGTGATCTTGCCGGCCATCGCAGCGGCCGGGTTGAAATTGCGCGCGGTATATCGGAACTGCAGATTGCCCGATTTGTCGGCGCGGTGCGCTTTGACCAGGGACACGTCGGGCAAAAGTGCGCGCTCCATCACATAGGTCTCGCCGTCGAACTCGCGCAATTCCTTGCCTTCGGCCACCAAGGTGCCGACGCCAGTCTTGGTGAAGAAGGCCGGGATGCCGGCGCCGCCGGCGCGCAGCTTTTCCGCCAGCGTGCCCTGGGGAGTGAACTCCAGTTCGAGTTCGCCAGCCAGGTACTGTCGTTCGAATTCCTTGTTCTCGCCCACGTAGCTGGAGATCATGCGCTTGATCTGGCGCGTCTCCAGCAGCTTGCCCAGGCCGAAGCCATCGACACCGGCATTGTTGGAGATGACGGTCAAGCCTTTGACGCCGCTATCGCGCAAAGCGTCGATCAGGGCTTCGGGAATGCCACACAGGCCAAAACCGCCAACGGCCATCAACTGACCGTCTGCAACGACACCTTCAAGCGCCATGGCGGCCGAGGGAAAAATCTTGTTCACGTGTGTCTCCTGGTGATGAGGTCTCAACGATACTACGTATTCTCATACGTAGTATTTCGTATCCCGAATCACCATGACCAATGCGTCCGTAGCGCCGGACAAGCCCAGCGCCATCGACTACCGCCTGGCATTCGACCTGGCCCCGATCGGTCTGGTGCTGTCGCGCCACCGCGGCATCGTCGACTGCAATATCCATTTGTGCGAGATGTTCGGCATGTCGCGCGAACTGCTCATCGGCCAGACTTTCCAGGTGTTGTACCCCAGCCAGCAGGAGTATGAGCGCACCGGCGCGCGCATCGCGCCGTTTCTGAATGCCAACGGCCACTATGCGGATGATCGGGTGATGAAACGCGGCAATGGCGAGACGTTCTGGTGCCATGTCACCGGCCGTGCGCTGAACCGCGCCAGTCCGCACGAGTCCGGCATCTGGACCTTCATGGACCTGTCGTCGCGCCGCCCGGTCAAGGCCGAACTCACTGCGCGCGAGCGCGAGGTTGCCGCCAGCCTGATGGACGGGCTGACCAGCAAACAGATCGGCAAACTGCTGGCGATCAGCCACCGAACCGTGGAGATCTACCGCGCACGGCTGATGCGAAAATACGCAGCCTCCACCACAGCCGATCTGGTGCATAAGCTGATGGGTGGTTGAACTGTCCCCTGATCCAACGCCGAAGGCATCCGATGAACGAAACCCTGGCCCGCGAAGAAATATGCCGTGTCGGCAAGAGCCTGTTTGACCGCGGTTATGTCCACGCCAGTGCGGGCAACATCAGCGTGCGCCTGGACGATGGTTTTCTGATCACCCCCACCGACGCGTGCCTGGGATTCCTCGACCCGGCGCGGCTGGCCCGGCTGGATACCGACGGGCACCAGATCAGGGGCGACAAGGGCAGCAAGACGATTGCGCTGCATACCCGCATCTACCACAGCACCCGCAGCTTCGCAGCGCCTGCTCGCTGCGTGATCCACAGCCACAGCAGCCATTGCGTGGCACTGACGTTGGCGCCGCACGGCAGCGAACTCTTGCCGCCGGTGACACCGTATTACGTCATGAAGGTCGGCCACGTGCCAGTCATTCCCTATCACTTTCCCGGCGATCCTCAGGCCGCCGAGCAGGTGGCCCAGACGATTGCAAGGTACGCCGCGCACGGCATCGAGTTGCGCGCGGTGATGTTGTCTCGACTGGGCCCCAACGTCTGGCACACGACGCCGGCTGCTGCCATGGCGACACTGGAAGAGATGGAGGAGACCGCGCGACTTTGCGCCAACGCTTCAAGCCCGATCGCGCCGCTGGACGCGATACAGATTGACGATCTGCGTCGTGTTTTCGGCGCACAGTGGCAAGACCTAACATAGGACCGTGGCCACCGCCGGTGGCCGGCATCCAGGAGACCGTATGAACCGCAGTACCGTTCCCAAGGCGAATCCCGTAGCGCGCAGCGCGGGCACCCCAGTGACCCGCTACCCCGCCCCCGAACTCAAAGACCTGCCCGATGACATCCAGGCCCGCATCCTGGAAGTGCAGGAAAAATCCGGCTTCATCCCCAATGTGTTCCTGGTGCTGGCGCGCCGGCCAGCCGAATGGCGCGCCTTCTTCGCCTACCACGATGCCTTGATGCTGCGCGAGGAGTCCGGCCTGACCAAAGGCGAGCGCGAAATGATCGTCACCACCACCAGCGCGGCCAACCACTGCCTGTATTGCGTGGTCGCCCACGGCGCGATCCTGCGCATCTACGAGAAAAAGCCGCTGGTGGCCGACCAGGTGGCAGTGAACTACCGCAAAGCCGACATCTCGCCGCGTGAACGCGCCATTCTCGATTTCGCGATGAAGGTCTGCCTGCAGTCGAGCGAATTGAATGACGCCGACTTCGAAGCCTTGCACGCACACGGCCTGAACGATGAAGATATCTGGGACATCGGCGCCATCACCGCGTTTTTCGGCCTGTCCAACCGCATTGCCAACATGAGCGGCATGCTGCCCAATCCCGAGTTCTATCTGCTCGGACGTGCGCCACGGCATAAGTGACGATGTGACGGCGCGGCGCTTGTATGGCCCTTGAGGCAAGCACAGTATGGCCATGGCGAATTTTTACCTTTAGAGCAAGCTCGGTCGCAGCGGTTGCATCCCATCTGAACCGCGTGGGCGCATGTCCACAGACAGCCTCCGGCAACTCCAGGAATCTGCGTGATGCCTTCATCCGTTCAGGCTGAGCACATCCTCTTCTTGTTGCGAAGGTACCGCGAACGCCTGTCGGTCAAGCCGATGATCATGTGCCTGTGGTCCATCGCCACGGTGTTTTCGGCCAGGGTCACCGACAGCTAGATGCTGGAGCACCTGGCGCCCACCGTCTGCGCTGGCACGATCGAGTCTCTGCTCACAGTGATGGCTGCGAGCGTGCTGGTTATCGCCAGATTTGCTGTTGGCTCCATGGTCTCGGCTGATGCCTCGAAGAGCAATACGGCAACATCGCGCGTGTGCGCGTCAGCTGACGAGCTCGCGCAACCAGTCAGGCAAAGTCCGGGCCTTCTGGCTTGGAAAGTCGACCCAGATCGTAGTTGCGCCGCCAGCTGCGAATATCGTTGCCGGGTCTTCGGCGCGCGCCATCGTGACCCACGTCTCAAAGGTGGTGCGCGCCGGATCGCTGGCATACATGCGCGTCAGTACCGAGCCGGGATATTCCAGCTGTCGGTAGAAATTGCAGAACGCATTGACGATGACGATACCTTCGCCGCTCGGGTCGGGAATCGCCCGGAGCGACTGAAACCAGTCGATCCGGCAGGTCTCCATGTAGCGGAAGTAGCTGGTGTTGTTCAGGTGCCCCATGGCATCCATGTCGCCCCATCGAATCGGAATAGTGCACTCGTACACCAGCTTCTTCTGCTCCGGTATCTCAATCCTCATAGGGCAGCCTGCGCGCAGCGCGCTGCGGCACCATTCGCCTTGGGAGCGGCCCGGCGGACAGATCGGCAAGCCTGCGCGCAGCGCGCTGCGGCACTATTCGCCTTGGGAGCGGCCCAGCGGCTCATAATGCAAATCCATCGTCTGCGGCGATCACTGCGCCATTGACGAAATGGCTTTGCTTGGCGCACAACATGACCAGCACGGCATCGAGATCGGCCACATTGCCGATGCGCTTGCGCGGCATCATCTGCACCAGCTTGCGTCCTTGTTCGGTGTCCCAGTGGTGGTGGTTGATCTCGGTGTCGATGTAACCCGGGCAGATCGCGTTGACATTGATCCCGTACCGACCCCACTCCAGTGCCATGGCCTTGGTCATCTGAACCACCGCAGCCTTGCTCATGCAATACACGCCAATCTGCGGCAGCACCCGTAGCCCCGCCATCGAAGCGATGTTGACGATGCGCCCGCCGATGTAGGTGCCGGGCGCCGCGCCCACGGCGCGGGCCAGCATGCGCTTGCCCACCTCCTGTGCCACAAAGAACGCACCCTTGACATTGGTGTCGAAGATGAAATCGTAGTCTTGCGCGCTGACCTCCTGCAGGCGCTGGGTCGTGCTCACGCCGGAATTGTTGATCAGAATGTCGATCGACCCGACTTCGGTCTCTGCATGGGCAACGGCGGACTTGATCGAGTCGTGGTTGGTCACGTCAAGTTCGACCACATGGGCATCGCCACCGGCGGCCTCGATCTGGGCACGCAGATCCTTGAGTTTCTCCACACGTCGGCTGGCGAGGACGACGGCCGCGCCGGCCGTCGCCAATGTGCGGGCGAACTGGGCTCCCAGGCCACCCGAGGCGCCAGTGACAAAGGCCACGCGGCCGGACAAGTCAATGCTGTAAGCCATAAGCTTTCTCCTCTGGTGCGTCAATGAATCGATTATGGGCGGACGAAGTTCACTGCCGCATAAAATCGCGTTGCAAAGGCGACACCTTCACCGAATCACCCGAAAGCCCAGACCATGACTCCAGCAGAAATCATCGCGCAACACGGCCCCCGAGAGGCCATGGAGTATGACGTGGTCGTCGTCGGCGGTGGTCCTGCCGGTCTGGCCACCGCGATCCATCTCAAGCAGCTGGCGGCTGCTGCAGAGAAGGAGTTGTCGGTGGTGGTGCTGGAAAAAGGCTCGGAGCCTGGCGCGCATATCCTGTCGGGCGCGATCATGGACCCAAAGGCCTTGACCGAACTGATTCCCGACTGGAAAGAGCGAGGCGCACCCTTGACCCAGCCGGTGACGGACGATGCAATGGTCTTTCTGGGCGAAAAGTCGTCGTTCCGTACCCCGAACTTCCTGTTGCCGGCTTGTCTGCACAACCACGGCAACTACATCGTCAGCCTCGGTTCCGTCACACGCTGGATGGCGGAGCAAGCGGAGGCGCTGGGCGTGGAGATTTTTTCCGGTTTTGCCGCTGCCGAGGTGCTGTTCAACGAAGACGGCTCGGTCAAGGGTGTGGCCACCGGCAACATGGGAGTGGGCAAGGACGGTAAGCCCGGCGACAGTTTTCAACTCGGCATGGAGCTGCACGCCAAGTACACGGTATTTGCCGAAGGTTCACGTGGCCACCTGGGAAAGCAGTTGATCGCCCACTTCAGGCTCGACGCCGACAGTGATCCGCAGACCTATGGCCTGGGCGTCAAGGAATTGTGGGAGATCGATCCGCAGCGCCACCAGCCGGGATTCGTGTTGCACACCGCCGGCTGGCCGATGGACAACAACACCTATGGCGGCGCATTTCTTTACCACTTCGACGACAACAAGGTGACACTGGGCTTCATCACCGGCCTGGACTATGCCAATCCTTACCTGAGCCCGTTCGAAGAGATGCAACGCTGGAAAACGCATCCCAATATCGCCTATTACCTGGCCGGCGACGTGTCCAAGGGTATCAAGCCGGGCAAACGCCTGGGCTACGGTGCGCGTGCCATCACGGCCGGTGGCTTGCTCAGTCTGCCCAAGACCGTATTCCCCGGTGGTGCGCTGGTGGGCTGCGAGGCAGGATACCTGAACGTGAGCCGCATCAAGGGCAGCCACGCGGCCATCAAGACCGGCATGCTGGCTGCGCAGTCCGCGTTCGACGCCATTGGCGAAGGCCGCCAGCATGACACGCTCGATGCGTATCCGCTGGCGTTCGAGAAAAGCTGGCTGCATGCGGAGCTGAACAAGGCACGCAACTTCAAGACCTGGTTCAAGAAGGGCTTGAGCGTGGCCACGCTGATGAACGGCATCGAGCAGTTCGTGCTGCGCGGCAATGTACCCTGGACCTTGCGCCGGGACAAACCCGACCATCTTTACCTCAAGCCCGCATCCGAATGCAAGCCCATCGTCTACCCCAAGCCCGATGGCAAGCTGACATTCGACCGGTTGTCGAGCGTCTTCATCAGCAACACCAACCATGAAGAGCAGCAACCTGCCCACCTGACGCTCAAGAATGCCTCTGTTCCGGTCGACGTCAACCTGCGCAAATTCGCCGGTCCCGAGGCGCGTTATTGCCCGGCAGGTGTCTACGAATTTGTCAAGGACGACAACAACAACGACCGACTGCAGATCAACGCGCAGAACTGCGTGCACTGCAAGACCTGCGACATCAAGGACCCGACGCAGAACATCGTCTGGGTGACGCCCGAAGGTGGTGGTGGGCCGAACTACGCCGGTATGTAAGCCCGCTCGGCAAGGCAACCCACATGTCGTCTTGCAATTGCCGGCGACTGTTCGCCGGGAGCCGAAACCCGCATGCCTTCGGTCGCGTCATGGATGTTTTGCGTCCGGTTCAGGCAAGCAGAATTTCCGGCGATACAATCCGCTGGTCAGGAGAGAGTCTTTCTTCGAAAAGGCCGCCGAAGGCGCATGCAGGCTGATTGCAGCCAGCTGAACGCTCAGGCAAAAGGACTGGCAAGCGCCCTCGGATAGCCATATCCCGCGGCGTTTCCCCACTGGAGAGAGGTTGCCCTCGCGGCAACCCACCGAAGGAGCAAGTCGCTGCAGCAGCCACCCCTGGTTGGCCTGCGACGATGAATCTCTCAGGTACCAGGGACAGCGGGGCAGCCCATGGTCAGGCCATGGTTGTCCATTGCTCCGGGAGAAGCGACTTGTCCACTTCTGCAGAACCCCTGCTCCACACACCCTTGCATGACCTGCATCTGGAACTCGGCGCGCGCATGGTGCCGTTCGCCGGCTACAGCATGCCGGTCCAGTACCCTGCCGGCGTCATGGCTGAACATCAGCACACGCGCAATGCAGCCGGCCTGTTTGACGTCTCTCACATGGGTCAGCTGCGCCTTCGCGGGCTGGATGCCGCGGCCGCGCTGGAATCGCTGATTCCGATGGATGTGATCGATCTTCCGGTCGGCAAACAACGCTACGGCCTGCTGCTGAACGACGCCGGTGGCATTCTGGACGATCTGATGTTCGTGAACCGCGACGTCGCCCATGGTGGTGATCTGTTTGTCGTGGTCAACGGCGCCTGCAAAGTGGCCGACCTGGCCCATATCACGGGGCACATCGGTCAACGCTGCGAGGTCATTGCATGCCCCGAACTGGCGCTGCTGGCATTGCAGGGCCCGCAGGCGGCCAGCGTAATGCAGCGATTGGCGCCGGGTAGCGAGCAACTGCATTTCATGACAGGTGCGCCATTCGAAGTGGCCGGCGCGGCGACCGCCGCTCCGATCGCGATATTTGCCACGCGCAGCGGTTATACCGGCGAGGACGGTTTCGAGATTTCGGTGCACCAGGATCAGGCAGCGGCGCTCGCGCGTTTAATGCTGGCCCAGCCGGAGGTGAAACCTGTCGGGCTGGGCGCGCGCAACTCGCTGCGGCTGGAAGCCGGTCTGTGTCTTTACGGCAACGACCTGGACACCACCACCACACCGGTGGAAGCCCAGCTCAACTGGGCCATCCAGAAAGTCCGGCGAAATGGTGGCGCCCGTGCCGGTGGCTTCCCTGGTGCGGACATCGTGCTGGCCCAGCTCGACGGCGGCGCCTCGGCCCCCAGCCGCAAACGTATCGGATTGCGCGCACTCGAACGTGTTCCGGTGCGCGAACACACGGTGTTGCACGACACCACAGGGCAGCCCGTGGGAGAAGTCAGCAGCGGTCTGCTGGGACCCACGATCAATACGCCGGTCGCCATGGCCTATGTGCGCAGCGAATTTGCCGTTCCCGGCACCCGGCTCGATGCCATGGTGCGCGCAAAGGCGGTGCCCACGGAAGTCGTCACCTTGCCATTCGTACCCACCCGCTATTACCGCGGCTGATTGCCGACTGTCGGCGCAACACAACCCATTTCGATCCAGCCCCCACCCCAAACCCGAGGACAAACCCATGGCAATCCAGTACACCGAAGACCACGAATGGCTCAACGTCGAGAACGGCGTGGCAACCGTCGGCATCACCCACCATGCACAGGATGCGCTGGGCGATGTGGTGTTCGTCGATCTGCCGGAGATCGGCAAGACGATGGACGCCAAGGAGATCGCTGGTGTCGTGGAATCGGTCAAGGCTGCGGCCGACGTCTACATGCCCGTCAGCGGCGAAATCACCGAGGTCAACGAGGCCTTGCGCGCCGATCCGTCGCTGGCCAACTCTGACCCGCTGGGCGCCGGCTGGTTCTTCAAGGTCAAACTGTCCGAGCCGGCCCAACTCGACGCGCTGATGGACGAAACCGCCTACGGCAGCTTCGCAACCAACGCCTGAGACCGAACATCCGATCCGCCCACACTCCGACAGAGACCGACATGCCGATGCCATCCGCCCCATCGCTGGAATCGCTGGAAAACCAGCGCGAGTTCATCAGCCGCCACATCGGCATCAGCGCCGACGATGAAACCCATATGCTCAGCACGGTGGGTGCCGCATCGCGTCGGGCCCTGGTCGACGGCATCGTGCCGCGTTCCATCGCACGCCGCTCGCCCATGGTGATTCCCTCGGCCGTCACCGAGGCGGCCGCACTGGCCGAGATACGGGCGATCGCGGACAGGAACCAGCTGTTTCGCAATTTTATCGGCCAGGGGTACTACGGTACGCACACCCCCGGCGTGATCCTGCGCAACGTGCTGGAGAACCCGGCCTGGTATACGGCCTACACACCGTACCAGGCCGAGATCTCGCAAGGCCGGCTCGAGGCACTGATCAACTTCCAGACCATGGTCTGCGACCTGAGTGGCATGGCCATTGCCAATGCGTCGATGCTCGACGAAGCCACCGCGGCGGCCGAGGCCATGACGCTGGCGCGGCGCACTGTGCGCAGCAAGAGCATGGCCTTCATCGTCGCCGGCGACTGCCATCCGCAAACCATCGAGGTTATCCAGACGCGCGCGGCGCCTCTGGGCATCGAGGTCCGCGTCGGCGCTCTTGCCGAGCTGATGGCCAGCGGCGACTACTTCGGCGTGCTGGCCCAATATCCGGCCAGCACCGGCACGGTGCACGACCTGCGTCCGCTGGTCGAGTTGGCGCACGGTCATGCGGCGGCGTTCTGTGTGGCGGCCGATCTGCTGGCGTTGACGCTGCTGGTCCCACCCGGCGAATGGGGCGCAGACATCGTGGTCGGCACGACGCAACGTTTCGGCATGCCGCTGTGCAATGGCGGACCGCATGCGGCTTACCTGGCCTGTCGGGACGACTTCAAGCGCTCGATGCCGGGCCGGCTGGCCGGCGTGAGTGTCGACGTACACGGCCAACCGGCCTACCGCCTGGCACTGCAGACCCGCGAGCAACATATCCGGCGCGAGAAAGCCACCTCCAACATCTGTACAGCGCAGGTGTTGCCCGCTGTGGTTGCCAGCATGTATGCGGTCTACCACGGCCCGGCCGGCCTGACACGTATCGCCCGCCGCGTCGCAACCTACACTGCCATTCTGGCGCGCGGATTGCAAGCGCTGGGCCACCAGCTGGCCAATACCAGTGCCTTCGACACCCTTACCGTGCACACCGCAGAAGCCACAAGCCCGGTGCTCTTGCGTGCCACCCAGGCACGGATCAACCTGCGGGCCGTCCAAAGCGATTGCGTGACCATCTCGCTCGACGAAACCACCACCCGTGATGACTTGCTGAGCCTTTGGGCCTTGTTCGCACGCGAGGGCCAGAACCTGCCTGCAGTGGAGCAGTTCCAGGGCGATGTGGGCCCGCTGCTGCCGCACGCGCTGCTGCGCACGAGCGCGTTTCTGGAGCATCCGGTATTCAACACCCACCACAGCGAGACCGGCATGCTGCGCTACATCCGGCGCCTGTCCGACAAGGACCTGTCGCTGGACCGCAGCATGATCCCGCTGGGCAGCTGCACGATGAAGCTCAACGCCACCAGCGAGATGATTCCGATCACCTGGCCGCAGTTCGCCGACATCCACCCGTTCGCGCCAGCAGACCAGCGCCAGGGTTACGCCGTGCTCGACCAGCAACTGCGCGACTGGTTGTGCCAGGCCACGGGTTATGCCGGCATCAGCCTGCAACCGAATGCCGGCAGCCAGGGCGAGTACGCCGGATTGCTTGCGATCCGCGCGTACCATGCCGCGCAAGGTCAGGCCAATCGCAACATCTGCCTGATTCCGTCCAGCGCCCATGGCACCAACCCGGCCAGCGCGCAGATGGCCGGCCTGAGCGTTGTGGTCACGGCATGCGACGACAACGGCAACGTCGACATGGCCGACCTGCAGGCCCAATGCGAGAAACACAGCGCCAACCTGGCGGCCATGATGATCACCTACCCGAGTACCCATGGCGTGTTCGAAACCCAGGTCAAGGAACTCTGCGCCCTGGTGCACCATCATGGCGGGCGGGTCTATGTGGATGGAGCCAACATGAATGCACTGGTCGGCGTTGCGGCGCCGGGCGAGTTCGGTGGCGACGTCAGCCACCTGAACCTGCACAAGACCTTCTGTATCCCGCACGGTGGTGGCGGCCCGGGCGTCGGACCGGTGTGTGTGGTGGCCGATCTTGTACCCTACCTGCCGGGACATGTCACGGGCGGTCTGCCCTCGCAAGGCGTGGGCGCGGTGTCGGCGGCGCCTCTGGGCAACGCGGCTGTGCTGCCGATCAGCTGGATGTACTGTCGCATGATGGGTCCGGATGGATTGCAGCAGGCAACCGAGATCGCCATCCTCAGTGCCAACTACATCAGTGCGCGGCTGCGCGACCATTACCCAACGCTGTATGCCAGCGCCAACGGCCACGTCGCGCACGAGTGCATTCTCGACCTGCGCCCGCTCAAGGAGTCCAGTGGTGGCGTCCATGGGGTGAGCGCCGAGGATGTCGCCAAACGGCTGATGGACTACGGATTCCACGCACCGACGCTGAGCTTCCCGGTTCCCGGCACCCTGATGGTCGAACCGACCGAGAGCGAGACGCTGGTCGAGATCGACCGCTTCGTCGATGCAATGATCGCGATTCGCGAGGAAATCCGAAAAATCGAGCGCGGCGAATGGCCACAGGACAACAACCCGCTCAAGCATGCGCCGCATACCGCGACGGCCGTGACCGCGCAGCAGTGGGATCGCCCGTACTCGCGCGAAACCGGTGTTTTTCCGCTGCCGGGCCTGAAACAGTCGAAGTACTGGACACCCATCGGTCGCATCGACAATGTCTACGGTGACCGCAACCTGTTCTGCAGTTGTATTCCAGTTTCCGACTACGCCTGAAATGGCGCCCGCGACCCACCTGCCGACAACATGATCTACGCCATTCTCAAAACCCTTCACCTCTTGTCCATCATCGTCTGGGTCGGTGGCATGGCCTTCGTGCTGTTCTTCCTGCGTCCCGCGCTGGGTCGGCTGCAGCCCCCCGACCGCGTCACGCTGATGCACGAGGTGTTGAGCCGCTTCTTTGGTGCGGTGTCGGCAGCCATCATCATCGTACTGGTCAGCGGTTTGTGGATGATGGGCGAGTTTGCCAGCGGTGCGAGTGCCAGCGGCATCCGCATGCCGATGAGCTGGATGGTGATGGCCACGCTGGGCCTGCTGATGATGGCCCTCTTCGGCCATATACGCTTCGTCCTGTACAAGCGGCTTCAGCGTGCGGTGGCGGGCAGCGACTGGCCGGCCGGCGCTGCCGCGCTCGGATCGATCCGCCTGTGGGTGCTGGCCAACCTGTTCCTCGGCCTGGTGATCATCGTCGTACTGATGCTGCTTTAGGCGCAGCGTCGCACTGTCCCGAGTGCCTGCTCAGCTGGCCAGCGAATAAGGTCCGCCGCGCGCGAGCGCACGCCGGTAGGCCGGCCGGGCCTGGAAGCGTTTGACCCAGGCATCGATGTTCGGATACTGGGCGCGCAGTCCACGCGCTGCCTCGCCAACAAAACTCATCTGGATGTCGGCGCCGGTCAAATCCGGGCCGACCAGCCAGTCCCGCCCTTGCAACGACGCATCGACAAAGCCGAGGTGATTGGCCAGTTCGCTGTCGATACGCGGCGCCAGTGGCGCCCCCGCCTCGCCCAGCCGCCCGACGTAGAGTTTGAGCATCAGCGGCAACATGGCAGAGCCTTCGGCGTAATGCAACCACTGTAGATAGGTTTCATATTCCGGCCAACCGACGGTTGGCTGCAACTGCCCGTCGCCGTGATGGCGGATCAGGTAATCGACGATGGCGCCCGACTCGAACACGGTCTGCCCGTCATCGGTCAACACCGGGGACTTGCCCAGCGGGTGCACGGCCATGAGCTCTGGAGGCGCCAGCCGGGTCTGCGGGTCGCGCTGGTAGTGCCGGATCTGGTATTTCAGTCCCAGCTCCTCCAGCAGCCACAACACGCGCTGCGAGCGAGAGTCATTGAGATGGTGAATGACAATCATCGTCGGTTCCTGTTCTTGGCGTCTGCCCCTCGAAACTGACAGTGCAATTCGCTGCCGGCACACACGGCATTGACGGTCAGTATAGGCCGCACCTGCGCGTGTGTTAAGCACAAGTGCACCGCGGCCATGGGCATGGGCCGGCGCGCGGATCAAGCCGCAGCAGGCCCGGACGCCAATGCCTTCATGGTTCTGGCGGCCGCCGTGTATCCACCATCGCCGCCATCGACGAAGTGCACATGCAAACCGCCCGTGGCGGCGGTGACCAGGCAGGTCATGAGCGCCGTCTCCGACACATTCATGCCGTAACGCAAACGTCCTGCCGCCATCTCCCGGTCGAGGAAGACCTGGATCGACGCAATGCAATCCTGCGGGCAGTCTATGACGAAACTGACCGTATCGTCATGCTTGCAGAAGTCGGTGTTGCTGGCGACCTCGTCGACATATTGCGCCGGATCGAACCCCCCCACTGGCCGACCAGCCAGGAAGATCAGCCGCGCGATCAAGGTGTTGGCCAGCACCTTGATGGCTGCCAACCACAACGATCCGCCGCGCCGAATGGCCTGGGCTTCGAGCAGAAAACCCTTGGGCGGCCAGCCAACGCGCAAGGTGTCGGGGCGAACCGGCTCGGCGCCTCCACCTTGGCGCGCCATCGCCATCACCTGCGCATGCACCGCGCCAGGTTTGTGCGCGCCCTGAATGATCAGCGTGAGCATGCGCCCGCGGCCCGACTTCAGCGGATTCCAGCGGCATGACAGCCCATCAAGGTCGACAGCCACACCGTCGTCCAGCGACTGGGGCACCGCCACTTGCGCAATCAAGGCGGCGTCGCCACGACCGCGCGCGGCGGCCTCCAGCATGCCGACACCGCCACCCAGGAACACCCCGAAGTGATTCCCCGGCGTCGGCTCGAATCGTCCCACTTGAACGTCGCTACCGAACTCTCGCAGCACGCCGACCGGACAAATACCGACGCGCAACTGCATGCCGAACTCACGCAGCGCAAAGCCCCGCACGCGGGCCAGGGCCAGGCGCGCCGATTCGGCAAACTCGGGTGGCACCATCATCACCGAGCCATCGCCGCCAAACAGAAACGGAAGCGGGATCGGGGCACACAAATTCTTGAGCGCGGCGATCGCCATGGCGGCGACGAAATTGACCGTCTTGTGCTGACCTTCGGCCACGGCCTGCGTCGAACCCACGATATCGGTGACCACCAACTCCCAGTCGTGGGGAGCCGCGCGGTACCGGGCCGTATCAAACGTGTCGCCCGATTGCGCCAGTCGGGGCAACTCGGCAAAGAAACTTGCGCCGCTTTTTCCAGGCTCGGATCTGATCTGTTCCATGGGCCAACTGTAGCGAGATTGTCGATGCGGGTCAGGTCAGCAGCTTGGCGCGCGTGGCCTTGGTCTCGGAACGCTGTGCCTTGTCGTCCATGCGCCGCTGGCGTGCGGCGCGGCCGGGACGCGTCTGACGGCGCACCCGAGGCGCCTGCGCAACGCTGGCCACCAGCGCATGCAGACGTGCAAATGCGTCGAGCCGGTTCATGTCCTGTGTTCGGTGCGACTGCGCTTTGATTACCAGGACCCCGTCCTGCGTGATGCGTTTGTCGCGCAGTGCCAGCATCCGCTCCTTCACGTCGTCCGGCAGACTCGACGCCGGTATGTCGAAACGCAGATGGATTGCGCTGGACACCTTGTTGACGTTCTGGCCCCCGGCGCCCTGCGCGCGCACGGCCGTGGTTTCGACCTCGGTCTCCAGAACCTCAAGGCTGGCTGTTGCGGGCTTCATGAGACTGCAACTGTACACAGGTCGAAGCGCCGCCGCGCGACGCGGCACATCCTTGCCAGCCGGTGCTAAGCTAGTGCGTCCTTCCCCTGCCCCGCTATCTGGCCAAAGGAAATCCGATGAAGACTCTTGACCGCAACGCCAGCGGCGTGTATTTGATCACTGTCACCCCGTTTGCCGAGGACGGCTCAGTGGATCTGTCAAGTACCGACCGGATGGTCGACTTCTACCTTGAACGCGGCGCCACCGGGCTGACCATCCTGGGCATCATGGGGGAAGCGACCAAACTGACCGCCCAGGAATCACGCGCCTTCGTCAAGCAGGTGCTGGCGCGGGTGGCCGGCCAGGTGCCGGTTGTGGTGGGCGCGTCCGCCGCCGGTTTCGCGCCCATGCATGAACTGACTGCCAGCGTGATGGACATGGGGGCCAGCGGCGTGATGGTCGCACCGGCCCCTGGGCTGCGCACGGATGAACAGATCCTGGCGTATTTCGACATGGTCAGCGAAACCCTCGGCCCGAAGGTACCCTGGGTCTTGCAGGACCATCCGGTTTCCACCGGCGTGTTGATGGCGGCTTCCGTCGTGACCCGCATCCTGAAAAACGCACCGAACTGCGTCATGCTCAAGCACGAGGACTGCCCCGGTCTGGCCAAACTGTCCGCCATCCGTGCGGCCGATGCCAATGGCGACATCCCGCGCGTGTCGATCCTCGCAGGCAATGGAGGCGGCCTGTTCCTTGCCGAGGAGTTGGGCCGCGGTGCCGACGGGGCCATGACAGGGTTCGCCTATCCGGAAATGATGGTCGGCGTGTGCCAGTCTCACGCTGGCGGGGACACGGAACGGGCGCACGACCTGTTCGACGCCTATCTGCCGCTGGCGCGGTATGAGCAGCAGGCCGGCATCGGCCTGGCCGTGCGCAAGCACCTGATGGTTGCGCGCGGCGCCATCACTTCGGCCATGATTCGCAGGCCCGGTCCGCGCCTGTCGGCCGCTGATATTGCCGACATTGGCCGGCTCGTGCGCAGGCAGGAAAAGCGGCTGCTCGAACTGGGCGAAGCGGCTTGATGAGCCAGTGCAAAGCGGCGCGCCGGTCGAAATCACCCATTGCTGATACCCACCAAAGGACAGACATGAAGATCCTCGTATTGCACGGCATCAACCTGAACATGTTTGGCAAGCGCGACCCCCGGCAATATGGCTCCGCCACGTTGGCCGAGATCGACATGCAATTGCAGTCTCTCGGCCAGGAACTGGGCGCCCAAGTCGAGTGCTTCCAGACCAACTTCGAGGGGGCGATGTGCGAACGCATCCACCAGGCCCACACCCAGGGCGTTGAAGCCGTGCTGATCAACGCCGGTGCCTGGACCCACTACAGCTATGGCATCCGGGATGCATTGGCCATCCTGGCATGCCCCATCATCGAGGTGCACATGTCCAACATCCATGCGCGCGAGTCATTCCGCCACCTGTCGGTGCTGGCCGAGATCGCAAAAGGCCAGATCTGCGGCTTCGGTGTCGACAGCTATCTGCTGGCGCTGCGCGCCGCGGTCTCGGCGCTCAAGTCGTCGCAATGACTTACCGATGAACATCTGCGCAGTTTTATTTCCACTTCCTGGCACCGTCAAACATCGTCGGTAATAACCACTTCGGTTTGCGCGGCGCCACCCAGAAACAGCCGTTCGAGATTCGGATCTGCCAGCAACTCGGAGGCCGGCTTGTGCAGCACCAGCCGACCGGACTCCAGCGCGATCGCATCGTCCGATACTTTCAGCGCGCTCTTGACGTTCTGCTCCACCATCAGCACGGTTGTCCCCTGGTCGGCGAGTTTTCGCAGCAACCGGAACACGTCGTGCACCAGCAGCGGCGACAGTCCGATCGAGGGTTCGTCGATCAACAGCACCTTGGGCTGCAACAGCAAGGCGCGACCGATTTCGAGTTGCTTTTGCTCGCCCCCGGAAAGTGCCGATGCCTGGCTGTGCAGCCGCTCCTTGACGCGCGGGAAAAATTCCAGCACACCAGGAATTCGCGCATGCGTCGTCTTCATGCCCAGCGTGATACCACCGAGCTCGAGGTTCTGAAACACCGTGAGCTGGCTGAACAGGTTGCGGCCCTGCGGCACGAAAGCGATGCCCTGCTCGAGCAGCGCCTTCTGGGTCGAACCTCCCACTTCCACGCCATTGAGCAGGATTCGGCCCTGACGCGGCTTGAGCAGGCCAAACAGTGTCTTGAGCACAGTCGACTTCCCCGCGCCGTTGGGTCCTAGCAGCAAGGTGATGCTGCCCTTGCGCACCTGGAACGACAGATTGTTCAGGATCATGAAATCCTTGTAGCCTGCCACCACGTCGTCAAATTCGATGCAGATCTCGTCGGCCATGTTCAGTCTCCCAGGTAGGCCTCAAGCACCTGCTTGTTGGCCCGGATTTCGGCCGGCGTGCCGATCGCCAGAACCTTCCCTTCGACCATCACCATGATGCGGTGACACAGGTCCATGACAAAGTCCATGTTGTGTTCGATCACGACAAAGGAACTCCTGCTGCCAGTCGCGGGATTGTGGTTCAACTCCTTGAGCAGGCGCGAGATGCTCCCGACCAGGCTGGGATTCACGCCCGCACACGGCTCGTCGAGCAGCACCAGATCGGGCTCGCTCATGAAGGCCATCGCGATGTCGACCAGCTTCTGCTGGCCATAACTGAGTTCACCCGCTTTTTGCTGGGCCACATGGCGGATGCGGAACTGATCGATCAGCGCATCGGCCTTGTCGCCCAGCCCCGAGTCGCCCGGAGCAAACATGCGGCCGAACATCGAGCCCTGGTGTTCCTGCGCCGCGACGATGAGGTTGTCGCGCACGCTCATCTTGCCGAACACCTGCAGGGTCTGGAAGGTGCGCCCGACACCGCGCCGACTCAGCTCCAGCGGGCCGAGCTTCGTCACGTCCTCGCCGTTGAGTTCGATCGTTCCCGCGTCAGGCGTGATCTGGCCCAGCATGCTGTTGAACAGCGTGGTCTTGCCGGATCCGTTGGGACCAATGACGCCAAAAATCTCGCCGGGTTGCACCTCAAAACTCACACCGCCGACGGCCTGGATCGCACCATAGGCCTTCTTCAGCCCGCTCACCTTGAGCAGCGGTTTGTCCAGGGGGCGGGTTTGGTGCCGGGCATGGGTCATGGTTGTGCCCTTGCCGCCTGCGCCGCCCTGGCCCTTGCCTGGGATGCCAGCCTGGACTGTTTGCGCGCCCGGATCCGGTCAGGGATGCTGAGCAGGCCATCGGGCAGCCAGATCATCAGCAGCACCACCGCAGTGCCGAACACGAACAGGTACCAGGCCTGGGCAAAGCGCAGCCACTCGGGCAGCAGAACGCCAACGGCAGCACCGAGCACGGGGCCGAAGAAATGGCCCGGCCCGCCGACCACAACCATCAGGTACATCATGATCGACGAGGCCACCGTGAACGGCCCGGGCTCGATGAACTGCACCAGACTCGCAAAAAGGGCCCCGGCCACACCGGCATACGCCGCTCCGATGGCGAAACTGAGCAAGGTGTAGGAACGGATGTCCACGCCCAGGCTCTCGGCCCGGATCGGGTTGTCGCGCAATGCCCTGAAGGCCTTGCCCCAGGGACTGCGCAGCAGGGCGCCCAGCAGCAGCGCGAGTATCACCGTCACAACCAACACAAAATAGTAATAGGCCAGGTTGCCGTCCAGGCTCAGACCGGGCAGGCCGGGACGTGCGATGTTGTTGATGCCGAAGGTGCCGCCGGTCAGCCACTCCTCGTTGCGCATCACCAGCCAAACGGCGGTATTGAAACCAAGGGTCGCGAATGCCAGATAAATCGTCTGTACCCGCAGCGCCGGGAATCCCAGGATGATGCCAACGAAAAAGCAGATTGCGGCGGCGGCCGGCAGGCCCAGCCAGAAGTTGACCCCGGCCTTCATCAGAATCGCCAAGGTGTATGCGCCGATACCGAAAAACGCTGCGTGCCCGAGCGACTTCTGGCCAGCGTAGCCAACCGTCAGGTTCAGCCCCATCGTGGCAATGACAAACACCAGCCAGTAGGTCAGCAGATAAATGCCGTAGTTCTTCAGAAACTGCGGCGCCACCAGCAATGCCACGGCCAGCAGGCCAAGCAACCAGGTTGACCTTTTCATACCTTTCTCTCTTCCTTGCGCCCGAGCAGGCCTTGCGGCTTGAACAGAATCACGATCATGAAAATCACCAGTGCCACTGCGTCCTTGTAGGACGGCGATACATAGGCCGCGGCAAGGTTTTCGCTGACTCCGACGATCAGGCCGCCCAAAAGGGCGCCGCGCGAATTGTTGAAGCCGCCAATGATCGCAGCGAAAAATGCCTTGGTGCCGAGCGACTCGCCCATGTCGAACTTGGCCAGGTAAGTCGGCGCGACCAGCAGCGCCGCGGAAACAGCCAGCACGGCATTGATCGCAAACGTGTAGAAGATCATGCGTGGCACATTGACGCCCAGCACCGAAGCGCTCTCCGAGTTCTGCGCTACCGCCTGCATCGCGCGGCCGGTAACGGTCTTCGAAAGAAAGGCCTGTGTCACCAGGACCAACGCCAACGCCAGCGCGAAGGTTCCGACGTCTGACAGCGTGAAGGTGACACCGGCCACCCTGATCAGTTCATAAGGAAACAGCGACGGAAACGGATGGGCTTCGGCGCTGTAGCCCGCACGAAGGCCATTGCGCATCGCGATCGACAGGCCGATGGTGGCAACGACGATGGGCATCATGCCGTACTTGAACAACGGGTCGACGACGCCACGCTTGAAACCCCAGCCCATCAGCAAGATCGCGACGAGACTGGCCGCCAGAAATGCCGCCAGCAACGGAAGCCCGGCCGAGGTGAAGGCCAGCATCATGAATGCCGGCAGCATCACGAACTCGCCCTGTGCGAAATTGATGGTGCCACTGGCCTGCCACAACAGCGTAAAGCCGAGCGCCGCGAGTGCGTAGATTGCACCTGTGGCCATGCCACTGAAAAGCAATTGAAGAAAATCGGTCATGCAGCCCCCAGTGGCCGCGCACCTAACGCGGACACGACAGATGTTGTGCTTTGAGGAACCCCCGGCACCAGTGACCGGGGTGGCGCGCTGGCCCTATTTCTTGCCGACAGCCGGCAAGGTTTCGACAACGATCTGCTTTCCGCCCTTCACCTCGACCAGAAAGCTTTCGCGGTCCATATCGCCCTTGTCGTCGAACACCACGTCCAGCAGGATGCCAGGGTGCTGCTTGACGCTGAAACTGGCATTGTTCAGGGCTGCCGCAACCGCCTTGCGATCAAGCTTGCCGGCCTTTTCGATCGCGGCCTTGAGCAAGTAGACGCCGGTATATCCCTTGATGCCGTTGTGGTCCGAAACCGCGTTGTATTCCTTCTGGTACTTGTCACCGAAGACCTTGAACTGGGGCGCATCGACGGTCAGGCCGACGTGGGCCTGCGCACCGTTGGCGGCCTCTGCTGCCAGCTCGATCACCTTCTGACCAGTCAACGTGGTCTCACCGATGATGGGCTTGATCCAGCCCTGTTTGCGCAGCTCGCGTAGCGCGCGCGCCGACTCTTCCTCATTGGTGTAGATGAACACCGCATCTGCATTGCTCTGCTTGGCCTTGAGCACCGCGGCGGAGAAGTCGATCTGACCCGCGTCGGTCGAGATATCGGCAACGATCCTGGTGGGGCCGGTCTCCAACAGTTTGGTGATGGCGTCGCGCCCGCCCTTGCCGAAGTCGTTGTTCACATAGATCACCGCAATGGTCTTGGCCTTGCCCTGGATGTAGCGGGCCACCTTGGGGAAACTGGTCGACTGGCCGAAGCTGGTGCGAAACACATAAGGGTTGCCTTGCGCCGTAATGGAGGCAGCCTCGCCGCCGGTGAAGTTGGGAACCTCGGCGCGCCGGCTCTCGGCCATGCTGACCATGATGGAGCCCGAGAAAACCGGGCCGAAGATGGCAAACGCGCCGTCATCCACCGCCTTTTGCGTCAAACCCTTGGCCACGCCGGGATTGGTCTGCGTATCGGAGGTCGTGGTCTGGATCTTTTTGCCCATCACGCCGCCCGCGGCGTTGATTTCCTTTACCGCGAGTTCGACGCCGTTCTTGAAATTGGTGCCGGCAGTAGCGCCGCCACCCGACAACTCGACGATGTTGGAGATCTTGATAACGTCCTGTGCGAACGAGTTGCCTGCGCACGCCATCACGGCACAGGCGGCGAGTATTTTCAATGTCAGTCGTTTTTGCATCAAATGTCTCCTGGGAGTTGGAAAATCAAACAGTGTGGATGGCAGGCAGCGGGCCGATCGCTGCACGGTGAAAAGCATTCACTCGGCGCGGCTGGCGGATCTCGCTCGCGAGCTCCGCAGCGTTAATGTACTGGCGAATGAAGCCGGCATTCTCGCGCAGTGCGCGGGCGGCTGCATGGGGACCTGGCCAGCGGGTTGAACGTGCCATGCCAATGGGGCACGAGAGCAGCGAATACGCCGTTCAAGCGGTTGCTGCAGGATTCCGCGCGCGCCACGCGCATTTCGATCAGACAGCTACCACTCCCGTGACTGACCCCCTCAGGCCGTGCGCAGCAGCGCCACGGCAAATCCGCGCTGCACCGCCGGCCGCGCCATCATCGCCTCGTACCAGCGCCGAACCTGCGGGAAATCGGCCAGGTCAACCTTGTGCCGCGAGTGGCGCCAGACCCAGCCCAGAATTGCGAAGTCGGCAATCGACAGTTCGTCGGCAAAAAAATCCCGGCCCATGAGTCGGCGGTCCATCACGCCATACAGGCGACGGGTCTCCGCCATGAAACGCTCCAGTCCATAGCGCCGGTCCGCTTCGTTGTCGAGTGCGATGAAGTGATGCACCTGCCCCGGCATGGGACCGAAACCGCCCATCTGGAACATCAGCCACTCGAGCGCCGCAATACGCTTGAGTGGATCCTTGGGCAGGAACTTGCCAGACTTCTCGGCCAGGTAGATCAGGATCGCGCCCGACTCGAAGATGCTGACTGGCCCGCCGCTGGGGCCGTTCGGATCGACGATCGCCGGGATCTTGTTGTTCGGACTGATCTTCAGAAATTCGGGCGTGTTTTGCTCACCCTTGGTGATGTCCACCACCCACACGTCATAGGGCAGGCCCATTTCTTCGAGTGCGACGCTGATCTTGCGTCCGTTCGGTGTGTCGAAAGCGTAAAACTGGATGCTCATGGAACTCGCTCCGCCCGCTGGGGCTTTAAGGGGTTGAACAAGCGATGGTACGACCAAGCGGACCGCCTTGTCCGGCTCACATCTGACAACTGTGCCCTCGATTGCCGCGATCCGTCAGGCACCACTACCCACTCTCACCAACACCCACTCGACAGCAGCGCTACAGGCTCTGCTCCACCTGTACGCGCAAGGCCGGCGTGACCTGCGGCATCACGCCAAACCAAGACTCGAACGCCGGGCGCGCCTGATGCAGCAACATGCCCAGGCCACCGACCGTGCCCAGCCCTCGCGCCCGCGCCGCCTGGAGCAATGGCGTTTGCAGTGGCACGTAGACCAGGTCCGACACCAGTGCATGCAGCGGCAACACATCGAGCGACAGATCCAGCGGCGGTTGGCTGCCCATGCCCTGGCTGGTGGTGTTGATCAGCAGCGCGGCGCCGTCCAGCGCGTCGTGGCGTTGCGCCCACGGAACCGCGACCACAACCGGCCCGAACTCATTTGCCAGGGCCAGCGCCTTGTCTGGCGACCGATTGCAGACGCGGATCTCGCCCACCCCCTTGTCGGCCAGGGCGACCACCACCGCCCGCGCGGCGCCGCCCGCGCCGATCACGGTCACCGGTCCGTTCTCAGGGGCCCATTGCGGTGCCTCGGCCATCAGGCTGTGCAGATAGCCATAGGCGTCGGTGTTGAAACCGGACAGCGTGCCGTCCTGTTGAACGACCACCGTGTTGATGGCGCCGATGCGTTGTGCCACCGGGTCGACCCGGTCCACCAGGGACAATGCTGCCACCTTGTGCGGAATCGTCAGATTGCAACCGGCAAATCCCAACACGGGCAAGGCCCGCAAGGCCTGCGCCAGGTTTTGCGGCGCAACCGGCAACAAAACATAACTGCCGCGCAGACCATGCTGCGCGATCCAGTGGTTATGGATATCCGGCGAACGCGAATGCGACACAGGCCACCCCATCAGGCCGGCCAATACAAAGGGACGATGGTTCATGTTCTGTGG
>Ga0105047_10003775_pt1 | contig 26611 bp, 25 predicted proteins | sample MAT04_FD_78384 | JGI IMG/M metagenome (GOLD analysis project Ga0105047, IMG submission 78384) | Freshwater microbial communities from Lake Fryxell liftoff mats and glacier meltwater in Antarctica - MAT-04 (megahit assembly) | ecosystem: Environmental > Aquatic > Freshwater > Ice > Liftoff... | reverse complement strand
GCTCCGCCGTGTAGCTCCGCCTCTTGCTCGACTCCATCGCGACCTCCGACCGCCTGCGTCACGCCCCGGATACGTCCGGGATTTGCGTGCCGAGCACGGATGGTCAGATGGTCGACATCAGCAGGTAGCCCTTCGCCTGGAGCAATGCGTCGACCTCACGCCGCACCTTCTCGAGCACGACAGGGCGAAGCGCGCCGCGCGCGAACCCCTCGGGCGGACTCTCGGCGGTCTCGTGCATGTACGTTCGGTAGTGCGCGACGCTCGAGACCTCGGCGCCGGTCGTCTTCACGGCCATCGTCGACCCCGACGATGCGGCGCATGCGGCAGTGACGAGCGCGAGGAGGACGGCGACGACGGGGTGAGTGCGCATGCAAGATGCGTTAACCACCTGAAGTGGGACAGCGAGCGCGTGCGCGTCGCTATTCGTGCGGCGTCAGCGCTCGACGCGACCGTTGGTGCAAAGAGCCTCGCCTTGTGGCCGGGCCGCGCGGTGTCCGACCGAGAACGACCGCTGACCGATCGTCCCAGGTGCCGCGCGCACGTCGTGAAAGCTGCGCCGTTCGTCGCGAGCAAGCGACGTCGCCGCAGCGCGTTCCGGTCGGAACAACCGTTGCACACGCGCCGCCCGCGTCGCTGACGAACGGCCGCGCCAAGATCAATAGGAGCTGACGAAATGGAACGGATGGACTGGCAGCAAATGGGCGACTCCCTGGGCAGCACGGACATCGACTCGGCGGCCGAGACGCTGCGCGAGCGCGTGACCGAGGTCCTTCGCTCTCGCATCGGCGACGCGCTTCGCGAGCCGCTCCGCGAGGCGCTTCGGGCCGGACTGCTCGCACGCGCCAGTACGGGCGGAGGCTCCTTCATCGGGCAGGGCATGGGCATGGGGCAGGGTCACGGAATGTGGCAGGGCATGGGCCAGGGCATCGACGCCGACGCGCTCGCGGACTCGATGCGCTACCGCTTCGTCACCGGGCTTCGCGACCGCGTCGGCGAGGTCCTGCGCGTCGAGATCAGCGACGAGCTCCGCAACACCTTCGCGGAGATGGGTGGCCTGCCGGTGCGCATCGACTTCGAGCGAGTCGCCGACGAGGCCCGCGAGCGCGTCTGGGACGTCGTCCGCGACCGGCTCGGCGAGGCGGTGCGCGAGCGCTTCCGTGAGGGCCTCCGCGAGGCATGGATGCAGCGCGCCGGCGAAGGCGGCATGGACCCCACGCGCGTCGGGCAGCTCCTGCGCGAGCGCATCGCCGACACGCTGCATCTGCGCATCGTCGAGGCGGTCCGCGAGCGCCTCGGCGATGCGGTCCGCATGACGCTCATGGAGCAGCTCGGCCCCTACGGCCGCAGGCTCGACGTGAATCGGATCACCGAGCGCCTTCGCGACCGAGTCGCAGAGCGCATCGGCGAGCGGCTCCGCGAGACCGTCCGCGAGCGCATCGCCGAGGCCGCACGCAGCGCCCTCGCGCAGCACGGCGGCTTCCAGCAGCGCGGCTTCGGCACGGGCGGCGGCCTCGACCTCGGCTGGGGCGGCGGCGTCGACCTCGAGCGCATCGGGCACACCGTGCGCGAGCACCTCGCCGACGCGCTCCGCGAGCGCATTACCACCGAGGTCCGCGACCGCGTCGTCGAGACCCTCCGGTCCTCGCTCCAGGGCGCGGGCAACATCGACGTCGAGCGCATCGCCGACGCCGTCCGCGAGCGCATCGGCGAAGGACTGCGCGACCGCATCCGCGAGGCCGTCCGCGAGCGGATCGGCGAGACCGTACGCAGCGCGATGACGAGCGGCGCGGTCGACCCCGACCACGTCGCCCACGTCGTGCGCGACCGCATGGCCAATGTCGTGCGCGAGCGGCTCATCGACGGCATCCGCGAGAGGCTCGGTGAGGCGCTCCGCAGCGCGATTGCCCAGCACGCCGGCGACGCCCCGTTCGATCGCGAACAGATTGCGAGCCTCGTTCGTGACCGGGTCATGGATCGCATCGGCGAACGCATCGGGGAGCAGGTCCGCGAGCGCCTCGGCGAGGCCGTCCGCAAGGCCATCACAGAACGGATGCAGAACGGCGGCGGCGGCGGCAGCGGCCTCGACGCGCAGCGCGTCTCCGAGATGGTGCGCGAGCGCATCGCCGACACGCTCCGCGACCGCATCGGCAGCGAGATCCGCGAGCGCGTCGGAGAGGCCGTGCGGCACGAGCTCGTCCAGCGCATGTCGGGCCCCAGCGGCCAGCCGATCGACGCCGAGCAGATCGCCAATGCGGTACGTGACCGCGTGAGCGACCGCCTCCGCGAGCGCATCGGAGAAGAGGTGCGCGAGCGTGTCGGAGAGGCCGTTCGGAGCGCGCTCCGCGAAGGTCGCGCCGCCTCGGGTAACGGCGTGCAGCACCACGCGCAGGCTCGTCCTTCCTGAGGCGCCTGCCCGAGCCAGCGCTCGGTCGATCGACGTAGCGCCGTCGTGCATCCGTGCACGGCGGCGCGCCGTCGTTTAACCGCGCATCTCGAACACGTGATGTCCCCACGGGGGCATGTCGAGATAGAGGCCGCTCGCGCGCAGGCCATCGCCGTCGCGCTCGTAGCGTGCGTCGCCGAGCAGGTCGACGAGCGTGAACGTGCGCGCAGCGAGGCCAGGCAGGTCGAGCGTGACGTAGCACTGACCCTGTCGCGGCGCGTAGTTCACCGCCACGAGCAGGCGACGCTCCCCTTCGGTCCACGTGAAGACGATCATGTCTGCGGAGGTCTCGTTTCCCTCCCACGCCGAGCGGCACGTCCAGAGCCTCCATTCGCCGTCGTGGACCTCCGACCGCCCGAGGCACGGGAGCAGACGGTCGTAGAATGCGACGACGGCAGCCTGCGGCGGTTCCACCGGGCGCCGGCCGACGTGCATGGAGACGCGAACGCGGCGGCCCTCGCGCTGCCCCTCGTGGAAGAAGCGCATGCCGGGAACGAGGAACGTGATGACCGCGGCGGCGCGATGGACCTCGAGCGGAAAGGCAGCGGCGGCCCGCGGCTCGTCGTGGTTCTCGAGGAAGCGCGTCGAGCGCGCCTGGTAGTCGGGCTCCGCGAGCAGGTGCTCGCGCACCGCGTGCCCCGAGCCCTGGTGGAGCCGGTCGTAGAGGCGCTTGTCGTAGGTGAAGTCGAACCCCTCCTGCTGCAGCTCCCACTCGCGGTCCCAGTACACCTCGGCCATGAACATGAACGCCGGGTGCGCCTCGCGCACGTGGGCAATCGCGTCACGCCAGAAGGGCTCCGTCACCGGGTCCACGCCGCCCATCGGAGGCGGCACGTCTTGCCACGTGCGCGCGAAGACGTCCGGCTGCACGAGCATAGCCATGTCACAGCGCACGCCGTCACAGAGCTCTGCGACGCGCGCGAGCTCGACGGTCATCGCCACGCGGACGTCCGGATGGCGGTAGTCGAGCTGCAGCGTGTCGGGCCAGCCCGCGAAGTAAGGGTCACGCCCGTACGCGAGCACGGCGGGACGCCCCCCCGCGCGGCGCTCGATCCAGTTCTGAGGGTCGTGCTCCAGCGACTCGCGCGCGCCGTGCACGAAGTACTCGGGGTGCTCGTCGAGCCACGGATGATCGAGGGCCACGTGATTGACGACGTAGTCGAGGACGAGCGAGATGCCCCGGTCGGCAAGCCGACGGCGCAGCCGCCCGAGCGCCTCGTCGCCGCCCCACTCCTCCCGGACGCGGTAGGCGCGGACCGCGAACGGTGACCCGGTGATGTCCTCCTCCTGCAGGTCCGGAAGCGTCTCCTCGAGCTCGCCACGGATCGGGCGACTGTCGCGCGAGACCTTTCTGGAGGCCGCCCCCGTCTGCCACACTCCCAGCAGGTAGAGCCATTCGACGCGCGCCTCCGCGTAGGCGTCGAGCGCCAGATCCGGGAGGTCGTCGAGCGTCGCCGGTCGACCGAGCACCCTTCCCCGCTCCTCGATCGCAATGCGCGTGTTGATCTGCAGGAGCGACGGGTGGCGCATGGCGTTCTTCCTCGGGGCCGGGGCAGCGGCACTATTTGCAGCTATTCGTGAGCCCGTCCACCGAGGATGTCGCGCGAACCGTCACTTCGCGTTCGCCCGCTCCCACGCCCCGAGGGCGCGACCTCGTCGGTCGTCGACGCGCGCTCGATGCTCCTCTCGATCGCAAGCTCGACTTCCACGGCGACAAGGTCGACCGACCCGCGCGTGACGGTACTCGGCTTGCATCCCGTGGGACCCGTACCAAGGAGGAACCCCATGCTCCGCCGTGCTTCCCTGTCGCTCCTCGCATGTGTCGGCCTAGTCGGCATCGTCGCATGCAAGTCCGAGAACACGCCTCCTGCCGAAGCACCTCAGACGACCGCCGGAACGGCCGATCGCCAGTTCACCTCCGGCGACACCTTCGGCGTCCTCCGCGCGATCCATCGGGGAGAGGTCGACCAGGGCATGCTCGCTCAGCGCAAGGCGACCGATCCGCGCGTGCGCGACTATGCCGAGAGGGTCGTGAACGATCACAAGACGCGCATGCAGAAGGACGAGCAGCTCATGAGCGGGCTCGGCATCTCCGCGCGGGACAACGACATCAGCCAGCAGATCAAGGGCTCCGCAGATCGACAGAACGCGCAGCTCGAGCAGATGACGGGCCTCGACTTCGACCGCACCTACCTCGACGACCAGATCGGCTACTTCCGCATGGTGCTCGACACGTTCGACAGAGATCTCCTGCCGAACGCTCGGGACCCGCAGGTGCGCGCGACGCTCCAGAACGCGCGCGAGCGGGCCAACGACCATCTCCGCGAGGCGCAGGACCTCCGAAACGCGCTCTCCATGCCCGGCTCCACGCGCTAGCCCTTCGTTCTCGGTCAGCGCGGGTGGGCGAAGCCGTCCGTCTCGGGCACCTCCAGCGTCGGGTCGAGCAGGGAGCCGATGTTGTTCACCTGCGATTCGCGGCCCTGGAGCTGACCCGTCTCGCGGCCGAGGAAGTTCCACTCGAGGAACTTCACGACCGACGAGTGCTCCATCGGAACGTGCGAGACGCCGTTCTTCCGGGCGAACGCGCCGAGCGCGATGATGGGGATGCGCGTGCCGAGCCGCATCCATCCGGGGCCCGCCGTCTCCGAGTTCGTGTGCATGCCCTTCGCGTCGATCGCGCCGTGCGGGTCCCACACGACGGGCGGTGAGACGTGGTCGTAGAAGCCGCCGCCCTCGTCCCACGTGACGAGCACGAGGGTGTTGTTCTTGTACTTCGGGCTCTTCAAGATCGCGTCGACGGTCTGCTTCACGAACGCCTGCCCCGTCGACAGAGGCCCGAACGCCGGGTGCTCGTCGACCGCCGTCACGGCCTTCACGTACGAGACGACAGGCAGCTTCCCCGCCTCGATGTCAGTCGCGAGCTGGTCGTAGTCGTGGAGCGCCGACACGTGCTTGCCCTTGTCGCCGAACTGCTCGAAGTAGCGGAACGGGTTGTCCGACGGGTCGTTCATGCACGCGACCTTCGGGTTGGGCGCGCCCGGCGGGACCACGAGGTTCTTGATGAGCCCGGGACAGAGCTTGGGAAGCCGGGTCGGGCAACCCTTGTCGTCCTTCTCGACGGCAGGGTCGGTCATGTCGCCGAAGCCCATGTGGTAGTAGCCGAAGCCCTGAGGACCGAGCTTGCCGATGAGGAGATCCCCGATCGTCTTGCGATCTTCGATCGTGTGGTAGTTCGGCTGGTGGTCGTCGGGGAGCGCGGCCGCCTGACACGCGGAGCCGGCCGTCTTCGGGAACCAGGTGTTGTCGCGGAACTCGAACTGTGCGGTCGCAAGGAACATGTCGTTCGACGACGTCTGGCCGACGACCGGCTGGAAGTAGCGGTCGCCGATCGCGCCGGCCCTCGCGTAGTCGCGATACAAGCTCACCTCCTCGTCCGGGTCGGCGATCGCCCAGTTGCTCGCCGTGACGTGCCCGATACCGACGCCGAGGATGCTGCCGCATCCGGTGCCGCCGGTCTCGGTGGTGGAGCTGCCGCCCGCCTTCGCGAGGAGCTCGCCCTTGAGGCCGAGGCTCGCGTCGACATAGCGGTCCATCCGGCACGTGGCGTTCGGGTCGTCGGCGCCGTGACCGGCGGAGCCGAGCCTCGCGTTGCCGTCAGCGTTGACCGCGCCGCAGTTCATCTCTAGGTATTCGCACGCCGAGTCGTGGTTGCGGTCGAGGCCGTGCGGGTCGATCGTGTTCGTCGCGTCGGTGAGCGACATGGGGTCGAGCTCGTGGTCGGTCGTGTGGCCCCGTAGCGTCTCGGGCGCGGCCTCGCAGCACTCGGGGCCGCGGGTGCACGTCGGGTTCGAGCCTGCAGGCGCCGTGCAGTAGCGGCCGAAGTACGAGTCGAACGTGTGGTTCTCCTGCACGATCACGACGACGTGCTCGATGCGCTGGCCGCTCGAGGCCTGATTCGTCGTGCCGACCTCCGAAGGCTGGACGGCGCAGGCGAGGAGACCGAGGCTCGAGAGAAGGCCGAGGGCGATGGGGCGTTTCATGGTGAGACGTGGATTGCACCGCGTGTGCCGCCGTCCTCCGCTCGCGAGATCCGCCGTTGACCCGGCTCTTGTCGGCCTTTTTGGCCCGCGCGCTCGCGGCGTCGCGGGGCGGTGCGATCGAACCGATCCGAGTCGAGCGCGCTCCGGCCGGCGACCGCTGCCCCCGCTCAGGTGGCGGCGGGCAGGTCGATCCTGAGCAGCATGCCTCCGCCCTCGCGCGGCATCGCTTCGATCGTCCCGCCGGCCCGCGCCGTCAGGAGCCGACACACGTAGAGCCCGAGGCCCGTCCCGGTCTGCTTGGTGGAGACGAACGGCTCGAAGAGGCGCCCGGCGAGCGCGGCCTCGACACCGGGGCCGTCGTCGGCGACCTCGATGCGGACGTGCTCCGGAGCCGGGCTCCCCACCGACAACCAGAGGTTGCCCCGCTGGGGCGCGATGGCCTCGATCGAGTTCCGCACGATGTTGAGAAGGACCTGCACGAGGCGCGAGTGGCTCATCGGGACTCGCGCCCCGCGGCTACCCTCCTCGTGCAACGTCACGTGCCGCTCGAGCATCTCGCTCAGCAGGCTCTTCACGTCGTCAATGGCGCGGTTCACGTCCGAGGCCTCGCTCCCGAGCTCTGCGCCGAGCGCCAGCGTTGACTCGCCAGGTCTCCGCGACGCTCGACTGCACCTCGGCCGTCTCGACCGTGCGGTCCATCACGCCGGGCCAGCGACGCCGGAGCGCGGCGTTGGCGAAGACCATCCGGTCGTCGGCGTCGCGTACCCAGACGTCGAACGGGAGCTGTTCGACGAGCGCCTGCAGCGACGATTCGAGCTGCTTCGAGTCCATACGCGGGCCCCTCCGGACCCGCGAGGGTACACCCATTTCTCCGCGGAGCACGAAGGGGGGAGCTACCGCGAGCGCTCCATGATCGAGCAATGGGTGGCGCTGTCGTCCCAGCGGACGCGCTTCAAGATGCTCTTCGCGCCATCGCGCGGGTCGGGCTGCACGGCGCCGGGATTCCTCGCCGCGTACTCCTTGCTGACGGGCACCATGAGGCCCTCACCTGCTCCGCCGCCGTTCGGCCGTCCCGGGTGGTCCGTGCGCGGGATCGTCTTGCAGTCCACCGTCCAGGTATAGATGCCCTCGAGAAACTCGGCCCCGGCGGGGTCACCGAGGCGCTTCAGGTTGGCGACGAAGTGATCGCGGCCCTGGTTGTAGCCGCCGGTCTTGGCAGTGAACCGCTTGCCGTTGATCCCCGGCACCGTTCCCACGAAGCCCTCCGGCAGGATGCAGTGCCAGGGCTTCGGCGACCCGTCGATGTCGACGAGGCACACGTGCTCCTGCGAGAGTGCGAAGTACCAGGTCTCGATCGTGCGCCCGTCCGCGTCCTTCGCCTTGCTGCGCGACTCGGACTTCCAGCCTCTCGCATGGCTCTCGCCGTCGGCCAGCACGCCCTCGCAGCCGAAGACGCCCCCCAGTCGGAGCGAGAGCATCTGCGGGTCGCCCCCGGCGCGCGCCGGCTCACCGTCGACGCGAGCGAGCTCCTCGCTGATGCATCCCCTCAGCCCCACGCCGATCGGGACGGGCCCCCACGTGAGCAGGCCCTGCTCCGGCTGACGCGTACGGGGCAGCGCGTCGACGATCGCGTCCATCGGGAGGTTCGTAGTGATGATGACGTTGATCGGCTCCGAGCCCGGCGAAGGACTGTCCGCGAGGGCATCGACGTTCCAGTAGGCCGGCGTGAGATCCGGGCCCTCCACCTCTGCCGCCTCCGCAGAGCCCGTGACGGCGCCGTCGCCGCCTTCGCCACAGCCCGCTGCGAGCACGCCAGCCAACCCGAGACACACGCTGATCGAGAGATGCTTCACGGTCGATGACCTCCGCAGACCCGTCAGCACGCGGCGTGCCGCTCGAGCTCGCACGGATTCTCCGTGCCCGTGGCATCGAACGGCGCGGAGCCCGGATCGGTTCGCCGCGACGCCTCGTGCGCGGAGCGTGCGATCGGAGCGATCGCACGATCGTTTGCGTCTCGCAGGGTCGATCCCCGCGCGATCGCTCGGACCTCCTGAGATGAACTAAAAGCTCGCGCCACACGGGCTGGACGCCGCGGAGCCCATGCTAAGGCCCCGCGCACCGGAGGATTCCCGAATGAGCCATTCAATGAAGCTGTCGCTCGGCGCTCTCGCTGCGCTCGCGCTCGCCGCCTGCTCGAGCACCAGGGCCGACTCGACGGACGTGACACCGACCGAGCCCGTCGAGGCCGGAGCACCCGCGAAGCCGGCGCCGACCGCGCCCACCGGTTCGTCGGGCTCCGCGGGCACGTCCGGTTCCTCGGGCACGTCGGGCTCCTCCGGCTCGACCAACCCCGACGACCAATGCGCGCAGGAGACCTCACAACAGGCCTGCGGACAGTGCTGCGTGAAGGGCCACTCGTCGGGCTACCAGGTCTTCCTCGCGGCAGTGATCGCATGCGCCTGCACGGGCACCGGCAGCGATGCGGGGCCGGGCGGTGTGTGCGCCACGGAGTGTGCGGGTACGGCCTGCAAGGCAACGCCGAGCCAGCCCGACACCGCGTGCACGACCTGCCTCCAGGATGCGATCGACCAGAACGGAGCCTGCAGCGCCGCGGTCACCGAGGCGTGCAGCGCCGACAAGGACTGCGTCGCAGAGCAGAAGTGCCTGACACCCTGCCAGAGCAAGAAGTGAACGAGCGCACACGCGGGGCGCCCCTGGCGTGGGTCGCGGTCGCACTCTTCACCTCTGGCTGCTCGTCGGCGAAGATCTCGCCACCCGCGGGCTCCGAGGCCGGCGCGACGACGAACAGCGACGGCGTCGTCGACGCATCGACGTCCGAGCCTTCGAGTGATGCCTCGACCGGGACCACCGACGCGACGACGGACGCGGGCGCCCATTCGACGCTCGAAGGCTGCGCCGTGAAGAGCGCGGCGACGTCGAAGGCCTGCGACGAAGGCTGCGGCGCGCGCCTCACTCTTCCCGCCGGAGGCTCGTTCTGCACGATCGAGTGCGCCAAGGACTCCGACTGCGCGGCACCACTCTCGGGCCTGCTCTGTCCGGACACGGTCGGTGCTTGCATGCCGAGCTGCTCGACGGACGCCTCGTGCAAGGCCGCCGGCTTCGCTCGTTGCGACCCGCAGACGAAGGCGTGCGACACGCTCTGAATCACCGAGCGCGAGGCGTCTCATGAGGCGTCGTCGGATCGGATCGCGTCCCTACGCGGCGGTGTGATCGCAACGATCGCACCGCCGTGATCAGGCTGTTTTCAGGCAGGTTCGCCTCCGTGCGGACGCCCCGAGAGGCGGCGCGAGGTTTGCACGAACGAGGTCATGCTCCGCTTCCCACGCCTCGTCGGGCTCGTCGGGCTCGTCGGGCTCGCGCTCGGGGCCACCGCAACGCAAGCGCAGGCCTACTGCCGGACGACCACCTGCAACCCCAAGGCGGAGACCTGCCGGGTGGTCGACGGTTGCCCACGTTCGGGCGCGCCGATCGTCTGGACCACCCTCCCCATCCCGTATCGCTTCCACGGTCGCGCGCCGGCGCGCCTCGATCGCGACGAGGCGCGCGGCTCGATTCGCCTCGCTTTCGCTCGCTGGACCGAGGTGGTGTGTCCGAACGGCCGCCGCACGTCGCTGCGGTTCCGCGAGGGCCCCGAGATGCCCGCCACGCAGGCGCGAGGCAAGGAGCCCTTCGGCATCTACTTCCGCGACGACGGCTGGCCGCACGACGACGTCAACGAGACGCTCGCGCTCACGACCCAGCTCTTTCGCGACCGGAGCGGCGAGGTCCAGTACTCGGACATCGAGGTCAACTCGGGGCAGCATCAGTTCGCGCTCCGCGACGCCGACAAGGGTAAGGACCTCGAGGCCGTGATCACCCACGAGGTCGGTCACTACATCGGCCTGGCTCACAGCCCCGAGCGCGACTCGATCATGACGCCTCAGTACTGTCAGGAGGAGACGCGCTGCAGCGGCACCAAGGAGCTCGCGCGCGATCTCGGCGAGGACGACGTCGCGGCGGTCTGCGCGCTCTATCCGCCGGGCGGTACCTGGACGGGCGGCGAGCCGGAGCAGACAGGGTGTGCGGTCACCCGCGCGCCCTCGACCACCGCCGCCGGCGCCCCCCTCGTGCTCGTCGCCCTCGCGCTCGTCGCGGCGCGCGCCCTTCGGCGGGGCTAGACCCAGCCCCTGCACGGGCGTGAGCGCTCAGTCGTTCACCGCCAGCACCGGTGGTCGGCGCCGCACGTTCCCCGCTTGGAGCCGTCGGAGCTGAAGCATACCTTGCCGACCTCCGGGCACGAGGAACCGGCGGTGCGCCCGCTCCCGTCCGCGCCCGGGTCGCCCGCGGGGTCGGCCCCCGTGGCGATCGGCGCGCTACCGTTCGAGCAGTCGTACGCCCACTCGCCGCCGCTCGAGGGATGGTCGCGATACTCGTCATCCAGCGGCCGGACGTCGGGCTCGCAGTGCGCCTGGTCCTGCACCGTCTTCGCGATGTCGAGCGCGATGTTCAGGAAGACGACGATCGGGTCGCTCGACGGCTTGTCCGCCGAGCCCGTCGCCGGGCCGTACGCAGAGCTCTTGAGCCGGCAGCGGCGGAGCGTGCGGTTGTCGGGCGGCCTCTTGTACGTAGCCTTCCCGCCGACGCAGGCCGCGGCTCCCGGTTCGTCGCGGCTCGACGTGCCGCCACCGAGGACGCGCGCGAGCCCCTTGCTGATCCGCTCGATGTCGGCCGCGAGATTGACCTCGTCGATCTCCGGTGCGCCGGGAAGCATGCGGAGCTCGTAGGCCACGTCGGTGCCGGACTGGGGAATCACGACCTCGACGACCTCCTTCCGCGTGACGCGATGGTACGCGGTCGCCACCGCGTACTCGACGGACGCCCCCGAGCTCCCCTTCTTCGAGACCCACCCCACGTGCCAGTACGCGATCCCCGACTGGTCCGGGGACGGCGACTTCCAGTCCCTCATTCCCGTGGTGGGGTCGTCGATCATCGAGTTGTAGGCACTGTCTGCGAGGGCCGACGCGCGCTCGCCGCCGGCGATCGAATCCGGCGGCGCGGGCACGCTGCATCCGGTGGCCAGCATTCCGAGCACGACCGCACCGGTGAGCGCCGAGAGCGACCGGCCACTATTCTTGGTGTTCATCACATCGTCTCCGTTCACTGCACGTAGCCGTTGTCGACGCAGCCCCAGGCCTCGACGCTGAGCGTCCAGTCCCAGTCCGACCAGAAATGCGTGCCCTTCTTGCGCACGCTCCACGACGCGCCGTTCGCCAGCCCGAGCTGCGCGCTACGCGGGATCGTCTGCGTCGCGGAGAAGAGGTGGTCGTCGCCGTCGAGGGAGAGCAGCGCCGGGAGATAGCGCGCGGCGAGGTCGACCGCCGAGCTCGTCCACCCGTTGCCCTCCTGGTAGGCGTACTCGTCGGCCAGGATCTCGGCGGACTTCTGGACGAGCGCCGTGTACTGCGCGGGGTCGTCCTGCTCCCAGCACTCGTAGGTGAGCGTGAGGTCGCCCGCGGCGTCCTTCGGCTCCTTCACGCCCCAGAACACGGCCTCGTTGCCGTTGTAGGCGTGGCTCTGGCCGCTTCCGAGATTCTCCGTTGGCTTCGTGTGATTGCCCTGCACGCCCTCGGTGGTCGCCGGGCTCTCCGACGTGAGAAAGCAGTACACGACGTCCTTCGACACGTCGTCGTCCGGGTTCGCGACGGTCACCTTGGCAAGGCGAACACGAAGGCGCGCCGGGTCGCACGCGACGTGCGCTCCGCCGTCGCCACCGAGGCCGCCGTCCGCGACCGCCCCCGCGTCACCTGCCATCGTGCCGAGGACCGGCGGCGTGCTCACGATCGCGCGACGGGCAGGGGCGAGGCGTGCACGGGCAAGCGCGCCCGAGAGCTCGGGCCGCGCGAGCTGCCTGCGAAGCGTCGCGGAGACCTTTGGCGCCGCGTTCAACGCAGCTTGGAGCTTCGCGACGGCCGGGCTTGCCGCGGGTTCGGTCGCGAGCGCGGCGGAGATGGCGAGGAGAGCAGGCTCCCCGCGCTCCGCGGCGGCGACGAGGCCGGCGAGGATGCGCTCCTTCGGCATCGCCTCGAGCTTCACGTCGAGCGCCGGCTTGGCCGCGAGCTGCCCCGGCGCGGCTGCACCGCTCTTGCACGAACGCGCCTCGACGCAAACGGGGCACGAGCCGCAGTCCGACGGGCAGTCCTTGCACGTCTCGTCCGCATCGCACTTGCCGTCCCCGCACGCGCTCGCCGTGGGCTCGCAAGCGCACTCGAGGAATCGGCCCGCCGAGCTACAGGTTTTGCTCGACGTCTTTCCGTCGGCGCACGTGCAGGCCTCGTGGTCACCGTGCTTGCACTCGGCGCCGCCGTCGGTGTCCGGGCCGTCGAACCCGCCGATGTCGGCCGGCGACGAGCACGCGGCGAGGACGCCGATGACACCGAGGACGGCCGCAGAGAAGATCATTCGGTCTCGCATGCCCCTGCTCACTGCAGCGACCATGCCGCGCTCCGGTCCCCGCGAGACCCACGATTGGCCGCTCAGGGAGAGGCGCGATCGGGGTGATCGCAGGGACAACGTCGGCCGGGATCGCGGCCTCACGATCCGCAACGGAGCGGACGTTCGGAGCGCGCGCTGCCATTTTCACCGTTCGGCACGTTCGTCGAGCGCTGGCCCGCGCCTTGTAAGAGCGGTGCCATGAGCCTCGCTGCACGCCCCCACCTCATGCTCCTCGTCCTCTCTGCCTCGCTCGCAGCGTCGCTCGTCGCGTGCTCCCGCGAGAACGAGGCCGTGACGAGCGCCCACAGCGCCGCGACCGAGCAGGAGCCCGACTTCGAACCGAACAACGTGCTCGACGACATGTCGATGACCGACACGTCCATGACCGCGAACGAGGTGCAGGCGTTCCTCGACCGAACGCCGTACGGAAAGCGCTCGGTGCTCGCGACGTACGAGCCGACGAAGACGACGACGGCCGCGCAGGTGATCGCCCTCGCCGCGCGTCGCTACGAGATCAACCCGATGCTGCTCCTCGTGAGAGCGCAGCTCGAGAACGAGCTCGTCTCGAGGACCACGGCGACGGAGACCGTTCTCGCGCGCGCCTTCGCGTGCGGCCTTGCAACGACGCCGGCACGCGGCTTCGAAAGCCAGGCCAACTGCGCCGCGGCGCAGCTGCGGACGTCTCTCGATCGCCTCACCGGGAAGGCGAAGGCCGCGAGGGCGACCACCGACGGCACCACCAGCGGCTGGGCCACGAACGAGCGACACATGACGCGCGACGGCATCGAGGTGGTCCCCGACAACGACGCGACCGCCGTGCTCTACGCGTACAAGCCCTGGGTCGGACGGCTCGGCAACGGCGACCCGAACGTGGGCGGCATCAGCGCGCATGCCAGGCTCTGGCGCGACTTCACGGTGAGCGCGAGGTCGAGGACCAGCGCCGGCGCCGGCCCCCACGCCGTCACCCAGGAAGCCATGCGGCGGCGAATGCTCTCTCGGCTCCGTCTGCGACGAAAGCACGGGCGGGTGCGTCGAGTGCGCTGCAAGCGACCTGAGCAACTGCCAGGCGAAAGGCCCCGGCGCAGCATGCATCGCGGGTCGCTGCGGATGCGAGATCGCCGCGGACTGCGGCGACGGTCGCACCTGTGACCGCTTGCACGGCGTCTGCGTGGGCACCACCGCGCCAAGCCCCGGCGACCCGCCGTCGCCCGGCCCCGGCGAGGCCGACGCAGGCAAGCCGACAACGACCACCACGGCGCCCGCGGCGCAGGGCTCCACCGAGGACACGCTCCCCGGCGAGCCCACACCGAGCCCGACCCCCGACCTACCAGACTCCTCCTCCGAGCCTTCGAGCAGCGAGGGCAAGCGTGCCGCGGACGACAAGATCGACGTGCCGGCCTCCGAGAACGGCGGATGCACGAGCGCGCGCCTCGGCCCTGCCTCCCGCGGCTCGCGCGGCGCATGGAGCTTGTCGTTCGGCATCGCGCTCGCTCTCCAGCTCCTTCGCCGGCGGCGGCCCTCGAGCTCATCGCATCATCCGCGCTAGCGCGATTGCGACTCTCGCCCAATTGGGCAACCATGGCGCGATGAGCGCATCGAGGGACGAGCCGGCTACCGAGGTCGACCCGCGTTCGATCTCCGAGGATCCCACGGCATTTCGCGTCACCGTGCTGCAAGGACCCGACGGCGGCGCAAGCGTACGGATCGACGCGAGCAATCCCTCGAGCGTGCTCGTCGGGTCGAGCGCGGCATGTCAGCTCGTCCTCCACGATCCGAAGGTGTCCCGACGTCATGCGTCGCTCGACGTCTCGGAGTCGGGCCTGCGCCTCGCCGACCTCGGCTCGACGAACGGCACCACGGTCAACGGGCTCCTCGTCACCGAGTGTTTTCTGAAGGGCGGCGAGGTCATCGGCGTCGGCGGCACGACGCTCCACGTCGAACGTCAGACGGCGGTCCCGTCGCGTCTCACCAACGCGGTGAGCTTCGGTCGTCTCGTCGGCGCGAGCGTCGCGATGCGAAGGCTCTACCCGCTCTGCGAGCGCCTCGCGGCCTCGAACATCACCGTCGTCATCGAGGGTGAGACGGGCACCGGCAAGGAGCTGCTCGCCGAGGAGCTCCACGACGCCGGGCCGCGGCGCGCGGCGCCGTTCGTCGTGTTCGACTGCACGTCGGTCGCTCCCGCGCTGGTCGAAGGCGTGCTCTTCGGCGAGGCGTCGCCGAACGGCTCGTCGCGCGGCGTCTTCGAGGCCGCGCACGGAGGTACCCTCCTCATCGACGAGATCACCGAGCTGCCCCCCGCCCTCCAGCGCAAGCTCCTCCGCGCGATCGAGCGCGGCGAGGTCTGCCGCGTCGGCACCGACCGCTGGCTGCACGTCGACGTCCGCGTCATCGCCACGACACGCCGCGACCTCGAGAAGGAGGTCGAGGCGGGCCGCTTCCGCGAGGACCTCTACTTCCGGCTCGCCGTCGGGCGCGTCGAGCTGCCGCCGCTGCGCCGCCGCCACGGTGACCCGGCGCTCCTCGCGGACTACTTCTGCAAGCGAGGCGGCGGGCAACACTCTCTGCCGCCGGACTTCCTCCGTCGCTACGAGGGGTACGCGTGGCCGGGCAACGTGCGCGAGCTACAGAACACGGTGGCGCGTCGTCTTGCGCTCGGCGACGCCGACCCCGACGGCGATGGTGACGGCGAGCCCGACGAGAAGGAGGGCGCACCCGAAAACGCCTTCCGCTGGGTGCTCGAGCAAGATCTCCCGTTCACCAGCGCGCGCGATCTCGTCGCCACGGAGTTCGAGCGCGAGTACGTGCAGCGCGTGCTCGATCAGCACGGCGGCAACGTCTCGCGCGCCGCCGCGGCCTCGGGCCTCGCTCGTCGATACTTCCAGATCCTCCGCGCGCGTCAGCGCTGAGCGCGCGTCACTTCACGTAGAAGTCGGCCGACACGTTGTCGATCCGGAACGCGGCGGTTCCCGCCGAGAACAGCAGACTGCCGGCGAGGATCACCGGGAACTCCGCCCAGTCCGACGTGCCGAAGCTGGCAGGGACGTTGACGCACGCCGTGCCGAGCGCCTTGCCGGCGAGCCCGGCGGCTGCGACGAGCCCCGGGGTGACCCACGCCTCGGCGCAAGGCGAGTAGCCGAGCTTGACGGCGCGATCGCGATCTCCCACGAACAGCTCGAGCTGCACCCAGTTGTCCGCGAGGAACGTGAGGTCGAGCCCCTCTGCGATGACGCCGAGCACATCCGCGCCGCCGGTACCGCTTCCGAGCACGTCGTCCGCGACGTCGAGGACCATCGAACGGCCGCTGAGGACGATCGCGATCCCCTTCAGCGGCTTGACGACGTCGGAGCGGAGCATCCCGAGCATCGCCGCGTTCCCCGCGTCCTTCACCGGCCCGCCGTTGCCCGTGGACGTGAGCTCGTCGACGCGAAAGTCGAACGCGACGCGCACGCCGTCGAATTTCTGGCCCTGGTGCTTCTCGTCGAACGTGAGCAGGTGCGCGAGCATTCCGTAGGACGTCGCCGAGTCGGTCGACGTCCTCGCGGAGAGCGCGCGGGGCGGAGAGTTGCCCTGCGGGGTCAACGAGATGCCGGAGTCGCCACGGACGAACGGGTTCTGTAAGCCGATGGGAGTGACCCAGCGCGTCTCCGGCGCCTGACCGTCACCGTCGAAGTCGTCGCAGAAGTCGCGAGGGCAATCCTCGCTGCACGCGCGAGACTCGAGGAGATTGCAGCTCGCCTCGGCGCCGCCGTCACCGCCACCGTCACCACCGTCGAGCGCAAGCGCGCCGTCGGTGTCGGCGCGAAGAGGCCTGTCCTCGATGCCGAGCACGCTCGCGCAGGCGAAGAGCGTCGCGGCAACGCCCCCGCAGACGACGACGAACGCAGCGCGGTGACGCGCGCGCGCCTTCGGTTCACGGTTCAGAAGGTCGCCCATGCCCCGTATCCCGTGGGTGAGAGGGCGAGCCCGACCTGCGCCGCCGTGCTGTCCCGCCTGGGCGCGGTGAGCACGAGCACGACGCCGCCGATCGCGAGCGCGCCGCCCGCGACGAAGAGCACCGTCGAGATCGCGGCCGAGGAGCGCGCATCGCTCGTCAGCGCGACGCCGCGCCCATCGCAGTCGACGGCCGAGCAATGGGTGCCCGCGTCGTCATACTGGGACTTGGCGATCGCGCCGAACGCGAAGCCCGTTCCGAGAGCGGCGACGCCCGTCGCCGCGGCAACCCAACCAAGGGTCAGCTGAAGCGGCACGGCAGGCGACGGCCCGTCGGCTGAACGAGCCTGGGCGGGCGCGACGTCGAGCGAAGGGATCTCGATCTTCGCGCGTGCGGAGCGCGGCTCGACCGACACGTCGCGACGCCAGGTGCGGCGGCCCGGAGCGGTCGCCTCGATGACGTGCACGCCGCCGTCGACCGGCACCGCCGTGCCCCATGCCGCCTCGCCGAGCCGCTCCCCGTCACGCGTGACGACGAGCCCCTTCGGCGGGGCGGTGACTGTGACGGTCAGGTACGAGAGCTTGCCCTCGAGGAGCTCGGCCCGCGATGCCGCGTGCGTGTATCGCTCGCGCTGGCCCGCGCGGCGCGCCATCGTCTCGGCCTTCCGATACGTGACCCACGCGCTCGCGACCCGGTCGACCCGCTCGTAGCACTCCGCGAGGTTGAGCGCCGTGCCGACGGCAGGGTCGAGGCGCAGGCTCTCCGCGAGCTTCGGGCACGCGTCGACCCAGCGTCCCTGCTCGATTAGCGTGCGGCCCTCCTGGAAGAGCTTCTCGGCGGCCGCAGCCGACGTCGCATCCTGTTGCTGGGCGCGCGCGACGCGCGGTGCGACGACCAACGAGGCCGCGAGGAGCGCCACTGCGAGGAGCGTGGCTCTACTCATTCGCGGGACTTGAGATCGAGCGGGTCACCGCCCCCGATCGGCTTCGGCGGCGTCTGAGGGGCAGCCTGCGACGCACTGGCTCGGACGGCGGGCCCTCGTTGCGAGCGAACGCGCTTCGTGGTGGGCGTGGGCGCGACCTCGCTCGGCGCCGGAGCGGGAACGGATGCCGGCGACGCAGGCGACGAGGAGAGCGTCGACGGCGCAGGCTCGGTGCCCGCGACCGGGCCAGACGGTACAGGCGGCATGCCGTCCGCTCGAGGGAGCTCGGCGCGCCTGCCCATGATGCGGCCGCGGACGGCAGGGTGAAACGTCGCCGTGCCGAGGCCGCCGACGAGGACCGCGAGCGCCAGCCATGCGCCGAGCGCCCGCTTTCGCTTCGGCTCGGCGACACTTCGGTTCGTGGAGTCGCCATCGACCGCGTCGAGGAGCGTCTCGTCGTGCCCGAGAGACTGTGGCGCCGTGGGGGCTGGCGTGCCTACCGGAGCTCGGGCCGGCGCGTGCATCGGGGCGACGGCGAGAGCCGCGCTCGCGCGCGCGGCGTCCGCTTCGATCTGCTCGACGTAGCTCGCGCGCTTGAGGAGGGCGTCACGCGCGAGCTTCTGCGCCCACTGGCTCACACGCCGCGCAGGCGCAGGCGCGACCGCACGCTCCATCGCGACGAGCATCTCGCGCGCGGTCTGGAAGCGATCGTCCATCTCGCGCGCGAGCCCCTTCATGACGACGTCATCGAGAACGTCGGGAGCCCCGCGCTCGCTCGGGCGAGCGATCGAGGCGGCGCCGCCGTTGTAGCGGAGCGCGTCGCTCGCCTCGGAAAAGAGCTTCTCACCGACGAGCATCTCCCACAGCAAGACCGACGCGGACCAGACGTCGCTCCGCCGATCGACCAGCTTGCTGTTCGCGAACTGCTCGGGCGGCATGTAGAGGAGCTTGCCCTTGATCTGTCCCGCCTGGGTGCTCTCCTGCAGCCGCCCCGCGGCCTTCGCGATTCCGAAGTCGACAACGCGCGCGATGCCGTCGGTGCCGACGAGCACGTTCTGGGGGGACACGTCGCGATGCACGATGTTGAGCGGCACGCCGCGTTCGTTCGTCGCGAGGTGTGCCGCGTGGAGGCCCTCGAGCACGCCACTCATGATCGACACCGCGATCGCCGGCTCGACGCGCGCCCCGCGATCGCGCACGGTGGCGAGGAGTCGACCGAGCGACTCGCCGGCGACGTACTCCATGACGAGGAAGAGCTCGTCGTTGTCGGACACGACGTCGAGAACGGGCACGACGTTCGGATGACGGACGCGCGCCGCCATCCTTGCCTCGTCGAGGAACATCGTGACGAAGTGCGGATCCTTGGCGTGATGCGGATGGAGCCGCTTGACCGCCATGATGCGCGAGAAGCCGACCTCCGCGCGCATCCGCGCGAGGCACACGCTACCGATGCCGCCCGACGCGAGCTCCTGGTAGAGCGCATACCGTCCGAGCGTTCGCGGGAGCCCGCTCGCGGCATCCTGGGGGACGCTGGCCACCACGGGGAATGATGCGCCCCCTCATCGGTTCCTCGCCAGCGTTTTCACGCAAATACGCGAACCTTCAGTTCGTCTTAGTGGCCGCGCGGCTCAGAAGAGGTAGCCGAGCTGGATATCCACCTGCGGATAGTACCGGGAGAAGCTCGGCGGGCCGTCGCCGCCGGGGATCTTCGCCGCATGATACTGGATGCCGAAGCCCCCTCCGAGCAGCACGGAGTCACCGAGGAGCGCAGAGTAGCCGACGCTCGTACCCACCGCGGAGACCGGGCCCGGGACGCGGTCTCCGTTGCGGAGCCCCCACCCCACGCCGGCCTGGGCGAAGGGCGAGATCCAGAGGCCGGTAGGGGCGGCGCCGAACGGATGGAAGAAGACGCGAACGCGGCCGATGACTCCGCGAAGGTCTCCGCCTCTATTCGCATCACCGGAGAGGCCGAGAAAGTCGATGTTCTGGGTCCACGGCTGGTAGTAGCTCGCGGTGAGCTGCGCCGCGACCCATCGTGACGTCGACCGCTGATAGCCGAAGCCGACCACGTGCTGCCCGAGGTCTGCGACGAGCATGTCCGCGGGCAGTGGCTTCGAGCTGGGCGCCGAGTCCTCCGCTCGCGCGGTCCGCGCCGTCACAGCGAGGACGAGCGTGAGAGAAGAGGCAGCTACGAGCAACGTGCGTCGCGAGGACTGAGCCACCCGTCGATGCTACCTCGCGCCTAAGTCACCGAGCACGATTCTCGTCCCTCGAATCGCGCTCCGCCAGTTAGCGGCTGCGTCGGCCCTTCGCGCGATCGTCGCGAGAGGGGCCCGCACCGCGAGAGGGGCCGCGAGAGGGGCCGCGAGAGGGGCCCGAGTCACGTGACGGACCCGCGCCGCGAGAGGGGCCCGAGTCACGTGACGGACCCGCGCCGCGAGAGGGGCCCGAGTCACGTGACGGACCCGCGCCGCCCGTCGGACGTCCTCGACCGCCGCGATCGGGATACGTCCGAGGCTGCTGGGCGCGGTCGCCCTCGCCACCGCGCGAAGGCCCGGTGCTCGGCCCCCGGCGCGTGTCGCCACGCGTGGTCGCCGGACCGCCGCTACCCTCGCCCGTACCCCCGCGGCCGCTCCTGCGATGCGTGTTCGGGCCACGCGGCTTCTCCGCGACGACGGCCGCGCGCGGGTCGGTCGGCTCACGAGACTCGCGCGTTCCACGCGTCTCGCGCGGTCCGCGCGGCTCGCGCGAGTCACGTGCCTCGAACGGCTGACGCGACGCGGGACCACGACGAGCGCGATCGTCGCCGGTCGGACGGCTTCGCTCGCCCATGCCTCGCGTCCGACGCGCCGGCGCCATCGCTTGCTCGGGCGGGCTCGGGATCGACTTCGGCACGCCGTAGGTCTTCTTCAGCTGCACGAGCTCCTCGCGCGTCATGTGCCGCCACTGCCCGGGCCGCAGGCGCTCGGCGGTGATCTGCGCGAACGACAGGCGCGCGAGGCGCATGACCGGGAAGCCCGTGGCCTCGCCCATGCGGCGGATCTGCTGGTTACGGCCTTCCTTGATGGTCAGCTCGAACCACGTCTTGTCGCCCTCGAAGCGGAGCGTCTTCGCCTCGGCAGGCGCGGTCACGCCATCCTCGAGACGGACGCCGTTGCGCCACTGGTCCATGTCCTCGGACTTCATCTTGCCGTTGACCTTGACGACGTACGTCTTCGGCACGGCCTTCTTCGGGTGCAGGAGCCCCTCGGCGAAGTCGCCGTCGTTCGTCGCGAGGAGCACACCGCTCGTCGCGAAGTCGAGGCGTCCGACCGGGTACACGCGAGCCCCGACGGGCGCCAGGATGTCGTGGACGGTGGGTCGACCCTCGGGATCGCTCATCGTGGCGACGACGCCGCGCGGCTTGTGGAGGACGATGTAGACGTGCTGCTCGGCGACGACGCGCTTTCCGTCGACCTCGATGCGGTCGTTGCGGGCGTCGGCCTTGGCGCCGAGCTCGGTGACGATGTGCCCGTTCACGCGCACACGGCCTTCGGTGATGAGCTTCTCTGCGGCACGGCGCGAGGCGAGGCCGCCTGCGGCGAGGATCTTCTGGATGCGTTCCATGTGCGGTGCGATGCTTTCCGGGTGCGTCCTCGTACCTTCGAAGGCTTCTGGCGTCGACCCGCGTGTCACCCGACCGGGCGATCCCTGGCCCGCACGAGCGCCAGCGCTGCGCTCTTCACCCTGATCGCGCTCCAGGCAGGCCTCGCATCGGCCGCCCCCATCGTGAAGGACGGCGTCGTCCCCGCTGACGGCCCCGATCACTTCTTCCTCGATTTCGACGTGCCCGCGGGCACGAAGGAGATCGAGATCCGCCACGACGACAAGTCCGCCGCGAACATCCTCGACTGGGGCGTCTACGATCAGGACGGCTATCGCGGCTGGGGCGGCGGCACGAGCGAGGCGGTCGTCATCAACGAGACCGCGGCCTCCCGCGCGTATGTGCCCGGCCCCATCAAGCCCGGGACGTGGCGGGTCGTGGTCGGCAAGGCGAAGGTCGTCGCCTCGCCGGCGCTCTACCACGTCGAGATCGACCTCCGAACCGCGCCCACGCTCACGCCGGTCCCGCGCAAGCCCTACCAGGTGGCGGCCCCGCGGAAGGTGGAGCTCCGGTATTACGCGGGCGACTTCCACGTGCACTCGAAGGAGTCGACCGACGCCACGCCCACGCTCGAGGCGAACGTCGCCCTCGCGAAGCAGCGCGGCCTCGACTTCATCGAGATGAGCGATCACAACACCATCACCCAGCTCGACTTCTTCGAGGACATCCAGTCGAAGGAGCCCGCGTTCCTCCTGATCCCCGGCATCGAGTTCACGACGTACATGGGGCACGCGAATGCGATCGGCGCGACGAAGTGGGTCGACCACAAGATCGGTCAGCCCGGCGTCACCATCGAGGGCGCGGCCGACCAGATCCTCGCGCAGGGCGCCATCCTCAGCATCAACCACCCTGCCCTCGAGATCGGCGACCTCTGCATCGGCTGTGCGTGGAAGCACGAGCTCGACCCGAAGAAGGTCGGCGGCGTCGAGATCGGCACCGGCGGGCTCACGAAGGGCGCGGCGCTCTTCTCCGCGCGGGCGATCGCGTTCTGGGACGCGATCCTCGACAAGGGGATGAAGGTGCCCGCGATGGGCGGCAGCGACGACCACCGCGCGGGCGTCTCGGACGGCAACGTCGAGAGCCCCATCGGAAGCCCCACGACGCTGATCCGAGCCCGCGAGCTCTCGGTCGCAGGCATCACCGAAGGCATCCGCAAGGGAGCCACCGTGGTGAAGCTCGAGGGGCCGAGCGACCCGATGTGCGAGCTCGAGGCCGCTGCGAACAAGGGCGGCGGCGAAGCGATCGCGTTCCCTGGTGACACCCTCGGGGTCCGCAAGGTCGTGCTGCGCGCGCGGGTCAGCGGGCGCACGCCCGGCGACGCCCACCAGGTTCGCCTCGTGAAGAACGGCCTGCCGCAGGGAGAGCCCGTCGACGTGACGAGCGATCCGTTCGTCTACGAGACGATCGTAGACGCACCGGCGCAGGGCGAAGATCGCTGGCGCGCGGAGGTGCTCTTCGAAGGGGCGCCCCTCACCGTGACGAGCCATGTCTGGCTGAAGCTCGACGCGAGCGGCCCCCTCGCGGAGGAGCCGGCGACCGACGACGGCGGTGGCTGCGCGGTCGTCGCGCGCGAGCCGGGGGCGTCGAGCTCGCGAACCGCGCCCGTCGTGGCGGTCGGGCTCGGGCTCGCGGCGCTCGCGTTCGTGCGCGCGCGTCGCCGTCGCTGAGCGGCGGCGGGGTCGGCTCCGCTCACTTCGGAGAGACGCAGGTCTCCGGGCAGCCGTCGCCGTCCTTGTCGATGAGGGTCGCGCCGGGCCCGCAGTCGATGATGACCGGCGGACATGCGACCGGCTTGCAGCCGTCGACGCAACCGTCGCCGTCGTAGTCGGTCGGCGTGCTCCCGGCCGCGCAGTCGCCGACGAACGGGGCACACACGCCGGCGTCGGGATCCTTGACGCACTGATCGAGGCAACCGTCGCCGTTGACGTCGGTGGGCACGTAGCCCCGCGCGCAGTCGAAGCCGATCGCCGGGCACTCGCCGCGCACGCAGCTCTCGGCGCAGCCGTCGCCGTCGGTGTCCATCGGCGAGAGGCCGCTCTGGCAGTGGAGCGGCCGGCAGGCCACCCCGCCGCTCGAACCGCTCGAGCCGCTCGAGCCGCTCGAGCCGCTCGAGCCGCTGCTGCTGAAGAGGCCCCCGTCGTCGACGCTCCCGCCGCATGCCGCGAGAACCATCGCCACGACCCCGAACGCCATCCCGACCGCGAGCGTCTTCATGATGGCGCACTCAGCACAGGTTGGGCCACCGCACGACCACGCTATATTTACGAGGCGTTACCATCGACCAAGGCCAGTCACCCGCGCAACCTGCGCCATGGGTGCGCCGCATGGCACACTCGTGACACACGCGCGCTTCAGCGAGAACGCCGAAGCGCGCGAGCTACTTCTTCTTCGCGGCGGGGGTGATGCCCTTCGCGGGGGCTGCGCCGGCGTCGGCGGCAGCCGGCGGCGGCGCGGGGGCGCCGGCGTCGGCCTTCGCCGCCATCTCGGCGTTCATCATCTCGTCGCGCGCCTTGCGGTCGGCCGTCTCGGCCTCGTACTTCATCTGCTCGTCGCGGTCCCACCGGTCGACGTGCCCGTCGTACGAGTCGTCGAGCCCCACGCGCTCGAGGCGGCCGCGCGAGTAGATCTCCCAGATGTCGGCCTTGCCGTCGAAGTTGCGGTCGCGCCGGATGCGCTGGAGCTGGCCGTTGACGTAGAACTTCCAGACGTCGGGCTTGCCGTCATTGTTGCTGTCGACGTCCTCCTCCGCCATGCGGCCGTCGACGAAGTTGATCCAGAGGTCGATCCGACCGTCGTAGTTGCGGTCGGCCTCTTCGTGGATCGCCTCGCCCTTCGCGTTGAAGGTGCGAACGACGTCCTTGATGCCGTCGAGGTTCGTGTCGATCTCGCGGCACACGAGCGTCTTGTGACGCGCGTCACCCTCGCCGTACGTCTTGAAGATGCGGCGCACGTTCGGACGCAGCGCGCCCGGCCCGGCCGTCTCGCTGATCTCGAGCTCCGGCTTGTCCTTCCAGTCGCACATCGTGCGGTCGTCGGTCGGCCACTTGCTCTGGTCCTTCGTGCCGCCGGGAGCCGTCGCGACCTTCACGTTGCCCTTCGACGCGTCACCTCCGCAGGCGACCACGCCGAGCGACGCGGCCAGCAGCGTGACCGCGAGGCCCATCGAAGACTTACGGATTCTCATCGCTTCGCTCCTCCGCGCTGCGGCTTCCCGGCAACACCGGCGTCCTGCGACGGCGGCGTGACCGGCGGAGCGGGCTCGTTGTTCAGACTGGGCATCGACAGGGTCGGCGCCTGGGGAGCAGCGGGGGCGGGCGCGGGAGCCGCGGACGGTGTCGCCGCGGCCACGCCCGCGTCGGTGACGACCTGGCCACCGGCGCCGAGCGTGATGGCCGACTCGGGATCGGGCAGCCCGTCGCCGTTGCGATCCATCGCGATGGTGACCTTCTCACCGTCGTAGGTCCACCACTGGTCGATCTTGCCGTCGCCCGTCGCGTCGCGCTCACGCTTGGTGCGTGCGCCGGTCGCGGGGTCGAAGAAGTCCCAGGTGTCGATCTTGCCCTGGTTCGTGGTGTCGAGCTCGCGCCGCACCAGCTTGCCGTTCTCGAAGTACTCGATCGAGTTGACGATCCCGTTGTCGTCGTAGTCGGCCTCACGGCGCCGCAGCTGGCCCGTCTGGTCGTAGTACTCGAACATGTCGGGCTTGCCGTCGTGATTGAGGTCGGTGATGCGGCAGATCTCGCGACCGCCCTTCGACACGCGCTTGATGTCCGGCTTGCCGTCGTTGTTGGCGTCGAGCATCTCGACCTTGTTGCCGGACTCTTCGCACGCCTCGTGCTCGATCACCTGCGAGCGCACCCCGTTCGGGAGCTTCGCATTCGCGACGCCGGACGCACTGCTGTCGCCGCAGCCGGCATTGGCCGTGACCGCGAGCATGCCCACCCCAGCGAGGGAGAGCGTCAAGGCGCCCACCTTCAGAAAGCCGTAAGCCATGGCGTCTCTCTCTCGCGCCCAACCGCGCGCGGGCACAACCATAAACGGCCTTCTGGCTCCGCCGCAAGGTGCGCTCCTGCTCCCCGCCCTGCGGCGTCCGACAATCGAGCTCAACCGCTTGAGACTAATGAGCATTTTTTGAGTATTGATGCAATTTACACTTAGGTCACGGTCGCCCTTGACCGTCACGTATGTTCACGTAGTGTATCTCCATCGGCCGGGTCGCTGAATCGACGCTGGCGGCAAGCTCGCAGGTCCACTACGAAGAGACCGACTCCGCCCGCGAGAGCTTCGCGACCTCGGGCGAACGTTAGAGTCAAGGCGTTAGAACCAAACAGGAAATCTCGTGCGGAAGAAGATTTCGACCACCATCTACGTGACGCCGGAGCAGGCTGACAAGCTGAAGCTCCTGCACGAGCGCACGAAGGTGCCGGTCGCCGTCTACATCCGCGAGGGCATCGACCTGGTCCTCCGCCACTACGCCCACATGCTCCCGGGGCAGCTGGCGCTCGTGCCGGAGTCGGGCCCGAACGAGGCTGCGCAGTCACCTCGCCCGCCGGACGTGATGGATGCTAGCAACCACGCTTCTCAGCCCCCGCCCTCTGCTGCAGCGGCCGGCGGTAAGAAGTAGGTCGCCGCTCCCGTCTCCGTCCCCCTTCCCTAGTACAGTACCGTCCGCCGCCGCACCGCGCGCGTCTGTCGCGCGCGACGGCGAGCCTGCTTCCTGACCAATGCCGTTCGATCCGTCCAAGATTCGCAATTTCTCGATCATCGCGCACATCGATCACGGAAAATCGACGCTCGCCGATCGCATCCTCGAGATTACCGGCGCGCTTACCCAACGTGAGGCGCGCGAGCAGTTCCTCGACAAGATGGACATCGAGCGTGAGCGCGGCATCACGATCAAGGCGCAGAACGTTCGCCTCCGCTACACGGCGAAGGACGGCGAGACCTATCAGCTGAACCTCATCGACACCCCCGGGCACGTCGACTTCAACTACGAGGTCTCCCGCAGCCTGTCGGCGTGCGAGGGCGCCATCCTGGTCGTCGACTCCACGCAGGGCGTCGAGGCCCAGACGCTCGCCAACGTCTACCTCGCGATCGACCAGGGCCTCGAGGTCGTTCCCGTCCTCAACAAGGTCGACCT
>Ga0105047_10003773_pt1 | contig 26611 bp, 26 predicted proteins | sample MAT04_FD_78384 | JGI IMG/M metagenome (GOLD analysis project Ga0105047, IMG submission 78384) | Freshwater microbial communities from Lake Fryxell liftoff mats and glacier meltwater in Antarctica - MAT-04 (megahit assembly) | ecosystem: Environmental > Aquatic > Freshwater > Ice > Liftoff... | reverse complement strand
GGTTGCAGCGCCCGCATGCTGAACCTCGCAGCAGCAGCACTAGACGCCCACGACGCCGCCACGTAGCCACCCGTCTCGGGGGGTTTCATGCCGCATCGCGTCTCTCGGGGGGTTTCGTGCACGCCTGCGGGCACGAAACCCCCCGAATGCACGAAACCCCCGCACCAAACCGTCAATCGTCGAAGGTGTCGTAGTCGGGGTCGGTGGGCATTGAGAACGCGACCACTCGACCGGTCTCGTCGACTCGCACCTTCGGCAACACACAGGGCGGGGTGCCGATGGCCCACGCCGCGCTCATCGCGTCGGCAACCGTGGCATGAGGCACAAGGAGCTGCAGATTGGCGATTGTTGGCGGCATCAGCCGTAACTCGCGTGCGTCGTGGCGGGCGAGGGCATCCGCTGGCCGCACCCACATGCTGGCCACGGTTTCATTGTCGTCGTGATGTGAGGTCTGCCCAGTCGGATGTGCAACCACGAAGAACCGCGTGTCGAACCGGCGGGCCGCTTCGCCCTTAGGGGTGATCCAGTGACTCACCCACGGCAGCGCGTCGGTCGCCAGTCGCAGCCCGTGGTCGGCGGCGAGCGCACGGACATCGACCGTTCCGTCGTACACGGCTTCGCGATGGGCGAGAACGGGGTGGCCATCATGCACCATCTCGCCGTTGGCATCGACAGCCAGCAGCACGCCCGCTTCTTCGTAGCACTCGCGAATCGCCGCAACGCGAAACGCTTCATCGCCCTCGCCATCGGCGGCGTCGACCTTGCCGCCCGGGAACACATACATGCCGCTGGCGAAGACCGCTGCGTTGGATCGCCGCAACACGAACACTTCCAAACCCTCCGCCGTGTCGCGCAGCAGCATCACGGTTGCTGCGGGTCGGATGGGCACCTCGGTCTCGGCCATACGCGGCACGGTAGCCTGCGAACCGTGCTGGTATGGATGGATTTGGAGATGACGGGGCTCGACCCGGGCGTCAATGTGATCGTCGAGATCGCCACCATCATCACCGACGACGAGTTGAACGTGATTGCTGAAGGCCCCGATCTGGTCGTTTATCAAGGGGAAGATGCGTTGGCCGCGATGGATCCGGTCGTCGTCGAGATGCACACCAAGAGCGGGTTGCTCAACCAGATTCGTGCGTCCACAGTTTCGCTCGCAGATGCCGGGGCGCAGACCCTTGAGTTCATCAAGGCACACGTTCCATCGGGCACCAAGGTGCCGTTGTGTGGCAACTCGATCGGGATGGATCGCCGCTTTCTCGCCGCCTATCTGCCCGAGATCGAGAATTTCCTGCACTACCGCAGCGTCGATGTCAGCAGCATCAAGGAACTCGTGCGCCGGTGGTACCCGCAACTCGGCAACGGCCACAACAACAAGGCCGGCACCCACCGCGCGCTCGACGACATCCGTGAAAGCATCGCCGAGCTCCGCTTTTACCGCGAGCGAGTGTTCATGCCAGCTCCGGCGGCCGCTGCTGCGACAAGCGCCGAAGTCGTCGACTAATTGTTTTCGTTAATTCAGTTGACGGCGGGCCTAGAACGTGGTTTCCTTGCCCCCGATCACACCACCCGAACTGCCCACCCCGTCCAGAGGACCAGCCCGATGAAACAGCACACAGTCGCACCGAAGCAGCCCGCAGTGGCATGCGCGCGCGTCCGTGATGCGTTCGGCATGGCCATTCTCGGATTTGGATTTGCTGGCTCGACGACTGCAACCAATGTCCCCACCCGACGGCTCGGGATGCGAACGACGTAACGAACGTCGCAAGCAGCCACCGAGGCCGTCGGGATCGCAAGATCCCGGCGGCCTTTCTGATTTTTCCCAGTATCCGCAAGTGCACAAGAAATGGACTCAGGTCATGTACACCCTGAACACCGACAACCTAAACACCGACAATCTGAACGACCGGCAGATCCAGGTCACCTTCGATGAGCTCGTTGAGCCGATGGCTGTGCGCGTCGCACGGCCGCGTTGCTCCGACGGCCACGGCACGCTGACCCACTTATTCTTCTCGGAGAACCACGTGGACACCGCGCGTGCGAAGGCGATTTGCGGCAAGTGCAAGCTTGCCGAAGATTGCCTGGCGGGTGCGGTCGAACGCGCCGAGCCGTGGGGCGTTTGGGGTGGCGAGCTGATCGAAAACGGTCGTGTCGTCGCCAGCAAGCGCCCCCGCGGCCGACCGCCCAAGCACCCGCGGCCGATCGTGGTCATCGACGAGGTACCAATCCCGCCACACCTCGTTGCTTGAACAGGCCAAGGCCTGATCGGGTCGCCCGACCAGGTTCCGGGTAGGCGTGCAAGCGTCTACCCGGAACCGCCTGTGTACGAGTGAGGGCCACAGGTAGCTTGTTCTTGTGACGGCTCTGATGCGGCTTCGGCTTCTTACCTTGGGCCTCGCTCTTGCCCTTGCCGTCATCGCCGGATGGGCTATTTCGCGGTCGAACGATGGCAATGACGACACCGCGCACCTGGACACTCGGGTCACCTTTGAGCAGCCGAGCATTAAGACCAACGCGGCTGTGCAAGGCGATCCGCTTCCTGACGCGACCGTGCAGAACCTGGCGGGCGACGACATCACCATTGCGTCGCTTGTTGGGCGTCCGATGGTGATCAACATCTGGGGTAGCACTTGTGGCCCGTGCAAGAAGGAGCTTCCCGACTTCGCCGCGGCGCACCTGGAATACGGGGACAGCGTGCGCTTCGTCGGTATCGACTACCTGCCAGCAAGCGATCGTGAGGAAGCGTTCGCCCGCGACAGGGGTGTGCAATACGAACTGTTCTACGACGGCACCGGCGAATTCATCGCCAATGTCGGGATCGCTGCGTTTCCCGTCACGCTGTTCGTCGATTCGAACGGGCGCATTATCCGCCAAACCGGCCAACTCAACGAAGCAGAACTGATCGCCATTATCGAAAGTGACCTGCTGTGAACCTGTCGCTCAGCTTCATTCGTGGACTGGTCGCTTCAATCAACCCGTGCGGTTTCGTGCTGCTGCCGACGTACCTGATGTACTTCCTCGGGATCAACGCCAGCGACCCACAAGCGCAACGTGCGCCAATCAGTCGCGCACTCACTGTCGGCGCAATGGTGTCCGCCGGGTTCTTCGTCGTGTTCTTCACGATCGGCGCTGCCACGCAGTACTGGACTAACTCACTCCTTGAGAACGCGAAGTACGCAACGCTCGTCATCGGCATTTTGTTCGTCGTGCTCGGCATCGCGATCTTGTTCGGCTTCAAGCTGCCCTTCGCGACGCCACGGGTTGATATCGGTGAGCGCGATCAAACGGTGCGGACCATGTTCCTGTACGGCATCGCCTACGCCGTCGCCTCAATTGGCTGCACGCTGCCACTCTTCATCGCAACGCTCTTCCAGACCGGCGAGCGCGAGGGCTACTGGGCGGGAGTTGCCAACGTCGTTGCCTACGCCGCCGGCATGGCGTTAGTCGTGCTCTCGCTCACACTTGCGCTGGCGACCGCCAATCGGGGATTCGTGCGGTGGCTGCGGGCGAAGATGCAATACGTCGAGATGGTGTCCGGCGCATTCGTGTTTCTCTCTGGCCTCTATCTGTTGTGGTACTTCTGGAAGCGCGACGTGAATGAGACGGGCGATCCGCTCACGGACGCCGTCGAACGACTTCAGCACGACGCGCAGGTCTGGCTCAACGATCACTGGCAACTGGCTGGCTGGGTGCTCGGCGGCACCGTCGTCATCGGGGTCCTCTATGCGCTGCTGCGTGAACGAACCAAGCAGCAACCCGCGGAATGACGAGCGCGACACCGTTTCGCGAGCTGCTCGACAGCGATGGCGTGCGCGAGGTCTGTGAACTACGCGGTCCGCTGGGGTTCATGGCGTATCACGGTGGATCACTAGAGGCCCTCACCGATGTGATTGCTCAGCGAGCAGCCGAGCGCAGCGGCGCTAGCTACTACGGCGTGTTGCAGCCACCCGATCTCAACTGGCATATTCCTTCGCACCTGGTTGCTCCGGCAGAATCACCGGCTCTCACGGGCTTTCTGGAACACGTCGACGTCGTCATCACCATCCACGGCTACGGCCGACACGGTTACTGGACGACGCTTCTACTCGGCGGCCAGAACCGCGCCCTGGCCGATCACGTCGCCGCACAACTGCGGCCGCAACTACCCGACTACCGCATCGAAACCGACGTCGACGCGATGCCGACTGAACTGCGTGGACTGCACATGCGCAATCCGGTAAACCTGCCGCGCCAGCAGGGTGTGCAGATCGAACTACCGCCGCGCGTGCGCGGGGCCAGCCCGATCTGGAAGGACTGGGCGGGGCCGGGACTTGTACCTCACGCCGAGTCGCTGATCGATGCGCTAGCGGCCGCAGCGTCGACGTGGGTTATGGCGCCAGCCGACTGAGCTGCCAACCATCCGTCGCCCTGTCGTGCAGGACTCTCGCGTAGCGGATGCGATCGTGCAGGCGACTCGGTCTGCCTTGCCAGAACTCGAACATCCGTGGTCGCAGCAACCAGCCACCCCAAAAGGTAGGCCGCGTGATCTCAGCGTCGCCGAACGTGGCAGCCATCTGCTCGACGCGTCGCTCCAGCCACTGCCGATCTGGTATCGGTTGTGACTGCGGTGACGACCATGCGCCGATCTGCGACGGACGCGGTCGTGATGCGAAGTAGTCGTCGGCCTCCTGCTCGGGCAGCCGCTCGACTTCACCGACTACGCGCACCTGTCGGTGCAGTTGCAACCAGGTAAACAGTAAAGACGCGCGACCGGACTCGGCCAACTGCTGGCTCTTCGCGGAGTCGTAGTTGGTGAAGAACGAAAAGCCGCGCTCGTCCGCGCCGCGCACCAACAGATACCGCGACTGCGGCCACCCATCACTGTCGACGGTCGCCAACACAAACGCGTTCGGCTCCGTGCAGTTCGCTTCGCTCGCGTCGGCGTACCAACGCTGCCATTGCTCCATCGGGTCGGCAACCACGTCGGCAATGTCGAGGCCAGCCGTCTCGTAGTCCTTCCGGCGAGACGCCAGCTCGTCGCTCATCGCGGGAAAATCACGGTCGCGCCGCGCATGTACGGCAGCAGTGCAGCAGGAATCGCTACCGACCCGTCGGCTTGGCGAAAATTCTCGAGAATCGCTGCCCAGACGCGCGGCACGGCCAACGCCGAACCGTTCAGTGTGTTGGCGACGTTCGTGCCCTTCTCGCCTACCTTGCGGAAACGGATGTCGGCACGGCGCGCCTGATAGTCGCTGAACCAACTGACCGAGCTGACCTCTAGCCACTGGTCGCAACCAGGTGCGTAGACCTCGATGTCGAAGCTGCGGTGATGGCTTTGGCCGAGGTCGCCGGTGCAGATCTCGATGATGCGATACGGCAGACCGAGCCCACTGATCAACTTCTCTGCCCTATCGCGCAACTCCACCAACATCGCAGGCGCTTGCTCGGGTGTCGACAGGGCGAAGATCTCGACCTTGTCGAACTCGTGGACGCGCAACATGCCACGCGTGTCGCGACCCGCCGAGCCGGCCTCGCGTCGGTAGCAGGGCGAGTACGCCATCATCCGGATTGGCAGCTGCGTGTCGTCGAGCACCTCGCCGGCATACAGCGAGGTCAGCGGTACTTCGGCGGTGGGAATGCACCAAAGATCGTCGCGTTCGATGGCATATGCGTCGTCGGCGAATTTGGGTAGCTGACCGGTAGCCGTCAGCGTCGCGGTCGTGACCAATGAGGGTGGCCGAATCTCCTCGAATGCGTCGGCGTTGGTATCGAGCGCGTACTGACACAGAGCACGCGACAACGTCGCCCCAAGTCCGCGTTGCATGGCAAACATCGCACCGCTGATCTTGGTTGCTCGCTCGCTATCAAGAATGCCAAGGGCCGCAGCCGTCTCCCAGTGCGGTACTCGCTGGTGGTCGGCGAACGTCTCGGGCACGAATGGACCCTTGACGATCGGGTTCTCCGAATCGTCAGCTCCGTCGGGCGCATCGGGATGCAGCACATTGGGAATCCGAAGCAGCAGCTCGTGCAGTTCGCCCTGCACCACATCCAGTTCGTCGGCCAACACCTTCTCTTGCTCGCCAAGCGAGCGGCTCTGTGCCTGCAGCCCCTCGGCCCCGCTTGCATCGCCTTCGCGCCGCTTCGTTGCCACTTGCTTGGAGACTTCGTTGACTTCAGCGCGCAGTGCGTCGCGCTTCGCCTGCATCGAACGCACGACAACATCGGCATCAATCGCACGGTCGAGTTGGGTGAGTACCTCCGGCGAACGTCGGCGCGCCAGGCTGGCGCGAACGCCGTCGGCATCGGTGCGCAGAAGTCGAACGTCGATCACGACGTCACGCTAGGAGTTGCGCGCCGGTAGGTGTTCTCTTCCTTCCAGCCTTTGGCGAAGCGGCAGAAGAACATGAAGATGACGATCGACCACAGGTAGATGCCGCCAGCCAGTTTCATGATCGCGCCTGCCAACTGTTGATCGTTGGTGACGCTCAGGCCCCACACGCGCACCGGTTGGTTCCCGTAGGGCGAGTAGACGGTGCCTTCGGCGAACGTCAGCCACGCCGCTGGCACGGTCGGCACGACGCTCTGCAGGAACAGATAGATCATCTTGCCGGCGTAACCCATGTGCAGCTCGCGGAGCGGGCCGACGACGGGCATCCACATCAACACCGCCGAGAGCACCACCAGCAGGTGGACGCCGTAATGCATCGCGCCGTTAGTAGTAGATGCGTTTACCACGCCGGGAATGTGCGTGACCATGACGATCACGTTGAAGGCAATGCCTGCCGTGACTGGACGGGTGGCGAAACATACGGCGCGGTACAACCATCCGTTGCCCACCAGCACGCGCAGCAGCCACTCGGGGGTCGCCAGCAACACCAGCGGCGGCATCAGGTAGCTCAGCATCATGTGCTGAAGCATGTGCGCGCTGTAGAGGTACTCCTCGCCGATCTGGTGGATCGGCCAGGTGCTGGCCGCGAACAGCAGCATCATCGCGCCGCAGAAAGAGAGAATGTTGCGCCGCGTGACGACGGGCTTGCCAGCTGTGTCTGCGTGAATGGCAACAGCGCCAGGACCGATCACGCGCACCATGTAGATGTACGCGCCGATCAAGAAGACGACGAGTGCGTAGACCTCGATGTTCGCCTGGAAGCGCCACGGATCCGCGAACGGAACTGCGGCCAACATCATGTCACCCTGCGAAGAACTGGAAGGTGGACAGGGCGGCGACGTACACGCCGATCGCGAGGCCGAGCCCGATGTAGAACAGCGCGCCGAACAGCTTGCTGTCGTACTTGAGGTGCATGAAGACGAGCAAGATTACGAAGAACTTGATCGTCATCAGGATCAGCAACAGAGGCGTAGCGAATGAACCGAAGTCGATCCAGTACGTCGAGGTCTCGAGCGCGGTGAACAGCGCCAATACCGCCGCCGTCCAAATGAAGTAACGGTTCGTCGGGTGATCGTGGGCTTCTGCGTGCTCGGCCGTGTCGTTCATTGCCGTGTCGCTCATTGCCGTGTCGCTCATTGCCGTGTCGCTCATCGAAATGTCCTTGTCATAGGAGTTCTCTCAGGCCGGAATCAGATAGACGAGGGTGAAGATGACGACCCACACGACGTCGACAAAGTGCCAGTACAAGCCGACCATCTCGACCACTTCTGCTTTGTCGCCAGTCACGCGATCGCGGGAAATGATTGCCACCAGCGCCAACAGCATCATCACGCCGATGCCCACGTGTGCGCCGTGAAAACCGGTGAGCGTGAAGAAGCTGCTCGAGAACAGGCTGGTCGTGAAGCCGAGACCCTCTTTGTAGAAAGCGGTGAACTCGTACACCTGGCCGCCAACGAACAGCGAGCCAAGCAGCGCAGTCACCGTCAGCCACAACTTCGTGTTGCGGTCGTCTCTCACCTTGGCCGCGTTCACGGCGAGCACCATGGTCAGCGAGCTCATCAGCAGCACGAAGCTGCTGACCGAGGTCAGCGGAATGTCGAACACCTGCGCCGGGCCGGGGCCGCCTTCGTGGCGGCCGCGGTAGAGCATGTAAGTGCTGATCAGACCGCCGAACAGCAAGCACTCGCTGCCGAGGAACATCCACATGGCCAGCTTGTTGTTGCTGAGCCCTGTCGTTGTCGCATGACCGGTTGTCCCGTGATCGGGAGCGTGTGTCGGGGCGTGAGATGCCTGAAGTGCGGTGTCAGCCAACGGAAGCCAACTCCTTTGCTGAGTCGCCGCCATCGGCGGGCGGTGGCCCGCCGTTCGGATTAACGGGGTCGTGCTCATCCTCGCCAGCAACCGACGGCTCGAGCACCCAGCCGAACGAGGCGAGCAACAAGATGACGGTACCAACGATCGTAAGCGTCAGGTTGAAGATGACGCCGTAGGCGATGACCGGCAACGAGAACGCCAACACGATGGGCCAGTACGAGGGTGAGGGCAAATGCATGTGCGCATCGGGCGTTGCATTCAGCTCCGCTTGCACTTCTTCCGCCGTCCTCACGCGCGTCAGGCGCGGACCTGCAGGAGTGTCGACCTCTTCGTACTTACGGTGGAAGAACTCGTCGAGGGCATGCACTGTCGGAATCGCGTCGAAGTTATGTTCCTTCGGGGGACTGGTAGTCAGCCATTCCAGCGTGCGCGCATCCCACGGATCGAGCGGCGCCTTCTCGGCCCTCTTCGCCGTGCGGTAAACGTTGATGACGAACAGCAGCACACCAGTCGCAATGGTGAAAGAACCGACCGACGCGACCTTGTTCCAGAAAGCGAGGTTGAAGAAGCCGTCACCGGTGAGCTTGTCCGGCCACACGACCATACGGCGTGGTTGGCCCTGCATACCTAGAATGTGCATCGGCCCGAACGTCAAGTTGACGCCGACGAACATCAACCAGAAGTTCCACTGACCCAGCGTCTCGTTGAGCATTTTGCCGAAGATCTTCGGCCACCAGAAGTAAAAGCCAGCGAACAGACCCATCACAGCCCCACCGACGATCACGTAATGGAAGTGAGCGACGATGTGATACGTGTCGGTCTGCTGCGTGTCGGCCGGGGCTGCGGCGTGCGTGACACCCGACAGACCACCGATGGTGAACAATACGATCGTGCCAATGGCGAAGTTCATCGCCGTCGTGAACCACAACTTGCCGCCCCACAGCGTGAGCGTCCAGTTGCAAATCTTCACGCCGGTCGGAATAGCGATCAGCATCGTCGACACCGAGAACACGGCAACGCTGACCGGACCAAGGCCACTCGCGAACATGTGGTGCGCCCAAACGCCCCAACCGAGGAAGCCGATCGCGGCACCGGAGAAGACGACGAACTTGTAACCGAACAACGGCTTACGAGCGAATGTCGGCAACACCTCCGAGATGATGCCAAAGCTCGGCAAAATTAAGATGTAAACCTCGGGGTGCCCGAAGATCCAAAACAGGTGTTGCCACAGCAATGGGTCGGCACCTGCTTCAACGTCGAAGAACGCGGCGCCGAAGTTGCGTTGGAAGCTGAGCAAGAACAGCGCCACTGTGATGACCGGAATCGCGAACAGCAGCAGGAACTGCACCACCAGCTGCATCCATGCAAACACGGGCATGCGCATCAGCGTCATCCCAGGTGCGCGCATGTTGATGACGGTCACGATCAGGTTGATGGCACCGATCAGCGATGCGATACCGGTGATCTGCAGACCGAGCACCCAGAAGTCGACGCCATGGGTGGGGGAGAACAGCGCGCTCGAGTTCGGCGAGTACATGAACCAGCCACCATCAGGTGCGCCGCCGAGAAACCACGACGAGTTCAAGAAGATGCCACCGAAAAGAAACAGCCAGAAGCCGAGCGCATTCATGCGGGGGAATGCAACGTCGCGAGCGCCAACCTGCAACGGCAGGAAGTAGTTGGCGAAGGCGGCCGCCATCGGCATCACGAACAAGAACACCATCGTGGTGGCGTGCATCGTGAACATCTCGTTGTACAGACCTGCACTGAGCACGGTGTTGTCGGGTGCGGCCAACTGCAAACGAATCAGCAGCGCTTCGCTACCGCCGAGCAAGAAGAAGAACATGGCAACGGCGCCGTACATGATGCCGATCTTCTTGTGATCGACGGTGAAGACCCACGACTTCCAACCGGCAGTCGCAAGGGGCCGACGGAAGATACCGAGTGCCGCAGTTGGCGTCACCAATGCATCAGACGGATCGCCGGAACGAAGTTCGAGGTTGGTCATCTCGTGTTTACCCTATTTCCGCTCGAGCAGGAAGGCGATGAGCTGGTCGATCTGGTCTTCGGTGAGGTTCAGGTTGGGCATGCCGCGTGTGCGGCCACCGGTGGAATCCAGCTTGTTGGGATCGGCGTAGTTCGGCTTCATCGCCGCCGGGTTGCGCAGCCAGTCGCGCAACGTCGCCTCGGCGAAGCACACCGGTTTCTGCGCATCCGGCCCACTATTCATCCATACACCCTGCAGGTAAAGAGCGCCGAAGTCTTCCGGCGATGCGTTCCACAATTCCTCGCGACATTCGTCGGTCAGAATGTCGAACGTCCAGCCACCGATCGCGGTGACTGTCATTAGATTCGTCAGGTTCGGTGCCGCACCGGCGACGACATACAGGTCGGGCTCGGCGAGCGCTGGCGTGCCGTCGGCGAGCAGCAGACCATTGATCTGATGGCAACGGGCGCACTGATTGAGGAACGTGCTTTCACCGGTGGCCGCAAGCGTGCCCGCTTCGGGCGCCGTGTAAGCCTCGAGTTGGTTTGTTACCCACGTCTGGAAGTCGGCCTTGCTGAGCGATACCGCGGCCTGGCGCATGCGAGCGTGGCTGAGGCCGCAAAACTCGCTGCATTGGCCGGTGTAGATGCCAGGCTCGTCGGCTTGCATGCGCAACGTCTGCAGACGACCCGGCACAGCGTCGCGCTTGCCGTTCAGCGCCGGAATCCAATAGCTGTGAATCACGTCGCGGCTAGTGATACGCAACAACACCGGTGTGTCGGCAGGAATGACCAGCTCGCCGCTTGTGACGATCGGCGAGGTGATCTCGACACCACCACAGGTACCGGAGTAGTCGTACTCCCACCACCATTGCTGGCCGGTGACATTGATCACGCACTCGTTGGACTTCTCGTCAAGCTTGAACACCGCGGCGACGGTCGGAATCGCAATACCGGAAAGGATGACCGCCGGAATCACGGTGAGCAGTACTTCCAGCCAGGTCTTGCCGTGTGTCTGTTCGGGCATGTCTTGACCGCGATCCTTGAACCGAAAGATCGAGTAGCCAATCGCAACGAACACGAGCAGGCCAACAACCCCGGCGATATAGAACAGTGGCCGCTGTAGATCGTCGATGGTGCGCGCGTTCGGACCCTTCGGTTGAAACGTGTCTTGCGGTGCATTTTTTGCGCACCCGGTCAGCACGATCGCGGCGGCAATCACTGTGCCCGAGAGACGGCGTGTAAGTACAGTCATGTCAGGGCACCACAATCTTGATAGTTGCGCCATCGACACCGGGGACGATGAACTCGAAGGGCGTACTGCTGGCGGCGTTGCTCTTAGGAATCGAGACGCCGAAGTAGGCCGACTTGCCCGGATGCACGGCAGTTGTACACGACACTGCTTCGGGCTTGTCGGGGAATGTGCCGAAGCGGCCGGTGAGGCGCTGCGCCTCGCCGCTGTCATTGTGGAAGATCACACCCAAGTGCGCACTGCGCGGCACGGTGAGCTCGTGGTATTCGATGCCGGGCATGCCGTTAATCAGCGCGATCAGATCACCATCTTCTTGCAAGTAGATGTTGGCAACGACGCTGCTCTTCAGCGACACATCCTGCGATGCGTGCTCGTCGACCTCTTCCTCGCCGCCTTCCAAACACAGCGGCTTCTGGCTTGCGTCGTCGATGACCGGGTGTGGGTGGATCGTGCGCTGGCCCGAAATGGCCGATGCGACACCGACACCCATCAGCGCCACCGCGCCGACCGTGCAGATTGCGGCGATAGTGCGCCGAGAGGTCAGGCGGGGGCCAGCGAACAAGAACCCACCGGTGACGATCAGCGCACCGATGACGACGAAGATCCAGAGACCAGCGTTGGGGTTGGCGCTGAGCATCACGCGCGAGAACGAGTAGACAACGGCCCCGGCACCGACCGTCGCCAGGATCGGGAACTCGAGCGAGTTCAGCATGCGACTGCGCACGTTGGCGTTGTACTTAACGTCGGCGCTTGCCCGCTCGCTCCACGCCTGCACCATCCACTCGACGATGGCGGCGAGCAGCACGACGACGGAAACCTTGAAGACGACCGGCTTGCTGATTGCCCCGATGACCAAGCCACCGATGCCCACGGCGGCGCCAAGCGGCCACATGCTGCGACCAACCGGCGGCTGCGCAGCCGACGAGGTGTGCTCGACGCCTTGTTGCATGCTCGGCGTGTTGCCATCGCGCGTGAACAAGTTGATTCCGGCGAGGAACGCAAAGATGACCACAGCAGTGATCAGGCCGACGGTGCCCATCAGGCCAACCGCACCGCCTTCAGACGCGGAGAAGACGATGGTCGCGACGACCGACAACGCGGTTGCGCCCAAGAACATCTTTGATCCGGTCGTGAACATCAGTTCTCCGTCACTTCGTCACGTAAATCACGAACCACAACATCGCAAAGACGAAGCTGAGGAAGTACCAATACAGGGCATGCGCAGTCACAAGCTCGCGGTCGTTGGAACGGCCACCCAGATAGCGGAATGCGGTGATGGCGCTGAACAACGCACCGGCAATGAACAAGACAACCATTGAGCCCGTGATTGCGTAGAACATGGTGTTGAACGAGCCACCAACCGCTGGCACATGCATACGAGCGTAGATGTTTGCCTGCGCGTTAATCATCGCGACTGCGAGTAGCACGATCAACCACAACGCGACGCCTGTGTGAACGCGGTCGCCGCGCTTGGCCGAGTAGACCGCCCACTGGGCGAAGACTGCGATCGGCAACATCGCGCACAGCATCACGTTGGCGGGCACCATCGGCACGCTGACTCCGTCCGGCAACCAGTGACCAGTGGCCGACACCGATTGGTCGCGCAGGCGCAAGTACAGCGCGAACATTCCGCCGAAGAGCGCTGCCAGCGCAGCGCAGGCAACGGCGGTTCCGACCAGTATTTGCCGGTGCGGTGCGGGGGCGGGGGCAGCGGGAAGTGCGTGCATCAGCGACTACTCCGATCGGCGACACGCAGGTCGAGCAGCGGCTCGGCCGACGAAACGATGGGTGCGACGGGAAAGTTGTCGAAGGGGGCTGGCGAAGCGGCCGACCACTCAAGCGTATGGCCATTCCATGGATCGCTGGCCCATGGGTCGTTGGCTGCGGTTGCATCGCCGCTGAACGACTTCAGGGCGAGGGCCACGAACGCGAGAACTGAAAGCGTGATCAGCGCGAGGCCGACTGTGCTGAGCGTGTTCCAGAGGCTTGGGCTGCCGCTGTAGTCGAAGGTGACAATGGCACTCGAGTCGGCGCTGACGGTCGCGAGAACGGCAGGGAAAACAGCGCCCGGCTGATCGGCAAAGCCCGCGACCAGCAGCGGCAACGTCGCCAACTCGGCACCGAGGAAGGCGAACAACGCCAGAGGCAGCACGGCCTTGTTCGGCATCTCGCGTCCCCACCACTTCGGGCCCCAGTACACGATTGCACCCATCGCGGCGATCACACCGGCGAAGACGACCGTCAACCAGTTGCCCTCTTCAAACGTCGTGCCAGCAAGCGCAGCATCGCCGACGTGCAACAACGCACTGGCCGCGGCCGCCGACAATGCCAGCAGCGCGGCGAAGAGTGCGAAGAACACGGGCGCCTGAATCTTTGGCTTCGACGCCAGATTCTTCGCCACCAGCGCAAACGCGGCGAATGCGCCGAGCAGCGGCAACCCGTGCACCAACGCGAACGGCGCCAGATCGGCAAGCTTGTCGCCGAGGCCGAGCGAGGAGAACGCCGGGCGCAGCGTGACCGGTGCTTGCACAACCGTGGCGAACACGGCGAGGCCAGCGAGACCAATCGCCCCGAACAACACACCACGTGGGCGCAAGCGCTGGCCTGTAAACGTGGCCACTGTCTCGGCGAAGAAGCCGAACACCGGAACCAAGAACAACAGGGTCGTTGGCTGGCTGAAACCAAAGCCCACCCAATCGTTGAGCGCACGACTACCGCTGAGCACGTTTTCGGCAGATGGATAGCGATACGCCAGCCACGAGAACAACAGATCGCCAGCGACAACTGGAAGTGCGATGACAAGCGCAAGCGATGTGATCAGCACCGACCACGAGAAGAAAGGGATGCGACGCATGTTCATGCCCGGCGCACGTGTGGTGAGCACGCTGGTCGCAAGTGACACGACGCCTGCAACGAGACCGGTGATGACCATCAACGCCGACAGGATGAACAACTCGACGAAGCGGGGGTTACCGCCGTTAGGCCCGCCGTTGTTGACGATGGAGTAGATAGACAACGCGGCGCCGACCAGCCACATCCAGAAGCCAGCGGCAGCGACCCGCGGAAACGCCAGCGAACGAGCGCCGAGTTGCAACGGCACGACCGCTAGCGCGATGCCAATCATCAGCGGAGCGAGCGCGAGATACGTCAACCCAAAGCGTTCGAACGCGAACAACTGCGGCAGCGCGTTGATATCGAGCAATTCGCTGGTCGTCGAGATGCGCTCGGCGCCGAGCAACACAGCGATGACAGCGGCGCCTAGAAACGCGAGCGCGCCGCCACCGATGTAGAGGCGACCGATTCGCTTGTGGTCAGTGGTGGTGAGCCACTCGGCAACGCACGCGAGACCAGTACCCGTGGACGGGGCACTACTCGCGGTGGTGTCGATGGTGGTCATAGGCGAAAGACTCATTTCGGGCGGGACGCGCGACGGGTTTGACATTACCTTGCAAGCCTCGCCAGAAGGGAAATCCTCAGTGTGTTCAGCGAATCAGCACATCGGCGGTCATCGCGCCGAATAGAAGGGTGACGTAGGTGATGCTGTAGCCGAAGACCCGCATCGAGCGCGCCGCAGTCGGATTGCGACCGAGGTCGATGGTCCCCCACAGGAACAGCGCTCCCAGCAGAATCGCAGCGATGCCGTACAGCGCACCGAGATCGGCGACCGGCCATAGTGCGATCGTGCCCGCCACCATCAGCGCCGTGTAGCGCACCATCTTGGAAACGGTCACTTGCAAAGAGGCAACAGCGGGAAGCATCGGCACGTTGGCCGCGCGGTAGTCGTCGGCGTAGCGGATCGCCAACGCCCAAAAGTGCGGCGGGGTCCACAGGAACATCACGACGAACAGCAATACGGGCGTCCAAGTCACGTTGTTCTGAACCGCCGACCACCCAACCAGCACTGGCACCGCGCCGGCGGCCCCACCGATAACGATGTTCTGAGTGCTGGTGCGCTTCAGCCACAACGTGTAAACGAACACGTAGAAAAGGGTGGCCGACAGCGCCAGCACCGCCGAGAGCAGGTTGGCCCAGCGCCATAAGACGGCGAATGCGATGGCTTCCAGGGTCACGGCAAACACCATCGCCTCACGCGGCTTCAGCAAACCGGTGACCAGCGGACGGCCTTGAGTTCGAGGCATCAGCGCATCGATGTCGCGGTCGACGACCATGTTGATGGCGTTGGCGCCGCCGGCGGCCAAGGTCCCGCCCAGCAGCGTGACCAGCACCAGTGAGGTGCGTGGCCATTCGCCAGCAGCCAGCACCATCGTCGGCACGGTGGTAATCAGCAGCAGTTCGATGATGCGCGGCTTGGTAAGCGCGATGAAGCCGCCAAGGCGCGAGGTGGGGGTGCGGCGCGAACCGTGGGCGATACCACCCGGCGCCAGTCGGGAGGGAACAAGCGGGCGCGATCCGACAGCCATGGGTTGTCATCGTACGGGTACCTTGTGAGGTAATGCCCACCATTGCCCCAGTTGTCGTACCGGTAGAGGTCGACCAACCTGACATTGACGAGCACATCTCCCCGGATCGCCCGTGGATCGTGCTGGTCTGGAACGACCCGATCAACTTGATGAGCTACGTCACCTTCGTCTTTCAGAAGGTCTTCGGCTACAGCCTGGAAAAGGCGACCGAGTTGATGCTCGACGTGCACCACAAGGGCCGCGCCGTGGTCAGCAGTGGCGCGCGCGAGAAGGCCGAGATCGACGTGTTCAAGCTGCACGAGCACGGCCTGTGGGCCACGATGCAGCAGGACACGTAATGCTGAAGGCCGCTCGATGCTGAAGGACAGGTAGCGGTGCCAGCCGCGTCGCAGGAACCCGTCGACGGGTACTACGTCACCGACCGCGGCCACCGGCTCGCTGCCGCCGCCGTCAGTTGGTCGGCCACTCGCAGCGGCGGCCCCGGCGGGCAACACGCCAACACGACCGACTCGGCAGTCACGATCACCATCGACGTCGCCGCCACCGGTCTGCCACTAGTACTCACTGAACGCGTGACGGCGGCGCTCGGCCCGACCGTGAGCGCAACCTCGGCAAAGTCGCGATCGCAATGGCGCAACCGGCAATTGGCCTGGACGGAGGCACTCGCGCGCTTCGATGAAGCGGCGATTCCGCCGCTACCCCCGCGCGCTCGAACCCGCCCAAGTCGCGCAGCACGCGAGACCCGTTTACGCGACAAACGGGCCGCCAGCGAGCGCAAGCGCACACGCCAGCGGCCCGATCGCGATAGCTAGCTGTTCGTAGCTTTGTTCAAGGGTTCGTCAACCGCGCTCGCAGCCCGCGAAAGGGCAAACGCTGAGAGTAGTTCGTTGACACTCTACGTGAGATCGATGCTACGATGGCCCTCAACGCAAGGGGTAGCGAGGATGGACGTGGCACAACTGCAATTGGCGATTCCGGTCGTCCTCACCGCGTTGTTGGCGATCGCCGCATTCGTGACGATCGGCCGCTCGCCGCACACTGTGTTGCGCGCAGAGGATTTGCCGGTCCGTCTCAGCGACGTTGTCGGAGCGTCGACGACTCAGCGCGACGTTGTCGACACCTTGACTCTGTTCCAAAACCACGTCACCTTCCGGCAGCAAATGGGCGGCACTGCCCGCCGCGGCATTTTGTTGGAGGGTCCAACCGGGACCGGCAAGACCTACATGGCACGCGCGTTGGCGGCCGAAGCCGATGTGCCGTGCTTGTCGGTTTCGGCGAGCGCGTTTCAATCGATGTTCGTCGGCCAAACGAACAGGAAGTTGCGCAACTACTTCAAAGCGTTACGCCGCGCGGCACGGTCGAAGGGCGGCGCGATTGGTTTCATCGACGACTTCGACGCGATCGGTGCTGCTCGCAGTGGCGACGGCGGCGCTGGCGTTGTCTACGAGTTGCTGCTGCAGATGCAGAGTTTCGGTCAACCGTCGACACGCAACCGAATCGTTGGGGGCTTCACCCACCAGTTGAATCGGTTGCTACCGCGCAAGATGTCACTGCGCCGACCAGCCATCCAGGAAGCAAACGTGCTGGTGATTGCCGCTACCAATCGCGCGGCCGAAATCGACCCGGCGCTGATGCGACCCGGCCGCTTCGATCGCACGATTCACTTCGACCTTCCACCGCGCACCGACCGGTTGGAAATCGCCGAGTACTACCTCGCACGCAAGAACCACGAACTGTCGGTGTCGGCATCGCTGGTCGCGGACCTTACCGCTGGCTACACACCGGTGCGTATCGAGCGACTGCTTGACGAAGCACTCATCGTCGCCCTACGCGACGGCCGAGTGGCGATGCGGTATCACGACGTCATCGCTGCGCAATTGATCACTGAGGTGGGACTGGCGCAGGAAGTCGGCTATCACCCCGACGAGCGGCGACGTGTCGCAATCCATGAAGCCGGTCACGCGCTGACAGCTGCGCTTGCTGGCCGCGACGTGAAGCTAGCCAGCATCCTGCGCAGGTCAGGATCCATCGGCCTAGTCGCGCATGACGAAGTCGACGAGCACTATCTGCAAACACCGAGCGAGGCTCGCGACATCATGATGGTCGCGCTCGCCGGTCGGGCAGCAGAGATTCAGGAATTCGGCGAAGCATCAAGCGGTGTGGCGAACGACTTGCACACCGCGACCACCATCGCTGCCGAGCTAGTGGGAATGTTGGGTGCCAGCGACAGCCTGCTCAGCCTGGATGCCGCGCAGAGTTCGCCGGGCGACAACCTGGTGGCCAAGGTGTTTGGGGACACGACGGCGCGGGCAAAGGCCGACGAGTTGATGAACGCTGCCGCCGACCGTGCGGCGTGCGCCGTGCTCGAGCATCGACGGGCGTTGCTAGCCCTCGCCGACGCACTCGTCGATCAGGACGAGCTCACCGGCGACGAGGTGCACGTCATCGTGGCCGGAGCCCTCACCACCTAACAGACGTGGTTCGCCCCGAGCGGGCAGTGTCAGTCTGTCGTGTGAGTCTGTCGTGTCAGACTTCGGAGTCTTAGTCGTCCCCATGGCCGGAGTTGCCGCGGTCCTGCCCAGAGTTCCCTTTCCCAGAGTTCCCCTTCCCAGAGGTCCCGTTCCCAGAGTTCCCCTTCCCAAACTTCCCGTTCCCAGAGTTGTCCGTATCCGAGTCGTCCGTATCTGAGTCGTCCTTGTCCTTGCCAGCGTCGTCCTTGTCCTTGCCAGCGTCGTCCTTGTCCTTGCCAGAGTGACCGGGCGCATCGGCGGCGTTGTCGTCAGAATCGTCGGATGCCAGGAAGGCTGCGCAGTATTCGTCAACGGTGAGACCAGCTGCATCGGCTGCGGCTTGCAGTTCGGAGAACGACGGGTTGGTTGCAGCCTTCTCAGCACCGTTCGTCCACGCCGTGCACTTGCCATGGTGATCGACGTCGCCGTTGTTGTTCTCAACGACCTCAACAACTGCTGACCGAAAGGCCGCGTCATCGTCGGCCGACTCTGACTCGTCGTCAACATCGTCAACATCGTCAACATCGTCCACGTCGGTGGCGACGACTACCTCAGCGTCGGCTTCCTCAAACATCGGCAGCGCACCGCCAGCTGCGGCGGCAGCGGTACCCGCGGCCAGCATCGTGATGGCGACGATAGTCAATGCCTTGCGAGTGATGCGCGTAGCGAACATCGTGTTACTCCTCGGAGTGTCTGCGGGGAGCTGCGCGTCGTTGGCGCGGCGAGCGATTGCAAACGCGGCCGCTGACTGAGTCTTTGAATGGATCGTGGCGCGAGCCGTGGAACGGATGGGCGTTGCTTGAGCCGGTGGCTTGGCCGCGGCGTTGATCTCGGCGGAGAACTGCCGCACGCGAGCGGCCATGTTCGCCAATTCGGCGTCCGAACCCGGACGGCCAGCGGCAGAGAGCACGTTGACGGCAGCACGCAGATCCTTGGGGGCGACATCGGCGGCGAGTCCGCCGTCGAAGAGACCGTCGGCCAAAGGCGGCAACTTGCTGTCTGTCACGACGTATAGATCGCCGGTTCCTGCCTTGGAATTACAGCCGCACGGGTATTTCCTGTCCCGACAGCCGTATCGAGCACGGCGGCAAGACGGCGCAGCGCCCGATGTTGCGTGACTCGCACCCAATTCGGCGAACGACCCATGACCTCGGCCACGTGCAGCACATCGAGTTCGCCGAGGACCCGCAGCATCAGCAACTCCGCGTGTTCATCGGGAAGTGACGCCGCAATCAGGTCGACAGCGTCCTGGCCAGACAGTCGCTCGATCACTTCCTTGGCCGTGTCGTTTGGACCGCAAAGACTGTTGAAGAACTGGCTCTCGGTCGGGGTGGCCGGGCGGCGACCCGACGAACGGCGATGGTCGGCCGCCCGTCGCCGGGCAATTGTGAACACCCAGGCGCGAAAGCCGACAAGGTCGCCATCGAAACCATTGATGCTGCGTGCGATCGCCAGCCAAACCTCGCTCGCTAGATCGTCGGCTGCACTCGGCTCCAGACCACGTAGGAAGCGCAACAATCTGGGCTGAAGGTCAACGAAGAGTTGCTCGACTGCCCATTCCTCGCCGAGTTTGGCCGCGCCGAGAACGTCTGGGAACGACGCTGATTCGAGAGGTCGACGCGCAGAGGACATGCCAACTGCTATCGGTCGATGAACGTCAACGATCAAGCCCAAATCTTGAAATTGCTGCCTGCCGCTCGGCCCCCATTGCCTAACGTGAACGGAATGCCCGAGCTGACCTATCGAATGGCCGCGCCAGCCGATCTTCCTGCGCTGTGCGCCCTGATTAACGCTGCGTATCAGGTCGACGGTGTTCCCGAGGTGTTGACGTTGCAGGAACTGAGCGAAGAACTCGATGACTCGGGCGACCTGACCCTCGATGTGCGGCTGACGCTGAAGGGTGCGGAGGTCGTCGGATACGTGCGTGCGCTGCACTTTCCGAGCGACGAGTTGTGGGAACGCTGCTACCTAATCGGTGCGGTGCATCCCCAGCACCGCGGCCGAGGTATCGGACGCGAACTGATGACGTGGGCGATGGACCGCGGCGCAGAGTTGTTGCGTTCGTCGACCAACGACCTGCCGAAGTACCTGCGCGCCGATGTGGGCGAGGTTGGTGCGACGGCGCGCCGATTGTTCGAACGACTCGGATTTCGTGAGGTGCGACAATTCGAGGAGTTGTTGCGCCCGCTCAGCGAGCTGCCGCCCGCACGCGATCCGGTCGGCGTGCACATCGTGCCGTGGCCAGAGGATCGCGACGACGAGATCCTCGTCGTGAAGAATGTGGCGTTCACCGACCACTGGGGTTCTACCCCGACCCCTGCTCACAAGTGGAACACGTGGGTTCGCGGCTTCGGCAATCTCGTCGAGCAGTCGTTCGTCGCACTCAGCGACGATGGACGAGTCGTGGGTTACTCGCTCAACAACCGCTATGCGGCCGACGACGAACTCGTCGGGCGCAGCGATGGCTGGATCAGCAACCTCGGCACGCTGGCCGAATGGCGCGGACGCGGGATCGCCTCGGCCTTGATCGTTCGCTCGTTGCACGGGTTCGCGGCAGCTGGCCTGACCCACGCGTCGATTGGCGTCGACAGCGACAGCCTCACCGGCGCCGTTCGCCTGTACAAGTCGCTCGGATTCGTGACCAATTTGCGCCGCAGCACGCTGGAGATCGAACTCGAACAGTGACGTAGCATTGCGGTATGGACTACGCCGTCACACCGCTCGCTGAAATTGCTCCAAAGGTCGCTGCTGCACGTGCAGCGTTTGTCGCCGGCACCACACGCCCTCAGGCATGGCGGCGTGAAACGCTCGAGCGCTTGCGCGACCTCCTGCAAGAGCACGAAGAGCAATTGCTCGACGCATTGGCCGCCGACTTTGGCAAGCCGCGCTTCGAAGCGTGGTCCACCGAACTCGGCTTCGTCGCCAACGACATCAACCACACACTCGCCCATCTCAGCGCGTGGATGCAGCCTGATCGCGTCGGTACACCGTTGGCCTTCAAACCGGGGTCGTCACACGTCGTCTCTGAACCAGTTGGCGTCGCCTGTGTCATCGCACCGTGGAACTACCCGGTCCAGCTACTGCTAGGGCCGATGGTTGCCGCCGTTGCGGCAGGCAATGCGGTGGTTGGCAAACCCAGTGAGCTGGCACCGCATTCGAGTGCGGCTGTGTCGGCCCTCATCAACGCCATCAACGATCCAGCCGTGTGCGTTGTGCAGGGGGGCGTTGCCGAGACCAGCGAGCTGCTCGCACAACGGTTCGACCACATTCTGTATACCGGCAACTCGCGGGTTGCGCGCATCGTGATGCGCGCCGCCGCCGAGAACCTGACCCCGGTGACTCTGGAGTTGGGCGGCAAGAGTCCTGCAGTCGTTAGTCGCCACGCCAACATCAACGTTGCCGCTCGGCGAATTGCGTGGGGCAAGTTCATCAACGCCGGGCAGACATGCATCGCGCCCGACTACGTGTTGGTCGAGCGATCGGTTCACGACGAATTGGTCGCCGCGATCGGCAAGCACATCAACGAGTTCTACGGTGACGATCCGCAAGCGAGCGCCGACTACACGCGCATCGTCAACGAGCCCCATTTCCATCGACTGGAGAAGCTCCTTGACAGTGGCAAGGTTGCGATTGGGGGCACCACCGACGTCGACACTCGCTACATCGCGCCAACAGTGCTGACCGGGATCACGGTCGACGACCCAGTGATGGGCGAAGAAATCTTCGGACCAATTTTGCCGATCATTGCCGTCGACTCCGTGACGGAGGCAATTGCGTTCGTGCAGCGGCGTGCGCAAGATGGCGACAAGCCGCTCGCTCTGTACTCGTTCAGCGAGAGTGACAAAGAGAACGATCAGGTGATTGCTGGCACCAGCAGTGGTGGCGTGTGCGTCAACGGAACGCTATTGCACGTCGCCAATCCCAACCTTCCCTTCGGCGGCGTTGGGGAAAGTGGCATGGGTTCGTACCACGGCAAGTTCGGCTTCGACACCTTTAGCCATCGGCGTGGTGTGTATACGCGCGGCACACGCATCGACCCAGCGTTGATGTACCCGCCATACACAGCGAAGAAGCAGAAGCTGATACGCAAGGGCTTGTCGCTGCCGGACCCGCGCGACCTCGGCGCCAAACTGCGTGGAGCGCTACGTCGTTAACTACTCGGGGTAAGTAGTGCGATGAGATGACGCTGCATCGCTTCGATGCCCGTGCCCTTGGCAGCGCTCGCCCACATGATGTCGCCCTCTGCCAACGAGCACCCGGCAGCGAGTTGCTTGCGGCGCGTTGCCAGCTTCGAGGGCCGCACCTTGTCGAGCTTTGTTGCCACCACTGTGTGCGGTACTTCGCTTGCCCGCAACCAATCCAGCATTTGCACGTCAAGCTTCGTCGGCCCGATCTCGCCGTCGACCAACACGAGCACCAGTTCCAGCCCTTCGCGCTCGAGCAGGTAACCCTCGATCATTGCTCGCCAGCCGGCCCGCTCGCGGCCGGGTACCTTCGCGAATCCGTAGCCAGGAAGGTCGACAACGGTGCCGCCGGTCGAAAGCCGGAACAGGTTCAGCAGCTGCGTGCGGCCGGGAGTATTCGATACTTTCGCCAGTTGTCGTTGATTGGCCAATGCGTTGATCAACGACGACTTGCCGACGTTGCTGCGACCAACGAACGCCACCTCACACGGCGTGTCGGGTAGATCAGCGTGACGCTTCGCCGACGTCACGAAGGTCAAGTGCAGCGGCATCCTGGCCACCGTAACGCGGCTGAGTAGCGTCGCAACCGTGCCGTTGCTGCCTGCGCAAACTCACCCAGACGCTCGGGTTCTGCTCATCACGCGCGCTGTGCGTGGCTTCGTTGACGGACTCGTCAGCGTTGCGATTGCCACACTGCTGCCGTTGCTCGGCTTTTCGACCGTACAGATCGGCATCACGGTCACTGGCATGTTGGCTGGCTCGGCGATGGTGACGTTGCTCGTCGGCACGCGAGGTCACGCGATCCCACGCCGGACACTCTTGTTCGCGGGCGCCGCAGTGATGATTCTCAGCGGTGTTGCCTTCGGCACGTTCACTCAGTTCGCGATCTTGCTCGTCGTAGGAATCGTTGGAACGTTGAATCCGACCGCTGGCGACGTCAGCATGTTTCTGCCTCTGGAGCAATCACTGCTGGCCGCAACGACCTCAGCCAAGACGCGCACCTCGCTGTATGCGCGCTACGCGTTTGCGGGCGGACTGGCTGGCGCGCTTGGGTCGCAGGCAATCGCGATCCCCGAGGCAGTCGCCCGCCACACAGCGATCTCGCAGCAGACCGCGTTTCGCGCGTGCTTCGCGCTCTATTCGCTCGCTGGCATCGTCGTGTGCTTGCTATATCGATCGCTCACACAAGAAGCGGAAGCGGGAGGCGCGCCATCGGCACCCCTCGGCCAATCACGTGCAATCGTGTATCGCCTCGCTGCTCTGTTTGCGCTCGACGCCTTCGGCGGCGGGTTTGTCGTGCAATCGCTTTTGGTGGTGTGGCTCTTCCAGCGCTTCGAGATCTCGGTCAGCGGCGTCGGCACGCTGTTGCTCATCACCGGTCTGTGCAGTGCGGCCTCCGGCTTCGTTGCCGCCTGGATTGCGGAACGAATCGGCCCAATACGCACGATGGTGTTCACCCACTTGCCCGCAAACGGCTTTCTGATTGCGGCGGCGCTGATGCCAACCATGCCGTGGGCATTGACGATGTTAGTGCTGCGCAGCCTGCTGAGCCAGATGGATGTTCCTGTACGCACTTCGTATGTCATGTCGGTTGTTTCGCCGCCCGAGCGCGCAGCTGCGGCGAGTGTCACCAACGTGCCTCGCAGCCTGGCTGCCGCGATCTCACCAACCTTGGCTGGCTGGATGCTGCAAAGCAGTTCGTTCGGATGGCCGCTAATCGTCGCAGGCGTGTGCAAGATCGTTTACGACCTGTTGCTGCTCGCCGGCTTCCGGCATCACCAACTCGCCGATTCGGGGTAGCCGATTCAGACTAGGTACGCGTCGAAGTCGTCGGTGCTCAGCATGCGTCGGTCATTCGTGATCAAGCAGCCGCTGTAGCCGTGCTGTTGGTCAACACGATCGCCGGTATCGCCAGTAGGTGCACGACGTGCCATGCCTTACGCGGCAGACGACGGCGGAAACGAGCTGTGGACGGCAACACGACGACTTCGGTGAGATGAGCAGACGGCCGTGTTTGTTAACGGCGAAGTAGACGATCGGCGGCGGCTTCGATCTCGCTCTCGCTCAGCAACACCAACTTGGCTGCGTCGCCCAGGGGAATGAAGCTGTCCTTGCTGTTGACGCGCGCCATACGTCCGCTGAAGCCGTGATCGATCAGCGTGGCGAGCACGCCCTCGGCAACACCACCCGACAAGCGGGTTTCATCGACGACCAACACCTTGCCGGTGGCCTTGGCCTCGTACAGCATGTCCTCGACAGGAAGCGGACTGATCCAGCGCAGGTCGACCACCCGGACCTTCTTGCCGCGCTTACGCAACCGGGCCGCGACGCGTAGCGACATGTATAGGCCATTGCCGAAAGTGAGAATGGTCAGGTCCTTGCCTTCGCCGTAGGTGCGCGCCGAGCCGATCTGAACGTGGACCTTCGGGTTGGGAACGGCCAACCAGCCACGGTCACCGGCGACCAACATGTCGGTCGTGTGGTAACGCGCGATTGGTTCGACGAACACACCGACGGTGCCATCGAGTTGCGCGCTCGCCGCCAATGTACGCAGCATGGCGGCAGCGTCGTCGGGCCGCGATGGCACGGCGACTACAACACCGGGTAGATCGCGCAACACCGTTAGCGAGTCGTCGTTGTGAAAGTGGCCGCCGAAGCCCTCTTGGTATCCAAGGCCGGCGATACGCACGATCATGCCGTTGCGGTACTGCCCGTTCGAGAAGAACTGAAGCGTTGCCGCTTCGCCGCGCAACTGATCTTGCGCGTTGTGTAGGTAGGCCAAGTACTGGATCTCGGCAATCGGTAAGAAACCGCTGATGGCGGTGCCGAGCGCCAACCCGAGAATGCTGGTCTCGTCAAGCAATGTGTCGAAGACGCGCGCCGCGCCAGCCTGCGCGAGCAAGCCCTTGGTGACGCCGTACACGCCACCCTTGGCTGCGACGTCTTCGCCGAACAGGATGACTTCCGGACGGTCGCGTAGCAGTTCCGCGAGCGTCGCGTTGATCGATTGCGCAAGGGTCAACGGTGTAGCGCCAGTGGCAGGGGTAGCAGCGGCAGCCGTTGTTGCCGCTGGCGACGACAAGACGATGCGCGTAACCTCCTGCTGATGCCGCGGAGCAAGTGGGGCCATCACGACGTCGGCTGTCTTCAGTTGTGCCAGCTCGGCCACCGCAAGAGCAGTCGCGTAGACGTCGGCGCGCACCTGGTCGTGCCGTGCGGCGAGGCTGGCTCCGTTGTGGCCACCGGCAGCAACGAGTGCGCGCGCCGTCGCAAGAATCGGATCGCGTTCACTGTCGGCGCGCATCTCAGCCGGGGTGCGGTACGCGGATTCGACATCGGTGCCTGCGTGCCCGCCGAAGCGGACGGTGCGTAGGTGCAGGAACGCCGGCTTGCGCCGCGTCCGCACCCAGTCGCCCAATTCAGCAGTGACCGCTAGTACGGCTTCGGGGTCGGTGCCATCAACCGACTCGTAACGCAGGTGCGGTCGATTGGCGTATGCCGTCTCGATCCAGTCGGCGGGAGTGCGCACGCTGATCCCCAACCCGTTGTCCTCGCAGACGAACAACAGCGGCAACGGTAGGCGTTGATGCGCGATGTGCTGCGCTGTGTTGATTGCACCCGTGGCCACTGAGTGGTTGGCTGACGCATCACCAAAGGAACACACCGCCAGCGCATCGGCGGGCCAGGGCGACGCGAGACCCAGACGCACGCCGCGACCAATCGCGAACGCGACACCGACAGCGCGCGGCAGGTGCGATGCGATGGTCGAGGTCTGCGGAATGATCGCTAGGTCGTGACGCCCGAACACTTTGTGGCGGCCGCCCGAGATCGGCTCCTCCGTCGCTGCACAGACTCCTGCGAGAATGTCGCGTACGCCACTGAGCCCCGCACGCGCGAGATAGAACCCGCCGCTGCGGTAATGCAGCAACGCTGGGTCGGTGGGACGCAACGCCATCGATACAGCGGCGTTGCTTTCGTGCCCTGCCGAACTGATTGTGTAGAAGCCTTTGCCTTGACTGCGCAACCACCGGGCGGCGAGGTCGCAATGTCGACTGGCCACCTGAACGTCGAACAGC
>Ga0105047_10003772_pt1 | contig 26613 bp, 26 predicted proteins | sample MAT04_FD_78384 | JGI IMG/M metagenome (GOLD analysis project Ga0105047, IMG submission 78384) | Freshwater microbial communities from Lake Fryxell liftoff mats and glacier meltwater in Antarctica - MAT-04 (megahit assembly) | ecosystem: Environmental > Aquatic > Freshwater > Ice > Liftoff... | reverse complement strand
CATGGATCGAGCCGCATGTGTTGATCGTGCCCCTTCTGGCGTTCGATGCACGGGGCTACCGGCTGGGCTATGGCGGGGGATTTTATGACCGCACCCTGCAGGCCTTGCGCGCCCGGCGCCCCACCCGCGCCATCGGTTTCGCCTTTGCCGCGCAGGAACTGCCCGAAGTGCCGATCGACGCCACCGACCAGCGCCTTGACGCGGTGGTGACGGATGCGGGCGTCTGCCTGTTCAGCCTGGCGGACACGCCCGCTCAACCGCTTGGCCGGTTCTGACTCTGAGACCTGAGGATGGGCCATTGCGCAGGCTGCAGGCCGGGCGGCGAATGCACTGGATATGCGGGTGGTGGCCGCTGTGGGAATCGAACCCACACGGGCGGAGCCCGAGGCATTTTAAGTGCCTTCCGTCTACCAGTTTCGGCAAGCGGCCATGGTCTTCCTCTTAAGTCTCGCCGAAGCGCGCCTCAAGAACCATTTCGGACCTGATCCAGGCCTCGACAGTCTGAGAGCAGGCTGCCTGCAGGAATTTGTGAATTCTTACGCCAAGTCCTGCGGGATCATACGTGCCCGGTATCATTATTTCTTCCTGTGGTCCGGGTCGGCACAACCGGGCTAACGGGTGCCGCGCCAGTCCTGCCGCGCCAGTCCTGCCGTTCCGGTCCTGCCGTGCCAGTCCTGCCGCGCTGCGGCAATTGACTTGCCGGGCCGGGGGGGGGCATATGGCGGTGCGGATGTGCCGGGGGGGCCATGAAGAAGATTTATCCCGATGCCGCAGCGGCCCTCGACGGTCTGCTGTTCGACGGCATGTTGATCGCAAGCGGCGGGTTCGGGCTGTGCGGCATTCCCGAACTGCTGATTGCAGCCATCCGTGACGCGGGAACCCGCGACCTGACCGTCGCTTCGAACAACGCGGGCGTCGACGGGTTCGGACTGGGAATGCTGCTGGAATCCCGGCAGGTGCGCAAGATGATCTCGTCCTACGTCGGCGAGAATGCCGAATTCATGCGGCAGTATCTGTCGGGCGAACTGGAGCTGGAGTTCACGCCGCAGGGCACCCTGGCCGAACGGATGCGGGCCGGCGGCGCGGGGATTCCGGGCTTTTTCACCCGCACCGGTGTGGGCACGGTGATCGCCGAGGGCAAGCAGCATCAGGATTTCGACGGGCAGACCTACATCCTCGAACGCGGGCTGGTGGCCGATCTGTCGATCGTGAAGGCGTGGAAGGCCGATCCGTCCGGCAATCTCGTGTTCCGCAAGACCGCGCGCAACTTCAACCCGCCCGCCGCCACCTGTGGCAAGGTCTGCGTGGCCGAAGTGGAGGAAATCGTGCCGCTGGGGGCGCTTGACCCCGATACGGTTCACTTGCCCGGCATCTATGTGCACCGCATCGTGCAGGGCGCGCATGAAAAACGGATCGAGCAACGCACCGTCCGGAAAAAGGAGGCCGTCTGATGGATTCCTCAGACAATCCCACCCTTTCGAACCAGGGCAAAGCAAGCCGTCCTTGGAAGCGACGTACCTCGGAGACAAGCCGTTTCCCGACGCTGATGATGACTCGAAAATGAAGCTAGCCGGTGAACTGGTTCAGGCCTGTTGCCTGTTACACGCGGGTCGGCGCGTGGCGGATGAGATCGTGGGTGGCGTGGAGGTTGCTGCGGCAACCCAAGAAGCGGGAGACCGGTGACATGTGGGACCGCAACCAGATGGCGGCGCGCGCCGCACAGGAACTGACGGACGGCACGTATGTGAACCTTGGCATCGGCATTCCGACGCTGGTGTCGAATTACATTCCCGAAGGCGTGAACGTGACGCTGCAATCGGAAAACGGCATGCTGGGGATGGGGCCGTTTCCGATCGAGGGCGAGGAAGACGCCGACTTGATCAATGCCGGCAAACAGACCATCACCGAACTGCCGCAGACTGCGTTTTTCGATTCGGCGCAAAGTTTTGCGATGATCCGGGGCGGCAAGATCGCGATGGCAATCCTCGGCGCGATGGAAGTTGCGGAAAACGGCGATCTGGCGAACTGGATGATCCCGGGCAAGCTGGTCAAGGGCATGGGTGGTGCCATGGATCTGGTGGCGGGTGTGGGAAGGGTGGTGGTGGTGATGGATCATACATCGAAACACGGCGAGTCCAAGGTGCTGCGGGCTTGTACCCTGCCGCTGACCGGCAAGGGCGTAGTCAGCCGGATCATCACCAATCTGGGTGTGCTCGATGTGGTACCGGGGGGGCTGCGGATCGTTGAATGTGCGACAGGCGTGACCGAGGCGGACCTGCGCGCAGCGACCGAGGCCACGCTTGTCGGCTGACCTGTGGTCTGCCGCAATCGATACACCGACAGGTCAGAGGGTACAGTCACGCCTAGGGCGCAGCGGCTGAGACTGGAACCAGCTTCTGCATTGCTCTGCTCAAGTCTAACAGATCAGAACGCAGGCCGGACGTGCCCGACCTGCGGCTGAGGTCAGTCGTTCTTGTGGCTTTGCTTGCCTGCCGCGACATGCTGCTCGTGCGTGCCGCCCTGCGTGCCGGCGGATTTTCCCGATGTGCCCGACATGTCCTTGGCGTCGTTCTTGTGGCTTTGTTTGCCGGAAGCGACGTGCTGCTCATGGCTTTGGTCCTGCGGGGCGGGCATTTTCCCCGACTTGCCGGACATGTCCATGGCATCGTTCTTGTGGCTTTGCTTGCCGGACGCGACGTGCTGATCGTGCGTCCCGCCCTGCGTGCTTGCGGCATTGGGCTTTTTCATATCGGCCATGGTGCATTCCTTCGGTCGTTCAGCCGACCTTGTGGTCGACCTATGACCAAAACGCCCAGACCCGAAAGTGGTTCCGCCCGTTTCGCCCGGGTCCGGCTCAGTTGCTCGCCGAAATCACCTTGAACACACAGGGATCGGTGACCAGTTCCGGCGGGGTCAGGCACAGCCCCTGCGCCACGGCCCAGGCTGCCAGCACCTTGGGCACATAGTCGCGCGTCTCGGAATAGGGCGGTACCCCTGCGTTGGCGCGGACCGCCCCCTCGCCCGCATTATAGGCCGCCAGCACCATCAGCGGGTCACGGTCGAACTCGGTCATCAGCCAGTCAAGATAGGCGACGCCGCCCGTGATGTTCTGCATCGGGTCGGTGGCGTCGGTCACTCCAAAGCGTTCGGCCGTGGCGGGGATCAGTTGCATCAGCCCGGTTGCCCCGGCCGAACTGACGGCATCGGTCTTTCCGGCGCTTTCGATGCCGATCACCGCCAGCACCAGCGCCGGCGACACCTGGGTGCCCAACGTGGCCTTCAGGATGCTGGTCCCGTGGGCAGAGGCGATGTCTTGCAGGTGCTGCAGGCGTGGCGCACGGACCGCGGCCCCGCCCGGCCCCTGCGACAGCATTGCAAGGGCCAAGGCGAACCGCCCGTCCACTGCCGCCCGCGCCGGCGGGACCGTGTCCCAGAACCAGCCATAGGCCGCCGCTGAAGGGGCAACCGGGGTCAGACCTGCCCTGGCCTGTGGGGCGCCCGGTTGCGGGGCGCCCGGTTGTTGGGCGTCGGGTTGCGGCGCGGGCAGGGTCACGCCATCAGGATCGACCTTCGGCAGCGCTGCCAGCAGGCGGGCCTGTTCGGCCGGATCGATCTGCACCGTGATCCGTTTTCCCGGCAGCCCCTGCCCGACCTTGACCCGCTTGAAGGTAAAGTCCGTCGCTGCCGGTTCGGCCGCAACCCACGAGGGCCCGGCGCAAAGCGCGAGTGCTGTCAAAATCCTGCCCATGGGTCGCATCGCAAGGATGCCTGCTCGTTTTGTTATTGTTGACACCAGGATACCAGAAAGAACAGGGGTTGGCTATGGCCCGGGGATTGACCGCTGACAGACGGGTCTGCCCTGCCGCCCGACCGGCACACAACGCCCGATTCTCAGGCGTCGGTGTCCGGTCATTTCCATCTTTTTAATTTTTCCAGGCAATGGCTTGGCTTGACAGTCGCGGGCGCTTTGCGGCCTGGTCTGCAGCGACGCCCCGGGGTTTCCGGCTCTGATCCGGCATTGCGACAGCGATTTCCGCGGGTCATGCCGGCCGTTCTTGCCCCGACAAGACCGCGGAACAACCCTGAAAAGACCAACTCCTTGCCCCAATCGAGCCACGTTTGTCCGTCAATTTCTGGTCATGCCGAAACGAAGATCGGACCGGAACAGAGGCCGGGAAGAGCAGACGCGGGGCGGCGGACAACCTGAGCAACTCCTAGATAGGGACGACAGAACCATGAAACTGCTGAACATCTTCAAATCCTTCAAGAACGACGAAGCTGGTGCCGTGACCGTTGACTGGGTCGTGCTGACCGCTGCGATTGTCGGTCTCGGCATGGTGGTCATGACCACCGTTGGCGACGGGATCAACGGCCTGGGCGACCAGGTCGCCGCCGATCTGCAGAGCGGCACCGTGGTTACCGGCTATACCGGCAACTAAGCCTTCCCGACACGATGGCAAAGGCCGCCTCCCCCCGGGAGGCGGCCTTTTTGCTTTCGCCGGTGTCCTTACGAACAAGCTCCTGAAGAACAATGGGAAAAAAGACCACGTTCCTGCCGCATTCGAGCCATGATCCCGGCGGCAACTGGAGAAAGCCGATCGGGCGCGCGCCAGGCCCGGATCCCGGGGCGCAATCCCGCCAAGGGCAGACAACGAGTGAAACCTTAGTTAGGGAATGAGTGGAATGAAGCTGCTGAACATCCTGCAAACCTTCAAGACTGACGAAGCCGGCGCCATCACGGTTGACTGGGTGGTGCTGACGGGTGCGATCGTGGGCCTCGGAATGGTGGTGATGACGTCGGTTGGCGGCGGGATCGAAGGGTTGAGCGAGACCGTTGCCGCCGACATCGACACCGGGACGATGACGACCTACACCGGCAACTGAGGTGCAAACCCGCCCTTGCAGGGGCCGCGTCCGAAACCGGGCGCGGTCCCTTGCCATGCCGGGCGCGATGCCGGCGGCAAAGGGCCGATCAAACGCCCGATTGTGGTCATGCGCGCGCCGCAATTCGGTGGCCTTGTCCGGACGGAGACGTATCGCACGTCATCAAGAACCCGGTAGCCTTTGGCTGCCGGGTGTGGGGAGCGAAAGGGTGACTACATGCGCATGATATTCGGATTGGTACTGGTGGTGGGCCTCGCGCTGGCAGGGGCGGCGGTTTACATGGCACAGGGCTACATCAGCAAGACCCAGACCGCCCTGGACCGCGAACGGCAGATCCGCGCAAAGACCGGCCCGCTGGTCGAGGTGTTCGTGGTCAACAAGCCGAAGAACTATGGCGAGGTCCTGGGCAAGGACGACGTGCAACTGATCTGGTGGCCGGAAAGCGCGCTGCCCGAGACGATCTTTCGCGACGAAGCGCTGTTGTTTCCGGACGGCGGCAAGACCCCGCGTTACGTCATGCGGCAGTTGGAAAAGTTCGAGCCGGTTCTGGCCGTCAAGGTGACCGAGCCGGGTCAGCCCGCCGGGCTGACCGGCCAGTTGGCCAAGGGGATGCGCGCGTTTGCCGTCAAGGTCGATGTGGCGTCGGGCGTGTCGGGCTTTGTGCAGCCGGGCGATCATGTCGACATCTACTGGACCGGATCGCTCAACTCGGTCGAAGGCGAAGTGACCCGGCTGATCGAAAGCGCTGTCAAGATCATCGCGGTGGACCAGACGGCCGACAACGGTGCGGGGGCAGCCATGGTGGCCCGCACGGTCACGGTCGCCGCCTCGCCCGAAGAGGTCGCGCGTCTGGCGCAGGCCCAGGCCACGGGGCGGCTTGCGCTGTCGCTGGTCGGCGCCGGCGACGAGACGGTCAACGGGCTGATCGAGGTCGATCAGAAAGGCCTGCTGGGCATCGAGGAAACCGCGGAAGCGGCGGCCCCCGAGGCGGAAAAGGTCTGCACCGTCCGCACCCGCAAAGGCTCGGACATGCTGGAAATGCCGATCCCCTGCACCAACTGACGGCGCAGGGGCCGGGGCGCGCCACCGTATCTGGGGGGTCGCGCCCGCTTTCAGGCAAGCGATGGGGGGCTGTTGCAGGTTATCCACATAAGGAACCTGTTCCAACCATTTGATTCTTGCTTAAAAACCCGATCTGCGGCATTTTAGGGGTGGATCGGGCGAGCAAGACCCGACCAGAGGCGAATTGAGAAGGGCAGGTCACATGAGACTTCGCAGCCTATGGACAGCCGGGGTGCTGGGTTTTGCCCTCGCCAGCACGGCGATGACGCCCGTACCGGCACAGACGCTGCGGGTGATGACCGGGTCGGCCTCGGCACCGTTGCAGGTGCCGATGAACCGCGCGGTGGTCGTCGAAAGTGACGAGCCCTTTGCCGAACTGTCGATCGCAAACCCGGGGATCGCCGATATCTCGACCCTGTCGGACCGCTCGATCTATGTGCTGGGCAAGACGCCGGGCCGCACCACGATGACGCTGCTGTCGCCCGACGGCCGCCTGATCGCCAACGTCGAGGTTTATGTCACCCCCGACATTGCCGAATTCAAGGAACGCCTGCAGCAGATTCTGCCGGGCGAGAACATCGAGGTGCGCACCGCCAACGACGGCATCGTCCTGTCGGGCACCGTGTCGTCAACGGTCAAGCTGGACCGGGCGCTGGATCTCGCGAATCGCTATGCCCCCGAGCGGGTGTCGAACCTGATGAGCGTTGGCGGCACGCAGCAGGTGATGCTGAAGGTCCGGTTTGCCGAAATGAGCCGGTCAGTGTCCAAAAGCCTGTCGTCGTCGCTGGCGATCCAAGGTGGCACCGATGTAGGCGTCAACGGCGAAACCGGCACATGGCTTGCGCCGGGCAACGGCATCGACACCGGGGTGACGGCCAAGACCGGCTCCGAAGGCGCGTTCGCTTTGGGCTTTTCCGCGGGTTCTCTCGAATTTGCCGTCTTGCTCGAGGCTCTGGAGTCCAAGGGCGTCGTCCGGACGCTCGCCGAACCCAACCTGACGGCGTTGTCGGGACAAGAAGCGAAGTTTCTTGCGGGCGGCGAATATCCTATTCCGGTCGCGGCGGGCGATGGCACGGTCACGGTCGAATTCAAACCGTTCGGCGTCGAGTTGAACTTTACACCCGTCGTGGTGGACGGCGACATCATCAACCTGGCGATAAATGCGGCCGTCTCGTCGATCGACACCACGATCACGCTGACGACCGGCGGCGTGACCCTGAACGCCTTCAGGCGGCGCGAAACCTCGACCACGGTCGAGATGCGAGACGGCGAAAGCTTTGCCATCGCGGGCCTGTTGCAGGATGACTTCAGGGACCTGAACGGTCAGGTGCCGTGGCTGGGCGACATCCCGATTCTCGGCACCCTGTTTCGCAGCGCCGAGTATCAGCGCAACCAGTCGGAACTGGTGATCATCGTGACCCCGCATCTGGTGACCCCGACCCGCGGCGAGGCTTTGGCCCTGCCCACCGACCGGGTGCGCATTCCCACGGAAAAAGAGCTGTTTCTGTTCGGCCGGGTTGCCGGGCAGAAGGGAGCCGCGGGCGAAGTCGCCCGGCAGGACTTCAGCGGCTCCTACGGTTATGTGATGGAGTGAGAGCGATGCGCGGCACGACTGGACTGGTCCTGATCCTCGTCGCCGCCCTTGCGGTTGGCGGGTGCACCCCGGAGTTCCAAAGGGAAGCCGGGGCCGAGGTTGACGAGGGCGGCTTCGGCAACCCCAACATGAACAACACCCTGGTGATGACCGGGCAGGCGAACTACACCGTCGTGCTGGGCGAACGGTTTGCCCGCGAAGTCCCCTCGACCATCACGTTCGCCTTCAACTCGTCGGCACTGACCCCCGAGGCGCAGGCCGTGCTGCGCAAACAGGCCGAATGGATCCGCCAGTTCCCCGAGATCCGCTTCCGGGTCTACGGTCATACCGATCTGGTCGGCTCGAACAGTTACAACAAGGCACTCGGCCTGCGCCGCGCGCGCGCGACCGTGGCCTATCTGTCCTCGCTCGGCATCTCGACGTCGCGTCTCGAGGCGGTGGCCTCGTTCGGCAAGACCCAGCCCGTCGTGCAGACCCCGGGCCCCGAAGAGCGCAACCGCCGCACCGTGACCGAGGTGACCGGGTTCGTGCAGCGCCATCCCACGGTCCTGAACGGCAAATATGCCGCAGTGATCTTTCGCGTGTATGTCGAAGGCGCGACCCGCCCGCATCCTGACAGCAGAAAGATCAGCTCCGAGGTCAATCCGGGCGGCAACTGAACAGGCGGCCACAGCGGGTGCCTGAGGCGGCAGATTGCCGCCAACAGGCCTGGCGTTTCCATCCGGCCCGGTTTCTGTTTCGAAATATCGTAAAAACCAGAGATTAACGGTTTTTTAGCCCCAATCTCGCCAACATCAGAGGTCAGTTTCTCTCCAATGGGAACAGTCGCACCGGCCACAATGGCCGGGCACGGTACTTCGGGCAGCCTGACAGCTGGACGGGTCCGTCTTTGGAAGGGCATGAGGCGATGACGAGCGTGGCAAACCTGGCACCGGAACCTGCACCGATTGTTGCGTGCACGATTTCGCGCGATGTGCAGAATTTCGATCTTCTGATCGACGACATGGAATTGGAACTGGGCGAAAGCTGGGGCGACCTGTCGTTCGAGGATGCCGCGGTCTTCCTCGAACAGCCCGATGCGGCCACCCTTGAATTCGTGGCCATCGCGGTGAACGGCGAGGATGAGGCCGATCTGAGCCGGATCACCGCCATCATCCGGCAGGCAAAGGCCCGTGCGATCAAGGTGATCCTGATCGCTGATCAGGTCAGCCCCATCGCGCTGCACCAGCTGTTGCGCCTCGGTGCCGATGATTTCGTGCCCTATCCGCTGCCCGAAGGCGCCCTGCACGAAGCGATCGACCGGATGCGCAAGCCCGCCCCGGCGCTGGCTGTTCCGGCACAGGCCGCGGCCACTGCCCCGGCCGCCGTCGACCCCGATGAGGCCGAGGCGCGGCCCGCGTTCAAGGCCAAGGGCGACCGCGACGCCGTCGTGCTGCCGGTCCATGGCCTTGCGGGCGGCTCGGGTGCCTCGACCTTTGCCACCAACCTCGCCTGGGAACTGGCCACCATCGACAAGAACGGCCCGCGGGTCTGTCTGATCGACTTCGATTTTCAGTATGGCTCGGCCGCGACCTATCTCGACCTGCCCCGCAAGGAAGCCGTGTTCGAACTGCTGTCGGACACCGGCAATGCCGACAGTGATTCGCTGGTGCAGGCCATGCTGACCTTCAACGACCGTCTGCATGTGCTGACCGCCCCGGCCGACATGCTGCCCCTCGACATCGTGACCCCCGAGGATATCGCGCGGATCATCGACATGGCGCGGGCGAATTTCGACTTTGTCGTGATCGACATGCCGAAAACCATCGTGTCCTGGACCGAAACCGTGCTCAGCCGCGCGCATGTCTACTTTGCGCTGATGGAGTTGGACCTGCGTTCGGCGCAGAACGTGCTGCGGCTGGTGCGGGCGCTGAAGGCCGAAGGACTGCCGCATGAAAAGCTGCGCTTCGTGCTGAACCGCGCCCCGAAATTTACCGATCTGTCGGCCAAGAGCCGGGTCAAGCGGATGGCCGAAAGCCTCGACATCACGATCGAGGTGCAACTGCCCGATGGCGGGGCGCAGGTGACGCAGGCCAACGACCACGGCCTGCCGCTGTCCGAACAGGCCGCCAAGAACGTGCTGCGGCGCGAGATCCAGAAACTTGCGAAGTCTTTGTTTGATCTGAACAAGGCGGTCGAGTCCGGCAAGGGCTGATCGCGAAAGGGCATGACCGATGTTTTCCCGTTTCAAGAAATCCGATGGCAGTGAAAAGACGTCCGCCCTGGGTCAGGTCGGCTCGGGTGCCGCAACCGGCCGCGCGCCGGCCGCCACTGCAAAGCCCGCGCTGAACAACCGCCCGATGCCCGCCGCTGCAGCCCCGCGTCCGGCGGCCGAACTGGCCGCCATGGACAAGGAGAAGAAGCGCAAGGACCGGCTGTCGGAACTGAAGGTCGAGTTGCACAAGCGCCTGCTGGACAACCTGAACCTTGCAGCGCTGGAACACGCCTCCGAAACCAGTCTGAAATCCGAGATAGCCACCATCGTGTCCGAAGGTCTGGACGAGATGTCGGTCGCCCTGAACAAGGAAGACCGCACGACGCTGAACCAGGAGTTGTATGACGAGGTGATGGGCCTCGGTCCGCTGGAACCGTTGCTGAAGGACGACTCGGTCAACGATATTCTGGTGAACGGCCCGCACCGGATTTTCATCGAACGCGGCGGCAAGCTGACCCTGACCGACATCACCTTCAAGGACGAACGCCATCTGTTGCGGATCATCGACAAGATCGTGTCTGCCGTCGGCCGCCGGGTCGACGAAAGCAACCCCTACGTCGACGCCCGTCTGGCCGACGGCAGCCGTTTCAACGCCATGGTGCCGCCGGTTGCGGTGGACGGCAGTCTGGTTTCCATTCGGAAATTCAAGAAGGACAAGCTGGCGATCGGCGATCTGGTCAAATTCGGTGCGTTCACCGAGGAGATGGCCGCCTACCTGCAGGCCGCGGTATCGTGCCGGCTGAACATCATCGTGTCGGGCGGCACGGGTTCGGGCAAGACCACCACGCTCAATGCCCTGTCGTCGTTCATCGACAACACCGAACGGGTGCTGACGATCGAAGATACCGCCGAACTGCAACTGCAGCAGGTCCACGTCGGCCGGATGGAAAGCCGCCCCCCCAACGTCGAAGGCAAGGGCGCCGTGACCCAGCGCGACTGTCTGCGCAACGCGCTGCGGATGCGCCCCGACCGGATCATCGTCGGCGAAACCCGGGGTGACGAGGTGATCGACATGTTGCAGGCGATGAACACCGGCCACGACGGCTCGATGACCACGATCCACGCCAACTCGGCCCGCGACGGCATTTCGCGTCTGGAAAACATGGTCGCGATGGCCGGAATCGAAATGCCGCTCAAGGCGGTGCGCGCCCAGATCGCATCGGCCGTCAACCTGATCGTGCAGGCATCGCGTCTGCAGGACGGCTCGCGCCGGATGGTGTCGGTCACCGAGATCACCGGCATGGAAGGCGAAGTGATCTCGATGCAGGAGATTTTCCGTTACGAACGCCTCGGCGTCGAACCCAACGGCAAGATCATCGGGCGGTTCAATGCCACCGGCGTGCGCAGCCATTATTCCGAACGTTTCCGGATGTGGGGCTATGACCTGCCCGCCTCGATCTATGAACCCATCATCTGAGGGCATGACATGACGATTTCCGCCGCCCCGCTGATCTACATTTTGATCTTTGTCGCCGTGCTGATGCTGGTCGAAGGCCTGTACCTGACGGTGTTTGGCAAATCCATCAGCCTGAACAACCGGATGAGCCGCCGTCTGGCCCTGCTGGAAAAGAATCAGAACCGCGAGCAGGTGCTGGAACAGTTGCGCAAGGAGATGTCGCAGCACCTCAACTCGCGCGGCATCCCGATCTACTCGATCCTCGCCACCAAGGCGCAAAAGGCCAACATCGCCTTCACCCCCAGGCAGTTGATCGGAATCATGGGCCTTCTGGGGGTGTTTTCCTACATCGCGCTGACGATCGGCACCGAAGCGGCCACCCCGGTGCGCATTCTGGTGGCGATCTGCATGGGCATCGGCGGGGTTTACACCTGGGTGAACAAGAAGGCCAAGAAACGCATGGCCCTGCTGGAAGAACAGCTTCCCGACGCGGTGGAACTGATGGTGCGGTCGTTGCGCGTGGGCCACCCGTTCTCGTCAGCCATCGGCATCGTGTCGAAAGAAGTGGCCGATCCTCTGGGCACCGAATTCGGGGTCATCGCCGACGAGGCGGCCTATGGTCGCGACGTGGCCGAGAGTCTGAAGGCGTTTGCCGAGCGGATGGACAGTCAGGATTTGCGTTTTCTGGCCGTGGCCGTGACGATCCAGCAGCAGTCGGGCGGCAACCTGGCGGAAATTCTGGATGGTCTGGCCAAGGTGATCCGCGCACGGTTCAAACTGTTCCGCCGGGTCAAGGCAATCACGGCCGAAGCCAAATGGTCGGGCATGTTCCTGTCTGCTTTCCCGATCGGGGCGCTGATCATGATCAACATCATCCAGCCCGACTATTACGACGACGTCTATGACACGCCCGAATTCATCCCGGCAGCACTGGTCGTGGCGGTGTTTCTTGTGATCAACGTGATCTTCATGAAGATCATGGTCAACATCAAGGTATAGGGCAACATGGAATTCCTGATCAACATCAATGCGTTTCTGATCGAAAGCCTCGGCCCGCTCGGCCCCCTTCTGGTTCTGGGCGGACTGGGTCTGGTGATGATCCTGCTGACCCTGCCCACCATGCTCGCCAAACGGCCGGACGTGTTTTCCAAACTCAAGGCACAGCGCGCGCCGGCGACGGTGGCCAAGTCCGGGCAGGACCTGCGGCGCGGCGAAAAGGCCGACAAGCTGGAAAAATTCTCGGCCTTCCTCGAGCCGCAGGACGTCGAGACGATGACCGCCTCGCGGTTGAAGCTGCTGCGGGCAGGGTATCGCGCCAAGAATGCGGTGCGGATGTTTCACTTTGCGCAACTGGTGCTGGGCCTTGGATTTCTGGCCTGCGGGGTGATCTATGCGATGATCGTGTCGGCCCAGCAGGAAGTGTCGACCCAGTTCATGCTGATGGCGACGATCGGGCCGGGCGGGGCGGGGTATTATCTGCCGCAATACTGGGTCACCCGCCGCGCCGAGACGCGCAAGCAGGAGATCATCTCGGGTTTTCCCGATGCGCTGGACATGATGCTGGTGTGCGTCGAAGCGGGGCAATCGCTCGACCAGTCGATCAACCGGGTCGCCAAGGAAAGCCGGGCCGGCTATCCCGCGCTCGCCGATGAGTTCGACATGGTGGCCCACGAGGTGAAGGCCGGCAAGGAAAGGGTGATGGTTCTGAAGGACATGTCCGAACGGGTGGGCATTTCAGATGTGTCGTCGTTTGTCACCACGCTGGTGCAATCGGCCACGTTCGGCACCTCGATCGCCGAGGCGCTGCGGGTCTATTCCGCCGAAATGCGCGACAAACGCGTGATGCGCGCCGAAGAGAAGGCAAACACCTTGCCCACCAAGCTGACGCTGGGCACAATGATGTTCACGGTGCCGCCCTTGATGATCATTCTGATCGGGCCGTCGGTGCACGGAATTTCGACGATGCTGGGTAGCGGTGGGGGCTGAGCCTTTGTGAAGATGACGGCCGTAGCTGCGGTACTGCTGACGCTGGCCGCCTGTGGAAACACCGGCGGCCTTGGGCCGTCACAGGCCGGCGGCAAAGTGGCCCCCGGCACCGACAGACGCGGCGAAGGGGTCGATGGGCTGCTGGTGGGTCATCGGCTGATGGCGGCGGGCGAGCATGACCTTGCCCTGAAGGCCTATCTGCGGGCTGCGTCCGAACAGGGGATCAATGTCGACGTTCTGTCGGCGCTCGGGTCTGCCAATCTGGCGCTGGAGCGGCTGGGGCAGTCCGAACAACTGTTGCGCCGGGCGCTGGAACTCGACCCGACCTTCGTGCCCGCGCTGAACAACCTCGGCGTCGTGCTGATGGAACAGGGCAAGGCCGGCGAGGCCCGGCTGGTGTTTCAGCAGGCCTTTGCGCTGGACAGTGGCCAATCGGACTCGATCCGCGAAAATCTGCGTGCCGCGATAGAAAAGACCGTCGTAACCGCGTATGATCAACCGCAGGAAGACCCGAAGTTTTCCCTCGTCAGGCGGGGACAGGGCAGTTACGTCCTTTTGTCCCGGTTGTAGGCGGCGGACCGCGGGATCGAGCAGTAAAAAGGACGCAAAATGCGCCACCCGGTGTTTCTAGCCCTGTGCCTGACCAGCACGGTGACCTTGGTCGCGTGCAACCGGCAGTCGGATGCCGACGTGCAACGTGCGATCGCATCGGTCAATGTGATCGACGAATCCAATCTGAACGACATCATGCTGACGGTGGGCGACCCGAGCGAGGCGGTGGCGTACTTCGAACGCGCAACCGGCGAAATTCCCGACCGGATCGACCTGAAACGCGGGCTGGCCAAATCGCTGGTCCGTGCCAATCGCCCGTCCGACGCGATTGCGGTTCTGACGGCCATCGTGGGTTCGCCCGAGGGCACCGATGACGACCGGGTGGACCTTGCCGATGCACTGATCCGCACCAACGACTGGACCCGCGCCGAGGCCGAGTTGAACAAGATCCCGCCGACGCACGAAACCTTTGCGCGCTACCGGCTCGAGGCGATGGTGGCCGACAGCAAGAAAGACTGGAAGAAAGCCGACAGTTTTTATGAGATCGCCGCCGGTCTGACCACCAAACCGGCGGGCGTGCTGAACAACTGGGGATATTCGAAACTGACGCGCGGCGACGCGCCGGGGGCGGAAAAGCTGTTCGTCGAGGCCATCACCTACGACTCGGCGTTGTTCACCGCCAAGAACAATCTGATCCTCGCGCGCGCCGCGCAGCGCAAGTACGACCTGCCGGTGATCGCGATGAGCCAGACCGAACGGGCGGAACTCCTGTACACGCTGGGGCTGGCTGCCATCAAGCAGGGCGACACCCAGGTCGGCAAGGGGCTGCTGCAGGACGCAATCGAAACCCATCCGCAACATTTCGAGGCGGCGACCCGCTCTCTGGCGGCACTGGAAGCCTGAGCCGATGCTGCCGAACCTCGCCTTCCTGCCCTTCGTCACGGCCATCGGCATCTGGGTCGCGTGGAGCGACATGAAATTCATGAAGATCCCCAACAAGGCCGTGCTGGCGCTGGCCGCCGTGTGGCTGGTGGTGGGCCTTCCGGTGATGCCGCTGAACCTTTGGTTATGGGGTTGGGCGCTTGGCGCCGTGGTTCTGCTGGCAGGGTTCGTGGCCAACCTCGGCGGTCTGTTGGGCGCGGGTGACGCGAAGTTCGCCGCGGCGATGGCGCCGTTCTTTGTCGCGGCCGACCCACGGTATGTGGCCGGGCTGTTTGCCGCCTGCCTGCTGGGGGCGTTTGTCAGCCACCGCGGCCTGCGGCTGATTGCCCCATACCGCGCCGCGACTGCCGATTGGGCCAGTTGGACCAACAAGGACTTTCCGATGGGCCTCGCGCTGTCGGGCACCCTGATCTTCTACCTCTCGACCCCGCTGCTGCGGCCCTTCTGAACCTGTTCACCGAAAATTGACCCGCCCGCCGCTACCCTGCCGAAAGCCCCTGCACCCCGACCAGAAAGGTGCCGCCCATGAACATGCAGACCCCGACCGCCGTCACGGCGCCGCCGCCCACCCGCAACATGGCCGAAACCGGCCTGTCGATGGTGATGATGCGCGACATCTTGCTGAAATCGATATTTCGCATGAACATCGACCTCGTCAGCGACATTTCGCGGGTGATTTGCCTGCCGGTGCCGGTGACGCAGGAACTGGTGGACCTCGCCCGCAGCCAGAAACTGCTGGAGGCGACCGGAACCCTGCATGCCACCTCCGGCACCGAGATGGGCTATCAGTTGACCGACGGCGGCAAGGCGCGGGCGCTGGATGCGCTGTCGCAGTCGGAGTATTACGGCGCGATGCCGGTACCGCTGGCCATCTATGCCGAACAGATGAAACGCCAGTCGGTGCGCAACATCCGCCTGACCCGGCCCGAGTTGCTGCGCGGCATGGGGCATCTGATCCTGCCGCCCGATCTGATCGACAATCTGGGGCCGGCGGTGACCTCGGGTCGGTCCATCCTGATGTACGGCCCGCCCGGGAACGGGAAGTCGAGCATTTCCAACGGCATCCGGGCGGCTCTTGGCGACAAGATCTATGTGCCGCGGGCGATCGAGTATTCCGGGCAGGTGATCACGGTCTACGATCCGATCGTGCATGCAAAGGCCGAAGAGAACGTTGACGACCCGACCCAGTTGCGCCGCACCTCGAACCGGTTCGACAACCGCTATGTCTATTGCGAACGCCCGTCGGTGATCACCGGCGGCGAGTTGACGCTTGACATGCTCGACCTGAAATACAATCCCACCGCGCGGACCTATCAGGCGCCCCTGCAGTTGAAATCGAGCGGCGGCATCTTCATCGTCGACGACCTTGGCCGCCAGTCCGAGCCGCCGCAAAAGCTGGTGAACCGCTGGATCGTGCCGCTGGAAGAGGCCAAGGACATTCTTGCCCTGCAATCGGGCGAAAAATTCACCGTGCCGTTCGACACGCTGGTGATCTTTTCCACCAACTTCCACCCGAACGAGATTTTCGACGGCGCGGCGCTGCGACGGATCTTCTTCAAGATCAAGATCGACGGGCCGAATCAGGAGAACTTCCTGAAAATCTTTGCAATGGTGGCGCGAAAAAAGAAGATGCCGCTGGATGAGGCAGCCCTGGTGCATCTGTTGAAGGTCAAATACCCGACCATCAACAACAACTATGCCAACTACCAGCCAGTGTTCCTGATCGACCAGATGATCTCGATCTGCGAATTCGAAGGCATCCCCAATCAGATGTCGCCCAACCTGATCGACCGGGCATGGGGCAACATGTTCGTACGCGACGAGAAGATCGCCAAGTAGACAGGGGTTTCGAAACCCGCCCCCGTGGCCAGAAGGGGGGCGTGGGTTCATTCGGTCTGCGGGTATGGTTCCGGAGGTTTCACCGCAGGTCGGGATTGGCTGGTGACAGCCGATGCCTCGCGGTTGCGGTGCGGCCTTTCGGCACGGGAGCGTGTCCAAAGGCGGCGGATCGAAGACAGGGACGCGCGGCGGTTTGCCGGCGGCGGCCTTTCTGGCACCCGGAGTGTCGCATGGCCGGGGGCCGGCACACCACCCCGGCAAGGGCAGGGTCGGGGCCGGGCCGGGGTCGGGGCCGGGTCGGGGCCGGTCTCGCCATCAATGCCCGGTCAGGCCCTGGCGGCCAGAACCAGCAGTCCGCCCGCGATCGCCCAGTTCTTGACGAAGATCGACATCTGCCAGCCATCGTCGGGGATGAAGTGGAACACGCTGGTGGCCATGCAGTAAGCCGCCCCGGCGAACGCCCAAAGCCGGATGCGCGGGCCGAACACCAGCCCACCCGCCAGTGCCGCATCCACCACCAGCGCGGGCCACACCAGCCACTCGGGCAGGCCCGATCCGGCCAGCAACCCTTGCGCCGCTGCGGGGTCCAGCGCCTTTTGCACCGCCCCTGCCGCAAACAGCGCGGCCAGCAACACCCGCCCGATCAGATCGACCCATGCCATGTCAAACTCCTTGTCAGCGGGGATACGGGTTTGGTGCCCTTGGAGTTTCAGGCCTGGCCTGCGAAAACGCGGCGGACGTGCTCGCCGGTTGTCCTGCCGGCGTGGTCCGGTCAGGGCATCCGGGCACACCGGGCGATCCGACCCTTTGCCTTGATACCTGATACCGGTGTGCTGCATGGCTTTGGGCCGTACCGAGCTACACTGTACCAATGTTCAGGCGAACTGCCCGCGAAAATCCGTGTATCATGCGCCACCGAAGCCAAGGAATGCCCCCCGATGCCCGCTATCTCTGCCCCGTCAGCGTCCTGGACCCTGATCGACCGACACGCCCTGACCGACGAGACAGCCCTTGTGGCCGATCTCTTGTCCGGTGCCGCGCTCGACGCCGATGCCCGTTCCCGGATCACCGCTGCAGGAGCCGACCTCGTGACCCGCATCCGCAGCAGCGCGCGACCGGGGCTGATGGAGGTGTTTCTTGCAGAATACGGCCTGTCGACGGCCGAAGGCGTGGCGCTGATGTGTCTGGCCGAGGCCCTGCTGCGGGTACCTGATTCGACCACGATGGATGCGCTGATCGAGGACAAGATCGCGCCGTCGGACTGGGGGAGGCATCTGGGCCGCTCGGCATCCAGCCTGGTGAACGCGTCGACCTGGGCGCTGATGCTGACCGGCCGGGTGCTGGACGACAGCGAACCCGGCGTGGTCGGGCATCTGAAGGCTGCCGTCAAGCGGTTGGGCGAGCCGGTGATCCGCGGCGCGGTCGCCCGCGCGATGAGGGAGATGGGTCGCCAGTTCGTGCTGGGCGAGACCATAAAAGCCGCGATGAAGCGGGCGCGCGATCTGGAGGCGCGGGGCTATACCTACAGCTATGACATGCTGGGCGAGGCGGCCCGGACCGAAGCCGATGCGCGGCGCTATCATCTGGCCTATTCTCGCGCGATCGGCGCGATTGCCGAAGCGGCCCGGGGGGATATCCGCGAAAATCCCGGGATCTCGGTCAAACTGTCGGCGCTGCATCCGCGCTACGAGGTGGCCAAGGCCGACCGGGTGATGACCGAACTCGTGCCGCGGGTCAAGGCGCTGGCCGGTCTGGCGCGGGCGGCAGGCATCGGGTTCAACATCGACGCCGAAGAGGCCGACCGGCTGGCGCTGTCGGCCCGGGTGATCGAGGCGGTGCTGGCGGATCAGTCACTGGCCGCCTGGGACGGGTTCGGCGTGGTGGTGCAGGCCTACGGGCGTCGCGCGGCGGCCATGATCGACTGGCTTTACGCGCTGGCGGTCCGGCTGGACCGGCGGATCATGGTGCGGCTGGTCAAGGGCGCCTATTGGGATACCGAAATCAAACGGGCGCAGGTGCTGGGGCTGACGTCGTTTCCGGTGTTCACCCGCAAAGCGGCGACCGATGTCAGCTACATCGCCTGCGCGCGCAAACTGCTGGAGATGACAGACCGGATCTATCCGCAGTTTGCCACTCACAACGCGCATACCGTCGCTGCGATCCTCGACATGGCGCAGGGCAAGCGGACATTCGAGTTTCAGCGGTTGCACGGCATGGGAGAGCGGCTGCACGACATCGTGCTGTCCGACCATGGCAGCCGCTGCCGGATCTATGCTCCGGTCGGGGCGCACCGTGACCTGTTGGCCTATCTGGTGCGGCGGTTGCTGGAAAACGGTGCAAACTCCAGTTTCGTCAATCAGATCGTGAACGAAGAGGTCAGCCCGGAAAGGGTCGCTGCCTGTCCGCTGTCGGCAATGGAGCGGGTTCAGCCGGTGCCCAGTCCCGCGATCCTGACCGGGCCGCTCTTGTTTGCCCCACGGGTCAACGCGCGCGGCTGGGATCTGACCGACAGCGCCGATCTGGCTGCGATCGCAGCTGCACGCGGACCTTGGCAGGACACGGTGTTTCAGGCCGCCCCCCGGCTGGCAGGTCCGCTCGAAGCCCGCGAAGCGCAGCCGGTTCTTGACCCCGCCACCGGCCGCGTGACCGGCCATGTCGTCGCTGCGGCACCGTCCGACATAGACCGGGCCTTGGGGCTGGCCGCCGTCTGGACCGTCCCCTCGGCCGAGCGGGCAGCGGTTCTGCGCCGGGCGGCCGACCTTTATGAGGCCGATTTCGGCGCGGTCTTTGCCCTGCTGTCGCGCGAGGCGGGCAAGACGCTGGCCGATGCGGTGGGCGAGTTGCGCGAGGCGGTCGATTTCCTGCGCTATTATGCCGAACAGGCAATGGGGCTGGCGGCCCCGGCACGCGGAGTGTTTGCCTGCATCAGCCCGTGGAACTTTCCCCTCGCCATATTTACTGGCCAGATTGCCGCTGCCCTTGCGGCGGGCAACGCGGTTTTGGCAAAACCGGCCGAGCAGACGCCGCTGATCGCCGCACGGGCCGCAGATCTGCTGCTGCAAGCGGGCGTGCCCGCCACGGCCTTGCAGCTTTTGCCGGGGGGGGGGCGCGTCGGGGCGGCGCTGACGGCCGATCCGCGGGTGAACGGCGTGGCCTTTACCGGATCGACCGCTACGGCGCTGACCATCCGGGCCAGCATGGCGGCCCATTTGCAACCCACAGCCCCGTTGATCGCCGAAACTGGCGGGCTGAACGCGTTGCTGGTCGATTCGACCGCCCTGCCCGAACAGGCGGTGCGCGATATTTTGGCCTCGGCCTTCCAATCGGCCGGCCAGCGCTGTTCCGCGCTGCGGTGCCTTTATGTGCAGGAGGATGTGGCCGAACCCATGCTCGAGATGCTGCAGGGGGCGATGGCCGATCTCGAACTGGGCGACCCCTGGGCATTGACCACCGACGTCGGCCCGGTGATCGACGAAGCCGCCCGCACCGTCATCGCCGCCTATATCGACGACGCCCGCACCGAAGGCCGCCTGATCGCCACCTCGCCGACCCCCGCCGCAGGGCATTTCATCGCCCCGACCCTGCTGCGGGTGACCGGCATCGCCGCCATCCCGCGCGAGGTGTTCGGGCCGGTCTTGCATGTCGCGACCTTCCGGGCCACCGAGATCGACGCGGTGATCGACGCGGTCAATGCCACGGGCTATGGGCTGACCTTTGGCTTGCACAGCCGGATCGATGATCGGGTGCAGCGCATCGTCGACCGGTTGCGGGTCGGCAACACCTATGTCAACCGCAACCAGATCGGGGCAGTGGTCGGCAGCCAACCCTTTGGCGGCGAAGGGCTGTCAGGCACCGGGCCCAAGGCGGGCGGGCCATCCTACCTCGCGCGTTTTGCCCGCACGCCGGCACCGGGCGCAGGTCCGGAAGATCGGGCGACACGGCCCGACGAGGTCAGCCGCGCGCTGGCCCCCGGCCGGTTGCCGCAGGCCGACCGACACACCCGCGACCTGCCCGGCCCCACCGGCGAGTCCAACCGGCTGACCACCATTCCGCGGCTGCCGCTGCTGTGTCTTGGTCCCTCGGCGGCGGTGGCGCTGGCGCAGGCCGAGGCGGTGCGCGCCCTTGGCGGCCATGCCGTCGAGGCGCCCGGCCTTGCGCCCGAAGCGCTGAGCACGCTGCAAGGGTTCGGCGGGGTGCTTTGGTGGGGCGAGGCCGAGGCGGGCCGCAGCTTTGCCCTGGCGCTGGCGGCGCGTGCCGGGCCGATTCTGCCGCTGATCGGCGACCAGCCCGATGCCGGCCACGCCCTGCAGGAGCGACATGTCTGCATCGACACCACGGCGTCGGGCGGTAACGCGCAGCTTCTGGCCGATATGGGGGCATGATCGTCGCGGGTCGCGGCTGCCCCCTGCGGTTGCCGGGATCGGCCAACCCCTCGGTCGGCCAACCCCTCGGTCGGCCAACCTCCCGGTCGGCCAACCTCCCGGTCGGCTTGACGTTCGCCTGCGGATCGGGAAGGCTGCGGCCATGTTTCCGATCCGTGACCACAACCCCTCGGGGCGCACGCCCTTTGTGACCTACGCCCTGATCGCGGTGAACATCGCGGTGTTTCTGGGCTATTGGCTGACGATGCCCGACGACTATGCGCTGGCGCGATTCTTTCAGACCTGGGGGCTGGTGCCGGGTGCGGTGGTGCAGGGACATGCGGTCGAAACCGTGGTGACCTCGATGTTCCTGCATGGCGGCTGGATGCATCTGGCGGGCAACATGCTGTTCTTGTGGATTTTCGGCGACAATCTGGAGGATGAGATGGGGCATGGTGCCTATGCCCTGTTCTATCTGTGCGCCGGGGTTGCAGCGGCAGGCCTGCAGATCGCGGCCGAGCCGTTTTCGCCCGTCCCGATGGTCGGCGCGTCGGGGGCCATCGCGGGGGTGATGGGGGGCTATCTGCTGATGTTTCCGCGCGCCAAGGTCGATGTGCTGTTCATCTTCCTAGTCTTCTTCCGGATTTTCGCGATCCCGGCGTGGATCGTGCTGGGGGTCTGGATCGGGGCGCAGATGTTCAACGGCGCGGTGACCCCGACCTCTGGGGGCGGCGTGGCCTATCTGGCGCATATCGGCGGGTTTCTGGGGGGCATCGTCCTGACGGTGCCGCTGTGGTTGCGGCGGGGCGGGTTCGGCTTCTGGCAGCGCACCCATGGCACCCCGCCCCACCCCGAGGCCAGCTATCCGGTCGGCAAATCCTCGATCCCGAGGGTGCCGCGCCGCTGAGGGGGACGGGCTGCGTCGCTCTTCACGCGTTGCGGATGATCTTGCAGAACGCCCCGAACAGCGGGTCGTTGGCGGCGATCACGGCACCATCGGCGAGGATGTCGCCGCCGGCGCGCACCGGGGCGAGCATGCCGCCCGCCTCGCGCACCAGGACCAGCCCGGCGGCGATGTCCCAGACATGCAACTCGCGCTCCCAGTACCCGTCAAACCGCCCGGCTGCCACGTAGGCAAGGTCAAGCGCTGCTGCCCCCCACCGCCGCACGCCCGCGCAGGCCGGCATCAGCCGGGCGAGATCATGCAGCGTCGCGGGCAGCGAGGTCTTCGCGCCAAACGGCACCCCCGTCGCGAACACCGCGTCCTGCATCACACGCCGCCCCGACACCCGCAAACGGCGGTCGTTCATCCAGGCCCCCGCGCCCTTTTCGGCCCAGAACAATTCGTCCTTGGCAGGGTCGTAGACCACGCCCGACACGATTTCGCCCTTGTGTTCCAGCGCGATCGACACCGCCCAATGCGGCAGGCCGTGCAGGAAGTTCGTGGTGCCATCCAGCGGATCGACGATCCAGCGCCGGGTGGGATCGGCACCGTCTGCCGCACCGGTTTCCTCGCCGACCCAGCCATAGGTGGGCCGGCCTTCCATCAGCGCGTCCTTGATGATGCGTTCCGCCTCGCGGTCGGCCTTGGAGACGAAATCCCCGGGGCCCTTGGAGGACACCTGCAGGTTCTCGACCTCGCGGAAATCCTTGACCAGCGCGCGCCCGGCCAGCCGCGCGGTCTTGATCATCAGATTGAGATTGGCACTGCCTTGCATCTACGTCTCCGACCGGTTCAAGCGTGTGGCCTTTACACGCGGCGGCGACCGATGGAAAGGGGGGCAAATTTGCGTGAACGGCCTGTGCGGGGTTGCAAACCCGGGCCGGCAGCGGCTATTTCTGCCGGATGGAAACCTATGCGATCTCTGGAATGACCTGCGCTGCCTGCGCCCGAAAGGTGACGACGGCGCTGCAGTCCGTGGCACCCGGGGCGGCGGTGACGCTGGATCCGCCGCGCGCGGTGCTGGGCGGCCTCTCGGTGGCGGCGGCGAATGCGACGCTTGCCGGTATCGGGAACTACCGGATAGCGCCGATTGCCCGCCCGACGCCTGCGGCTCAGGCGCTTGCCACCATTGGCCCCTATTATCCGTTGTTGCTGGTGATCGGGCTGATTGCCGTGGCAGCGCTGGCCGGGCGCAACTGGATGATGGGCTTCATGGCCGGGTTCTATCTGGTGTTCGGCGCGTTCAAGCTGTTGGATGTGCCTGCCTTTGCCGCCGCTTATGCCCGCTATGACGTGATCGCGCGGCGGGTCCCGGCCTGGGGCTATGCCTATCCGTTCATCGAGGTGGCGATCGGCTTTGCCTTTCTGTTCTACGTCCAGATGGGGCTGGCCACCTGGGCCGCGCTGATCCTCAGCCTGATCGGGGCGGTCGGGGTGATCCAGAGTGTGCAGCGGCGTGAGACGATCCCGTGCGCCTGCCTGGGCACCGTGTTCAACCTGCCGATGTCCACGGTCACCATTGTGGAAAATCTGGGGATGGCAGCGATGGCGGCATGGATGCTGACGGTCGGAATGTGATCAGCCGCGCTGCAGCTTGACCGGCTCGCTGCGCCCCAGTTTCAGAAAATGCGCCATGAAGGGCCGTGCGGCATCTTCGGTTCGGGTCGCGGCATACAGACGCTTGGTGATGACCCCGGGGCCGAGCGGGCGCGTCACATAGTCGGCACTCGATTTCACATCGCGCAGCACCCAGTCCGGCAACACCGCCACCCCCCGGTTCGACGCGACCAGCATCAGGATCACGGCGGTCAGTTCGGCAGTGCGCTGCGCGCGGGGTTCGACTTTGGCGGGGGTCAGCAGTTCGGTGAACACATCCAGCTTGTCGCGGGTGACCGGATAGGTGATCAGGGTCTGATCGCGAAAATCTTCGGCCTCGATCAGCGCCTTGGCGGCGAGCGGGTTGGCGGCTGCAGCCAGAAACGTCGGGTGATAGTCGAACAGCGGGTTGAACGTGATGCCCGCCAGCGGGAGCGGGTTGGACGAGATCACCAGATCAACCTCTTCCCGGTTCAGCGCGGGCAACGCGTCGAACGCGAGGCCGGCGCGGATATCGACATCCACCTCGGGCCAGGCGTGGCGGAACAGTTCCAGCACCGGAAACAGCCAGTCGAAACAGGCGTGGCATTCGATGGCGATGTGCAGCCGGCCAGTCTTTCCGGACCTCAGACTGCGAAACTCATCTTCCATCGCGTCGATTTCCGGCAGGATGCGGTCGGCCGCGCGCAGCATGCGGATCCCTGCGGCCGACAGTTTCATCGGTTTGGATCGGCGCACGAACAACTCCATTCCGGCCTGATCCTCCAGCCCCGCCACCTGATGACTGAGCGCGCTTTGCGTCATGTTCAGCACGTCGGCCGCCCGGGCGAGACCGCCCGCCTGATGGATGGCGCGGATGGTGCGCAAGTGCCGAAGCTCGATATACATGCGGTCAACCTCATCATCATGCTGAGAACTATGAATTGGTCTCACATCCGATTTCATGGCACAAGGGGGCAGCCACAGGAGACGCCAAATGTCTGCACCCCGCCCCACGCCGCCGCGCATCTCGTTCGAATTCTTCCCGCCGCAAGGCCTTGATGCGTCTTTCAAGCTGTGGGAAACCGTGCAGGCGCTGACACCTCTGGCGCCCACCTTCGTGTCGGTCACCTACGGTGCGGGCGGCACCACACGCAAGCTGACCCACGAGGCGGTGGGGACGATCCACCGCAACTATGGCGTGAAGGTGGCGGCGCATCTGACCTGCGTCGAGGCTACCCGCGCCGAAACGCTGGAAATTGCGCAGGCCTATGCCGAGGCGGGGGTGACCGAGATCGTGGCCCTGCGCGGCGATGCGCCGAAGGGGGCCGCGCGGTTTGCCCCGCATCCCGACGGGTTCGCTTCGTCGGTCGATCTGGTGGCCGCGCTGGCGGCAACCGGCAAGTTCACGATCCGCGTCGGTGCCTACCCCGAGCCGCATCCCGATGCCGCCGACCCCAAGGCCGACGTGCGCTGGCTGCGGGCCAAGATCGACGCCGGGGCGACCAGTGCCATCACCCAGTTCTTCTTTGACGCCGATACGTTCTTCCGGTTCCGCGATGCCTGCGTGGCCGAGGGGATCACCGCCCCGATCATTCCCGGCATCCTGCCGATCCAGAGTTGGGCCGGGGCCAAGCGGTTCGCCGCGCGCTGCGGCACCAAGGTGCCAGCCCGGCTGGACGAAGCCTTTGCGATGGCCGCCCGCGACGGGCGCGAGGACCTGCTGGCACTGACCCAATGCACGACGCTGTGCACAAGGTTGATCGAGGGAGGGGTCGGGGATTTGCACTTCTATACCCTGAACCGCCCGCATCTGACGCGCGAGGTGGTGCGCGCCCTGGGGATTGCCCCCGACGTGGCGCTGGAAAAGGTCGCCTGACCGCTTGTTCGCCGCGCCGCTTCGGCTAGGCTGGTGCGGATCTGAACAAGGACCGCCCCGTGCTGGAAGTCGCGCCAAAGCCTGTCTATATCCTGAACGGCCCCAACCTGAACCTGCTCGGCCAGCGCCAGCCCGAGATCTACGGCGCGCAGACGCTGGAAGATGTGGGCGGGGCCTGTGCGGCGCTGGCCGAGGATCTGGGGCTGACGATCCGGTTCCTGCAGTCCAACCACGAGGGTCAACTGGTTGACTGGGTTCAGGAGGCGCGGTTGCAGGGGGCGGGCTTGATCGTCAACCCCGCCGCGTACAGCCACACCTCGATTGCGATCCTTGATGCGCTGCACGCCTTTGACGGGCCGGTGATCGAGGTGCACATTTCCAACATCCACCGGCGCGAGGCGTTCCGCCACCACTCGCATGTCAGCGCGCGGGCCGATGCGGTGATTGCGGGCTGCGGGACTGACGGCTATCTGCTGGCCCTGCGCCATATGGCGCGGCTGCTCGGGGGGGGGACATGATGCTGCCGAAGAACCAGTTCAAGGCGGCGATTGCCGAGGGGCGTCAGCAGTTGGGTCTGTGGACCTCGCTTCCCGGGCCGGTCGTGGCCGAGGCTCTCGCGGGGCTGGGGTATGACTGGATGCTGCTCGATTGCGAGCACAGTCTGACGGATGTGCCCGATGTGCTGGGGATGTTGCAGGCGATCGCCCCGTATCCGGTGCAGGCCGTGGTGCGTCCGGCGGACAATGATCCCATCGAGATCAAGCGCCTGCTGGATTTCGGGGCGCAGACCCTGCTGATCCCGTATGTCCAGACCGCCACCGAGGCGGCGCGCGCGGTGGCTGCCATGCGCTATGCCCCGCGCGGCTTTCGCGGCATGGGGATGATGACGCGGGCCACCCGCTATGGCGCGATCAGCGATTACGCGCAGCTCGCCGAGGCCGAGTTGTGCCTGCTGGTGCAGGTCGAAACGCACGACGCGCTTGGCCGGATCGAAGAGATCGCGGCAGTGGACGGGGTGCATGGCCTGTTCATCGGCCCGGCCGATCTGTCGGCGACGATGGGGTATCCGGGGCAGATCAACCATCCGGACGTGGTGGCCGCCATCGAGGACGGTCTGCGCCGGATCGTGGCCACCGGCAAGGCGGCGGGCATCCTGACCGGCGACCCGGCCTTGGCCCGGGCCTGCATCGGTTGGGGGACGACCTTTACCGCCATCGGGGCCGATCTGTCGCTGCTGGTGGCGGCGGCGCGGGGGTTGGTGCAGGGGTTCCGGGCCGGGTGAGGGCGTGACGGTTCCCCGAGCCGGTGCCTGTGGCGGGCATCGGAGCCTCCGGCGGGGATATTTT
>Ga0105047_10003771_pt1 | contig 26618 bp, 22 predicted proteins | sample MAT04_FD_78384 | JGI IMG/M metagenome (GOLD analysis project Ga0105047, IMG submission 78384) | Freshwater microbial communities from Lake Fryxell liftoff mats and glacier meltwater in Antarctica - MAT-04 (megahit assembly) | ecosystem: Environmental > Aquatic > Freshwater > Ice > Liftoff... | reverse complement strand
CGGCTCTCTGGGTCTCGGCGACACGGCCGACCGCACCCGGCCGACGATGATCTCGTTCGCGTCGACGTGGAATACGGTCGATGCCGGCACGGAGCACAGCTGCGCGTTTTCAGCCGATGGGAGTCTCTACTGCTGGGGACGCAACCGCGACGGCGAGTGCGGCGTGCCACCCCGCGCGGACATCACGTCTCCGAGGATGGTGGCGCTCCCATGACCCTGCGGTGGGCGCTCCTCGTCGTGTTGGTCACGGTCGCACCGTCGACCGCGTTGGCTCAAGCGCTGCACGTCTTCGGCCCGCCTGGGAACGGCGTTCGCCGCCGCGTGCTCGTCGTGCTGGAGCGGGCGGACGGAGGCTGCGCGCCGTTCGATGGGGTGCGGCTCGAAGCGTCAAACGACGCGACGGTGACGCTCGGCGAGGCCGCCGGACAGTGCGCGCGCTGGGCAGACGTCCGGTCCAGCGTCGCCCGTGCAGAGATCGTGCTGCGCGCGACGCGCGGCGACTCGTCATCGGAGGCCACGGTCGCCATGGCGGTCGCACCGCTCGTCGTCCGCGCGGAACGGAACGGAGGCGAGCTTCGAGTCTTCGTGACGGGCGTGCCCAGGGGCGCTGTGACGAGAGCAGCGGCGGTCTGGACGGGGGGCGGAACTCCGCTCGAGCCAGCGTCGGGCGGCGGGTACGCCGGCCGCGTGCCCGAAGACGCGATGATCGGCGTCGTCGTCTCCGCGGGTGACCGTTCGGGCGCTGCGGGCATCGCACCGCGCGTTCAGAGCGGTCGGCCGGAGCTGCTGATCGCACCGTCGTCGCTCGTCCTCGCTTCGGGCGGCGCGCCGCGCACGGCGGCCTACTTGCTCGTCGCCGACGGGCATGCGCGCTTGTCGCGCAGCGTTCCGCTTCACGTCGCGAGTTCTCGCGGCGATCTTCGTGCGCTCGGCTGGATCTATCCGGGCGTCGCTTCGCTGACCTTCTCCGCCGGCATTGGAATTCGCTCGGTCGATCTCCAAGTGTCCGCGGGCCCGACGAGAGTGCATGCCGAGCTACCGGCGGGCGCACCATGGCCGGCCGCGGCCACGATTGCCGCGCCCGCCCAGGTCGAGCGTGGCGCGGTCGCGACGATCACCGTCGCGGCGACGTCCGCGGACGACCAGCCCGTCGATCCGACGTCACTGCTGGTGCGCTGCGATGAGCGCGACTTGGTGCCCGACGCGAACGGCGTCGTCGCATGCCCGATCTCCGCGACGACCGACGTGATCGTGCGCGCGCTGATCGGCGGCGCGCGCGTACCGCTCGCCGTGAGGTCGATCGTCGCGGGCGGGCCCGGCGAGGGTACGTCGGAATCGCCTGCGAGCGTCGTCTCCGGTTCCGCCGCGCCCGTCGTGTCGGCGCCGCGCGCCGTTCGACGCCCAAGCCTGCGCGTCGCGGTTCTCACGCAGGCCGCGGTCGATCTGTGGGCGCGTCCGACGATTGGAGCTGGCGGATCGTTGCGCATCCGCGTGGGTCGCGTGGTGTCGCTCGAGGCCGCGCTGCGCTACCAGCTAACCTTCGTGTCGTCGGCTGGGCAGGGCATCGTGCGCGACTCGCTCACGGGCCTCGACCACGCGGGCGAGGTCGCCGCGGGTGTGCGCATCGCGCCTTTCGGTGGCGTGCCGTTGGAGTTCTTCGGCGCGGGCGGGCTGGCCTTCTCCAACAGAAGCGCGACGGTCGGCGCGACCCGCGTCGGGACCGACGCGCTCGGAGTCCCGATCCTACTCGGCGTGGGCACCACCGTGCGGCTCGGCGGGGTATCGCTTGGCATCGATGTGTTTGCTCGTGCGTCGATCCCAGTCCGCGAAGTAGCGTGGTCCGAACCGTGGCTTCGCTTCGGTCTGGAGGTCAGCGGTGGGGTGGATCTTGCGCCGTGAGGTACTCGTGCTGGCGGCCGCGATCATTGTCGTCGCCTGCGACGACGCGCCCGTACGAATTGTCGCGCCCGCGCCGAGCGCCGCGGATCCGCCGATGGCGCGCATCATCGCGGTGTCAGGCGACGTTCGAGTGCTCCGCGCCGGCTCGGCGGGCTGGGCCACCGCCGCCGCTGGTGATCCGCTGCTGCCGGGGGACTCCGTCCAGACGCTCGGCGAGGCTCGTGCTTCCGTTCGGTTCGAGCGAGACCACGCCGCAACCCAGCTCGCGCCGGGCACGACGATCCGAATGCCCGAGCTCGAGGGCGCGGTGACGCGACTGACGCACCTCTCCGGCCGTTTGACTGCTCGTATTGGCGATGGCGCCGCGGGCCAGCGCCTCGAGGTCGACCTGCCGCCAGGCACGCTGGTCCTCTCGGCGGCCTCCGGCGTTGCGGGCGAGTTGGTGGAGGCCCAGATCGACGTCGACGAGGAGCGAACGAGCATCGCGATGATCCGCGGCGCGGGCCGTCTGCGACGAGCGCGGGGCGAAGTGCTGGAGCTTCCCGCGGAACGCTTCGTGGCCGTCGCCCCCGACGGGGAGATCGTCGCGCGCGGTTGGAGCCTGCGGGGCGCGACAGTGCTCGAGCCGGCGGCCGACGCCATCGTCAGGACGCGCTCGGAGGTGACGTTCCGATGGGCCGAGGTCGCAAGCGCGAGCGGGTACGTACTCCGGGTCGTTGGCGCCGACGGGGCGGCGCGCGAGGTAGACTCGGCCGTCACCGTCGCGAGGATTTCGCTCGGGGCCGGCACGTACTCCTGGAGCGTGCTGGCGACGATCGACGGTGAGCGGACGCAGCCCAGCGACGAGCGCACCGTGATCGTGTCCGTCGATCAGCGCGCACCGACGCTGGAGGTTCGGAGCCCCGCCCCCGGCCGGGGCGTCCGGGATCCGCAGCTGCTCGTCGAAGGGACGACCGAGCCCGGTGCGAGCCTCGACTTGGACGGCGATCCCATCGCCGTCGCCGCGGACGGATCGTTCCACACGACGCGCTCGGTGCGGCGCGGGCTGACCCAGCTGATCTTTCGCGTCCACGACGACGTCGGCAACGTGCGCGTGGTCGCGCGCACCGTGGTGCGTGAATGAGCCAGGCGCAGCGCTTCCGATCGATCTTCGTTCGCGTCCTCGTCGCGGTCGTCGGCGCCGCGGTCGCCGCGATCGCGCTCTCGACCGTGATCGCGGCGACGCTCGTGCACGACGACAAGGAGGGGGTCATCGTCGAGGACGCGCTCGCGCGAGCAGACGCGACTCGCACGCAACTCGCGCAGCAAATCGCGATCGCGCGCGCGGAGCTCCGCGCGGTGGCGCTCGCCGGCACCAACGGGATGATCGAGGAGGTGCCGGCTCTGGTGTCGGGCAACGTGATCGCGCTTCGCTGCACCAGGGGCGGCGAGGATCTCGTCGACGCGGCGGCCGATCGCGAAGCCCACGACGCACTCGCGGCGCTACCGATCGACGGACCGCCGATCGAGCTGCTCGGGCGGGATCGGCTGCTCGTCCGAATCGGCGCGGCGAGCGCTCAGGTGCTCGCCGTGCTCGACGTCGCGAGTCTTCTCGCAGGGCCCTCCGGATGGCGGCTCGAGCTGCTCTCGGCCGCCGTCGCGGAGCCGCGCGATACGTCGTCCGTCCGGCAGGCGCAGGGCGGCAGCTTGGTCGCGCGGATGATGCGCGACGCCAGCGGTGACGACGAGATACGCGTGGTCGCGGAGGCCGACGGCCTGCCGACCGTCGTCGTCATTGCGCCGCTTGCGCCGGCTCGCCGAGCGGCCTCGGCCCTCACGCGGCGCGTCCTGCTCTTCTCCCTCCTCTTGCTGCTCCCGGTGCTCCTCCTCGCCGGACTGCTCGCGCGCGCGGTCACCCGCCCCGTCCGCTCTCTCGCGGCCGCGGTGCGCAACGCCAGCGACGCTCCGGTGAAGCTTCCTCTCCTGCCGCGCGACGAGATCGGCGACCTCGGCCACGCCATCGAGGCGATGTCACGGCGGCGTTTCGAGGACGCGGAGGGGCTCCGCGCTGCGATCGCGTTCGCGCGGCGTGCGGGCGAAATGACTGACGCCAGCGCGATCCTTGCGGCGCTCGAGGTCGTGCTGCGCGAGGTCGTTCCCAGAGTGCAGTGGCGCGTCCTGCGACGCGCCGAGCTGGCGACCGCTACCGATTTGCCCGCGGCGGCGCTGAGGCTGGACGCGCTGGAGGCGTCCGACGAACGCCTCGATCCGGATCTGCGCGCCGCAGACGAGACTCCGCTCTACCGACAGATCGAACATGGCTCGGACGAGGCGCTCGTGATCGAGCTGTACGGCGGTCCAGCGACGCACGCACTCGTCGTCGGGCCGGGCGTTTGCGCGCCGCACGAGGAACGGCTCGTGCACCTGCTCTGCGGTGTGGCGAGCTCGGCGCTCCGACAAGCGGAGCTCGCCGCGACAGCAGCCAGCAACCAGCAGCTGGCGGCCCTCGGTCGGCTCGCGGCCGGCGTGGCGCACGAGATCAACAACGCGCTCGCGGTGGTCCTCGGCAACGTCGGGATCTTGGAGGACACGGCGGTGGGAGACGCGAGAGAGATCGCGTCGGATGTACGAATGGGCGCCGACCGGGTCGCGCTGATCGTCCAAGACTTGTCCTCGTTCTCGAAGGGCGCCGATCGCATCACGCTCTGCCCAGAAGATCTGGGTGCGATCATCGGCGCGTCGGTCAAGCAGGCTTCCGCGCGGCGACCCCAGGTGGACTTCGAGGTTGTGCCGTTCTCTCCGACAGCGGTCCTCTGCGACGCGGGCCGCATCGGGCAGATATTGGTGAACCTGCTGGGCAACGCGGCCGACGCGGCTGTCGCGGCTCAGCGCCCGCTCGTGCGGGTCTCGCTGGTCCTCGAGCGCGCGCTCGCGAGGATCGAGATTGCTGATCGCGGCGGCGGAATTCCACGAGCTGTGCAAACGCGGATCTTCGAGCCCTTCTTTACGACGAAGGGCCAGGCCGGAACGGGACTGGGGCTTTTCATCTCGCGGACCTTCGCGCGTGCCCACGGCGGTGACATCCGCATCGTCGAGACGAGCGAGGACGGCACGACGCTCGCTCTCACCGTCCCCCTCGTCCGCGCGCGACCGTCGAGCGGTCCCCCACCGCGCCGCACGAGCTGACCGCGCTGGGACCGAGGCGGCGTCTCTTGAAGTGGCGGGCGCCGCGTCGACTGCCGTGGTGAGCTGGGCGCACGCGGCCGGATCGTAGCGACCACCATCAGAACTGCGCGGCGCGGCCGTTCGTTTCGCTGCACGGCATGTCATCGAACACGACAGCACCCGGTCGGTCCGATCGCCGACCAAGATGACCAGCGGCGCGCGTCGCGGGCTGGCGCTGGCGTGCGCCATCGTCGGTCTACTCGGGACGTCCGCCGCGGTGGCGGACGAGGTCGCCGTGCCGATCCGCTTGCAGCTGGAGCTGCTCGAGCGGGTCGTGCGCTACGAGCGCGGGTTTGGCTCGGAGAGCACGCCGGTACACGTGCTGGTGGTCGGTCGCAACGGCTCGGCGGAGTCGGCTCGCGTGACGGCTCAGCTGCTCGCGGGTTTGCGTCAGAGTCGTCGTCTCGGCGGGCGGCCGATGGACGTGACGCAGGTGTCCTACACGAGCGCTGCGGCGCTGCGCAGCGAGGTGCGGCGCGTCGACGCCAACGTTCTCTATCTCGGCGCGCGTCTCGACGGCGAGATCCCGCTGATCGCCGCCGCGCTGTCTGAGACGACGCTGATCACGGTGTCGGCGGTCGCGGCCGATGTCGACCGCGGAATGGTGCTCGGCTTCGAGCTCGTCTCATCGCGCCCGCGGATCGTGGTCAACCTCACCGCCGCGCGCGCGAGCGGGCTGCGCTTCAACGCGCAATTTCTTCGACTGGTGAGGATCGTCCAATGACCCGCTACCTCGTGCTCGCGACCGTCTTGCTCGGCATCGCGTCACCCGCGATCGCGCAGCAGCCGCCGCACCGCAGCCGGACGCCGGTCACTCCAGCCGCCGCGCAGCCGACGGTCGACGCAGACGCAGACGCTGACGCGCTCGACGCGGAGGGACTCGATGGGCTGTCGTCGCTGCTCGAGGAGTCTGTGGTGACGACCGCGTCGCGCGGAGCGGAGCGCATCAGCGCGGCGCCGGCGGCGATCTTCACGATCACCGCCTCCGAGCTGCGCATCTATGGCATTCGCACCATCGACGAGGCGCTCGCGTTTCTCGGCATCGGCGTGCAGACGTCGCGCGTTCGCGACTATGGAGGCAGCGGCGATCTCGGCGCGCAGGGCCTGATGTTGCGTGACTCGGGTCGCCACGTACTGGTGCTCCTCGATGGCCAGGTGATGAACGCGCAGGACACTGGCAGCGTCACGGTGCACGAGGGTCTCGGTGTGCCGCTCGAGGCGATCGATCACCTGGAGGTCGTGCTCGGCGCGGGCTCGGTGATGTACGGCTCGAACGCGATGCTGGCCGTCGTGCACATCTTCACGCGGCGCGCATCGGACGACCCCGGACTGCACGTGACCGCGGAGCTCGGCTTCATGCCGCCGACTGCGGAGAACGGACAGCCGACGACACCGAGCGCCGCAGGCGATCGCGCTGGATTTCGCTATCGCCTCGGCCTCGGCTTCGCACACGCGTTTCGTCTGCTCGGCTCGGACGCAGAAGTGACGGTCCGCACCGAGTGGCTGCAGGAGATCAGCAACTCGTATCGCGTGCCGCTATTGGACGACGTGTCTCTGGACCTGCGGCCCGGCGAGACCAGGTGGGGCGGTGCGGCGCGCCACGCGCTCGAGGCGCCGAGCATCGTCGCGGCGCTGCGGGTGGGTCAGTTCAAGCTGCAGGTCCAAGCGAACGAATACACGAGAGAGATGCCTCTCGTCGGCACGTTCAACGACCCCGCCGCGCTCGAGCAGCGCAGGAACCTGCGGTTCGATCTGCGACACGCGGCGTTGCTCAGTCCTCACCTGGCACTGACGACGCGCTTCTACGGTGGCATCAGCGATTGGTCGGAGAGCTCGGTGTGGACCGCGCCGTTTTGGTGTGCTCCCGGGCAGATCGATGGGTGCACGCTCACCGCGCGCAGTCGCGGTCGCTCGGCTGGTTTAGAGCAACAACTCGCAGTCGACTGGAACCTCGACGGCGCGCTCGTGACGAGTGTCGGCTACGACATCCGTGGCCGCGATGCCACGGCGCGACCCGCCGACTACACGGACCTGCTCACGAACGCACCCCCGAACACGCGTACTCCGTACTCGCATACGGTGAGTGCGCTCGGCGCGGTGTTCGCGCAGCAGGTGTGGCAGCCGCTCGACGGGCTCGTGATTAACGGAGGCGCCCGCCTCGACATCGACAGCCTGTTCGGTGCGCGGGTGTCACCGCGGCTCGCGGTCGTGCTCGCGCCGCAGGAGGGGACGTCGATCCGGCTGAGCTACGCCGAGGCGTTTCGCGCGCCGAGCGCGTACGAGCTCAAGGAATCCGACCCCACCTATCGCGCGAGCGCCCCCGGACTCACCCCGGAGGTCGCGCGCACCGCCGAGCTCGAGTGGCAGCAGCGGGTTGGTTGGGCGTCCTTCTCGCTGCGCAGCTTCGTGGCGTTCTACGAGCGATTCATCGACACGCGGCTCGCCACCGACAGCGAGTATGAGGCTGCGCTGGCGAGCGGCGAGATCGGATCGTCGGCGGAGCCTGACTACGTGGTTCGCTGGGACAACCTCGGCACGCTGCGCACCGTCGGCGGCTCGCTCACATTCACGCTGCGTCCTACCAAGGGCTTGGTGTTCGGCGGCAGCGTCACGATCGCGGACACGCGCCGAGACGGAGCGACCATCCCGCTGACGCCGCTGTGGATCGGCAACGCGCGGGTGGCCTACACGTTCGTACCCGACGGGGCGACGATCGCGCTGGTCAGTGCCTTCGGCGGGCGCCGCATCGCCTCCTCGGACTTCGAGACGCTGGCAACGCACGAGGCCAGCGAGCAGCTCGATCTCCGCGCGAGCTTCACCTCGCCGCTTCCTGGGGTCCGCGGCCTGCAGCTGCGCGTCGCGTTCTCGTACTCGGTGAATCCGCTCCTCCCGTATCTGCTCGACGCGCCGAACCCGACCGTGCCCGATGCGCCCACCGCTCTCACACCAACGTCGAGCTCGTTCCTCGGATTCGTGGGGTTGCAATATGACCTCGCACTCTAAGCGACGTCGCCGTGCGCGCGGTGCGGCCTCGGTCGCCGCGGGGCGGATCGCTGCGACGCTCGTGCTGGTGGCTGGCTGCGGTCTCGAGCGTCCACCGGACCCCCCACCGCTCGACTGCGCGACGATCGATCGCGCAGCAGAGCGCTTCCCTGACGAGTGTGCGGAGCCTGCCGACGCGGGTCCGGAGGACGCGCCATGAGCACGATGCACGATCACATCCTCGTGATCGACGACGACGAGACCGCGCGGACGGTCATCGGCGCGATCCTGCGCGAGGCCGGCTTCAAGACGCATGTGATCGCGTCGCCAATCGGCGCGACCCGCGCCGTACGCGAGCACTCGATCGACGCCGTCGTCTGCGATCTGAACATGCCGGCGATGCGCGGCGACGCGCTCGCCCGCCTGTTCCGACAAAACAAGGCGATGCGCTCCGTGCCGCTGGTCCTCGTCTCTGGCGCCGGGCGCGACGAGCTCGACCAGCTCGCGACCGCGGGCATGGTCGACACCGTGGTGCACAAGGCGGATCTCGGCACGCAGCTGGTGACTCAGCTGCGGAAGCTGCTCGCGCGCCGATGACCCAGCGTGGGTCGAGTGCGGCGCCGCTCGCTGTCACCGCTGCATTCGCCGCGGTGGCTCTGTTCGTCGCGCTGTGGTTCCCCTACACCGAGCGCCAGAGCGCCTTCGCTGCGCTCAAGCACAAGGCCGAGAACCAAGCCCGTCTGATCGCGTACACGATCGCGCCCGCAGTCGATTTCGGCGACGAACAGCTCGTCGCCGAGGCGTTCCGCGGCGCGCAGCGCGACGTCGACTTCGTGGGGATCTCCGCGACCGCGCCCGACGGCTCGACCGTCGCCCACCTCGGCGCGTCGACTGCACCGACGCAGCGCACGAACCAGCTGCTCACCGAGGCGCCGATCATCCTGCCGAGCGGCGCGGCGGGCACGCTGCAGCTGGTGATGAGCGCAGATCGCATCGACGCACAGAGCCGTCGACAGTCCGGCATCGCCGGCGTCATCGCGGCGACGATCGTCGCGCTCGGCATCGCCATCGCACTGTCCGTGGCGCGGTCGTTCCGGCGGATCGCGGCGCTGATGAAAGAGAACGATCGCGAGCGTGCTGCCGCCGAGCACGCGAACGCCGTGAAGTCGCGGTTCCTCGCCAACATGAGCCACGAGATCCGCACGCCGCTCAACGGCGTACTTGGGCTCGCCGACGTGCTCTCGCGGCGGCGACTCGACCTCGAGTCGTCGGCGCTGGTCGGCACCATCGGACGCTCTGCGCGCACGCTTCTCGCGCTGGTCAACGACGTGCTCGATCTGTCGCGCGTGGAGGCTGGCCGCTTCGAGTTCGAGCGCGTGCCGTTCGACGCACGGGCGGCGGTGAATTCCGTGTCGGCTCTGTTTGCGCCGACCTGCCAGCAGAAGGGCATCGCGCTGGTCGTCGACGTTGGCGCCGAGGTGCCACGACGGCTGATGGGCGATCGCCTGCGCTTTGAGCAGATCCTCACGAACCTCGTCGGCAATGCAGTGAAGTTCACCCACCGCGGCGAGGTGACGCTCACGCTGGCGTGGCGCGAGGGCGCCCTCCACGTGTCAGTGCGCGACACCGGAATTGGCATCGCTACCGACAAGCACGGGGCGGTCTTCGAGGCCTTCGCGCAGGCGGACACCAGCACCACACGACGCTACGGTGGCAGCGGCCTCGGGCTCGCCATCAGCAGTCAGCTGGTGGCGCAGATGGGCGGCGAGATCACCATCGTCAGCGAGCCCGGTGTGGGCAGCACGTTCAGCTTCGCGATCGCGCTCGACGAAGCTGCCGTGACGTCGGAGCTGCCTGGTCGCGACATCGCCTCGTCACCGACCGCGCCGCTCCGTGCCCACGTGTTGCTCGCCGAGGATGACGAGACGAACCAGCTCGTGGCCGGGAGCTTTCTGGTGGAGCTCGGCGTGAGCTGCGAGACGGTGTCCGACGGCCTCCAGGCGGTTGCGCGGGCGACCTCGGAGACGCGCTTCGACATCATCCTGATGGACTGCCAGATGCCGGAGCTCGACGGCTACGAGGCCACGCGGCGCATCCGTCGCTGGGAGGTCGCGACCGGTCGCGCGCGCACGCCGATCGTCGCGGTGACTGCGCATGCGCTTCCGGCGGAGCGCGCGCGCGCAGCAGCGGCAGGCATGGACGGCTACGTGACCAAGCCGCTCACGCTGGAGTCGTTTCGCGCGGCCATGGCCGAGCACGTCGATGCCGAGCCGACCGTTGTCGCGCCACCACCTGCCGCTTCCCGACTGCGCATCCTCGATCAGATCGGCAGCGACGCCGTGCTGCTCGGGCGCATCCGCGACAGCTTCGCGCGCGGTAGCGAAAGTGCGCTCTTGGCGCTCGCGGACGCGCTCGCCGAGCGCGACTGGCCGGGCATCGAGCGCCACGCGCACACCCTCAAGGGCTCCTGCCTCAGCTTGGGCGCGATCGAAGCCGGCGAGTTCGCGCTCGAACTCGAGGGTCTCGCCAAGCGTCGCGCCACCGAGGCAGCATCGGAGACGCTGGTGAAGCTCGAATTCGCCGTCGAAGACGTGCGCGACGCTCTCGACGAAGCCGTAGGCGAACCGACAGCCGATGCGGCGAGCGCGTAGCGAGCAGGTCGCACGCGGTGAGAAATGCCTGCCGAATCCCTGTTCCCAACCACGACGCGATGATGTCGAAGGCGACCGGCTACGCGGCGCGATCCGTATCGGAGCTCGGCGCGCCCAGGCGCTGAAGCGGCGTGGTGCGTCGACACGCGACGGGGGTGCTCACGCGCCGTCGGAAGCTGGCTGATCGAGCCGCGCTGAGGCGCGTACGCCGCACTACACACCGCCGCCAATCTTGTTACCCTCGCGCGCATGACCTCCTCGACGAATCGTCGCGCGTCTTCTCTCCTGCTGCTGTCGTTGTGGACGTTCGCGCTCGCCGCGTGCGGCGACGACGACGATTCCAGCGCCAACGACCTCGGCACCGACGCTGCGACGGCGGACGCCGGCGCTTCCTGCACGAGCGACGCGCAATGCGACGACGACGTTTTCTGCAACGGCGTCGAGCGCTGCACGCCCACCGCAGCGGGAGCGGACGCGGACGGATGCGTCGTCGCGACGATGCCGGCGTGTGCGGCCAGCGAGACGTGCAGCGAGGCGCTCGACGTTTGTCAGACGGTCTGCGACACCGCGCCGGACGCCGACGGCGACGGCTACGTCTCGGCCGCATGCGTCGGCGGCGATGACTGCGATGACTCTGACGCGGAGCGCTTCCCGACGAACCCCGAGATCTGCGATCCCGCAGACCACGACGAGGACTGCAACGGAGACACGTTCGGCGACCGCGACATCGATGGCGATGGCTACGTCGATGCCGCGTGCTGCAACGGCGACGTGTGCGGCCTCGACTGCAATGATGGGCGGCGCGAGATCAACCCCGCCGCGACCGAGGTCTGCAACAACGTCGACGAGGACTGCGACGGCGAGGTCGACGAGGGGGTCGCGGTCGACGGCTACCGCGATCGCGACTTCGACGGCTACGGCGCGATCGACACGAGCGCGCCTGACGGTGGCGTCGATGCGGATGCGGCGGTGGAAGCCGACGGTGGCGCATCGGTGCGGGTGCGCGGCTGCCCTGGGCAGCTCGGATTCTCAGAGCTCAGCGGCGACTGCGACGACGCTAACCGCGCGCGCAGCCCAGGCCTCGTCGAGGCGTGTGACCTGGTCGACAACGACTGCGATGGCATCGTCGACAACAACACGACGGCGGTGAACTGGTACGCCGACACCGACGAAGACGGCTTCGGCAGCGCCTCGAGCGCCGTGCGCAGCTGCGCGGCGCCGACGCTGCCGGCCGGACGTGTGTGGGTGCTGATCGCGTTCGACTGCGACGATGCGAACATCGCCGTGAACCCCGCGGCGCCGGAGATCTGCGACGGACGCGACAACGACTGCAACGGCCGCGCGGACTACGTGATCGCCGGCATCGACACGGAGGATGACGACCGCGACGGCTCTCCGGACGTCACGTGCAGCCCAGGCGGCGACTGCAATGATCTCGACGCGACGACGTATCCGGGAGCGTTCGAGGCGTGCGACGAGCGCGACAACGACTGCGACCGCGTGGTCGACGACGCTATCGTGATGCGCACCTGGTACGAAGACGGTGACGGCGATGGTGATGCCGAGCCCGGCGCCGCGAGCATCGTCTCGTGTCTCGACTATCGGAGTACGCGGGCGCTCACCTCTCACGACTGCGACGACGCCGACCCGACGGTGTACGGCGGCGCAGCGGAGCTGTGCGATGGCATCGTCAACGACTGCGGTGGCAGCCGCGTCGGAGAAGATCTCGACGAAGACGGATTCCTCGCGGTGGGTGCGACCTGCAGCGGCGGGCCGCGCGGATCGCTTCCGGCAACCGACTGCAACGACGGCAATGCCGCCATCTCGCCAGGCGACGCGGAGATCTGCAACGGCGTGGACGACGACTGCGACACGCTGATCGACGGCCCCGCGGCGACCGCGATGTGCGGACCGACCTCGCATTGCCGCGCGAGCACATGCCGTACGGGCAAGCGCGCGTTCGTCACCAGCACGACGTACAACGGCAACCTCGGCGGGCTCGCAGGCGCGGACGCGCTCTGCCAGGCGCGCGCCGATGCGGTCTCGCTCGGCGGCACGTGGAAAGCGTACATGGTGAGCGGCGCGATGGGGCTCTCGCGGCTAGCGCCCGCGACGGTGCCGTACGTCCGCACCGACGGCGTGCGCATCGCGAACAACTGGGCGGATCTCTCCGACGAGAGCCTCATGGCGCCGCTGAACGTCAACGAGAGCGGCCTGCCCGTGAGCGGCGGAAACGTCTGGACCGGCCTCACGAACGTTGGCGGCGGCACCAACCAACACTGCAACAACTGGACGTACGGCGGCGGCGGTTGTCTCGGTGGATCGGCCTGCGGCGGCGGCGGTGAGCATGGCGCGATCGACAACCACTGGGATGGCTACTACGTCTTCGGCTGCAATTCCGGATATCGTCTCTATTGCATCGAGCAGTGAGCCGTGACGGCCGCTGATCCCGTGAGCGAACGAGCGAAGCCGCGCCTCGACTTCATCGACGCGCTGCGCGGCGTCGCCGTCGTCTTGATGATCCTCTGGCACACCGCCGACTCGTGGCTCGCCGACAGCGCACGTAGCGTCGGCGGGCACGAGACGACGTCGTACGGCGTCTTGCGTCTGCTCGGTGGCACCGCCGCGCCGCTCTTTCTGCTGCTCGCCGGTGTCGCCCACGGGCTGAAGGCGGCGAGCGACGCGCGCAAGAGCGTGGCGCCGCGCGTCGTGATGCGCGCGAACGTCGCGCGCGGGCTCGAGCTTGTCGTGCTCGGCTATCTGCTGCGCCTGCAGTTCTGGGCGATCGACTCTGCCGGCGTGACGATGCCGCTCGCGCTCGCGCCGCTGCTCGCCGGCCTGCTGCTGCTGCTGTTCGCGGCCAAGCGCCTGCCGAAGTCGCCGCCGACGGCCGCGATGCTCGCAGCGCTCGGCGCCGTGCTCTACGCCATCGGACTCGTCGTGCTCGCGAAGTATCAGCCGACGCGCGTGTCGAGCGTGCTGCGCGTCGACGTGCTGCAGGCGATCGGCGCCTCGCTCGTGTTGCTCGCGCTCGTCGAGCCAGTGCTCTCGCGTGCGCCCGGCGGCGCGCTGCTGCTCGCGCTCAGCGTGACGCTCGCGACCGACTCGCTCGGCGCCATCATGCCAGGAGCACTGCCGGAGCCGCTCGCCGCGTATGTCGCGCGCTGGCCGACGCCCGCGGGTGAGCGCACGATGGCGATGTTCCCGCTGTTTCCGTGGCTCGCGTTCCCGCTGATCGGCAGCCTGCTCGGTCGGCACTGGGCCGCGAGCGCGCGGCGCGGAACGCTCGCGCGCGACGTCGCGATCCTTTGCGCGATCGGGCTCGTCGGCGCCGTCGTGACCAACGAGTCGATCGCGTACGAGCTCGGCTGGATCTGGAAGGTGCCGTGGTTCATCCCGACGCTGCGCGTGATGACGCGTGCGTCGACGGGGATCTTCTTCGCCGGACTCTGCTTCGGCGCGCTCGCATTGAGCACGCGGTTCGGCATCGGCCAAGGAGAGCGCGCGGAGCGCTACGCGCCGATCCGCACGCTCGGACGCGCGTCGCTGTTCGTCTATTGGGTGCACCTCGAGCTTGCGTTCGGGGTGATCGCGACGCCGCTGAAGCGCAAGTTCGGGGTGCTCGAGTGGAGCGTCGGCTTCGTCGCGCTCGCCGTCGCGATGTACCTGCTCGTGCTGCTGAAGAACGGACCGTGGCAACGGCTCGTGACGTGGGGCGTCGAGCGTGTACACTCGCGCGCCCAGCGGCCATCACGCGTCGCACCACCTAGCCCTTGAGCGCGAGCGCGCTCCCTCATAGAGTCTCACTCCGCATCCGAGGTGGTACGAATGGTCTCCCCGAGCGTCCGCCTGTTTACCGAAAGTCGAGCGTTCGAGAGCGCGTGGCGCGCGGCGCTCCTCGACGTGGGGATCGACGCGGAGCTGGCGACTCCCGAATCGCTCACGGACGCGCTGCGCGCAGACGTCACCGCGATCATCGACGCAAGCTGGAGCGGCTTCGACGAGGACGAGCTGCTCGCCGCTGCAGGCTTCGCACGCGCGCTCGGCGCACTTCCGGTGATCGTGCTCGATGGCTCGGTGGCGTTCGCCGCGATCAGCGAGCTGCTCGAGGAGCTGACCGGCGGACTCGTCGCACGCGGAACTGGCGACATCACGCGCGTTGTTGCGGCGCTGTCGCGGCGCTGCGATGCGACGCGCGCTCGCCGCTTCGAATATCTGACGGTCGCACCGCGCGGCGTCGAGCTACTGGCGATCCTCGGCGACGGACGCGCGACGCTCGTACGCCGTCCGCTCAGCGCGAGCGACGACGGCAGCGAGGTGCTCGGCATCACGCTCGCGGACGACGCAGAGAGCGCCACCGTCGAGCTCCACTCTGGCGCGATGATCCGTGTGCACGCTCCCTCGACGCCAGCCAGCTCCGACGTGGCGGTTCACGCCGAGGGCAACGGCACAGCGCTCGAGACGCTCTCGCTCGACGGCGTGCACCTCGGCGCGCGACTGCGCGCGCTGCGCGTCGCGGCGGGGCTCACCCAAGCGGAGCTGGCGCGGCGCACTGGCATCCACCGCCCGAACATCGCGCGCGTCGAAGCGGGACGGCACACGCCCTCGCTCGAGACCTTGTCGCGCCTCGCGAGCGCCATGGGCGTTCCGACCACGCGCGTGCTCGAAGGCAATCAGCTCGGCGGCGCGTCGTCAGTCGACTCGGTCGTCGATTCGGCGTCGCGCACCGTCGCGTCGCGCAGCGACTCGGCGCTCACCTCGCCCGGCGGCACCTCGCCGGGTTCGGTACCGGCGCGTCCGCGCATCGGCACAAAGTAGCGCGCCGCGGTGAGCTCGTTCACGCCGACGTAGACGTCGACGCCGAACGTGTCGCGGATGCGTCGATAGGTCATGACCTCGGCGACGGATCCGAGCGCGACCGTCTTGCCGTCGCGAATGAGCAGCAGCCGATCGCAATATTGCGCGGCGAGGTTCAGATCGTGCACCACGAGCAGCGCCGCGAGCTGCGTCTCGCGGACGCGCGCAGCGACGAGATCGAGCACCGCGATCTGGTGATGAATGTCGAGGAACGCCGTCGGCTCGTCGAGCACGAGGATCGGCGTCCGCTGCGCGAGCGCGCGCGCGATCGCGACGCGCTTCTGCTCGCCGCCCGACAGCGTCGCAAACGCGCGCGCGCGTAGCTCCCACGCCTCGCACGCGCGCAGCGCCTCCGCGGCGATGGCCGCGTCATCGGCCGTCTCGAGACCGAAGAAGCCGAGATGCGGCGCGCGGCCCATCAGCACGACCTCCCACGCGGTATACGCAAACGCGATCTCGTCCCGCTGCGGCACCAGCGCGAGCGCACGCGCGAGCTCGGCGCGCGCGGCGTGCCGCGTGTCGTGACCGGCGACGCGCACATGACCGACATCCGGCACGACGAGCCCAGCCGCCAAGCGCGCGAGCGTCGACTTCCCCGAGCCATTCGGCCCGATCACGCCGACCAGCTCGCCTGGCGCGACGACCAGCGAGACGCCGTCGACCGCGCGCGCGGCGCCCGGCGCGTAGCCGAACGCGACGTCGTCGAACACCAGCGTGGCCTGCTCGGTGCGGCGAGTCATTGACGCGGAACGTAGCAGGCAGCTATCCCGTCCGTGTGATCGACCTCGACCCTACGCGCCCCCCTACCCCGCCGCGCGACGCCGCCACGCTCATCTTGCTGCGCGATGCCGACACCGCGCCGTTCGAAGTCTTCTTGGTCAAGCGCCACGCGAAGAGCGGCTTCATGGCGAGCGCCTACGTATTCCCTGGCGGCAAGCTCGACGACGCCGATGGTGCGGACGCGGTCACGCAGCGCACGCGTGGTCGCACGATCGTCGAAGCGGCGACGGCGCTCGCCGAGCCCGACGATCCGCGGCGCGCGACCGCGCTCTACGTCGCCGCGATCCGCGAGACGTTCGAGGAGGCCGGCGTCCTGCTCGCCGACGTCGGCGCCAGCGCCGATCTCGGCGCAGCGCGCGCGGAGCTCGCCGCAGGTGCGTCATTTGCCGACGTGCTCGCGCGTCTCGACGCGTTTCTACGCCTCGATCTGCTCGTGCCGCACACGCGCTGGGTCACGCCGGTCGTCGAGCCGCGTCGCTTCGATGCACGCTTCTTCGTAGCGCTGGCGCCACTCGGCCAAGCCGCGTCACACGACGATCACGAGACCACCGATGGCGTCTGGCTCGCTCCCGCGGCGGCCCTCGCCGAAGCCGCGAGCGGCGCGATCCAGCTGCCACCGCCCACCTTGCGCACTCTGGAAAATCTGGCGCTGCACAGCGCGCCAGCCGACGTCATCCGCGAGGCGGCGCTCCGCAGCCCGCCGTACATCGACCCGCTCTTTCGCCAAGACGGCGAGCAGATCATGCTCGTTTTGCCTGGTGATCCGGCTCACGAAACGCGCATCGCGGCGATCGCGGGACCGACGCGCTTCGTGCTCGAAGGCGGCCGCTGGTGGTCCCGCGCTGGGACGCGATAGGCCCAAACGGTAAGCCCAGTCACCAAAAGCGACACCAGACCTGGAGTTCGCACTAGACATTGGAGTTCCTCCGCGGCTCAATAGCGCCATGACGACTGACAAAGGCGAACAAGTCCGCGAACTCTTCACCGCCTCCGAGGTCGCTCGCTTCTGCCAGGTGGACCTGAAGACGATCCACAACTGGGCCGAGCGCGGCGAGGTCAGGCACTTTCGCACTCCTGGTCGCCATCTGCGCTTCCGTCGCGTCGACGTCCTCGATTTCCTGCGCAAGTACGGCTACCCGATCCCCGAAGTCCTGATCGCCGGCAAGCCGCGCATCCACGTCATCGACGACGACGGCACCTGGCTCGGCAACGTGAAGCGCAATCTGGCAAAGCGCTTCGAGGTCACGACCTTCCAAGATCCGTTCGACGCGCTCGTCGCGATCGGCAGCGAGACGCCGGACTGCATCGTGCTCGACATCAAGATGCCGACCTTCGATGGACTGCGCTGCCTCTCGCGGCTCAAGCAGCTGCCGTCGACGCGCCACATTCGCACCGTCGTTTTCTCCGCGTTCGAGGACACGAAGAAGAAGGCACTCGAGGCCGGTGCGTCCGCGTTCGTGGTGAAGCCCGACGTGAACAAGCTGAAAGAGACGCTCGAAGCGCTGATGGGACTCGAGCGGCAGTAGCCGCGACGCACGCGGCGGTCCCGCGCGCTACGGCTAGCGGCTGCGCGCTGTGGCTAAGAGCGCGCTGCCTCGAGCGACAGCTCCGCAGGCGCGCTACGGCTAGCGGCTGCGAGCCGCTTTTTCGTCGAGCCCGGAGACGCCGGAGCGGCGCGCGAGCTCGACCTCGACGTCGCGCAGGGTGACCCCGCGCGCGAGCAGCCCGACCAGCGCGTGATAGACGACGTCCGCGCACTCTGCGACGACGCGCTCGTTCGACTCGCCGTCGAGCGCGCGCGCGAGCTCGTCCGCTTCCTCGCGCACCTTCGCGCCGATCTGCTGCACACCCGCGTCGAGCAGCGAGCGCGTGTAGCTCTTGGTCCCGACTGCGCTGCGCCGCGCCTCGAGCTCCGCCCACAGCCGCGCAAGCTGCGGTGACGCCGGCGCGATGGAACCGGTCGGCGAAGAAGCGGCGGCCGTTGCGGCGTCGCTCGCGTCGACGCGCGTGAAGAAGCAGCTCTCCGCGCCCGTGTGACAGCTCGGGCCCGCCGGGTCCGCGAGGTAGAGCACCGCGTCCGCATCGCAGTCGAGCCACATCTCCGCGACGCGGATCACGTTGCCGCTCGACTCGCCTTTGCGCCAGAGCGCCTGCCGCGAGCGCGAGTAGAAGTGCGCCTCACGCGTCGACAACGTCGCCGAGAGCGCCGCCTCGTTCGCGTGCGCGACCATCCGCACCGCGCCCGTCATCCGGTCTTGCACCACCACCGTGACCAGCCCCGCTGCGTCCCACTTGAGCGCCGAGATGTCCATCGGCGTCAGTTAGCACGCAACCGGCGACAACCCGCCCGGATAAGGGGCGCGTCACACGGAGAACGCCATGAAGAAGCTCACCAACCTCGACGATGTCCGCGCAGAGCTCGCCGCCCAAGACGCACTGCTGCACGGAGCCACCGCTGGCTTCGAGCCCGACCCGGACGCCGCCGATGGCGCCAACATCCTCGACCAGATCTTCGACCTGCGCTTCGGCGTCACTACACGGGTCACGCGCGTCACGCGTCCCGCTCACGGTTTCCTGCTCAGAGTCTGAGCAGCGCTCTTTGACGAAAAACCCCTATCTACCACGACGAGAAAAAGGACTAGCACCATGGCCTCGGTCACCTTCTATGCCCCTACCGAAACCGTTGACTCCCATTTCATCGTCACGGACGGCGGTGGGATCAATCTGCACCGAACGCGCGAACTCGCCGCTGGTCTTGCGGACTTCGGCGAGTTCATGAACAGCCTGCCGGTGACCATGAGCCCGGCGATGATCTTCATGATGCTCGAGAAGCGCATGAACAGCCTCGACTCGCAGATCCAGAGCAGCGTGGCGTCGATGGAGGACGCGCAGGAGGCGCTCGCGAGTCTGCAGGAAGATGTTCAGAACCTTCTGGCGGTCAAGGCCGGTGCCAACGCAGGTGGCAAGATATGGGGCTCCGACGTGCTCGCGATCAATGGCGTTTCGCATAACGTTGACGAGTGGTTTGCGGCGGCGGGGATCACGATCAGCGGAACCGTGGAGGACGACGGCGTGAATGACGGGAGGACCTGGTACGAGCCGGCGGCTCTCCAAGACGCCATCGGTTCGATCGAAGCCAACATCCGGAAGCTCAATCAGGGGAGCGAGATGAAGATGATGGAGCTGCAGAGCTTGATGCAGCAGCGCTCGTCCGAAATCTCGCTCGCGACCAACATGCTCAAGTCGGTCCAAGAAGGCACCGACGCCATCGTTCGCAACATCGGCTGATCGGCGCTAGCGCGAGAAAATTGGAGAACGACCATGACACGCATCGGCGAGAACGAACGAATCACCGTAGGCCAGTCGGAACGCGGCACGGTCGCGGCACTCCCACCGCCTCAAGTCGGCAGCGCGCTCGCGCTGGCGAGCGACATTGCTGCACGCCGGCCGCTGGCGAGGTCCGCGCCAGGGTCGCGCAATGCCGATATCATCGAGCGGCCGCGGACCGCCGCAGAGCAGAGCGCAGCGGCTGACCTTTCCGCAGCCTTCACCGGAAGCCCCGAGAGCTTCCTTGCGCGGATCGCCATGGAGATGCGGCGGTCCAACAGTTCTTTGAGGGAGACCGGGATCCAGGCCGGCGCTGCCGCGGCGGACTCGGCACAGAAGGCCCGCGAAGCCGCGCAGGCCGCTGCGGCGAAGGCCGCCGAAGAAGCGACTGGCTTTCTCGGGCTCGGCGATACGTTCGGCATCATCGCGAAGGTCGCCGCTGTCGTTGGCGCGATCGCCGCGACGGTCAGCTCGGTCGTGACCGGGGGCGCCGGCGCCGTCGTCGCAGTCGGGCTGATCTTGATGACCTTCGGCGGTGATCTCGCGGATGCAGCGGTGGAGGCCGGCATCATCCCAGAGTCGATGCGCGACGAGTTCGCCACCGCTCTGAAGCTGACCGGCGCCATCATGGTCGCGACCGCGTCGTTCGGTGCGGGGGCTGCTGCAATCACCTCGGTCACGCTCGAAGCGACGTCCGAGGAGATCGTCAAGGCCGCTACCGAGGCATTCGACATGAGCCCCGAGGCGCAGGCGGCGCTGACGATCGGCCTCTCGGTCGCAGTCACGGTCCTCGCCGCGGTCGCGGGAGGCGCAGCCGGCGCTGGAAACGCTGCCTCGAACGCCGGCGATGTCGCGGCCGATGCTGGCAAAACCGCGGGCGAAATCATCGTCGACGCCACCCAGACCATGAGCGAAGTCGTCGATGACGCAGCAAAAGCCGTGCGCAATGCCTCGCGCGTAGTCGAGCTGGGCGCGAAGTTGGTGCAAGCAGAAGCAAACGTCTTCGTTGCAGTGGCAAACCATGACGCCGCCCACAGTCGGGCAGATGCACAAGGCGCGACGGCGACGCGGGACGCCGCCTACGACGAAGTCGACGACCAGGTCGAAGGCCTCAAGTCGACGCTCAAGGCCTACGGACGCGCGATGAAGATGGCGCGCCAGGCACAAGAAGCGCGCGGCGAGGCACTGCACGCCGCAACGCAGCAGCGCGCCTGACGCAACCACGCGGCGCGATGCCCGACGACACAACCACACGGCGCGACGTCCGAAGACACAACCGCACTCTTACCAACACTCTCACCCACAATGGAGACTCTCATGACCCGCGCAATCGACGGCTCCTCACGCTCACAGATGTACACGCCCGAATACATGAGCATCACGACCGCAGGGCCAGGGGGCGATCTTGCCCGCATCCAGATGGTCTTGCTCGACCAGCAGGAAGAGGCCGCCACGACGAGCCGCCGCTCGAGCCGTGACAGCGCCCGCCAACTCGGCCAGCAGCAGGTCGCCGAGATGCGGCGCGCCGCCGACATGCAGCTCGCCGCAGGCATCACCGGCGCTGTGACCTCGGCCGTCAGCGCCGGTGTGCAGTACGCAGCGACTGTGCGGACTGACGCGGCGGCCGATCTGCAGCACTCGTCGGGAGCTCACAGCGCCAATGCCACAGGGCTCACCGGTGACGAGAACGCGCAGGCACGCTCCGCCGAGCAGCGCACGGCAAACATGGATTCGCGCGTTGCGAGCGGCATGGACAGCGAAGCGAGGCGGATCCAAGCCGGCGGCACGGCGTTCGAAGCTGGCGGTCAGGCGCTCGGCGCAGCGTTCGACCACGCCGCCGCGCGCGCGAATGCGCAGGCCAGCGAGTACGGAAACCTCGCCAGCGAAGCGCGACAGGATGCAGACGACGCAGGCGACGCGGCGTCGCAAGCGGCGCGACGCGGGGACCGGATGATGGATGCGATGTCTCAGTTCGCGAACGCGCGCGCAGAAGCAATGCGTAACGCGACCGCTTGAGAGACGAACGCGCGCGCGCGATGCACGAATGCAAAACGCCCGTCCGGCTCGACGCCGGGCGGGCACTTCTTTACGACCGAGAGCCGAACTTCGCGCGTCAGTGAGTGACGCGCGGCAGCCTCACGCAGGCGTCGCAGCGACGGTCGCGGTGAGGCCGAAGATGCTCAAAATCTCTTTCTCGACGCGGTCCTCTTTGATCTTCCGCGCGAGGGCGAGCTCGGTGACGAGCAGGCTGCGCGCGGTGTCGAGCAGGCGCCGCTCGCCGAAGCTGAGGTCCTTGTCGCCCTTCAGGCGATACAGATCGCGCAGCACCTTGGCGACCTCGAACGGGCTGCCGCTCTTGAGCATGTCCATGTACTCGCGGTAGCGGCGGTTCCATGGCTGCGCGTCGACGGCGATCTCGTCGCTCTTGAGGATCTGTAGGACCTTGTCGGCGTCCTTCTTGGAGATGACCGTGCGCAGGCCCGCACGCGCGGCACCGTCCGTCGGGATCATCAGGCGCATCCCGCTGTCGACCAGCTTGAGGATGTAGAACGCCTTCGGCTTGCCGGCGATATCGCGGTTCTCGATGCCCGTGACCTCCGCCACGCCGTGTGCTGGATAGACCGCCTTGTCGCCGATCTTGAAGGTGATCTCCATACGTGGCCTCTCCTCAGTGTCTGACGGCGGAATCGAGCGGGGTCCAGATGGCGGGCGCGTCACGCGACGGACCGACATCGACTCAGGAGTTCTGAGTAGAAACTAGGCGTGCACTGGATGCTCTCGCTGGGGAACATTGGGCTGCCGATTCCGGTGGGGCACGCTGGGCGTCCGGAGAAACTGGCACGCTGCTCGATACCCGGGAACACGGCGCTCAAGCTAGCAGGAACTGCGCGCCGCGTCAACGCGATTCTCGGGCATTTTTACTTGTGATTTTCACTAGTTGCGCCGACCTCAACAGCCCTCTGCGGCAAACCGGAGGGCGGCGCAGACGGTTGCTCCAGGATCGCGCGGATCTCGCCGGCGAAGAGTACCTGGAGCCCGTGGGCGAGCGGCGCAATCGCGAGCGTGGTGTGTAAGCGGAGTGTCTCTGCGGCGCGTTCGGTCGTCATTCGCTCGGCCGCCGATGCGAGCCCGAGCATCGCGCCGACGTCGCTGTGGCCGAGGCTCTGCGCAAACGCGCCGAAGTTCTGCTCCGCGTCCGCGGGAAAGCGGCCACGAAGATCGACGTCGAGCTCGAGGTGGTCGCCACTCCGCAGCGTGACGACGGCGGCGAGCGCGCGCGTCCCAGCGAACAGGCTCGCGGTGCCGAGCCCTTCCGGCAGCGCCAGACCGGTCGGCGCGTAGACGGCGAGCGGCGCAGCGCCGTGCGCAGCGAGCAGTGTGGCGGCGTCGCGGCCGCTGAACGCCGTGCGACAGCGGCGCTCCGTCGACGAGACGCACGCGAGGAGCGCAGCGAGAGGCGCGACGGCCGCGCCGCTGGTGACGACGACGACGTCGTGGTCGAGCGCGACCAGCTCGCGGCGCTCGTCGGAGAAGAAGCCGGCGCGGCGCATGAACGGCTCGTCGGCGCGCGACTCGATCGCCGACATGCGCTCGCCCGCTTCTGCGACGACGAGCTGAGCGTCGAACGGGCCACGGACGAGGAGGAGGGACGCGCCATCGGCATATTCGACGTAGACCGCCTCGGTGAGGCGGCGCAGGTCGACGCCAGTGCGCGTCGCGAAGCGATCGAAGCCGCCGGGAAGCACGAGCGTGTTGGCGATCTGCGGGCCTGCCGGCGACGCAAACAGCACTTCCGGACGCGCGACGACGACAGTGGAGGCGCCCTCGGGAACCAGAGTCGCGAGAGGCCCGAGCGGCGCCGCCGCTGGGGCCGGCTCGACTGGGCGCACGGTTCCACCGCAGCCGCCGGCGCTGGCCACCACCAGCATCAGGAGGAGGTTGATGCTGGCGCAGCGCAGCGCGTGCGGTGCGATCGAAATGTCTGACGGGCGGCGCGGCGTGATCACGCGCGCGCGCGCGGCCGCTTGTCTTCGCCGTTGGCCTTCGACTTCGTCGGCGCCGGCTCGTCGTCGTCGTCGGTCGCGGCCGCGACGACGCCGCGCTTGAGGCCCTTCACCTCGAACAGCTTGGCCTCGATCTTCTCGAGCAGCTCCGGGTGCTCTTCGAGGTAGCGGACGGCGTTGTCGCGGCCTTGGCCGACGCGCTCGCCCTCGTAGCTGAACCAGGCGCCGGCCTTGTCGATGATCTTCGCCTCGGACGCGAGGTCGACGATGTCACCGGAGCGGCTGATGCCCTTGCCGAACAAGATGTCGAACTCGCACGTGCCGAACGGCGGCGCCATCTTGTTCTTCGCGACCTTCACCCGCGTGCGGTTGCCGATCGCCGTCTCGCCGACCTTGATGGTGCCGACGCGGCGGATGTCGAGGCGCACCGACGCGTAGAACTTCAGCGCGTTGCCGCCGGTGGTGGTCTCCGGCGAGCCGAACATCACGCCGATCTTCATGCGGATCTGGTTGATGAAGAACAGCGTCGTGTTCGACTTGTGCACCGTCGCGGTGAGCTTGCGCAGCGCCTGGCTCATCAGGCGCGCTTGCAGGCCGACGTGCGAGTCGCCCATCTCGCCCTCGATCTCGGCCTTCGGCACGAGCGCGGCGACGGAGTCGACGACGACCAGGTCGACCGCGCCAGTGCGCACCAGCGTGTCGGCGATCTCGAGCGCCTGCTCGCCGTAGTCCGGCTGGCTGACGAGCAGCTCTTCGGTCTTCACGCCGAGCTTGCGCGCGTACGAGACGTCGAGCGCGTGCTCGGCGTCGATGAACGCGGCGATGCCGCCGGCGCGCTGACACTCGGCGATCGCGTGCAGCGTCAGCGTGGTCTTGCCGCTCGACTCTGGGCCGAAGATCTCGATGATGCGGCCGCGCGGATAGCCGCCGATGCCGAGCGCGAGATCGAGCGAAGGCGCGCCGGTCGAGATGACCGGGACCTCGACCTTGCTGTCGTTCGAGAGGCGCATGATCGCGCCCTTGCCGTATTGCTTCTCGATTGCTGCGAGCGCGCGCTCGAGCGCCTTTTCGCGATTCGTGTCGATGGCCATGGGTCTCCTGACGACTCTGGGCGCGGCCGACTGACGGTCCGCGCGGGAACGGTTCAGTTCACATGCTGCTCTCGCCACGCGCGGCGCGCAGGACGAGGCGGAGGGCGATGTACGAGGCGAGCGTGCGCACGCGGTCGCGATCGCCGGGCAAGCGGCGCTCGAGCGTCGTCGTCGGCTGACCTTTGCGCGCGACGGCGAAGCAGACGGTGCCGACCGGCTTGTCGGGCGTCGCGCCGCCTGGCCCAGCGATGCCGGTCACCGCGACGGCGAGATCGGAGCCGCCGACGTGCAGCGCGCCCTCCGCCATCTGCGTCGCTACCTCGAGGCTGACGGCGCCGTACGCGCGCAGCGTCTCCGGCTTCACGCCGAGCACCGACTCTTTGGCGGCGTTCGAATACGTGACGGCGTCGAGCAGCAGGTAGTCGCTCGAGCCGGGCACCGAGGTGACCATCGCGCCGATCATCCCGCCGGTGCAGGACTCGGCGATCGACAGCGTGAGGCCCGCGTCGCGCAGCGCACGCCCGACGGCGAGCGGAAAGGTGTCGTCGCGCCCGCCGTAGACGACGTCGCCGAGGCGCTCGTAGACGAGCTCGGTGACGCGGCGCGCGGTGGTCTCGGCCTCACCAGCCGAGCTGCCGCGCGCGAACACCTTCACCTCGATCTCGGGGAAGTGCGCGCGGTAGCCGATGGTGATCTGCGGCTCAGCTTCTTCGAGGCCGCTGAGCTTCTCGCCGACCTGCGACTCGGTCATGCCGAAGGTGCGGATGTGGATCTGGTGCGTGTCGCGCGCCGCGAGCTCGGCGATGCGCGGAACCACGCGATCTTGGAACATGCGCCGCATCTCGCCGGGCACGCCCGGCATGAAGAAGAAGCGCGCGCCTGCGCTCTCCGCGCCAGACGCTGGCGCCGCCGCAGACGAGCCCACGCCGCGCGCCGACAGAGATCGAACACCGCGCGCCGACAGAGATAAGGAGAAGCCCGGCGCCGTGCCCTCGGCGTTCGGCAAGATCTCGGCGCCCGCCGGGAAATCTGCCTGCTTCGCGTTCGACGGCGGCATGTCGCGCTGGAACTGCATGAAACGCCAACGAATTGCGTCAAGGCTCGGCTCGTCGCGGACGAGCGCGACGCCGGCTGCCTGCGCGGCGGCCTCGGTGGTCAGATCGTCGGTGGTCGGGCCGAGGCCACCCGTGCAGACGACGACTTTGGCCACGCCCGCGAGGCGATGTAGCGACTCGACGATGCGGCCGATGTCATCGTCGACCGTCGCGTGCTCGAGCACGGTGAAGCCGAGCGCCGTGAGCTGCTCGGCGAGCCAGGCGGCGTTGGAGTTGATGAGCTCACCGCGCGTGAGCTCGGTGCCGATCGAGAGAACAGCGGCGGTCATCGAACCCCAAGGGGTGGTGGGTACGGTCTGCGGAGGGCCCCGGAACGGCGATTTTGGCGCGGCGTCCGGCGTGGAAGTACGTGAGCGTATGTGCAGTGGTCCTGGGCGTCAAGCGTTGGCGCGCGGCGACGTGCGATCGGGGGGCGGCGGGGGCGGGGGGCGGCGGCGTCAGGGGCGGCGGCGGCGGCGGCGGCGTCGGCGGCAGCGTCGGCGTCGGCGTCGGCGTCGGCGTCGGCGTCGGCGTCGGCGTCGGGGAGCTCTGGCGGATCAAATGCGGCGCGCCATGGCGAGTGTCGCGCTCAGCATCAGCGAAGGCTGCGGCTCGCAAGGCGAGAATCGGAATGCGCGGTACTTCAACGCGCTGGGGAGCGCGAGAGAGGTTGGCACTGCGCTCGAAGTGGACTCGGCCGCCAGCGGCATCAACGGCAACGAAGGCGAT
>Ga0105047_10003768_pt1 | contig 26625 bp, 18 predicted proteins | sample MAT04_FD_78384 | JGI IMG/M metagenome (GOLD analysis project Ga0105047, IMG submission 78384) | Freshwater microbial communities from Lake Fryxell liftoff mats and glacier meltwater in Antarctica - MAT-04 (megahit assembly) | ecosystem: Environmental > Aquatic > Freshwater > Ice > Liftoff... | reverse complement strand
TGACCGTGGGATCTCGTCGTTATTCGAAAGAATGAAGTCGCTCGCGGGATCGCTCATCCACCAGATTTGCTGATGGTGGTGCAACAGTGCAGTCACATTTCTACCGGGAAAGGCCAGCCAAAAATCGCTCAGTTGAAGGTGTTCAAGCAGGGTCGAAACCGCCAACTCCAGAAGCGGCAGATCGCCGGGTGAGAAGCCGACGGCATCGGCGTGGTTACTGGTCTCGAGGTGTGATGGGTCGATCCCGATTTGCCGCAGCAGACCGGGGAGCCACGATTGCGCCGAATCGTGCAATTCAAAGTGCCAGTGGGCCTGGGGCATCAACCAGACATCCCCGGGAAGATGCTCGGTGCAGGTGACGATCAACCGACGGGCGAGATTGGATGCGTAAGGCGGGTCAATGCGTTCGGCGATGCCGAGCATGTCAGGTCGGATCGTCCCGTCTGCCGGTCCGATCCAACCCGCGAATCGGGGCGTGAGTGTAGATGGCCAGCCGAATGCCCCACCGTTGGGATAGAGAGGGATCAGCCCCTGTGCCTGAAGGGTTTGAAGGACATACGCATAGGGGACGATGTGCAACGTGCGTTATTCCTCTTCGCCGAAATCCTCTTCGTCGTCGTCATCATCATCGTCAAAGTCGTCCGCATCGGGGTCGTCAAATTCATCGTCCTCTTCGTCGTCGTCCTCTTCGTCATCGTCGTCTTCTTCGTCTTCGTCATCCTCGAAGTCGTCGTCGACCTCCTCCTCTTCCTCTTCCTCGTCCTCATCGTCGGCTGGGGCAGCATCATCTTCCTTGTCGTCGGTGTCGCCTTCAGTCTCCGCTTCTTCATCGTCACCTGCGGCACGCTTCTTGGCGGCGGAGGGGACCAAATCGAAGTCGGGCAACAGTGATGCGGGGATGACCAGTTCGAACATGCTCGGGCCGAGGTCCAGCGTGTTAAGGGGATCGATCTGTTCAAGATCAAGCAGAAGGGCGGGAACGCTTGCCTGCATTTTGGTGCTCATAAGACTCTTTCGACAGGGATGCCTGTTGCGAACCACGGCAACGAACGCCTCGGCCGTGGCACCTCGTTTGGGTGCGCGCCCATGACACGCGCAGTTGACGCGGCGGTATTGAAGCGGGGGGCGGGGGCAACGTCAAGTAGAAAAACAGAATAGTCTTAACCTGACGCATCCTCTTCGCGCTGACGCGTCTGCTGTCCTGATGGTCGGCCAATATCCGAACGCTTCAGCAGGAGAGCATTGCCCAGGACGGTGATGTCCGACAACGCCATCGCGCCGGCAGCAATCAACGGACTCAGAAGCCCCATCGCTGCCAGGGGGATCGCCAGCACATTATAGACAAACGCCAGGAAGAGGTTCTGCCTGATCGTGCGCATGGTGGCGCGACTCAGCTTGATTGCGCTGACGATGCCGGTGAGTGATCCGCTCACAAGGATGATGTCGCCGGTCTCCTTGGCAATGTCAGAACCCGACCCCACTGCGATGCCCAGATCCGCCTGCGCGAGGGCGGGTGCATCATTCACACCATCGCCGACCATAGCGACTTTGCATGGACCCGATGCGTCCCCCTTTTGCAGCAGCGCGATGGCCTCGGCCTTCCCGGCCGGTCGGACGTTCGCGCGCACCTCGCTGATGCCCACCGCACCCGCCACCGCGCGGGAGGTCTGCTCGTTGTCGCCACTCAGTAACACGATCTTAAGTTTCATCGCATGAAGATCGGTGATGGCCTGTCGGCTGTCGGGCTTGATCGCGTCGGTGAGACGAATGCTCCCGAGCAGATCAAAATTATTCTGCGCGATCCTGCGTGCGATAAAAACCTCGCTCCCTGCCGGGCCGGGGGGACGGTCCACACCCACCCCGCGCTCACGCAGCATGTCAGCGCTACCGGCCAGCAGGGTGGTCGTGCCCAACTCCGCAACGACGCCCGCGCCGCGCTCGTTTGTAAAGGTATCGGGTTGATCCAACTGAAGCCCCCGCTGACGGGCGTGTGCGACGATCGCCTTCCCGAGTGGGTGCTCGCTGTATTGCTCGACGGAGGCAGCCAGTCGCAGCAATTCATCCTCAGGAATCCCATTGAGAACCACGACGTTCGACACAACAGGCCGACCCTGCGTGATGGTGCCTGTCTTATCCAGGACAATCGTGTCGATGCGCTCAGCCTGTTCGAGCGCGCCGACATCACGGATGAGGATGCCTCGCTGCGCCCCGCGACCCGTTCCCACCATAAGCGCTGCCGGCACGGCCAGGCCCAGCGCGCAGGGGCAGGCGATAATCAGCACACTGCAGACCGCGTTGGCGAGGCGTCCCCATGTTTCAGCGGGGGGAGTTCCATGCATCTGGCCATACACATACCAGCCGATACCGGTGATCAGCGCGATCACCAGCACTGCCGGTACGAACCACGCACTGATGCGATCGGCCAGGTGCTGCACAGGCGGTTTGCTGGACTGTGCGCCTTCGACAAGTTTCACGATCTGCGCCAAGGCCGTGTCGCTCCCGACGCGCGTGGCACGGACGATCAGCCGGCCATCCTGATTGACAGTCCCGCCGATCACGAGGTCTCCGGGCAAGCGTGTGATGGGGAGCGATTCGCCGGTCAGCATCGATTCGTCCACACTTGATTGGCCTTCGACCACGAGGGCATCGGTGGGCACGCGATCTCCCGGGCGCACCAGCAGGTGATCGCCAACATTGACATCGCGCAGGGAAATCTCCTCGGTATCGGGTGATGTCGACGATGCGGATTGATCAATGACCGACAACGATACTTTTGCACGTGTGCGCGGCGCGGGCACACGGATGGCAGTGGCGGGGGTGAGGTTGAGCAGCTCGCGGATGGCACTCCCCGCGCGGGTGCGGGCGCGCGATTCCAGCCAGTGGCCCAGACTGATCAACGCCAGCAGGCCGGTCGCCTCGACAAAATAAAGATGCGGCAACGCCCACGTGCCACGAAGATGCCCGAAGAATGCGATGCTACTATACCCATACGCCACCGTTGCCCCCATCGCGATGAGGGTATCCATGTTGGTGGTCCGACGCTTGAGCGCGGTCCATGCGCTGGCATAAAAGCCACGTCCGACATAGGCGATCGCCAGGGTCGACGTGACGAAGCCAAGCCACTCTATCCAAAGGTGATGGCCGCTTAAAAAAAATCCGACCGCCAGATGCGTGGTCTCGACAGGAAGCCAGAGGAGAATCCCGATAATCGCCCGGCGCTTCCAGATGTTGGTGTGCTCGTGCTGATGATGAAGGCGATCACTTTCAATCTGCGCGCCTGAAACATCCAGCGGCTCAGGATTGGAAGGATATCCCGCTTTGGTGATGGCCGCAGCCACTTCCGTCGCATCGGTGCGCGATGGATCGAATCGCACGACCGCACGCCCCCGCGCAAGGTTCACATCCACAGCGTCCACCCCCGCGACCGACCGCGCCGCCTTGGTGACATGACTGATGCAACTGGCGCAGTCCATCCCGTTGACGGTGAACGCCGTGTCATGAGTTAATCGCTCATCGGAAGCAGGCAGAGTTTCGACCATCGCCTCGGATTATAGCGGATACAATGACACGAAGCGGATTTACAGCAAAGGTTTGAGTGACACGGGCTTCCAGCCACTGCCAAGAATGTTGCCATCAGAAATGACGTCACCTGGTTGAGTAAGTCTAAAGGCACGGGCTGGAAGCCCGTGTTGCCGGCAAGCCTCTGGACGTACGAATCTAGGAACCTGCGCGGGCCGTCCTTATGACTGCTCGGTGATACCTACTTCAATTCCTTCATATACTTCTCCGGATCCTTCTGAAACTGCTCTGGGCACCCGTCACAGCAGAAGGCGATCACCTTGCCCTTGTATTCAACCGTGATGCCCGGATCGACCTTGCCGTGCTCGATGGGGCAGATGGTGTTGATCGGCTTGGCCGGCTGCGTCGAGGGAGCGTCCTCCGCAAGGACCAGACCCGCAACAGAAAGAATACTACACAAAGCAAGAAGCGCGATTTTCATGGGATAGTCTCCAATCACTTTTTGAAATACGCAGCGTTTTTCTCAATAAAACTCGCCCATTCGGGCGGCAGATCGTCCTGCGGGAAGATCGCCCGCACCGGGCATTCGTCCACGCACAATCCGCAATCAATGCAGATGTCCGGCTCGATATACAACATCTCGGCGGTCTCAAAGTCCGCGTCGTCCTTGGTGGGATGAATGCAATCCACCGGACAGACCGCCACGCAAGCGGTATCCTTCGTGCCAATGCAGGGTTCAGCAATAATATGCGCCATATGCCTACTCACTCCTCATTACATCAGAGACTCTATTATAGCGGAAACCTCCCGCTGACAAGGGCGATAAAAAGAGTTTGCACCGATGGACAATCCCCGTCCCTTATTCCTTATGCGCAAACGGTTTATTCCCTGATATCCATCGTAGGACGACATAAAAGACCGGCGTCATGAGCAGGCCGAAGAAGGTCACGCCCAGCATTCCATAAAACACTGCCGTGCCGAGGGCATGGCGCATTTCGGCGCCGGCGCCTTTGGCCAGCATCAGGGGGAGAACGCCGAGGATGAACGCGAAGCTGGTCATGAGGATGGGGCGTAAGCGCAGCCTGCACGCTTCGACTGCAGCGTCGCGCGGGGAGAGGCCTTTTTCCTCCTGCTGCTTGGCAAACTCAACGATCAGCACAGCATTTTTCGCACTCAGTCCTGCCAAAACCACGAAGCCGATCTGCGTGAAAATGTTGTTGTCCATGTTGCTCAGCCATATCCCGGCTATCGCGCATAACAGGCACATCGGGACGATCAGGATGATGGCCATGGGCAACGCCCAGCTTTCGTACTCCGCTGAGTGCACGAGGAATACAAACAACACGCACAGCGGGAAGATGAGGATGGCGGTGTTGCCGGCACTCTTTTCCTGAAACGCCAGTTCGGTCCACTGATAATCCATCCCTTGAGACGCGATATTCTCCTCGAACAGTTTTTCCATCGTCGATGTCGCCTGTGATGAGCTCACGCCACGGATCGCAGCGCCGTTGATTTCGGCAGCGGGGTAGAGATTGAAGCGGAGGATTTTATCGGGGCCGGACGTTTGCTCGATGCGCGTCAGCGCACCGAGTGGCACCATCTGCCCGGACGCGTTGCGCGTTTTGAACTGCAGGATGTCAGGCGGGTTCGTACGATATTTGCTGTCAGCCTGCGCGGTCACCCGATAGGTGCGACCGAGGTAGTTGAAGTCGTTGACATACAACGATCCAAGATAAACCTGCAGCGTCTCAAGCAGGTCGGTGATCAGCACGCCCTGGCTCTTGGCGCGTTCATAATCGATCTTCAAAAATATCTGTGGGACGCTCGATCGAAAACTGGTGAAGAGATTCTGCAGCGATGGATTCGACCGCGCGACATTGATCAGCTGATCGGTCGAACTCTGCAGCGCGCCGAGGCCTTGCGCGCCGCGATCCTGAACAATCATTTTGAATCCACCTGCGGTCCCGATCCCGCGCACGGGTGGCGGGGGGAATACGAGGGCGACGGCCTCCTGAATTTTTCCAAACTCTCCCTGCAATTGCCCCAGCACCGAAAAACCACCAGCGTTTTTATCCTTGACGCGCTCTTCAAAAGGCTTGAGCACGACGTACATGGCTGCGACGTTCGACTGATTGGTGCCCGATAAAGCCGAGAAGCCCGCAATGGCAAAGGTGTGATCGACGTGCGGGTTTTTGCGAGCGGTTTCCTCCATCTGCTTGATGACCGCCAGCGTGCGCCCGATGCTCGCGCCATCGGGGAGCTGCGCGTTGGCCAGCAGGTATCCACCATCCTGACTGGGGATAAAACCGGTCGGTACGTTGACGAACCCGAAATACGTCAGGGCAAGGAGTCCGCCATATACAAGCATGACGAGCGCCGGCAGGCGTACGAGGCGTCTGACCGTGCCCGAATATCCGGACGTGGTTTTCGATAGACCAAAGTTGAAGAGCCTGAAGAACCATCCGAGTGAAAACTTCAACGCGCGTTCGCCGATGTCCTTCTTCCCTTCGTGCGGTCGAAGGATGAGGGCTGCCATCGCCGGGCTGAGGGTGAGGGAGTTGAATGCGCTGATGAGCGTTGAAACAGAGATGGTCAGGGCAAATTGGCGATAAAACTGCCCGGATATTCCGGAGATAAACGCGGTAGGGATGAACACCGCACTCAGCCCCGCTGCGACAGCGATCACGGCGCCGGTGACTTCCTGCATGGCTTTGTATGTCGCATCGCGTGGGGAGAGGCCGCGCTCAATCCACTGCTGCACATTTTCGACGACAACGATTGCATCATCGACAACGATCCCAATCGCGAGCACGAGCCCAAATAACGTGAGATTGTTCAGCGAAAATCCGAAGATCTTCATCACCGCAAACGTGCCGATAAGCGACACCGGAATCGCCAGCAGTGGAATGATGGATGCCCGCCACGTCTGCAGGAAGACGACGACGACAATCACCACGAGCGCAATGGCCTCGAACAATGTTTTGTAGACATCCTTGATTGACTCGCGAACGAAGAGTGTCGCGTCGTATCCGATCTGATAATCGACATTCTTCGGCCAATTGTCCTTGGCCTTCAGTTCGTCCATCTTCGCCTTGATTGCATCAGCAGTCGCGAGGGCATTCGTGCCGGGCAACTGAAAGCACGGCATCGCGACGGCAGGCTTGCCGTTGTAGAGGGCGGTCACGGAATAATCCTGTGCTTCCAGCTTCACGCGTGCGACGTCCTTCAATTGGACAACCTGTCCGTTGTCCCCGCGCTTGATCACGATCTGACGAAACTGGTCTTCACTGATCAGCCGTCCCTGTGCATTGACTGTCAGTTGGAAATCGACGCCCGGTCCCACCGGTGGCGCGCCCACCACACCGGCAGCCACCTGAATGTTCTGCTCCCGGATGGCATCGACCACGTCGCCTGCAGTCAACGAGCGTTGCGCACATTGCTGTGGATCAAGCCAGACGCGCATCGCATAATCGCGGGCCCCAAAGACGCGCACATCACCCACGCCGGGCAGCCTTGCCAGTTCGTCCTTCACCTGGAGCAGGGCAAAATTGCTGATGTACAACGCATCGGCTGTCGGGTCGGTCGCGATCAGGCAGGGGACGACCAGGATATCGGGTGACTGCTTTTGCACCGTCACACCAAGCCGACGCACCTCCTCGGGCAAAGTCGGCTGGGCAATCTGCACACGGTTCTGCACCTGCACTTGCGCGATGTCGAGATTCGTCCCCAGTTTGAACGTCACAGTGATGACCAGCTGCCCGTCCGCCGTCGATTGGCTGGACATGTAGAGCATGTTCTCTACACCGTTGATCTGCTGCTCGATAGGCGTGGCCGTGGTCTCGGCGACGGTGCGGGCGTTTGCACCGGGATAATTTGCACGGACGACGATGGTGGGCGGGGCGATCTCCGGATACTGCGCCACAGGCAGCGTGATGAACGCCAGCACGCCCACAATCACCGTGACGATGGCCAGCACCGACGCGAAGATCGGCCGGTCGATAAAAAATCGTGCAAACTTCATGGCAAGGCCTGCGTCGAAGGAGCGGGTGCTGACGGCGATAAAGGTCGCGTTGAAGGGTCAGCGTCGTGGGTAGATTCATCTGTCGACATGCTGCGGGCCGGTTGCGTGGCGGGTGCTTGTATCTGCGATAATTGCCCTGAGCCTGCTGCTGGCAGAGCAGTGGGTTGGCTCGTTGCTGACCTGGTATCGGGCAGCGTCGCTGGCTCGGTCGCCCCCGCAGCGGCCTCGTCACGGAAGGGGATCTGCGATCGCTCGGGATTGACAACACCACCAGGCCGCACCCGTTGCGTACCGTTGATGATGACCCATTCGTCGCCCGTCAAACCAGCCGTCACAACGCGTAATCCGCTGAACGCATAGCCGGTCTGAATCTCACGAACCTCGGTGATGTTCTCTCGCTTTCCGTCCTTGTCTCGCTCGGTGACGACGTAGACGGTTTTCTTATTCTGATCCGTACCGATGGCTGTGTCGGGCACGCAAATGGCTTCGTAGCGGCCACTCCCGGCGACACGCAGTCGCGCGAAAAATCCGGGCGTCAGGTACCCATCCTTGTTGTCGAAGACCCCGCGAGCGCGGACCGTGCCCGTACCGGCGTCCATGCGATTCTCGACGAAGTCCACCTGTCCCTTGATTGCAAAGTTGCCGGTGTCCGCCAGGGCAATGTACGCAACGATGGGCCCGTCCCGCGCCGAACTTCGGCGTTTTTCGCGGGAAAGGCGCTGGTATTTCAGGACGGTGCCCTCGTCGACATCCACGTAACAGTAGATTGGATCCACCGAAATGATCGTGGTGAGCAGCGTACCCTGCTCGCCTCCCCCGGAAATCAGATTTCCCTCCGTGATCAGCTTCCGACTGATGCGACCGGCAATGGGCGCGTGCACCTTGGTGAACTCCACGTCCAACGCGGCACTGGTCTGCTTGGCGCGGGCCTCCATCGCACTGGCCTCGGCAGTGCGAAGCTTAGACCGGGCGTCCTGAAACTCCTTCTCTGTTCCGGCCTGGTCGGCGCGGAGCTTCGTCTGGCGGGCAAACTCACTGCGGGCCAGTTCGATCTCTGCCTGAGCGCGTTCGACATTTGCATCGGCAGCGTCCAGCGTTGCCTGAAACGGTCGGGGGTCGAGTTCGAAAAGCAGGTCGCCTTTTTTGACCAGCGCACCATCCTGAAATGGCGCGGAGGTGATGAATCCCCCCACGCGAGCGCGAACGTCAACGGTTTCGACGGCCTCCAGCTGCCCAATGAACTCATCCCATTCAATGATCTCATGCTTCAAAGGCTTTGCGATCGTGACCGCAGGCGGGGGAGGCGGCGCAGGCGGAGGCGATTTCTTACAGGCGCCCACGAACAACACGATGACCACCCCAAGGCTTCGTAGCTTGACCGAACGTTTCATCGGACTTTCCCAGAATTATCAGACCCGGCACCTCTTCGCTGACAGACGACTCGGTTCCGGTGGCATGATAGCACTGCCCGAGCGGTTTCGTCGATTCCCTCTTTTTGACTGATCGAAGAATGCTTGTGCCCCCGCCAGCGCAGATATCGATCAGCCATTTCAGACGCAGGCGGTTCCTGTCGATCTGTCATCTAGATGAACCCGCATCTGACGATGTTGCGAAGGCCCGCCAATGTGCGCGTCAGCGTTAGCGACAATGTGCGGGTTGAGCGAGGATTTTTGCCGATGCGCCCAGCACACCTTGGATCACAGTTGGCCGGTCGGTCGCAACGTCATCGGGGCGTTACGCTGCTGTACGTTTGCGTCGGGATGGTCGTGCTCATTGGCATGACCTCGCTGGCGGTGGACGTTGCGCGCGTGCAGGTGACGAAGACCGAACTGCAGCGGGCGGCCGATGCGGCTGCACGATACGGCGCGTCGGCACTGGGGAGTTATCAAACCGTCCGCACCTACGCCAAGGACGCCGCCGACGACATGACTGCCGACGGACGCACCGTCACGCTGGTCAACAGCGACATCGAGTTTGGCACGTGGAACCGGCTTTCACGCACCTTCACGTTGCTGACAGGCACCAACAGGGACACCGCCAATGCCATCCGCGTTAGCTCCGGTCGAACGCAGGCGAGCAATACAGCCGTGCCGCTTCTGTTTGGGCAGATTTTTGGTAGCCGCTGGTGCGATGTCAATGTGCGCGCGACAGCGATGCTTACACTCCCAATCGATGTCAATGCAACCATCGCATCGACGAAGAATCCGTTCCTGGCCGGTTGCCCGGTCGGGACTTATTCCAACGTCGGCAATCCTCATAACAATCCGGACAGTGCGCCCAATCAGGCTCCGCCGGCCGTGTCGGGGATCAGCCTGTACGGGGGACAGGAAATCACGTTTGATTCCATCACCGGCACCGCCAACAACGATAACAACTGGGATGCGATCTATGGTCCCGACGGAAACTTCAACTGGATTACGAGCAGCTGGGCGGGGTCGGAAAACGGCATCAGCGATCTGACCGCGCCGATCAATTGCATCGTCGGTGTGTTCCTCGATGACAGCAGCCCGGTCGGACAGACCCCGCCAACCGCGCTGGATTTTTCAACGACGGCATCGCGTGACTTTACGGAATCGCGTCCGCAGCTTCGACAGATGTTCTTCATAGGCGATTCCCAGCGTGACAACGGCACGGCCCAGCGATTCATCGTCCCGCCCAATGCGACCCGACTCTACATCTGCAACTGGGACAGCTACGAGTGGAACAACAACAACGGCTCGCGTGGCGTGCAGGTAAAGCGGCTACGCAGCATCTCGCTGGTGAAGTGAATGAAATAGTCGGGGGGAAGTAGTCAGTAGCTTTGAAGGTCGAATGTCGAATGCTGAGTATCGGCGACGGCGCACTTTCGACCATCAACAATCGACCCACGGACGACTGATCACTGACTACGAACTCCACCTAAGCTTTCCTTCAATCTCCTCTGGTGTTCCGCCTCGCCTGGCATTCCATTCCAGATCAGCGTGATGACTTGATTCACTTTTGGATCGACCATCGCCACCGACGATTGTGATCCGCCATGACCGAACGTTCTTGGGGAGGCTTTCGCGCCGAAACCGTACGGAACATCCGGACCGTGGTGCGCATTGTTGGGGATGATGCCAAGGCCCCAATCCATGATGTGCTTGAAGGTTTGATCGAACATCCCGACACGCTGCCTGGCGACAAGCTGGTCAACGGTTTGCGAGTGCAACAGCGTTGCAGAATCGAGCGACCCGCCATTAAGAAGCATCTGAAAGAACCGCGCCATATCCCGCGCGGTGCTGCGCATCGATGAACCCGGCGATGGCCGGGTGCAATACAAACGCGTATCCAGCCCCGCGTCGACCAGCCGACCTTCGCGATACACGTGCATAGGCATGATGCGATGCTCGAGCATATCGAATGTATCTGATGACATCGCCATATACGTGTCACGCATTCCAAGGGGTGCGAAAATCTCGTCTCGACAAAAAGTCTCGACCGCCCGACCATCGACCTGGCGGACCACCTCGCCGAGCAGGAACCACGTGTTTCGGGGGACGTAACCTGCACGCTCGCCCGGAACCCAGCCGGTTTCCTGACGCATTGCACAGATTTGCCCGATCGAGGCATCCCAGTCTGCCTGTGGATAGCCCGTGACATCCGATCGGATGCCGGCGGTGTGGGTGAGCAGGTGTCGGAGCGTGATTTGATCCTTGCCATGCGTCGCAAACCCGGGGATATGACGAACAACGGGATCATCAAACGTCACAAGCCCGCGCTGCACCAGTATCGCGATGGTAACGGCGGTGATGGGCTTGCCGGCAGAGAACCAGCAGGCAATGTGGTCCGGGGTCAACGGCGTGCCGGAGCGCGCCTCGCCCCAGGCGCGACTGGCAACGATCTGGCCGTAGGACATCACACACGCCTGCGCACCAAGGTGGAGGCCCGAGGCGATGCCTGCGTTGATCGCGATCTCCATGCGATCGAGCATGCTCAATCTTCCAGATTAAGATATCGCAACTCCTCGGCAGTCAACGCGACATCCAGCGCCGGCAGGCTGGTGCGGGTTTCGCTCAACTGCCTCGGACCGATCAGCGGAAACGTCGGGAAGGGCTGGCACAACACATAAGCCAACGCAATGTTGATCGGGGAGACGGCGTATTTTTTGGCGAGTTCCGTGGCGCGGTCCAGGCGCTTGAAGTTGTCTTCGCTGTACCAGCAGCGCGTCATGTCCGCGTCCTCCCTTTTATCCGGCGCGGCCCGGCCGGGCACGAAGAATCCGCGGGCCTGGCTGCTCCAGGGGATGAGGGTCATCTGCGTCTTCGTAAACCAGTCACGACTGACCTTGTCCGATGCGCTGATCGCGCCCGCCCAGACCGGATCGACCAGTCGCGCGAGGCTGAAGTTGTTGCTGACGACAGAAAATCCCTGCAGATTTTTTGATGCAGCATACTTGTTGGCTGCCTCGACGCGGTCGACGGACCAGTTGCTCCCGCCAAATACCTTGATTCGACCAGCTTTTTTGTGCTCGTTTAGCACGTCGACAAACTCGCTCACCGGGATTTCGAGGTTGTCGCGGTGCATCATATAGATGTCGACATGATCGGTCTGCAGCATCTCCAGGCTTTCCATCAGCTGCTTCGTGATCATCTTCGGATTGCAGTGGGGCGTGTGCCCGCCTTTGGCAAGGATGACAACGTCGTTGCGAACGCCACGACTTTTCATCCATGATCCGAACGCGATGTCGGAGAAAAGCGGCCCCCACGAGTAATAGAGCCACGCAGTGTCGAACATGTTTCCGCCACGCTCGAAGAAATCATCGGCGATGACATTGAATTGACGGGGCGAGTCACCAGAGAAATCGGCACCGGCAGCGAGGCGCGACACCGGCTTGTCGATGCCGGGGATGCGGCCATATTTCATGTAATGCTTTGGCCCGACTTTCAGCGGGCGCCTGGTGAGCGTGGTCGTGAGCTTGTCGTGTTTTTCCTGATCGTACATCAGCCCGATCTGCCCGCGCCACGTATCCAGCAGCTTCATGTTCCCAAGCGTGTCCGCCCAGTTCATCGAAGGGAACGTCGCCTGACGATCGCCACGCGCGATGGCCTCGGCACAGGTGTCGGCCTCGATGGTGTACAGGTTGCGCGGGTCGGTCGCCTTGATGGTCTCAGACTTGTCCCCGCGCGTGACGACGATATCCCCGCTGCAAAACCACGGGCCAGGGAGGTGGATGTGTCCTTCTGATCCATAGATGCGGACCTCGTTGTTTTGATTCGACTGCACGCCTGTGGAAAGCTGAGCGAGGATGTCGCCGGGGAACTTGACGGAGGCGATTGTGTACCCGTCGATACCGGTGCTTTCGAGATGACCGACGGCTTTCACCTCAACCGGTTCGATCACACCCTCTCGACCGTTGGCGACACCGGCAATCAAGCGGGCCATGCTGGTGGTATAGCAACCTACGTCGAGAATCCCTCCGCCACCCAATGCGTTGCTGGTCAGTCGACTGTCGGCATTGAAAGGCTTGGGCCAGTGAAAACTGAACGTCGCCGTGATGACACTGATTTTGCCGATGGTGTTGGCCTTGATCAGTTCCACCAGCTTGGCCGTTTGTGGATGGCAGCGATACATGAAAGCTTCCATCAGGAAAACGTCGTTGGCCATAGCCGCTTCGACCATGGCCTCGGCGTCGGCGAAGTTCAACGCCAGGGGCTTTTCGCAGAGGATATGCTTCTTGGCCTCGGCGCATTTGATCGCCCATTCAGCATGCGCGGGGTGCGGGGTGGAGATATACACCGCCTGCACCTCCGCATCGGCCAGCATCGCTTCGTACGAGCCATGCCGATGCCCGGCAGGGATGGAAAACTCATCCCCAAACTTGTCGGCAGTCGCCTGCGATCGCGAGCCCACCGCGACAAGTTTCCCCGTCTTGGATTCCGCCAATCCCTTGGCAAAAGCATGCGCAATTCCGCCAGTACCGATGATCGCCCAATTTAGCATGGTTAGTCCGTATTCCGTGGTCAGTCGTTGTTAGTCCGTAGTTGGTAGGTGGTTAGTCTGTCGATTGGGGAATGTTGAATGTCGAAATACGCAGGATCATCAACCGAAACTCGACATTCAAATGTACTGGCTACGGACTACTCACTAATTTTGCCGCAATATCCTCCCCCGACAGGTCCTTTAAGATGGCCGCGATTGCGATGCCGTCTGCGGGCTTTTTTTCTCGGATCGCTTTGAATGCTTCGCCGATGCGTCGTTCGCCGGCCTGTTGCGACCAGTTCCATACGACGGCGGCACTTTTGCGGCGGGCGGCGTCCAGGTAGAGGGGGATGACATCGCGACGCAGGTCGCTTTCTGACGTCATATTCAACAGATCAACCCGCGCCATTTTGACGGGATTGCGGGGGAAGTCGTGCGTGATGGCCTCCATCATTTCAGCACGACTGATACCGGTGATCGTTGCGACATATTTCGTCGACAACATGCCTGCCGCGCCCATGCCCCACCAAAGCTGGTCGCGCTTCAGATCCAATTGCTTGATCCCCACATCCGCGATCATCTGCACCAGCCCAACCTGCAGCATCTCAATCGACCGCTGCGCCAGGCCATGGGCAAGCTTGTCCTCGGCTTCCTGGATTGTTTTTTCCAGAAGGGCGGCACGCTCGGTGTCGCCTGTCCCCGTTTCATACACCACCGGCAGCACGGCGTCGTCGGGGGGATGGTCGGTCGATACGTCCAGCGCCAGGTTCATCTCGATGTCGTCCGCAACCTTGTTGTACCGAAACTGCGGATCGCCCCAACCTGCCTTGACGATCTGCTTCAGACCCGGTTTGTCGATGAACAAATACACCACCGGCGGATCGAGCTTCGCCAGCGCCTGCAGTTGCGGTTCAAGATTGTCGTCCAGCCACGCGGTGACTGCATCGGGGTTATCCAGTCCCAGGTCGGCTGTCACCGTTTTGATCAGGGCCGGCTTGAGAGACTGATATGACGTGATCAGGTCAAGAGCGGTGGTCGTCGGTCGCGTGGCCGACTCGATGTCAATCACCAGCTTGCGAATCACCTGCGCGTCATCGGACAGGCAAAGCACCTCGCGGCCAAAAAGATCGACAGCGACAAACCCCGGCGGAACTACCCGCACCCGCCTCTCCGCAACGGTTGTCGCGGGCGCGGAAGTCGGTGCCGTGTCAGCCAAGGCGCTTTGGAAGAATCCGCAGATCAAACAAAGGAAAAGTGCAGATAGTGCGTGATAAGAACTCATATCATCCCATCAGTGGAAAGCTGAAGAACGATATGATGCAAAGAGAGCAAACGCAAAGCGTGGAGTTGCCTGGGTACGAATGAGCGACGTCGATATCTCAAGGGAACAACCGCCTCCCCTCATGAGGGGAGGAGAAAAGCGATGATGCACCAAGCGGGGCGCGTTCACGCCTTCAACTTCAGAATATCCGAATCCCAAATCTCCTGATCCGAAATCTTCGCGTCACCAAAAATCGACACCCGGGTGGGAGATAGCGCTGTGGACGTCGCGGTCACTCCGCGGTTGTTGAGGATGAGCGTGAAGTAGCCACTGCTGCCTGATACGTCACCTGATCCGGTGACGGCGTTGTAATTCGTATTCGCATTCCCCGACACCGCGACGTAATACGTCCCCGCCGACGCGAAGCGATAGTCGATGTACGAACCCTGATTGAACGTCTCCCCCGGTGCGGCTGAGTCGTTGTTGGCGGCCAGTTGCGCGCCGCTCGCGTTGAAAAGACGCAGGTACGAATCGAGCGTCGATCCGCCCGGGCGATCGACATCGAACCCGATGCGTTGCCCAGCCACCACGGTGAATCGGAACATGTCCACATCCACCCCGGGCGTGATCTGTGCGGAAGTCGATCCACCCACGTTCACAACGGTAGCTTCAGAGATCTGGTCGTTTCCGTCGGTGTCGACGACCACAGGGATGTTGACCAATCGGATGGTGAACCCGCCTGAACTCCCCGAGATATCACCCGTACCCGCAGTCGCGCTGTAGGCGGAGTTGGGCGCGCCCGACACGCCTGCGTAATACGTGCCGGCTGTCGTGAAGGTGTGTTCGAGGTACGAGAACGTGCCGGCAGATTCTCCCGGGGCAGCGCCATTGTCATTGCTCGCAAGCTGTGTGCCCGCTGCATTGAAGATGCGCAGGTACGAATTAAGCGTCGACCCTGTGACCGGGTCGATATCGAACCCGACGCGCTGGCCGGCAGTGACGGTGAAGCGATACATGTCGACGTCGGTTCCGGGAGAGACATTGGCCGAGAACGACGCGCCGATGGCGAGGCTGGTGGCTTCGGAGATCTGGTCGTTTCCGTCGGCGACAGGCGTCACGCCGATCTGTGTCAGGCGAAGCGTATAAGGCCCGGTGCGTCCGGATCCGTCGCCGTTGCCGGTAATCGGGTCGTAGGACGAATTACCGTATCCCGACACGCCTGCATAAAAAGTGCCCGCCGACGGGAAGGTGTATTCAACGTACGATTCATATCCGCTGGCAGTTTCACCCGGGGCCGGGGCGTCGTCGTTGGCGATGAGTTCCGCGCCACTTGCATTGAAGATACGGAGGAACGTGTCCCCACCGCCGATGTTGTCGATATCAAACCCCACGCGCTGGCCGGCGGTGACGTTGAATCTCCACATGTCGACGTCGGTCGCGCTTGTGAGTGAATTGACAGGCGAACTACCCACCGTTGTCAGCAGCGCTTCGGAGATTTGATCGTCAATATCGGCAGCGGGCGGGCTGGTGTTCAGGTCGATGAGGATGCGCGTGGTGTTGTTGTTTTCGTTGCTCTCCTCCAGATGGTTGCCGACGTCGACATTGACCTCAAGCCAGTAGCTCGCGTTGGGCAGGTCGGTGACGTCGATAAATTGATCGGGCAAACCCGAGCTATACACATCCGCCCATCCCACCGAGATGCCCTGCGTGGTTCCGCAGCCAAAGGGACTGGGTGTGCCCGGCTGGCGGGCGTTGGGGAGGGACAGGTCGTACTCGTCGACATCGATTAGGCAGAAACTGACCTTGTCCCCCGTGGCAACGATCGCACCCACCCCGCCGGTGGAAGTGACGGCTCGCAGGTTGTAGCTGGCGTAGTCATTGAAATGCAGATGCCCATGCTCCGCGTGATAAGTGAAGTTGCCCGCAACCCGTTCGCGCGTCGATCCGTCCGACCGACTGATGCGCTGAATGACCTGCTGCGTTCCGTCGGCATTGACCGGCCCGCCACGCAGATACATCGCGCCCAGCCCGATATTGGGGATAGCCGTTGTCAATCGCAACGCCGTGCGACCCTGGCCCACTTCCGGGTCGTTCGGCACCAGCGTCCACCCGTTGATGTACCCATTGGCTTCGCTGGCCCAGGGGAAGACATCGGGCAGCAAATCAGTGACAGTCGTCCCAGCCAACGCCGGCGTCGCAGGTGCAACGGGCGCAAAGTTGTCCGTACCCATCGGACCGGGCACGTCATGTGGATTGGGCGCTTTGTCCATCCCATGACCGGCGTGCATCAACACGCGCGACTCCAGGGATTCAATCCACCCCGGTTGGTTACCAAGCGCATTGCGACGGCGGTTTGACACTTTGCTGGTCATGGCCGATATACCCCACTGTTAAAAATGAATCGAAGCAGAAAGTTGGTCGAAAGCGCCTGCCCCGTGAGTTGCCGGACAGGTCACAGGATAATCCGCCACTCGATGCAGTCAAGCAAAAAGCACGCGACGTGGAGGTGTTAGCAAACTCCCTCTCTCCTCCGGTTTTTGGGTCTGGAAGTCTTGAACGACCCAAGAGTTCATTGCCCATCCACATCCGCGCGTCGACCTGCTTTGATGTCTGAACGATGCTTCTTACTCGCCAGTCGCCGGCGCTTGGCGGATCGGGAGGGTTTGGTGGGGCGGCGCGGTTTGGGTGCTTTCGTTGATTCCAATACCAGTTCGATAAAACGCTCGATGGCTGACAGGCGATTCCCCTCGCTCGAGCGCGAGCTTTGGTCGACAATGTGCACTTCTCCCGCATCGGTCACGCGTCGCCCGGCCAGCGTGCGCAGGCGGAGGCGCGACGCGTCATCCAGACCTGCGATGTCGTTCAGCATGATCCAGATTTCAGCCTTGGTGTTGACCTTATTGACATTCTGCCCACCCGGTCCGGACGAGCGCGCGTATTGCACACGCAATGCGCCGTCGGGCACGAAAATGCCGGGGGCAACGTCGATGGCGTGCGTGGGAGAGATGGGCGGGGGGTCTGGCATGGAAGCGTTATCAATCATCTTATCGGGGGATGGGGGCGGGGGCTAACTGTGAGTGTAGGTTGTTGGAGTTCCCCCTGCGGCAGGCGTGCCGAGGGCTTTTTGGGGTCAACCGGGTATGGGTGGGCTGACATCCTTGGGGTCTGCGCATAGACTTGGCTCGTCACAACAAGGAAACCGAATTTATGACCTCGCCTATTCTGTTGATCAGTGGAAGCAATCGCCCCGGCGCGAACGCACTGCGCATTGCGAAAGTGATCGAAGCACATTACGTCGCGCAAGGTGTCCCGGTCGACCTTTACAATCTGATGGACATGCCTGCGGAGATTTTCAGCCCGACCAGCTATGCGACCAAGCCCCCTAGCTGGGAGCCGATCCAGCAGCGTGTGCTAAGCGCAGCCGGGCTGCACGTGATCACGCCGGAATACAACGGGTCATTCCCCGGCGTGCTGAAATACTTTGTGGATATGCTGAAGTTCCCAGAGAGTTTTGAGCGCAAGCCCGTCGCCTTCGTCGGTGAGGCTGCCGGCGCGTGGGGCGGACTCCGTGCGGTCGAACAGTTGCAACTGGTGTTTGGCTATCGCAACGCGTATGTCTTCCCGGATCGCGTTTTTATTCCTGGCGTAAATGGCAAGTTAAACGCGGAAGGGAAGATCACCGATGCCGATCTGGACAAGCGATTGAAGACGCAAGTTACCGCCTTCACAAAGTTTGCCACGACGATGAGCCAATGAGCATCTGATGATTATTGAACAATCGCGCTGAACGCCGACTGGTTGCTTAAGCGACAAGTCCCCTGACGATAATTCATCAACGCCCGGGATTCTTTTCTCATGACTTCCCCCCGGTTCGAAATCCAACATGTCGATGATTTTGAAGTGACCGGCGACGGCTCGCACCTCAGTTGGGCGCGCTGTCCCTGGTGCGATCTGACGCGCGTAGCGGGAACGGGATCATATTCCACCCGCGCCAAGGTCCTGTGGTCAGACACGGGCCTCTATTTTCTGACGGATAGCGAGGATCGCCACCTGACCTGCACGCTGCTCGAAGACAACGCCAACATCTTCACTGAAGACGTGATCGAGGTCTTCCTTCAGCCGGACGAATCGCAGCGCGTGTACTTCGAGTATGAGATTTCTCCGTTGAACGTGGAACTTCCCATCATGGTTTCCCGATCGCAGCAATCGTTCCATGGCTGGCTGCCTTGGCATTACACCGCCGGCCGGCGCGTGCAGCGAGCGACCCATGTGCGAGGTGGGGAGCGCGCCTCCCACGCCGATGTCACCGGATGGTCAGCGGAGTTCTACATCCCCTTTGCGCTGTTGGCGGGGCTGGGGAACACTCCACCAGAGCGCGGTTCGACCTGGCGGGCGAATATCTATCGCATCGACTACGATACAGGACGGTCCACGCAATGGGCGTGGGCGCCGGCAACCGGGTCGATGTTTCATGACTACTGGAACTTCGGAACTTTTGTCTTCAAGTGATCACAAGGGAGATATCGCGTGACTCAAAAAGTCCTGGCTGTCGTCAGCGTCCTGGGAAAAGACCAGAAGGGCGTCGTCGCGCAGTTCGCCACGTACATGGCCGAGCGGGGCATCAATATCGAGGACATCGAGCAGCGCGTCGTCCGGGGGTTTTTCCTGATGGACATGCTGGTCGATTTACGCGACATCACCATCGATCTGTCAGACCTGATCACAGGATTGATCGACCTCGGCAAAAAGATCGACATGGAAGTGCGCGTCCACCTCCACAGCGAGAAGCGCAAGAGGAAAGTCGCGATCCTCGTCAGCAAGGAACCCCACTGCCTGCAGCAGCTCATCGCAGACTTCAAGGCCGGCAAACTGCACGGCGAGATTGCGGGCGTCTTTGGAAATCATAAGGATCTCGAACCGCTCGCCCACGAAGCGGGTCTGAAGTTCATGTGGTATCCGACCGACAAGCCCGAGAAGCATTTCGATTGGCTGCTCGACACGCTTCAGGAACATCACGTCGATCTCGTCGTCCTCGCCCGTTACATGCGCATCCTCCCGCCAGCTATTGTGCAGGCATTTGCCCATCGTGTAATCAATATTCATCCATCGCTTCTCCCCTATTTCCCCGGGGCCGCGCCGTATAAGCAGGCGTACGAGTCAGGCGTGCGCGTTCACGGTTGCACTGCCCATTTCGTTACCGAGCAACTCGATGAAGGCCCGGTCATCATGCAGGACGTCTTCCACATTAACGTTGGTGTGGATTCGCTGGAGGATGTGAAGACAAAAGGCCTGGAACTCGAATCGCAGGTGCTGAGCAAAGCCGTCCAGCTATACCTCGACGAAGAACTGGTCGTGGTCGACGGCAAAGTGATCTTCAAGCCGGGCATCAGCCGATTTTTGAAGTGAACGCACGTGAATGTTCCACGTGGAACATCCTTGTTTCGTAATGACGCTGCGATCAGCAGTTCCGCTGCCGCCTAGCAGTTCATCGGGCACCTCCTCGGCGCTTCGCGTTCGACGCGCATTCGTCCCAAAAAAACAGGCAGAGCCAGACCCGCATCATCGGGGGTCTGACTCTGCCTGTCACAAATCTCAGATGTCGGACGATTCTGGCGATCGTCGATCCGTCCACTTCTTTCGAGTTACTTTCCGGCACTCACGCTGCCGTCGATGGGCATGGTCCAGCGTGTGAGGGGTTCCAAGCCGGCGATGGCTTCGTAGAACGTACCGACTGCTTCGGACAGGCCGGCCTCGTCGTAACCGATGAGCGTGACCGATTCCTGCATGTTGCCTATCGCATCACGTTGCCAGGCCACGTAACCACGACCCGCGCCGGGGAGCGCGTTGGCAGCTGCGTTGTAGGGTAGGAAGCGGCTGGTCTGAAGTTGCTTGATGATCTCGTTGGTCTCGGGCGTACCGACCAAAATCACCGGGCCTGTCACGGCATATCCGGACATGAGCGGGCCGTTCTCCGTTCCCGGCTTGATCTGACCGGTGCCTGCGAACTCAAGGCCGACGAACGTCGACGCTTCCTTCTCAGTCAGTGCCCGTGACTTGCCCGCGTCTGCAACCGACATGATCGTTGCCTTGATACCCCACGGATCAAGCGTGGCGACCAATCGCTTGGCAGCAGCCTCTTCACCTGCGCCCGTGCCGGGGACGATGGTGACAGCCTGATGATTGCGGGCAAATCGGAAGAGGTTCTTTTCTTCACCCGTGAACATCAGCGCCCGGTGCGTTAGCCCGGCGACCGCATTGTTGCGCGCGGCTGGTGCGTACGCGAACGTCGCCTCGCCTTTGGAATTATTCAAAAGCTCGGTGACGCTGACGGTCCAATTACCGGCAGGATCATTCGCAGCCAGCGGGAGGGACAATTCGAGCACACCCAGGCGGGTGGCGCGATAGAGGGAATAGCGCGGCTTGCCCGAGGGATCGGTCACAGTGATCTGCAACGGGACGACGCCCGCAAGCACGCCGTTGGCATTATCCAGCACGGTGGCGCTCAAGCACAGTGAAATCGGGCAGTGGGTGTTGGTGAGATCCGTTGAGACAACGGGCGTCCCGACTTTAACCCCGCCGATGGGTCGGGCGGTGGCAGCGTAGACTTTCATCTCACCCGGAATGAACGAGAGCGACGCCTTGGCGGCACCCTTGAGTTCACCGACTTCGCCACCTTTGATTGCGTCGTAAATCGGACGATCACCTGCGTCGATCGAGACGTTTGCCGTTACAGGTGAGAGCGAGTTGCGCTTGCCGGTCGACGCGTCGGGCGTTGCGTTGACTGCGAAGTAATAATCGACCTCCCCGAACGTGTGCTTGGTCGCGCACAGGCCTTTTGCATCGGTGACGATGACAGGCTTGATGCCCGCCTTGTCCAACTCCGCTCGCATTGCATCAGCCAGCGCCTTGGCGCCTTCCATGTACTTCGAGATCGTCTGATACCCCTCGAGCTTTTCCCACTTCTTCTCAGCAACGATCGCCTTGTAAGCGTCGGAAGCTTCGTCAGGCAGGGCGGCGGTCACGTTCAGATTCGTCGCGCCTTTGATTTCAACCGCGCCGGCATAGTTCAAAACCTTGCCGCCGCCGGCAATGAAATCCTCGAGGCCCTTCACCACCTGCGGATCGAGATAATCGCAGCCCCCGATGACGATGGCTTTGTAGTTCGCAGCCAGCGTTCCATCGACGATGTCTTCATCGACGACGGTCTGCATCGGCTGTTGGATCATCTTCCCGGCGATGTAGGTGAAAGACGAGACGTTCTGCTTGTTGTTGCCCGCATAATTCAGCGAGCGATCGCGCGTTTGGTAATAGATGTTGGCCGACATCGAATAAAGCAGCCCGACTTCGGGCGTCTTGGGCTTCATGCCGGTGGTGAAAATAGTCCCCAGCCGAGCCATCATCTTGTTGGTCTCGGTGACGGCTTCGCGCAACTGCGGGCGGGTAGAAGGCTCGTAATCGGGGGCGGTCATCATCCCTTGGATACCGACCTGGAATGAGAGGTATTGCTCGACGCGCAGTTCGTCAGGCGTGGTGTTGCCATACCAGGTGGGCAGATACCAGTTGTCTTTCGACGTATCGCGTCCACGGGACAGTTCGAGGAACCAGCCTGGGTTGTGATACCCCAGGCCGAAGTCGTGATAACCCCCGTGGCCGCTCGTCACATCAAGGCTGCGGGCGACGTTGAAATAGTATCCGTCGGTGAAGGCAGTCCAGCCGTATTGACTTTGGGTGGCGCTCACGAAATTTTCATTGACCTGATCGACCCCGAACTTCGCATCAGCCCAGGCGGCATCCATGAACGAAAGCTTCCACCAGGCCCAGTGATTCCAGGAGCCGGCAGAGTTGGCGTCGTCGGGATTGACGGTGTGATAATCAGGCGCATCCTTTCCGAAGGCGCTCTTGAAGCTTTCCAGCTGTTGGGGCACGCCGTGGGGCGTGCCTTCACCCGTCTTTGGGTCTTTGGTCCAAGTCAGTCCTGGCTCATCATAAAAATGCACACCGAGGAAATTGCTGTAAACCCTTCCCGCGAACGCTTCGCGCGACGCGCGTCGCGTTCCACCTTTGATGACGTAGGGATCGGACCAGTCACAATCCATGCGCAGATCCATCTGATGTCCGCCTGACATGGTGCAGACGGGCATGAAGTCGACCCCTGCGCGGATGAGATCACCGTCGGGATCGTAGGTGGGAGGTCGTCCGCCGTAATTGAGGGTGTAGCCCAGCCCCGATTCACCCATGGTGCGCATCTCAGCGCCGGCCTTGGAGTTTCCCCAATTGATCAACTGATAGGTGGTGTAGCGCACGTCGGAATAGACTTCGAACTTGGTGGAAGCGGTTCCCCCATCGACCGCGACGTCGAGGGTATATGAACCGGGACGAAGCAGTTGCCCGGCGAGGTTGAGGAACTGCGTGCCGGTCGCCTTTCCACCTGCTGCGCCGACGGGTGCGGTGGTGAAGGTGAAAGAGAAGCTGCTTCCGTTATCGCCCTTAAGCGTAGCCACCAACTTTCCGTCTGACGCATCCTGTGCGCCGTCGCGCAGGACGGTGACGGGAATGGTCTCGTTGGTTTGATAAGCGGTGCGCATCAGCGGCAAGACCAGGGACGGCGCTGCATGCGCGACGCTGGCCCAGATGGAAGATGTCACAGACAAGACGCAAAATCCGATGGCTCGTTTCAATCGCATACGCGGTCTCCTCAAAGTGAAAAGGACAATAAACGTGAATTGTTTAGAATCTTATCAAGTCATACCGCAGCAGTGGCGGAGCGTTGATCTGGGTTAGTCCGTAGTCCGCAGTTGATAGCACTGAAGATTGTCGACAATGACTCCGGGAATGTCGAAGTTGGTACTCTTGCCATCGAACCTGATCCCCGACCGCCGACGCCCGACATTCGCCCGCATTACTGACAAATGACTAATCACCACAGACTACAAACTTTTTGATGCTATATTGAAATCTCGCAACTACGGATGGTTGCGGGTTTTTTCTTGTCTGACATCGAAACAGCATGGACGCTAAGCAGACTCTCGGTGAACCGCGGGCCCTTGTTTCACGGTCGGCGTTGTTACACAACGCAGGGATCGTTCGGGCACGCGTGGGCGCGGGGGTGAAAATCTGTGCGATCATCAAGGCCGACGCATATGGTCACGGGGTCGGCCATGTCCTCGACGCCCTCACTGGAAGCCAGCGTTCTGGCTCGGGAAGCCCTGTCACCTCCGGGTCGGCAGTCGATGCGCTGGCGGTTGCGAGCATCGACGAGGCACAGTCTCTCCCCTCAACCCCCTTGCCGGTACTGATCTTCCGACCCATCGAAAACGTGTATCTTGGCTGCCAGCGCGAGAAGCTCGAGGCTGCCATCCGATCGGGGTGGGTGCTGACCGTCACCACAGCCGCAGCGGTCGACGACGTTGCACGCATCGCGGTGACGATTGGCAAACGCGCGGTCCTGCAGATTATGCTAGATACCGGGATGACCCGATCCGGCACTTCGCCGGAGAGTCTCTGCGATCTCATCGCCAGCATCGACGCCAAGCCATCGCTTAAACTGTGGGGGATCTGCACGCACTTCGCGTCAAGTGAAGAGCCCGACAACACCTTCACCGGCGAACAGCTCGCGCGCTATCGGGCGGCTGTCGCGCCCCTCGTGGCGCGTCGTCCATCAAGGCTCACCCGACACGCTGCCAACTCCGGCGCTATCTTTTTCCACCCCGGCACGCATCTGGACATGGTGCGCCCGGGAATTTCTCTCTACGGGATTGACCCGACCGGCCGACCGAATATCAATCGCAAGCTTCGTCCGGTGATGAAATGGACGGCCCCGATTGTGGAGATCTTGAATGTCCCTGCCGGTGCGAACGTGGGATACAACCAGTCCTGGACTGCCAGCCGCGCGTCGCGCATTGCGTTGGTCCCGGTGGGATATGCCGACGGATACCTGCGATGTTTTTCCAATCGTGCGACGGTTGTGTTGCACGATCGCGGTGTCCCGGTTGCTGGGCGGGTGAGCATGGATCTGACGACACTCGACATCACCGATGTCCCGCAAGCCCGGGCCGGGGATGAGGTCACGCTGCTCGATTCCGACCCCCTCTCACCCGCCAGCGTCTACCGCCTGGCCGAGCTGGCGGACACGATCCCGTACGAAATATTTTGTCGAATCGGTTCCCGAATAAAGCGCGTGGCTGTCGATGTCGAAGAGAATCCAGAAATAGAGCACGGCGAGGGCGTTGGCGAAGCGTTCTTGGAGTAGTGGCGAAACGTGACGCGCGCCGCGAAGCCCGAGCGACGAATCGGTTCACCTTGATTTATCTGCACACCTGATGCCGCGAACGCTTTCGGTTCGATATCACAAACAAATGGAGAGGTTGCGCACAGCTAAATCACCGTGACGCCTCATTCTTCCCGATGATCTGACGGCTGAAGGCGATCAGGAATCGTTGGGTTCACGACGAGTCGGTTACTTCGGGAGTCGATCTGCGATCACTCCGAGGTGGCTGGCGCTGGGACGCTCCGTTCCCGGAATGTTCTTGTGGATCGGTCGGTTCAGGACGAGCGGCTTGCCGTCGGGGCCTTCGATGACCATGGCGGATGAGCCTCCGCCGTCGAAGTTCAGGCCGTCCCATGCACCGAGGTTCGCCAGCCAGGTGCCTAGATCGGCTGTGGTGGCACCTTCGCTGTACAACGGTTGTCGGCCGTCGATGACCAGTAGATAGAGATACCTTCCGTCCCTGGAGACACCGGCGGCGGTGCGGGGGTGCAGGTCGTGGTTGTCGCCCACGTTCTTGCCTTGGCTGAGGACCATGCTGAATCCCCCGGCGGCGTTGTGGGCGAGGCTCAGGTCGAACGGGGGCATGCCGATGTGCACGCGATTGTCCCGGGTGATGAGCAGTGCACCAAGCCCCGGCAGCTCGGTCCCGTATACCTTGCCCTCAGAAACGGCCAGTCCCACGACCTTCTGCGGTTGCCCTTCGTCGTCGACGACCGGGTCGTACGGGGACGCGTTGATCGCCAGTTGGCACGGGTACCTGGTCAAGAAGCTGCTGGTTTTCAGTGAACGCATCGGTGTGGGCTGGTCGGCCACGGGGGGCGACATCACGAACCGTACCCCCTCGGCACGCAGGTCGATTCGGGCGGCATGAATCTCCATCGGGCGAGGCGCGGTAAGTGTCACGTGCGACAAATCAATACCGCGAAATGCCGGCGTCCATGCAGTTGCCCCGATGCCCGGCTGCGTCGTGGGGGGCGCGGCGCCGACGGCTTTGCAACCTGACGGTGGCAGCAACAACAGCGCTGCGGACAAGCATATGACAATCCGTGCACGGGAAACGCTCGCTTTTGGCAGACTCATTCACTGCTCCGTGGGTAAAACCGTGACGCAGGCAAAAACACATGCTACTGATTCGTCGCTACGGCAACAGCCGCACTTTTCAAGTTGATGCTGGAAAGGGATGACGACCTCCCTGGCTGGCGGAACATGATCCGGGGATGCGCATCGTCTTATGGGTTGGGACCGCACAGCGGATGTATCTCGTTAACCCTTCAATAGCTTTTCTTTCCACCGCCTCAGTAATTCAAACGCCTGCATCGGGGTGAGGTCCTCGATCTTTGTCCCGGCTAGCTCAGTTATCAATTCTTTTGAGGGATCGACGAAGAGGGGCAGTTGGGCGTCATCGATGAAGCGGTCGCTCTTTTTGGATCGGCTGACACGGGGCCTGCCAACGTGTTGCACCGAAAGCTCGCCTAGGAGTTGCCGGGCGCGCTCTAAGACGGGCAGGGGGACCCCGGCCAGCCTCGCGACGTGGATGCCGTAGCTGCGATCCGTGCCACCTTCGACGATGCGGTGCAGGAAGACGACCTGGTCTTCCCACTCGCGCACGGCCACGTT
>Ga0105047_10003767_pt1 | contig 26628 bp, 21 predicted proteins | sample MAT04_FD_78384 | JGI IMG/M metagenome (GOLD analysis project Ga0105047, IMG submission 78384) | Freshwater microbial communities from Lake Fryxell liftoff mats and glacier meltwater in Antarctica - MAT-04 (megahit assembly) | ecosystem: Environmental > Aquatic > Freshwater > Ice > Liftoff... | reverse complement strand
GGGGCTGGGGATGCCCACCAGGCGGATGGCCTCGATGGACCGGTCCCAGGCCTCCTGCTTGCCCACCTTCAGGTGGCGCTTGACCTGTTCGGAGATCTGGTGGCCCACGGTGAACACCGGGTTCAGGCTCGTGAGCGGCTCCTGGAAGATCATCGCGATCTCGTTGCCACGCAGGGCCTCGAGCTGACGTGTGGGCATCGCCACGAGCTCACGGCCGTCGAACCAGACCTCGCCGCTGACCCTCGCGTTGGACTCGAGCAGACGCATGATCGTCAGCGCGGTCACGCTCTTGCCGGACCCTGACTCGCCCACGATGCCCAGCGACCTGCCGCGTGGCAGCGCGAAGTCCACGCCGTCCACCGCGTGCACGATGCCGTCCATGGTCTTGAAGTCGGTATGCAGACCGCGCACGTCGAGCAGCAGGTCCGTCCTGGGCGTGCCACTGCCGATGCCGGTGCTGACGGGGACGACGGCGCTCATGCGCGGGACCTCGGGTCGAGTGCGTCCCGGAGCCCGTCACCGATGAAGTTCACGGCCACCACGGTCAGCACGATGAAGAAGCCCGGGAAGAACGGCCACCACCAATTGCCCTGGATGAGGGCCGTCTGCCCGCCCGTCAGGATGTTTCCCCAGGTCGGCGTCAAGGGACTGATGCCGAAGCCGAGGAAACTGACGAAGGCCTCCGCGATGATGTTGCCGGCCACGATGAGGCTGGCCACGACCACGATGGGGCTCACGGCGTTGGGCAGGATGTGGCGGAACGCGATGCGCCGCTCGGACACGCCCACGGCCCGCGCGGCCTCCACGAAGTCCTGCTCCCGGAGCGACAGAAACAGGCTGCGCACGAGACGGGACACGCCCATCCAGCCGAAGAAGCCGAAGATGAGCACGATCAGGATGGGCGACCCGTTGCCGAAGAAGCGGCTCGCGACGAGGATGACGAACAGCAGCGGCAGCGACAGCATCACGTCCACGACCCGCATCAGCAGGTTATCCGCGATGCCACCGAAGAAGCCCGCGATGGTGCCCACGATGGTGCCCACGAAGACGCCGATGAGCATGCTCGAGAAGCCCACGAACAGCGACAGGCGGGCCCCGTTCCAGACGAGCTCCCAGACGTCCCGTTGCAAGCCGCCGGTCTCACCGAAGATCGCCTCCGTCGTGCGCGGATCCCACAGCAAGGAGGGCGGACGCCCTTCATTGACATACTCGCTGCGGACCGGGATGGTCTCGTAGCTGAAGGGCAGAAAGATGGGGATGATGATCGCTCCGGCGACGAGCAGGAGCAGGATCGCGAGTCCTGTCATCGCAAGTCGGTGGCGCCGGAACTTCCGCCACGCGATCTGCCACTGGCTGAGCGACTCGAGCCCGACCTCGTAGTCGATGCCGGCCTCTGCCTCCTCGATCCGGGCGTCGAGCGGCGGCCTGACTCCGACACCGGGGCCGGGCTCGCTGGCGGGATCGTGATCGATGGGCATGCAGGCTCTCAGTACTTGATGCGCGGGTCGACGAGCGCGTACGCGATGTCCGCGACCAGGTTCGCGACGAGGGTGGCCATGGCCGCGATGAGCAGCAATCCCATCAGCGTGGGGTAGTCGAACGCGTTGGTGGCGCCGATGGTGAGCCGGCCGATGCCCGGCCAATTGAAGATCGTCTCCGTGACGATCGCGCCCGTGAACAGGAACGGGATCTCCAGGCCGATGTTGGTGATGACCGGCAGCATCGCGTTGCGCAGCGCATGCCGGTAGGTCACGACCTTGTTGGCGAGGCCCTTCGCGCGCGCGGTGCGGACGTAATCCTGGCTGAGCGCCTCAAGCATGCTCGCGCGCACGAACCGGCTGTCACCCGCGATGTTGACCACGACCAGCGTGATGACCGGTAGGATCAGGTGCTGCCCCACGTCCGCGATGGCAGCGATGGGGTCCTTCCAGAAGGCCACCCAGTAGGCATCGGAGCCGAAGGCCGGGTAGTTGCGACTGTTCACCATCCCCTGGGCGGGCAGGATGTCCAGGCCTGGCCCGGCGAACGTGAAGATGAGCATCAATCCCAGCCAGAACGTGGGCATGGCATAGCCAACGTAGGCGAAGATCGTCGCCCCCTGGTCGAACACCGAATAGCGCTTCACCGCCGCGGTCACGCCGATGAGCAGCGCGAGCGTGATCCAGATGATGAGCGACACGCCCGCGAGGATGATCGTGGGCAGGATCGCGCGCTGGATGCGCACCATCACGGGCTCGCCCGTCTCGATGGAGATGCCGAAATCCCCATGGATGACGCCGTTGTCTCCGCCCCCGATGAACGTCGGGAAGAACTGCGGCACGCCCTGGTCGCTGATGAACATCGACAGGCTGTAGCCGGTCACCTCCGGGTTGCAGAAGCCCATCCAGCGGCAGTACTGGATCGGGATGGGCTGATCCAGGCCCCACGCCTTCTTGAACTTCTCCTTGTCCGCCTCCGTGACACGCGGGTTGTTCGCGAAGCGGGCCGTGGGGCCGCCAGGAGCCGCGAGGAGGATGGCGTAGACCACGATCGTGATCCCGATGAGGACCGGGATCGCCTGGATCATGCGTCGGATGATGTATCTGGCCATGGATCCCTGCAGATGGGACTCTGGGGGAGGACGCGCGACGGGGCGTCGCAGGCCCGCGGATGGTAGCTCAGGGGCAGAACGGGACGTCCCGTGGCCCGCAACGAATGCTCGGGGCGCCCAGGCTGGGCGCCCCGAGCAGACTCAGGCGATGGGCGAGCGGACGGGCCGCTCGACCATGCGTCCGGCGATCAGTCGCCGAAGTACCAGTGCTGGACGTTCCACATGGGGCCCGTCGAGGTGGGGTTGCCGGTGAAGTTCAGCAGAGCCGGCACCTTGAGGTAGACCTCCTTGCGGAAGTACAGCGGGACCTCGATGGTCCGGTCGACGTACACCTGCTGGAAGGTCGCCATGGCGTCAAGCACGACGTTGAAGTCCACGGTGCTCTTGACCGCGGTCAGCGCCTCGTCGACTTCCTTGTTCTTCACGCGGGCGTCGTTGCCGCCGTTGGGCGGGAACTGGCTCGAGTGATAGACGGCGTAGTTGGAGACCGGATCGAGCGGCACCGAGAAGGCGTGCTCGGCCAGATCGAAGTTGCCACGCGACAGCGCGCAGGGCGTCTGCTCGGTGGACTCGTTGAACGCGGCGAAGATGTCCGCCGGGCTCACAGCCGCGATGATCGACGAGACACCGACCTGGTTGAGGAAGCCGGAGACCATGGCCAGCGTGTCCGTGCGGACCTGCCGGGTCGTGGTGCACATCTCGATGCGGGCGTCGTAATCGCCCTTGCTGTAGTCCTTGACGCCGTCGCCATCGACATCCTTGAACAGGAAGCCGCTGTTGGGGTCGGCGATCCAGCCGCCCTCGGCGAGCGCAGCCGCGGCCGCCTCGAGGTCCTGGGTGCCGGCCTCGCCGGGCTCCACGTAGAACCACGCGTTGGGGGAGGTGTTGGTCTGCGCGATCGCCGCGTTGCCGCCGAGCAGCCGCGCGTTGATTGCGTCCTTGTCGACCGCGAACTTGAGCGCCTCGCGCATGGCGGGGTCATTCATGACGCAGTTGTCGTTGCGCGCCGGCTGGAGGGTGATGGAGCACTCCTTGCTCCAGTTCGGGCGCAGGAACTCGTACGTCAGGGACGCGAAGGAGAGCACCTCGCTGAGGCCCTCGAGCTTCGGGATGTCCGCGTCGTTGAGATCCTTGGCCAGGTCGTACTCGGGCTGGGCGCCCTGGTACGCCGCGATCATCGCGTCCGCATCGCCATACCACTTGAAGACGACGCCGTCGAGGTAGGCCGTGCCACCCGTGAGGTTGTCCTTGTAGGAGTCGTTGCGGACGAGGCGCAGCTCCTGGCCGGGCGTGACCGCCTCGTACTTGAACGGGCCGGAGACCGGGGTGTTCGGGAGCTCATCGGCCAGGTATCCCTTGCCCGTGAGCGCGTCCGCGATCGGGATGGACTCCATGTAGTGCTTCGGCAGCGGCACGGGGATGAGCGTCAGGTAGCCCTCATAGGCCTCCCTGAGCGTCCACACCATGTCCGTGGGCGAGGCGCACTCGACCGTCAGGTTGATATCCTTGGGGCGGACCTCGCCGGACTCGCCGTAAGCAGCGAGGCCCGCATCCGTCAGGTAGCCCGACTTGCCCGCCGGCAGGCCGGTGTTCGCCGGGTCGATGATCCAGCCCGCCGTGAAGGCGAAGTCGTCACAGGTCAGCGGCGCGCCATCGGAGAAGGCGAGACCGTCGCGCAGCGTCCAGTTGATGGTGACCTTGCCGTCCTCGGCGACCATGACGCCACCGTTGTCGGTCGTCGGGATGCTCACCGCGAAGTCCGGCGCGTACTTGAAGTCATCCGTCGAGGTGATGAGGCCACCCTGGGTGGCGGTCGTGACGTCCGCCTCCGTGACCTGGTTGTAGTAGTAGGGATTGAACAGGTTGGCTTCCTGCCAGTCCGCCACGATGACCGTACCGCCCGGGGTGCCTTCCACGAAGCGGGTCGGGTAATCCGTGTTGAACAGGTTCAGGCCACCCGTGCTGGGGGCCGTGCTCTCCGCGGGAGCGGGTGAAGCACTGGGGTCCTGCGCCAACGCCGCGCTGCTGAACGCGGTGGTGACGAGGGTGAGCGAAGCCATCGTGACGATGCCTCGCTTCATGCCAGGACTCATCGGCATCCTTCCTCCTCGTGCCTGCGTCGGGAGCGCATCTGGCCACCGATCTCGCAGGCGTACCCATCACCCCTCCCGTTCCGCGCGCACGAGCGCACGTCTCCCACGGGACGGGCCACAGGTGGCCCGATTATAGGGAGCCGCAGCGGAAGACTGTCAAGGATGGTCGGCCCCTACGGATGGGGCCGGAGGGACCATGACGCGAGATCCCAGTCATAGCGCGGCAGGGTGGGGTCCAGCGGCGCCTCGCCGATGCGTACCCGATCGGCGATCGCCGCCGCCGCGGCGTCGAACCAGACCGGCCACGCGGGCTGGTCCGCGTCCAGGGTGGCGTCCAGCCGGGCATAGACCGCGGCGCGGGCGGCCTGCGTCGTCGCGGCGCGGGCCTCCGCGATGAGCGCATCCGCATCCGCGCTGGAGTAGCCGCCCGGGTTGGCATCGGCGGGGTTCGACTCCGACGTGGCGTGCTCCGTCGCATAGGCCTCCAGGTCATGGTCCGGATCCACCCCCAGGGCCCGTGTCATGAGCACCGTGTCGAACGGGTTCGGCCACTGGAGCTGGCGCACCATCAGGTCACCGGTCAGATCGAGGTCCACCACGCGCAGCTCGATGCCGCAGGCAGCGAGGCTCGCCGCGGCGGACCGGGCGAACGCCAGCAGATCGGTGCGACTCGGCCGGATCGCGATCTCGCTTGACAGCCGCGTCCCGCCGCGGTGCCGGATGCCGTCCTCGCCCACCAGCCAGCCCGCGGCGTCCAGCAGCGCCGCGCCGGCCGCGGCATCGGCAGGTGCTGCCGTGGCACCCGGGAACGCCCACGTCCCGGCAGAGCTCCAACCGGACGCCGGGATCGCCGAACCGCCGGTCGCGTCCACGACCAGCGCGTCGCGATCGAGGCACAGGGCGAAGGCGCGCCGGACGCGGGCATCCTCATAGATCCGGCCCCGGCGCGTATTGAACACGATGGTGCGCTGGATGGGCAGCGGCCGCGCGCCGGCACGGATCCCGTCCACCCCCGCCAGCTGGGTGAGGCCGTCAGGGCCGACCTGCGGCAGCCAGTCGAGCTCACCCGTGGCGAGCAACGTGGTGGCCGTGGCCGGGTCGGCGACGATGCGCAGCTCGATGCGCTCGATGGCGGGCGCGCCACCCACGTGGGCGGGGTTGGCGACGAGGCTCGCGCCCGACCCGGGCACGACCGCCTCCAGGCGGAAGGGGCCGGAGCCGAGCGGCCGCGTGACCGGATCGATGAGCACGAGCGACGCGGCCAGCTGGTCCAGCTCGTTACCGCTGAGCACCCGGCCCAGCGCCGCGACCCGGTCCAGGAGCGCACCGCCGTAGGCCTCCCCGTCGAACGTGCCCGTGACGTCCGTCCAGATCGCATGCGACGGCAACGCCAGGCCCGCCGCGGTGAGGGTCCGCTCCAGGTCCGCGACATGGTCCGCGAGGCGACAGCCGAAGGGGGCCGACTCCGCGAGGCACGCTTCCGCGTTGGTGAGTTCCGCGATGCGTGCCACCTGGGCATCCGGCGCTCCCGGATCGAGGCTGCCGGCCCCGGCCACGATGGCCGCCGCCCCCGCGCGCACCGCGACCTCCGACACGATCGGGAGCCGGCCCAGGACGTCCGCCAGGAAGGGGCTGTAGGGCTCGAGCAGGGTCAGGGCGACGCGATCGGGCTCCGGCGCCATGGCCGCATCGAGGTGACGCGCCACCGCGTCGCACAGATCACGCCCCAAGGGGCACGCAGGCGAGCGCGCCAGCAGCAGCGAGAACACGACGTCGCTTGCCTGGAGCGGCGTGCCGTCCTGAAAGCGCAGCCCGGGGCTCGCGAGCGGGATCGACCAGGACAGCCCACCGCCCGTGACCAGGGGCAGCGAGCGGGCCAGCTCGGCGTGCGGGGAGAGCGTCTCATCGAGCCGATACAGGGGGTCGTAGAGGACGCTGATGAGCAGCTCGGCAGCAGGATCCGTGGCCGGCGGCAGGAAGCCGGTCGGGTCGCCCGGCACGCCCACGACGAGCGTGGCATCGCCACGTGGCGCGAGCGACGGCGTCGCCGTGGGCGGGGGCGTCACGGGGCCGGGGGACGGGGTGGGCTCCTCGAACGAGAGGCAGCCGACCACGCTGGCCGGAAGCAGCGCGAGCACGATGAGCCGGGCCGCGCTCCCTTGCCACGAGCGCGGCCCGCCGGACGATCGGGCCGCGGTCACTGCGGGCAGGGCGTCTCCGCACCGGTCATCGAGCGCCAGCGCAGCTCCGGCCTGCGGGCCGCGGTGGCCTCATCGAGCCGGCGCACCGGCGCCGTCACGGGTGCCGCGTGGAGCAGCTCCGGCTGCTCGCGCGCCTCCTTGGCGATGGCCAGCATCGCGTCGGCGAACGCGTCGAGATCCTCGATGGCCTCCGTCTCTGTGGGTTCGATGAGCAGGCACTCCTCCACGATCAGCGGGAAGTAGATCGTGGGCGGGTGGAACCCGAAGTCGATGAGGCGCTTGGCCACATCCAGGGTGCGTACGCCCGTCGCGCCCTTGAGGGGTCGCGCCGTGGCCACGAACTCGTGCTTGCAGGGGCCGGGGTAGGGCAGCTCATAGGCCTCCCCCACCCGCGCCCGCAGGTAGTTGGCAGCGAGCACGGCATCCTCGCTCAGCTGCCGCAGGCCGCTGCCGCCGTGGGCGCGGATGTAGGTGTAGGCGCGCACGAGCACGCCCGCGTTGCCCTGGTAGGCGCGGACCCTGCCGATGGAGGCGGGCCGCTCCCCTGGCCGCTCCAGACGGAAGCCGTCGTCGGCGTCCTGGACCACCAGGGGCGCGGGCAGGAACGGTGCCAGGATCGCATTGACCGCGACCGGACCCGCCCCGGGCCCCCCGCCGCCATGGGGCGTGGAGAACGTCTTGTGCAGGTTGTAGTGCATGACATCGAAACCCGCGGCGCCCGGCTTGAAGTGGCCCAGGATCGCGTTCATGTTGGCGCCATCCATGTAGGCCAGCGCGCCTGCCGCATGGACCGCGTCAAGCAGCTCCGTGATGCGCCGCTCGAAGAGACCCAGCGTGGACGGGTTGGTGAGCATCACCGCGGCGGTCCGGGGACCGAGCGCCGCCCTGAGAGCGTCGAGGTCCACGCCGCCGTCCGGCGCGGACGGCACCGTGATGGTGCGATAGCCCGCCATCGACGCAGTGGCGGGATTCGTCCCGTGCGACGAGTCCGGGACGATGACCTCGTTCCGCTCCGTGTCGCCCCGCGATCGGTGGTAGGCCTGGATGAGCAGGATGCCGGTCAGCTCACCCTGGGCACCCGCGGCGGGCTGCAGCGTCACGGCCTGCATGCCGCTGATCTCCGCGAGCATCCCCTGGAGCTCGTGGAGCATCTGCAGCGAGCCCTGCGCGAGCGTGTCCGGCGCCAGCGGATGGAGGCGTGCGAACCCGGGCAGGCGCGCGGCCCACTCGTTGATCCTGGGGTTGTGCTTCATGGTGCACGAACCCAGCGGATAGAAGCCGCCGTCCACCGAGTAGTTGAGCCGGGAGAGGGCCGTGAAGTGGCGCACGACACCCGGCTCGTTGAGCTCCGGCAGCGCGGGCGGGGTCGCCCGGAGGTGGACGGCCGGGATGCCCGCGAGCGCATCCGCGGGCGGGTGGGGCACCTGGTCCGTGTGGCGCCCGGGAACCGAGAGCTCCGCGAGCGTGGGCTGGAGGCTCGGTCCCACGGCGCTCCGTGGTCCCAGCCGGCCCTCATCACCCGCGGTGCGGTCCGGCAGGGCGGCGAGGGCCGCGGCGACGATCACGGCGTCCGCGCTCACGCCAGCACCTCCCGCAGCGCGCCCGCGAAGCGCGCGATGTCGTCGTCGGTGGTGACCTCCGTGGCACACACCAGGAGCCCCTCGGACAGGTCGGCGTCATCCGGGTACCAGTCGGCGAGCGGCAGACCCGCCAGCACCCCCTGGTCCAGCAGCGCCGCGTGGACCGCCGTCGCCTCCGCCACGCGCACCACGAACTCGTTCAGGTACGCGCCGGCGTGCAGGCGCCGCACGCCCACCGCCGCCAGCGCGGCCTCCAGCTTCCGGGCCGCCGCGGCGCCGCCGGCAGCCACGTCCCGCAGGCCGTGGGGGCCCATCGTGGCGAGGTAGACGGTGGCTGCCAGGGCGCACAGCGCCTGGTTGGTGCAGATATTGCTGGCCGCCTTGTCGCGCCGGATGTCCTGCTCACGCGCGCGCAGGGTCATCACATACGCGCGCCGCCCGTCTAGGTCCCTGGTCCGGCCGACGAGGCGCCCCGGGATCTGGCGGATGAGTGCCTCCGTGGTGGCGAGGATGCCCAGGTACGGGCCGCCGTACTGCATCGGGATGCCCAGGGGCTGCCCCTCACCGGCTGCGATATCCGCGCCCACCTCTCCGGGTGAGGCGAGGACGGCCAGTGAGACGGGCTCCACGACGGCCACGAACAGGGCACCGGCGGCATGGGCGAGGCGGCCGGCCTCCGCCATGGGCTCGAGGATGCCGAACGCGTTGGGCTGGCCGAGCAGCACGCCCGCCACGGGATCGCCGTCCCCGAGCGCGCCCTCGAGGGCCGCGAGGTCGGTGGTGCCGTCCGGGAGCGTGGGCAGCTCCTGGAGCGTGAACCCGCCCCCCGAGAAGTAGGTGGCGGTGGTCGCAAGGTAGTGGCGGTGGATGGCGCGGCTGGCCAGCACGCGGGTGCGTCCCGTGGCACGGATGGCCATGAGGGCCGCCTCCGCGGTGGCCGTGGCGCCGTCGTAGTGGGAGGCGGAGACCACGGGCAGACCGGTCAGCTCGGCGAGCATCGACTGGTACTCGAAGATCGTCTGGAGGGTGCCCTGGCTGATCTCCGGCTGGTAGGGCGTGTAGGCGGTGAAGAACTCGCCCCGCGAGAGCATCGCGTCCACGATGGCCGGCAGGTGGTGCCGGTAGACGCCCGCGCCCAGGAAGCTCGCGAGGTCGGTCCGGTTGCGGGCGGCGAGGCCGGACAGCCGGTTCACCAGCGTCAGCTCGGGCTCGGGGGCGGGCAGGTCGATGCCCGTGGCGTGGACGGCGGCCGGGATGTCCTCGAACAGCGCCTCGACCGAGTCGATGCCGAGCATGGCGAGCATGCGGCCACGGTCGTCGACCGTGTGCGGACCGTAGGGCATGGAGGTCAGCCGCCGATGAGCGCGCGGTACGCGGCGGCGTCCAGCAGCGCGTCGGCTGCGGCCGGATCGTCCGGACGCAGCCGGATCATCCACCCGTCGCCGTGCGGATCGCCGTTGACCAGCTCCGGAGCGGCCGTGAGCGCGTCGTTGATGGCCACGATCTCGCCCGCCACGGGGCAGTAGAGATCGCTCGCGGTCTTGACCGATTCGATGACCCCGAACACCTCGCGCGCGGCCAGCCGCCGGCCCACCGCGGGAAGCTCCACGAACACCACGTCGCCCAGCTCATCCGCCGCGTAGGCGGTGATGCCGATGACCGCCTGGTCGCCATCCGCGCGGAGCCACTCGTGGTCCTCTGTATAGCGCAGACCGTCAAGGACCTCCACGATGAACCTCCGAGTACATGAGATGCGTCAGGGCTGACGACGGTAGAACGGGAGCGCGACGACCTCCGCGGGGACCCGCGAGGCACGCACGCCGACCTCCAGCATGGTACCGACCTGCGCATGCCCGGGGGGCACGTAGGCCATCGCGATGGCCACGTCCAGGGTCGGCGAACGCGTGCCGCTGGTGACCTCGCCGCACGCGATCTCCGCGCCCGGCAGGTACACGGGGTAGCCGTGGCGCGCGATGCCGCGATCGCGCATGACGAGGCCCACGAGCTGCTTCCGGGGCGCCGCGGCGTTCGTCTCCAGCGCCGCACGGCCCACGAACTCGCCCCGGTCGAGCTTCACGACCCGGCCCAGACCCGCCTCGAACGGCGTGCCGTCGCGGCCCAGCTCGTTGCCGTAGAGCGGCATGCCCGCCTCCAGGCGCAGCGTGTCACGCGCGCCCAGGCCGCAGGGCACGAGGCCCGCCGGCGCGCCGGCGTCGAGCAACGCCTCCCAGACGGCCGGGCCATCGTGCCACGCCACGAACAGCTCGAAGCCGTCCTCACCCGTGTAGCCGGTGCGCGCGACGTGGGCGGCGACGCCGACGGCCGTGCCCGCCGCGATCGCGTAGTACCGGAGCGACCCAAGGTCCACGTCCGTGAGCGGCGCCAGGATCTCGCGCGCCCTGGGCCCCTGGATGGCCACCAGCGAGGTCGTGAGCGTGGCGTCCTCGAGGGTCGCGTCCGCGCCCACGATGCGTGCCCCCAGCTCGGCCGCGACGAGCTGCGCGTTGGACGCATTGGGCACCACGAGGAAACGCTCTTCACCCGTCCGATACACGATGAGGTCGTCCAGGATGCCGCCGTCCGGCGCGCAGATCATGGAGTACTGCGCCCGCCCGACCGTGAGCCGCGTCGGGTCCGTGACGACGGCGCCCGCCAGGGCCGCCCCGGCGCCGGGTCCGGTCACCCACAGCTCCCCCATGTGGGATAGGTCGAACAGGCCGACCGTCGCCCTCACGGCGCGGTGCTCCTCGATGATGCCCGCGTACTGGACCGGCATCTCCCAGCCGCCGAACTCGATGAGCCGGGCACCCAGCCCGCGATGGTTCTCCACCAGTGCCGTGCGCCGAAGCGAGGCCGCGTCGCTCATCGGTCGGCGGCGGCCAGGGCGCCGGCCACGATCTTCCGCTCCGTGGGAAAGCTCATCAGTGCCTCCGCATCCGCGACGCCGACCCACCGGACCTCGTCGAACTCGTGGTCGTGATGGGCGAGATCGCCACCGATCGCCTCCATCAGGTAGTAGTGGACCGTCTTGTGGATGCGCACGCCGCCCTGGACGAACACGTAGTCGATGGGCCCCACGGGCGCCAGGATCCGGACCAGCAGCCCGGTCTCCTCCGTGACCTCGCGCAGCGCGGTCTCCTCGAGCGTCTCGCCCGGGTGGGGAGTGCCCTTGGGCAGCGACCAGGTCATCACGTCGCGCTCCCGGCGGCGGCGACCCAGGACCAGCTCGCGACCCTGGTCCGTCTCGCGCAGCACCACCCCGCCGGCGGACGTGGCGCGCTCGCTGGGCAACCTGGCGCGGGCTCCGCTCCCTATCCGCGCCACAGTGATGCGCTCTGCCGGCGGTGGTCGCGGAGGGCGACCCGGGCCGGGGACCAGCGCATCCCGGATGCACCGGTGATGGCGGAGCGCTCCTGCTCCACGGGGAGGCCGCCGATCGTGCCCAGCCGACGCGCGGCGGCCCGCACCGCCACCAGCGGCTGACGGCTGGAGATGGCGTCAAGCGCGGGCGAGGGGCCCGAGACGGTGCGGTAGCTGTCGTGGTGCACGAGGGAGCCGCCGCGTGCGTGGGGTACGACGAATCGTGACCGTGTGCGTGACCCGCGGATGGCGTCGAGCCCGTGCTGCATGGGTCGATGGTACCCCGTCGACGGGGTAGCGCGTGCCGGCCCCGGCCGACGGCGCCGGGCGGCGGCAGGTGGGCGGGCGGCGACGTCAGGCGGCCGCGGGGGCCACGGCGACCCCGTCAGCCGGTCGTCGGCGACCGCTGCGTCGCGTCAGCCGGCCGGCGCGGGCCCCAGGAGCGCTTCGAGCGCTGCGGCACGGTCCACGGGCAGCTCGCCACGCCCGACGGCAAGGGCGATCTCGCGGCGGGCAGCCGCGCGGTACAACTCCCGGGCGCGCGGCGCGAGGCGATCGAGAGCGTCCAGGTGGCCGCGCACCGTGGACACGTCGCCCCGCAGCAGGGGCCCGGTGAGCGCCGCCGCGATGCCCAGGGCCTCCGCGTTGGCGAGCGTCTGGCGGATGAGCGGGGCGTAGATGGCGAGGGACCCGGCCTCGTCCAGGCCGGCGCCACGCCCGACCTCCGCGATGGCATCCAGCAGGCCCACGAAGCCGCCCGCCGAAAGCACGGCCGCTGCGTGGTACGCCGCCTTGCCGCCCGGCGGCAGCAGCACCGGTTGCGCGCCGAGGTCCGCGGCCAGTTCCGCGAGCAGCGTCAGCAGGCCCGCATCGCCCTCCAGCGCGACCGTCGCGCCGCGCAGGGCCGCCACGGAGCGCTCCAGCTCCGCGAACGCGACGAGGGGATGGAAGCTGCCGGCGCTGCTGCCCGCCGCGAGGGCCGGAGCCAGGACCTCCGCGGGAAGGGCGCCGCTGGTGTGCACGAGGGCCTGCCCGCCGTAGAGCCGCAGCCGGTCCACCACGGCCGGGATGGCGTCGTCGGGGACGGTCAGGAACACGAGGTCGACCTCGTCGGCGATGCCCTGCAACGGCAGTGCCCGCGCCGTGGGCACGAGCGTCCGGAAGCGCGCCACGCGGCCCGGGTCGCGGCTGGAGACCGCGGCCACAGGCCAGCCCGCGCGCAGCATCGCCACCGCGAGCGCCGCGCCCACGTGTCCGGCCCCGATGAAGCCGACCCGGGGATGTCCGCTCGGGTCGTCCGGCGGGTGCGGGTGGCGGTGGCCGGGAAGGCCGTGATCGTCGACGTGGGCCCGCGCGGGATCGTCGCCGGCCGCGTCACCGGTGCCCGCGGTCCACGGATGCGCGTGCTCGTGGGGCTGCATCCGGTGAGGATGGCACGCCGCAGCCCCGGGGCGCGCGTATACTCGCGGCCGACAACGCGAAGACCCTCGACCCGAGGCGGGCACACCCGTCAGGAGCCGACCCTGCCTCGTCCAGCACGAGGAACGTGGAGGCACCATGGCACCGTCCGCCCATCCCGACCCCTTCGGCGCACGCGCCACGCTCGAGGTCGGCGACCGCTCCTTCGCCTACTACCGCATCGACCGGGCCGGCATGCCCGATCTCGACCGCGTCCCGTTCACGGTCAAGGTGCTGCTGGAGAACGTCCTTCGGCACGCGGGTGGTGGCATCGTGACCGAAACGGACGTGCGAGCGCTCGCCGCGTGGCGGCCCGGCGGCGCGGGCGAGGCGGAGATCCCGTTCATGCCCGGTCGGGTGATCCTCCAGGACTTCACGGGCGTGCCCGCCATCGTCGATCTCGCGGCCATGCGCGACGCGGTCGTGGACCTCGGCGGCGACCCGGCGCGCATCAACCCGCTGGTGCCCGCGGACCTGGTCATCGACCACTCCGTCCAGGTGGACCGCTACGGCACGTCCGACGCATTCGCGTTCAACGTGAGCCGCGAGTACGAGCGCAACGGTGAGCGCTACCAGCTCCTGCGCTGGGCGCAGACAGCATTCCAGGATCTGCGCGTGGTGCCCCCGGGCACGGGCATCATCCACCAGGTCAACCTGGAGTACCTCGCCCCGGTGGTGATGGTCCAGGAGTCCGATGATGGCCCGGTCGCCTTCCCGGACACCCTCGTGGGCACCGACTCCCACACGACCATGATCAGCGGTCTGGGCGTCCTGGGCTACGGCGTCGGGGGCATCGAGGCGGAGGCGGTCCTGCTGGGCCAGCCGCTCTACCAGCCCCTCCCCCGCGTGGTCGGCGTGCGCCTGTCGGGTGTGCTGCCGCGCGGCTCCACGGCCACGGACCTGGTGTTGGTCATCAGCCAGATGCTGCGCAAGCATGGCGTCGTGGGCGCGTTCGTGGAGTTCGCGGGTGATGGCCTCGCGACGCTGTCGCTGGCGGATCGCGCCACGATCGCCAACATGTCGCCGGAGTACGGCGCCACGACCGCGATCTTCCCCATCGACGATGAGACGCTGGCGTACCTGCGCCTGACCGGTCGGGATGAGGCGCAGGTGGCGCTCGTGGAGGCGTACGCGAAGGCGAACAGCCTGTGGCGGCTGCCGGGCGCGGGACCCGACTTCGACGAGACGCTGACGCTGGACCTGGGCACCGTGGAGCCGAGCCTGGCGGGCCCGCGCCGGCCCCAGGATCGCGTGGCCCTGGGTGACCTGCGCGAGAACTTCCGGACCGCGTACCCGCCCGCCGACGGCGCCGAGACCTATCCCCTGCTGGACATCACCGGCGGAGACGGCACGTCCGCCACGGTCGGTACCGGCTCCGTGGCCATCGCGGCCATCACCTCCTGCACCAACACCTCCAACCCCAGCGTGATGCTCGCGGCCGGCCTGCTGGCACGCAACGCGGTGGCCAGGGGCCTGACGGTCGGTCCCACGGTCAAGACCAGCCTGGCCCCGGGCTCACGAGCCGTGACCGCGTACCTCGAGGGCGCCGGCCTGCTCGAGCCGCTCGCGGCGCTCGGCTTCGACGTCGTGGGCTACGGCTGCACCACGTGCATCGGCAACTCCGGTCCGCTCGACGATCCGGTGTCCACGGCGATCGAGGACCACGACCTGGTGGTCGCCGCGGTCCTGTCGGGCAACCGCAACTTCGAGGGCCGCATCCACCCCTTCGTGCGCGCCAGCTACCTCGCGTCACCGCCACTCGTCGTCGCGTTCGCGCTCGCGGGCCGCGTGGACATCGACCTCACGACCCAACCGCTGGGTACCGGAGCGGACGGCGCGCCGGTGTTCCTCGCGGACCTGTGGCCTTCCCCCGAGGAGGTCAAGAGCGCCATCGCCGGATCGGTCTCGGCGGACCTTTTCCGGACCGCGTACGCCTCGGTGTTCGCGGGCGACGAGCAATGGCGGAGCCTGCCCGTGCCCACCGGCGACCGCTACGAGTGGGCGGATGACTCCACCTACATCGCGCGGCCGCCCTTCTTCGAAGGCCTCACCAAGGATCCGGCGCCCATCACGGACATCACCGGCGCGCGTGTGCTGGCGGTCCTGGGCGACTCCGTCACGACCGACCACATCTCCCCCGCGGGCTCGATCCCGCGCTGGAGCCCGGCCGGCACGTGGCTCCAGGAGCAGGGTGTCACGCCCTTCGAGTTCAACAGCTACGGCGCCCGTCGCGGCCACCACGAGGTGATGATGCGCGGCACCTTTGGCAACATCCGCCTGCGCAATGGCCTCGCGACAAAGGAGGGCCCGTATACGACGTACCAGCCCGACGGCGAGGAGCTGTTCCTGTACGACGCATCGATGCGCTACCAGGCGGCGGGGGTGCCCCTGGTGATCCTCGCGGGCCATGAGTACGGCAGCGGCTCATCCCGCGACTGGGCGGCCAAGGGCACTCGCCTGCTGGGCCTCCGGGCGGTCATCGCCCAGAGCTACGAGCGCATCCATCGCTCCAACCTCGTGGGCATGGGCGTGCTGCCGCTCCAGTTCCTGCCGGGTGAGAGCGCCGCCTCGCTGGGCCTCACGGGTCGCGAGGCGCTGTCCATCGGCGGCCTCGCGGACGGCCTCGTGCCACGCATGGCGCTGCGGGTCACGGCCACGGACGACACCGGGGCAGCGCGTGCGTTCGAGGTGGTGTGCCGCCTGGACGGTCCCATCGAGGTCGACTACTACCGGCAGGGCGGTATCCTGCCTGCGGTGTTGCGCCGCCTCGCGAGCGCCTGACCGCGACGCAGTGACCACGGCCACCGGAGGCCGTGAAGGAGGAACCTTCGGATGATCGGCGGTCGTGAGCCCTTGCGCGGGCGCCGTCCGGGAGATCGTCGGGTGCGCGTCGAACGACCACACGCCCCCTACTTCCGGTACTCCGGCAAGAACGTGCTCACGGCCAAGGAGGCTGCGAGCGCTCCCGTGACCCAGTCCGGCCGCACCATGGCGGAGGCGCGGCGCAAGCTGTTCGGGCGTCCGCTGGCGTCCGATGAGGAAGCCGGCGAGCGCCTGTCCAAGACCAAGGCGCTGGCCATCTTCAGCTCGGACGCAATCTCGTCGTCCGCCTACGCGACCGAGGAGATCCTGCGTGCCCTGATCATCGGCGGCGTCGCGATGCTCACGTTCAGCGTCCCGATCGCGATCCTGGTCGCGGTGCTGCTCGCGGTCGTGGCCATCAGCTACCGGCAGGTCTGTCTCGCCTATCCCACGGGCGGCGGTTCCTACTCGGTGTCCAAGGCCAACTTCGGGCGCATGGCGTCGCTGGTCGCGGCCTCGGCGCTGCTCATCGACTACACGTTGACGGTCGCCGTGTCCATCTCGTCCGCGAGCGAGCAGATCGTCGCAGCGATCCCGGACCTGCTGCCGCTGCAGGTGGAGATCGCGGTCGGGGCGATCATCCTGGTCACCATCGGCAATCTCCGTGGCCTGCGCGAGTCGGGCAACATCTTCGCCGTCCCCACGTACCTGTTCGTGGCCGTGGCGCTCTCGATGATCGCCCTGGGTGTGTACCAGATCGTGTTTCTCGGCCAGGGCGCGCCGACGTACGCCACCGCCGAGCGGGCGGCCGATATGTTCGGGGTCGCGCTCATGCTGCTGCTGCTGCGCGGCTTCGCCTCGGGTGCCGTCGCACTCACGGGCACCGAGGCCATCGCGACCGGGGTGCCCGCCTTCAAGCCGCCCGAATCCCGCAACGCCGCCACGACGCTGGCCATCATGGCCGTGCTGCTGGCGACCCTGTTCGTGGGCATCACGTTCGTCGCCAGCGGGTACGGCATCGTCCCCAGCGGCTATGGCACGGACGACCGCACGGTCATCGCCCAGGTGGCGGCGCATGTGTTCGGCGACAGCTCCGTGGGCTATTACCTGCTGCTGGCGTTCGCGGCGCTGATCCTCATCCTCGCTGCCAACACGTCCTTCAACGCCTTCCCGCGGCTGGCAGCGATCCTGTCGGAAGATGGCTTCATGCCCCGCCAGTTCGCCTTCCGGGGCGACCGCCTGGCGTTCACGACCGGGATCGTGGTCCTGGGCACGGTGGCCGCGGTGCTGGTGGTCGCCTTCGGGGGCGTGACGCATGCGCTCATCCCGCTCTACGCCGTGGGCGTGTTCATCGACTTCACCATCGCGCAATCGGGCATGGTCAAACACTGGCTGTCGGAGAAGCCGTCGGGCTGGGTCTACCGCCTCGCCATCAATGCCTTCGGCGCGGTCGTCACGGGCATCGTGGCGGTCGTCGTGACGGGCGTGAAGGCGCCCTCGTCGCTCGTGGTCATCGTGCTCATCCCCCTGCTCGTGGCGATGATGCTGTTCATCTTCCGCCAGTACGACAACAGCAGCCGGCAGCTCGCCGTCCGTGACGACAAGGTGTTCGGTCCGCCGCACCGGCACGAGCACGTGGTCATCCCGGTGCCCGGGCTCACCCGGGCGGTCGTGCAGGCGGTCCAGTTCGGCCGGTCGCTGTCGGACGACGTCCAGATGGTGCACATCACCGACGACATCGAGGCCGGCGAGAAGCTGCGGGCGCAGATCGAGCGACAACTGCCGGGCGTCCAGTTCGTGATCGTGGAGTCTCCATACCGGTCGCTGGTACGGCCGTTCGTGACGTACCTCGACGTGACCACGCGGGACCGCGAGGCGATCACGCTGGTCATCATCCCGGAGTACGTCGCGCGGCGGTGGTGGGAGCGCATCCTGTACAACCAGACCGCCAACGCGCTGCGCAAGGCGCTCCTCGGTCGGCCGCACACGATCGTCGCGAACGTGCCCTTCCGGCGCGAGACGGACCTGCGCCACGAGCCGGCCGCCCCGGGCTCGCTCGAGCAGGTGACCGGCGGCCACGACTGATCGGTCCCCTCCGCGGCGATGGGCGACGGCGCCCGCGGGCACAGGTCCGCCCATCGGGTGCATCATCGGGGCCGATGACCGCGTCAACAAGCCTGCCGCCCGTCGCGTCTCCCGTGGCGTCGCCTCACCGCCCCTGGCCCGTCCGGCCGTTCCCGTTCTGGGCGCTGCTGCTGGGGGCGTACCCGGTGCTGTTCCTGTTCGCGGAGAACATCGCGGAGGTCCACCTACGGGACGTCGTGCCGCCCCTGGGTCGAGGGCTCATCCTCGCGCCGCTGCTGCTGCTCGCGGCGAGCCTGGTGCTGCGCGACCTGCGTCGCGGCGCGTTCGTGTCCGGGGCGCTGCTCGTGGCCTGGTTCGGCTACGGGCATGTCGCGGAGCTGGCGGCGCCCGCGGGCGTGGCGCGGGAGGTGCTCCTGGCCGGCTGGGCGCTGTTCCTGGTGGTCGCCATCCTTGGCGCCGTCCTGCTGCGCGAACGGTGGGTGGCACGCATCACGTCCGCGCTGGACGTCATCGTGGGCATCCTCGTGATCCTGGTGCTCATCCAGGTGGTGCCCGTGGAGGTGTCGCGTTCGGTCTCCGCCGCAGAGGCACCCACGCGGTCGGAACTGGCGCGGCCCAGCCCCGCCCCCGGCTCGCGTGACGTCTGGTACTTCGTGTTCGACCGCTACGGCTCGGAGACCTCCCTCCAGGCCCTCGGCGGCATCGACAGCGACCTGCCCGAGTGGCTCACGGCCCAGGGCTTCCAGGTGGCCCGGAACGCCCACGCCAACTACGGCCGCACCGCGATGTCCATGGCCGCCACGCTCAACCTCGCGTTCCTGGAGGACATGGCCACGACCATGGGTCCCGACTCCCGGGACATGGCGCCCGTCAACGACCAGCTCCAGGACCACCTCGTGGGTCGCTTCTTCCAGGAACGTGGTTATCGCTATGTCCACCTGGGCAACTGGTTCGGCGCGACCAAGACCGTGCGCATCGCGGACGAGAACCCGACCCTGGACAGCGCTACAGACTTCGATGCCATCCTGGACCGGACCACGTTCGCGCCCACGCTCGCCTCCCTGCGCGACCTGCGGGACCCTCCGAAGCACCACGTGCTGCACCGCTCGGCGGGCCTCTTCGGCCTGCGCGAGCTGGAGCGCATCCGGACGGAGCCGGGCCCCAAGTTCGTGCTCGCCCACCTGCTGCTGCCCCACGAGCCGTACGTGTTCGACGAGTTCGGGGACTACCCCACGCCGGAGGAACGCGCCGCACGCACCCTGGACGAGGGCTTCCGGCGCCAGCTGCAGTTCACCGACGACCACATCAAGGCGTTCGTGACCGAGCTGCTCGCGGTGCCGGAGGCGGAGCGCCCGATCATCATCCTGACCGCCGACGAGGGGCCCTACCCCGACGCCTACGCGGCCAACCAGGCGAGCTACGACTGGGCCACCGCGACCACGGACGAGCTGGAGACGAAGTACGGCATCCTGACCGCGTTCCTGCTGCCCGGCGAGACCCGGCCCGAGTCGCTCGCGCCCTATGACACGATGACCTCCATCAACACCTTCCCGGTCGCGCTCTCCCACTACTGGGACGGCGACTGGACGCTGTTCCCGGATCGATCCTGGACGTCGGCCGGCTGGTATCGACCCTACGACCTGACGGAGGTCACGGACAGACTGCCGCCGCCCGCGGGCTCGGGGGCTCCCCCACCCCGGGTCGCCGCGTCGCCCGACCCGGCGGCGACACCGGCACCGACACCGGAGGGCCCCGGCGGATGATGGAGCTGGAGCCGGGTGAGCACGGCCGCCAACGCATCCCGTTCGAGATGCGCCAGGCGTGGCGGGACTGGCTGGAGGCGAACCACACGCGGAGGCACGGTCTGTGGCCGGCCCTCGAGACCCCTGGAGCACGCGCGGGCTGGGACGCGTCGCCACCCTCCGCGCAGCGGAGTTACCTGACATTGCTGGTGTTGGCGAAGCGTGCGCAGACGCGGGCGACGCGCGTCACGGACATCGCCGCACTCGCGGCCCGCGGCGAGCGCCCGGGCGCGCCGTCGCGAACGGCACGTGCCTGACATGTCGCCGCTCCACCGCCGCGCGCGGCCGTCACCGCTCATGGTGCAGGATGGCCGCGTGAGCGATTCCTTCCCGAGTGAACACCTGTCCACGTTCGTGCGCCGTCTGCCGGCCTATGCCCGGCTGGCCTGGAACCTGGGCCGGGATCCGTTGCTGTCCAAGGCGCGTCGAGGTGCGGTGCTCGCGGCAGCCGGCTACCTCGTGTCGCCCGTGGACCTCATCCCGGGCATCATCCCGGTCCTGGGCCAGCTCGATGACCTGCTGGTCCTGCTGGCCGCGCTCCGGTTCGCACTGCAGGGCCTGGACCCTGAGCAACGCCAGGTCCACCTGTCCGCGGTGGGCCTGAGTGACGCGATGCTGCTCGAGGACGTCCAGGCGCTCGGCCTCACCGTCGCATGGCTTGCCCGGGCGGGCGCCCGGACCGCGGTGCGTATCGGCACGTTCGGCCTGCGCACCACCGCGACCATCGCGAGCCGGCTGGGCCCCCGTGCGCTGCGCGGCGCCCAGCGGACCGGCCAGGCCATGGAGTACCGCGTCCGGCGGTCCCACGAGCACGCGGTCACGGGCCAGGGGCCCGCAGGCGCGCTCGGGTCGGGCCCCGGTCGTTCCACGTCCGACGGCGTCACTTCGGGCTGATCTCCAGGTCGGACCGACCGGCCGGGACCGCCGACGCGTCGCGGCGCGCGCTCGCAGCGCCGTCCAGCATCGCGGTCGCCCGAGCCGCTCGAACGGCGCGTGCCTGCCGCCAGTGATCCACGGCGACCGGCCACCAGTCATCGATGTTGGCCTCATCGCCGTACCAGCGCGCGCCGAAGGTGCCGTGCGTCGCGTCGGGAAGTGTCACCTGGTGGGCGCCGGGCAGATGCGCCTGGTCCACGCCCACGATGCCATCGCCGCCGCGCTCGCCGACCGCGCCGACGACCAGTCGGTAGGGCGCGTTGCGCAACCGATCACGCCAGGAGGCCCGGTCCCACGCAGGGGCGTGCACGCCGACCGAGCCGACGGTCACGATGGCCGTCCCCGGGTCTGGCGGTGTGGTCGCCGCGACGCGGTCCAGGAACGCGGCCGCCGTGACGCCCGGATGGTGGAATGTGACGGGCGCCGCGGCCATGCCATGCGGCGTTCCGAGCGTCACGAGGCAGCCCACGGCGTCCGCCACGGCCGCGACGCGCCCGTCATAGGGCACGGGACTCAGTGCCAGGCGCGCCAACAGTCCGCCGCCACTATGGCCCACCACGAGCAGCGGTCGGCGCCCCGTCAGCCGATGCGTGCGCCGCACCGCGAGTCCCGAGCGCACCAGCAGCGGCCCCAGCCCGGCCATACCGGCGGCCAGCCAGTCGGCGATGTGGATGGGGCCGATCGTGACCGACGCCGCGTCACGTACCAGGAGCCGCCCGCGCAAAGCGCGGTACATGAACGGCTCCGTGAGGAAGCCGCCCAGGATGAGAACGTGCGGTCGGTCGTCGTCGCGCATGTCGCCCCACGGTACCGGAGGTCCGCCCACGACGACGGCAGGTCGGCCGCGACCGGAGAGCGGCGGTCGATGACCCATCGCGCCGGCTTCAGCCAGAGTTGACGGCCACCGCCGGCCTGCGGCCCTCCACCCGCCGCCCGCTTCAGTCGGCCAGCTCGGCCAGCAGCTCCAGGACCGCGTCGGTGATCCGCGCCTCCGAGCCCGGGTCGATGGCCACGGGCAGCAGGTAGGACTGGAAGACCTGGTCCGGGATCCGGTACCGATCCCCGACGTCCCAGCCGCCCACCGGGTAGGCGTCGCGCGGCGGCAGGTAGCACAGGACACCGTTGGTGTAACCCAGCGCGATCGTGTGCGGGAAGGGCGAGCGCTCCCGGATCGCGCGGGTCGTGGACGAGAACACCTCCGCGGCGATGCCCGTGATGACGATGTCGTTGATGCGCAGCACCTGGACCTCCATGGGCACGCTGCGCCGGCCCTCCGCCACCGCCTGCTCCAGGATGTCCGCCCACGCGAGGAAGTGGCGCGCGATCTGGATCGCCCGCTCCGAGCCCCCCGCCAGCGCCGCGTCCAGGTCCGTGGCACGCTCCGCGCGGATGGCCGCCGCGCGCTCCGCCGTGGGCAGCGCGACGAGATCCAGCTGCACCGTCCGCGACCTCGCCCCGAGATACGTGCATGGCTCGTCCGTGACCGGTACCAGCGGCCGCATCGTCTGGCCCGGCCCCAGCAGCGACGGGATGGACACCCGGTCGCCACGCTGCACGTGGGTCCGGAGCGACGCCGCCACGGAGACCACAGCACCACCGAGCATCCTGCCGATGCGTTCCTTGGCGTCCGTGTTGTCCAGCTCGTGGCCCATCCCCCAACAGGGCATGATGTCGCCGCCGCCGCCCTGGAGGAAGACCGCGGTGCCCCCCAGGGCTCCCTCCACCAGCGAGCGCATGGGGCCCGGGAAGTCCGGACTGGCCACGGACGACCGCGGCCCCACCACGACCGTGTGGCAGCCGTAGGCGCCCATGACCGCGATCGGCGTGCCGTCCAGGCGGTCGATGCGGATCACGCCCACGGCCGGATCGATGAGACCGTCGGGCACCTCTCCCAGGAACACGTAGCCGTCGGGGCCGGTCTCGCGGCGCTGGATGCCCACCCGGCTCTCGCCCTCGCCCGCCGCGATCCGGGCCGGTTCCAGGGATGCCACCGCGGCCATGGTGGCCTGCACCAGCCGCTCGGCGAGCATCGCGCGGTACCTCTCCAGCAGGTCGCGCTGGTACCCGAACTCGGGCTGGGTCATCGCGAGGGCGCCGCTGGAATGGGTATGGCTCATGTTCACGAGCACGTTCGCCGAGCGTGTGCCGGCGGCGGCGGCCATCCACTCCCGCCACTCCGCGACCACCCACTGGGGCGCCATGCACAGGTCCACGGCGGCGATGACCACCGTCTCACCCGCGCCCCGCAGGACCACGACCGTCGCGGAAAGGTCGCCGTCGATGGCGCTGACCACGCCCTCACGCGAGTAGAAGCCCGCCGTCTTGATACCCAGCGGCGGCGCCACGGAACGACGGCCCACGCCTGCCAGCAGCTCACCCATGTCGTGCCTCCAACGCCTGTGCCCGCGTCCGGGTCAGGAGATGTTCCGCGGCCTCTCGCCGGACGTACGGAAGGCGCAGGTCCCAGCCGATGGACCCCTCCAGCCAGGTCTGCACCCCCGCGCGGGCCACGAACCCGCGCACGTCGGTGCCGGTGTCCAGGTCCAGCCAGATCATCCGGTTGCCCTTGCCCAGGTAGCGATCGTGCGGGAAGCGGCGGGGCATCTCCCGGTAGGCGGAGAACGTGCGTGCGCGTACCACCCCCGGCAGGGCGGCCGCGGCGTCCAGATGCCGCCCGTCGAGCCAGGCGTCGAATCCAGGTGCTTCCGTGTCGGGCACCTCGAAGCGCTCCACCACGATGGGCCCCAGGCCCACCACGTCCGCGCCGGCGGCTCCGCGCACCTCGCGCACCGTGGACACCACGCCGTTGAATGCCTCATCGTCGAGAAGCGGGTACTGCCCTTCCCGTGTCTCGCCATCCTTGATGGCCGCGCGCACATCCGGTCCATCGATGAACGGCACGACGCCCGCGATGTCGCCATACACGTACACGATGAACCGGTTGCCGTGACCGTTGAACGTCCACGGCAGACCGCCCTCATCGAGCGGCCGGAAGTCGCGGAGCACGCGGTAGCTGTGCGCGGAGGTCACGATCGGATCCATCAGCGAGTCATCGAAGTGCGCCGGCATCCAGCCGTCGACATCAGGCTGCATGCGGGGCGGACACTCCAATCGACACACGAGCACGGGACGTTCGTCCGCCATGGACATCATCGATCGCCTCCTCTACCGGCCGCCCATGCCCGTGGTCGCGATGCCGCGCTGGAAATAGCGCTGGCCGAACAACACGATCACGATGATGGGAATGGTCATCATCAGGGCCGACGCCATCATGTAGTTCCAGTCCTGGGTGTATTGCCCATAGAACTTCATCACCCCCAAGGGCAGCGTCTTGATGTCCTCACGGGTGAGATAGATGAGTGGACCCATGAAATCGTTCCAGAACCATACGAAGTGGAGGATCGCGAGGGTCACGAAGACCGGCGCCGACTGGGGCAGGATCACGGACCACCATACCCGGAAGTGACCCGCACCATCGAGCTTCGCGGCCTCATCCAGCTCCATCGGCAGGGTTCGGAAGAACTGCCGGAACAGGAACACACCGAACGCCGAGCCACCGAACCAGAAGGGCACGATGAGCGGCAGCAGGGTGCCGTTCATGCCCAGCTCCTTGAAGATGATGAAGCGCGGGATGACCGTCACCACGAACGGCAGCATCAACAGCGCGAGGCAGATCACGAACCAGAAGTCGCGGCCCGGAAAGCGCAGGCGCGCGAACGCGAAGCCTGCCATCGCTTCGGTCAGCAGCGCACCCGCGGTCGCCAGTACCGCGATCAGCAGCGAGTTCCGCAGGTAGATGGGGAACGGGGCCGCCGCGAGCGCATCCCCGAAGTTGTGCCAGGCCACCGGGTCCGGCACGAACACCGGAGGGTAGATCATCTCCTTGCCCGTCTCGGTCAACGCGGTGACGATCATCCAGTATCCCGGGAAGAGCATGACCACCGCGACCCCGATCAGGACCAGGTAGATCAGGAAGGTGTCCAGCCGCGTCCGCCAGACGCGGCGGCGGCGGCCGTGATCACCCGGGTCAGCGGCACCCGACAACGTGCGGCTGGCGCCCGTCACCGGACGTCGACCTCGTAGTGCACCCAGCGGCGCGACAACCGGAAGTTGAGGAAGGTGAGCGCGAGCACGATCAGGAAGAACACCCAGGCGAGCGCCGAGGCGTAGCCCATCTTGAACAGCTCGAACGCGTTCCGGAAGATGTACAGCACGTAGAACAGCGTCTCCGTGCCGGGGCCACCCTTGGTCATCAGGTAGGCCAGGTCGAACACCTGGAAGGACGCGATGATGCTGATGACCAGGTTGAACAGGAGCACCGGCGAGATGAGCGGCAGGGTGACGTGCCAGAACTGGCGCACATTGCCGGCGCCATCCACCTTCGCCGCGTCATATAGGCTCTCGGGCACCGACTGGAGGCCCGCCAGGAAGATGATGATGCCCGTGCCGATGCCCCAGATGCCCATGATGGCCAGCGTGGGCTTGGCCAGGATGGGATCGAACAGCCACTTCTGCGGCTCGACGCCGATGAGGTTCAGGAGGTGGTTGGCGATGCCGAAATCCGGCTGGAAGATCCACAGGAAGATGAACGCGCTGGCGACCACCGGCAGCTGCGACGGCAGATACACCACGACCCGGAAGATCCTGATGCCACGCACCTTGGCATTCAGCAACAGGGCCCCGCCGAGCGCGAAGACCATGAAGATCGTGACCGACATGATCGTGTACCAGATCGTGTTGATCAGCGACGTCCAGAACAACTTGTCGTTGATCATCCGCTCGTAGTTCTTGAGGCCCACCCACTCGGGTGGAGTCAGGACCTCGTAGTCGGTGAACGAGTAGTACAACGACATCAACAGCGGGATCGCCTGCCATATGATCACGCCCGCGATGAAGGGTGCCAGGAACAGGTAGCCCGCGATGGCCTCACGCCGACGCAGGGACGAGCTCGCGGTGCGGCGCAGGCTGGTCATCGGGCCTCGATGGGGTGGATGCCGTGGGCGTGGCGCGACCCGGGCCTGGAGGGAACCCGGGTCGCGGACGCCACGTGAGGAGGAGCGACGTCGAGGGTCAGCCCGCCAGGATGGCGCGCATCTCCTCCGCCATGGTGGCGCAGGCCGTGGCCGCGTCCACCTGGCCCAGGAAGATGGGGTCCTGGCCGCGCGCCAGCGCGTCGGCGATCTCCGCTGACTTCCCGAAGAACGGCGTGTGCTGGACCGCGCTGAGGACCTCCACGAACGGCTTGAAGTAGTCCGCGTACGGGCTCGTGGCGATGAATTCGGTCAGGTTGGAGTTGCGCGTGGGCATGCCCACCTCCGACCAGGTCCGCTGGCCCTCCGGCCCGGTGATGTACTTGATGAACTCCCAGGCGGCCTCCGGGTTGGGGGATGCCTTGGTGATGGCGTAGCCCGAGATCTCGAGCTTGGACGTCCGGCCGCCCGGACCCACGGGTGCGCCGACGGTCTTGTACTCGAAGTCCTTGATGCCGTTGGCGAAGTTGGAGATGTACCAGCCACCGAGCAGGTACATGCGCGCGATGCCGTTCTGGAACAGGTCCACGGGCGGTCGTCCGGCGAGTTGCGCCGCGTTCGGCGCGACGCCGTGGACGTTCACCAGGTCCGCGGCGTACTGGAGCCCCGCGATGGCGGGCGCCTGGTCGATGGACACCGTGACCAGGTCGTTCTCCAGGACCCTGCCGCCCTCGAAGAAGATCCAGTTCTC
>Ga0105047_10003765_pt1 | contig 26638 bp, 25 predicted proteins | sample MAT04_FD_78384 | JGI IMG/M metagenome (GOLD analysis project Ga0105047, IMG submission 78384) | Freshwater microbial communities from Lake Fryxell liftoff mats and glacier meltwater in Antarctica - MAT-04 (megahit assembly) | ecosystem: Environmental > Aquatic > Freshwater > Ice > Liftoff... | reverse complement strand
TTTGGCAAAAGGAGAATCACCGGTGTCGGCCTGCGGACCCCTCGGCTCGTTTGCCATGGACTCGACTTTTCTCGCGACAGCCACCGGGAGAAAGCTCAGCCTGATCGTTCCCGTTGAACTTCGCCCTCCGACTTTCCCTGATGCTCCGACGACTTGCAGTCCTCGCCATTGTCTGGGGTCTCCCGGCCTCGACCGCGACGGTGCGAGCGGCGGAGTCGTGGCCGCAGGTGGTGACGGATGGGCTTGGACGGTCGGTGAGGATCGAACGGAAGCCGTTGCGGGTGGTCTCGATGACGCCGGCCAATACCGAGATTCTTTTTGCCCTGGGTGCGGGTGACCGGGTGGTGGGTGTCACCTCCTGGTGCACCTATCCCGAGGAGGCGAAGAGCCGGCCCAAGATCGGTGGCTTTGCCGCCACCACGATTCATTTGGAGGCGGTGGTGGCGTTGCGTCCCGATCTGGTGATCGCCGGAGACGAGGCTCAGAGCCTGGTTGTCGGGACCCTGGCCCAGCTGGGAATACCGGTGCTATCGGTCAAGGTGAGGGACTTTGCCGGGCTCTACGCGGTGATCGGGCAGGTCGGACAACTCGTTGGAGAACGGGAAGCGGCGGAAACGCTGGTCGGGAGCCTGCGGCGGCGGGTTGAGGCGGTGGTGGCCCGTTCCCGGCTGATCCCGCCCGAAAAGCGCCTTCGCGTGTATTGGGAAGTATTTGACGCTCCGGTGATGAGCGCGGGCCGGACGAGCATGGTCGGCCAGCTGATCGAGCTGGCGGGCGGGATCAATGTCTTCGCCGATGTGCGCGAAGAGTATCCGCAGGTCAATACGGAGGCGGTGGTGGCGCGCAATCCCGAGGTGATCCTTGGAGCCGACATGACCCAGGGCGGGGCTTTGACGGTGGAGATCCTGCGGGCTCGTCCCGGTTGGTCAACGATCGCGGCGGTCCGCGAGGGCCGGATCCACACCCTGCCGGCGGATCCGACCTCGCGGCCCGGACCTCGGCTGGTCGATGGACTGGAAAAGGTGGCGGCCGCGCTCTATCCGCAGACGGCGGAAGGAGCGGGAAGGTGAACCGTTCGCGGGAGTTTTCCGCCGCCGCCGGGACTTCGGGGACCGAACCGGCTTCAGGAAGACGCTTGGGCGGTTGGTCCGTGCTGCTTGGAGTGACCCTGTTGCTGAGCATGGCGGCCAGCCTTTGTCTTGGAGCGGTGACCCTGTCATTTGAGGAATTGTGGACTGCCCTGCGGCGTGACCCGGCGGGTGAGGCGGTTCAGCAAGTGATCCTCTGGGACTTGCGTCTGCCGCGAACCCTGCTGGCCGCGGCGGTGGGGGCGGGGCTGGCGATCGCCGGCACCGCGTTTCAGGCGATCTTCCGGAATGCGCTGGCTGATCCCTATGTGATCGGCGCCTCCAGTGGAGCCGCGCTGGGAACGACGCTGGCCTTGACTCTGGGCTGGTCGACCGGTTTTGCCGGCCTGGGCCCGCTGCCGCCGGCGGCTTTTCTCGGCGCCCTGGCCGCCGTTTCGGTGGCCCTGCTGCTCGCCGAGACGGGCGGGGGCTCGTCGGTCACTTCGCTGCTGCTGGCGGGCACGGCGCTCGGAGCAATGCTTTCGGCGGCGGTGTCGTTTCTGCTTCTTTGGCGGGACCAGCCGTGGTTTCAGGTCTTCAACTGGTTGCTGGGCAGTTTCTCCGGACGTGGATGGTCGCACGTGGCGGTGGCCTGGCCGTATTTTGCGGTCAGCTTCGTGGTCCTCTGGTTCACGGCCCGTCCGCTCGATGCGCTGACCAGTGGCGAGGAGACGGCGCGCAGCCTTGGGCTGCGGGTGCGCGCGGTGCGCCTTCTGGTGATTGGGGCGGCGACGCTTGCGGCCGGCGTGGCGGTGGCGATGAGCGGCATCATCGGCTTTGTGGGATTGATTGCGCCGCACATTGCCCGATTGCTCTTCGGGGCCGGACACCGCCGTCTGCTTCCGGCGAGCGCGCTGTTGGGGGCGATCCTCCTGGTCTGGGCGGACATTGGTGCACGAAGCGTGCTGGCGCCCGTCGAGGTCCCGGTGGGGATTGTCACTGCCGGCATTGGTGGTCCCTTCTTTCTCTTTCTGCTGAAACGCCGGGGGGGGCGTCTCGCATGAGCCCGGTGCTGGAAACGGAGGCGCTCTCCTGTGGTTACGGGGAGTGTCCGGTGTTGGTTGACGTGGGCCTGCAGGTGCGTGCGGGGGAAGTGCTCGCCCTGATCGGCCCGAACGGTTCCGGCAAGACGACGCTGCTGCACACCCTTGACCGCTTGTTGCGACCGATGCAGGGAGAGGTCCGGCTGGAGGGCCGGTCGATTTGGGGCCTGGCACCGCGGGAGGTGGCCCGGATGATCGCGTTGGCCCCGCAGAGGGAGACCCAGACCGCGTGGCCGCTGACCGTTGAGGAGGCGGTGGCGTTGGGGCGGGCGCCGCATCGCGGCTGGCTTTTGCCCTTTACCCAGGCGGACCACGGAGCGGTCAGCCTGGCGATGGCGCGAATGGGGGTGGAAAGCCTCGCCCGGCGCACGCTCTCGACGCTTTCGGGGGGTGAAGTGCGGCGCGTCCTGCTCGCCCGCGCGCTCGCGCAGTCGCCCCGTGTGATGCTGCTCGACGAGCCAGCGACGTATCTGGATTTGCACTATCAGGCGGAGTTGCTCGGCCTGGTGCGCTCCCTGGCGCGGATTGACGGAATGGCGGTTGTCCTGACGGTGCATGACCTCGCGCTGGTCGCACCCTGCGCCGACCGGGTGGCGTTGTTGGCCGGCGGGCGGCTGTGTGCCGTCGGAACCCCTGCCGAAGTCCTGCGTGCCGAGGTGTTGATACCGGTGTACGGTCCGCACCTCGAGGTCCTGATCCACCCTGGAACGGGAGCCCCTCTCGTGCTGCCACGGCCGCCCATGACGGGTTGATCCCCGAATCCGTGATCGAATCGACGCCGGAGGACGTCGATTTCGCGGCGCGGTGGCAGCGGTTAAAACCAGTGTTTCCGGCGCATGTAGAAGAGCATGCCCACGGTTCCGGCGAGAGTGAGCGAAGCGGCCGCAAGGTAGCCGTAGGGCTTTCCCAGTTCGTGCATGTGAACGAAGTTCATCCCAAACCAACCGCTGATCAGCAGCACGGGGATGGTCAGCGCGGTGATGCCGGTGAGCACGCGGATGCCGGCGTTGGCCTCGTGGCTGGATTTGTTGAGGTAAACGCGGAACGAGAGCATCAGTTGCTCCGCCCACGTGTTGGTCTCGGTCTCGATGCGGGTGAGGTCCTCGGTCAGATCGCGCAGGTAGGGAACCATGACCGCGCGGATCAGTTTGGTTTTTCCTTCCGCGAGGACTGAGGCGATTTCGCGCTGCGGGCGGACGCTTTGACGGAGAGCGGAGAACTGTTTGCGCAGGGCAACCACGCGGGGAAAGAGGTCGTCGGAGGAGATGTCTTTGAGCACGCCTTCCTCGATTTCCTCCAAGTCACGGTGCAGTTCGTCCATTGCCGGTTGATAGGCTTCAACCATCAGATCGAGAATGGTGTGGGCAAATCGATCCGGGCCGCGCACGGGTGTCGCCGGACCGCGCAGGTAACGGTCGATGGCCGCCTGGACCGGGCGCAAGGGCTGGCGGTGGAAGGTCACGAGGAAGTTCTTCCCGATAAACAGGTCGAGCTCGGTGGTGGTGAAGTGCTCGGTGCGGGTGTAGTCGACCGCGTGCATCACCAGATAGAGGTGGTCCTCGTACTCCTCCAGTTTGGGCAACGGTGAATCCGTCACGCAGTCCTCGATCGCCAGCGGATGAAATGCGAACGTGGTTTCCAGAACCAGCTTGATTTCCTCCTCCGTCGGCGCGGAAAGGTCGACCCAGAGCAGCGTTCCTGGCTCGGTCCGTAGTGCCACCAGGGTCTCGGGTGGCGGATTGTGCGCCGAGAACTTGCTGTCGCGGTAGACGAGCGTGGTGATCATGGCAGGTCGTGGAGTCTCCGAAGACGCGGGGTCCTAAATCCACCGGCGCCGCTTGCACCAGCGCCACATGAAAAAGGTCAGTACGGCGGTGGTCAGCACGATGGCGGGGTAGCCGAAGCGTGAGTTCAGTTCGGGCATGTTCCGGAAATTCATCCCGTACCAAGTGCCGATGATTGTGGCGGGCAGACTGATCGCGGTCAGCGCAGTCAGCGCCTTGATGCCCTCGTTGCCCTGCAAACTCGACTTGTTGAGGTGGAGATCGAAGGAGATCAGGAGTTGGTCGGCGAAGGATGCGGCCGTCTCGTCGATCCGGATGAGGTTGTCGCGCAAGTCCCGGAAGTAGGGCAGCATCACGGCCCGGATCATCTTTGACTCTCCACGAGCCAACCGCGAAATCATGTCGCGTTGCGGCCGGACGATCTGACGAAGGTGGGCGATCTCGCCGCGTACTTGAAGCAGTTGGGTGGTCAGGCTGGCGTCCGAGGTCGTGAGCACGGATTCCTCGATCTCCTCCAGTTCCGCCCGCAGTTCATCGGTCACCGGTTTGAAGAGGTCGACGACCGCATCGATGATCAGGTGTGCCAGACGATCCGGACCACGGGCGACCACTCCGGTGGCTTTGATGCACCGTTCGATCGTCGTGGCGATCGATTTCAAGGGGGTGGTATGGTAGGAGACGAGGTAGTCCTTCCCGAGAAACAGGTCCAACTCCGTGGTATTGAATTTCTCCGTGCGCGTGAAATCGACCGCGTGAGTGACGAGGAAGAGATAGTCATCATAATCCTCGGTCTTGGGCAGCGAGCTGGGCGTACGGCAATCCTCGATGGCCAAGGGGTGAAATTGAAAGACGGTCTCGAGGATGATCTTGATCTCGTCGTCCGTGGGGTTTTCGAGGTCCACCCAAAGCGTCAGGCCCTTGTCGGCGCGGACAAGCCGTAGGGCCTCGATCTCAAGGTCACGACCGACCAGCTTTCCGTCGCTGAAGACGAACGATTGAATCATACGCGGGTGAGATCCTGCGGCCGGATGCGACCGAGGCAAGCGTGCCGCGGCACCGTCTTGCGCCACCAGCACCAAATCCCGGTTTTGTTTGAGAAAACGATTTGACGGCGGAGGGGCTCTCCCTATCGGTAGTGGCTTGTCCGGGGGGGTGCCACTAGGGGTTGTGGTTAGCAAGCTGTTGATAAGTTCCTGCACATTTGCATGGCCGGAGCCCAAGAAGCCGCTGAAATGCTCCTCGGCTCCCTCATTTTCGACTCTTTCTCTCGTTTTCATTCTCCGGTTCGCGCGATGCAAAAAATATTCACGGTTGGTTCCAAGACATTCGTTCTCGATCAGGCCAAGGCGGAGGAAGCCTTTGCCGCCAAGAAGGTCATCAATGGTCGCGAGACCATGACCTTCAATCTGCTCCCGTTGAAGTACCAATGGGCGTATGACCTCTATCGGATAATGAAGGCCAATCATTGGGAGCCCGAGGACATCCCGATGGGCAAGGACATCGAACAATGGCGCGACCTGAAGCACGTGTCCGATGTTGAGCGCTGGATCATCCGCATGGGCATTGGCTATTTTTCGGCTGCCGAGGGGATCGTGGGGGACAATATTCAGCACGTCGTTCGCGAGTTGGTGACCGCGCCGGAGCTGAAGCTCGTGCTGGGTCGCCACGCCCATGAAGAGAACATTCATGCGGACTCGCTGCTCTACATGATTTCGTCGCTCGGCATCAACCCGCATGAGTGCGAGGCGATGTTCGAGGACGTGGAGACGATCGTGAAGAAGAATGAGTTCGTTACACGCATCTCCAAGGACCTGCGCCGGGATCTCGATCTGACGAAACCTGAGAACAAGAAGCTGCTGGCCAAGAACATCTTCGTGTTTGGTCAGTGCATGGAAGGCACCCAGTTCTATGGGCTTTTCGGCATGGTCCTTTCGCTTTACCGCCAAAACAAGTTTCCCGGCATCGGCCAGATGTTCCGCTACACGCTGCGGGACGAAAGCAACCACATTGAGGTCTTTCGTAACCTCTTCATGGACTTGGTGGAAGAAAATCGGGAGATCTGGACGGCGGAGTTCAAGGAAGAGCTTCGGGCCTCGATGGCCGAGGCGGTGCAATTGGAGAAGGACTTCATTCGGGACTGCCTGCCGGTGAACGCCGTCGGGCTCGCCGTCGAAGAGTTCGTGCAGTACATTGACTATATTGCGGATCGGCGGTTGGAAGGCGTGGGCCTCAACCCCTTGTGCCCAGGTGCGAAGAACCCCCTGCCGTGGCTCGCCGAGATGATGGACATCAAGAAGGAGCAGAACTTCTTTGAGGGGCGCGTCACCGAGTACCAGAAAGCATCCGCCCTCGAAGTCGCCCACGACGACGAGCTCTGAGCGGGCCTCCGGAGTGGCGAGGGGGTTCAATCGCTGAACTCATTCTGGAGATTGCGGGGGCCATTGTTTTCTTGGTTTCCTGAAGGATCGGCTCCTCAGTCAACGTTGTTCGTCCCCGGGCAATTCCCCACCAATTGTGGGGGTTTGCTCCCTAGTCCGAAACGTCTTCGACCACTAGGGGTTGTGGTAGCGTGCCAAACCGCTCGCTACCAGTGGGGAAAATTTTAGATTCTCTATAAGCCTTCGCTTGACGAGTCTGACCTACGAAGGCTGAGTTTTCCTCCGCGAAAGAACGACCGGGGATCGGTTCGCTGTCGCCGTCTTCACCCTCACGCCGTCTGCCTCCGTCATCACTGTTTCTTCCACCGTTTCCCACTTTGGTCATTCGCTTCGTTAACACCTGATCCTTCCTGTCCCTGACCGCTGTGACGCCTGAGTCATGGCGGCCATGGAGACGACAACGGGCCCTCGCATTCCGTCCGCTCGTCGCACCGTTGACCGCATCATTTTTCCGTTTTCCTCGTTCTTCACGTCTCCCGCCTTCGCAGTCGCCCTCACCCTCGGATGAATCCCTCGCTCTCTCACGATCTCGCGCTCAAGCGCACCGTCCACACCCCCGTCGAACAGAAACCCCACTATGCTTGGCGCGACTTGGTCGCCTCCGAGGCTTTGGTTGTCCCTGAAATCACCCTTCTCTGCCCCCACGGCGAAGAACGATTCGATGCCAACGAGGTCGCCGATACCTTGGGCAAGGCCTTGACCAACGTTTTGTTGGCGCGCGGAGAGCGCGATATCTTCACCGCCGCAAATCGCACCTGGGTTGTCGGCATCGTGCGTGAACTGGTCGGCACGCTCACCACGCAGGCGCGTCGGCAGTCGCCCCTCAAGCTGACGCTCAACGCGCTCTATGAGCTGATTGAAAAGACGCTGGTCGACAACAACGCGTACGATGTGGCCAAGAGCCTTCTGCTCAACCGCAGCCGCAAACTCGCGGTGGATCGTTCCTCGACGGCGCCCAGCCATATCCGGGTCATTCGCCGCAATCATCAAGTGGTGCCCTTCGTTGAGCAGAAGATCGAAATTGCGATCCGGAAGTCGTTTCTCTCGTTGCAGCGCGATTCCTCCCCCGCCATCGGCATCACCCAAGCCGTCGCCGCCCGCGTGCATGCCTCGAAGCAGACCTTCGTGCACATCGAGGAGATTCAGGACATGGTGCAGGAGGAATTGATGAAGTCCGGTCACTACAAAGTGGCCGAGGCCTACATTCTCTACCGTGCCGAGCGGGCCGTGACCCGGGATGTTCCCGCGACCGGAAACGACTCTGCCGACACCCCGGTGCCCGCGCCGTCTGCTCCCGGCCAGGAGACCATGGTTGTGGTCAAGCGCGCCAGCGGTGAAACCTACTTCTGGGACGCGATCGATCTGCGCAAGCGCATCGAGTTCGCGCGCATCGGTCTCGACCTCTGTCTGACCAACGAGCAGATCGAATCAGAACTCCGCCGTTCCGTCTTCGATCAGATCTCCCAGCGCGATCTCGACGCCACCATCATTCTCAATTCGAAGACCTTGATCGAGCGCGACGCCGACTTCGCCAAGTTTGCTGGCCGCATCCAGCTGACCTACATTTACGAAGAGGTGCTCGGCTGGGACATTGTCCGCGATGGCGTCGGTTCGCTGCGCGCCGTCCACCAGCGCGCCTTCAGGAAGTATCTGGAGCACGGGGTCGCGATCAAGCGTCTGAACCCGCGTCTCCTCGAACTGGACCTCGCCAAACTGGGTGCCGCGCTCGATCCGTCGGCCGACCTCGAGTTTGACTTCCTGGGCATCCAGACCCTTTACGACCGCTACCTGATCATCGACAAGACGCGCAAGCCCGCACGCCGCATCGAGACGCCCCAGTTTTTCTGGATGCGCGTGTCCATGGGACTGTTTCTCGAGGAGCCCTCGGCCGACCGCGAGGATCGCATCACCGGTCTTTACGATCTCTACAAGAACCGCCGTTTCTGCAGCTCGACGCCGACGCTCTTCAATTCCGGCTCCCTGCACTCGCAGCTCTCGTCGTGTTATTTGTACTACGTCGATGACTCCCTTGAGGGGATCATGTACCGCGGAATCGCGGAAAACGCCCAGCTTTCAAAGTGGGCCGGCGGCCTCGGTGGTTCGTGGACCGCGGTGCGCGGCACGGGTGCGTATATCGGCGGCACCAACGGCGAATCGCAGGGTGTGATCCCCTTCCTCAAGCTGCACAACGACCAGCTCGTGGCCGTCAATCAGGGAGGCAAGCGCAAGGGCTCCGGCTGCGCCTACCTCGAAACCTGGCACAACGACATCTTTGAGTTTCTTGAGCTGCGGAAGAACACCGGTGACGACCGTCGGCGCACCCACGACATGAACACGGCGAACTGGATTCCCGATCTGTTCATGAAGCGCATGGAGTCGCGCGGTTCCTGGACTCTCTTTCGTTCGAACGAGGTCAAGGACCTGCACGAGCTGTACGGCAGGAAATTCGAGGACGCTTACGTCCGTTACGAGAAACTCGCGGAGGAAGGCAGGATCTTCGGCCAGAAGATCGAGGCCCTTGAACTGTGGAAGAAGATGCTCTCGATGCTGTTCGAGACCGGCCACCCTTGGATCACGTTCAAGGATGCCTGCAATATCCGTTCACCGCAGGACCACGTGGGGGTGATTCACTCGTCGAACCTTTGCACCGAGATCACGCTCAACACCTCCAACGACGAGACCGCGGTCTGCAATCTCGGCTCGATCATTCTCGATTCACACCTGCTGCCGGATGGTTCGCTGGATCACGCCAAACTCCGCGAGACGATCCGGATGGCGGTGCGCGCGCTGGACAACGTCATCGACATCAATTTCTACCCGACCAAGGCGGCTGAGACCTCCAACCGGCGTCACCGGCCGATCGGTCTGGGCGTGATGGGTCTGGCTCATTCGCTCTACCTCCGCGGTCACGCGTTCGCCTCCGACGCGGCGGTCGAGTTCAATGACGAGGCCATGGAGGCGATCGCCTACTACGCCTACGAAGCCTCGTCCGATCTCGCGGCTGAACGCGGCACCTACTCCTCGTACAAGGGATCGAAGTGGGACCGAGGTCTGCTGCCCCAGGATACCGTGGATCTGCTCGAACAGGAGCGCGGGATTTCGGTCGAGGTGCCCCGCGGCGGCCGGCTCGATTGGGCCCCGCTGCGCGCAAAGATCTCGGCCCAGGGCATGCGCAACAGCAATGTGCTCGCGATCGCACCGACCGCGACCATCTCGAATATCACCGCGACCTCGCCCTGCATCGAGCCGACCTACAAGAACCTCTTCGTCAAATCGAACCTCTCCGGCGAGTTCATTGTGCTCAATCCCTTCCTCGTGAAGGATCTCAAGGCCCGCGGGCTCTGGAATCAGGAGATGATCGACAACCTGAAGTACTTCGACGGCGAGCTGAAGGACATCGAGGCGATCCCTTCCGACCTGAAGGTCAAGTACCTGACGGCCTTCGACATTGATCCCAAGTGGGTGGTCGATGCCGCCGCCCGCCGCCAGAAGTGGATCGACCAGGCACAGAGCGTGAACCTTTGGCTCCGGACTCCGGACCTGAAGAACCTCAGTCACATGTACCGGCATGCCTGGCATGCCGGTCTCAAGACGACCTATTACCTGCGTACGCTCGGTGCCTCGAACATCGAGAAGGCCACGATCGCCTCCAAGAAGGAGGTTCGTATCGGTGCGGGCACTTCGCCGAGTGTGGTTGAGGTCGTTTCCGGATCCGATGCTTCAGCCGCGCTGGAGTCGAGGTTGGCTTCACCGGCATCGGCCGCGCCCAAGCCGGGCTTCACGGCTGAGCAGAAACTCGCGTGCAGCATTGAGGCGATGCGAAGTGGCGGCGAGTGCGAGGCCTGCCAGTAGACTGAGAGCGGAGCGTTTCGCCTCCACCCCTTGCAACCCCGACTCCACACGATCGGGGTTTTTCGTTGGCACTCCTCCCGGAGTCCACGACCTCATCCGCATCAGGGCGTGAGGTTTCGCTGGATCCACTTGGGTTGAACCCGAGTCGTCCCTGCCACCAACGACTCAGCTGTCCTCGAAGCTCACGCCCTTTTCCCGGAGGAAGGGCACGAGTTCGTCGACCCCAAAGTCGGCGAGAATCTCCCCGTGCCAATCGAGTGTGGGTGCCTTGTCCTGTCTGGATTTGCGAATCATCTCGGCCCGCGCGGCGCTGTCATCGCTGACATTCCGCTCGCGGTGGCCGATGCCGTGGTCCCTCAGGAAGGCGGTGACGTCAGCGCACCATGGGCAGCCGGTTTTGACATAGAGGACAGGGAGGACTTCGGCGTTCATGGTCAGATTCAGATCAGGGAATTCAAAGCATTAGTCCCCCCGGCTTCCCGGGAGTTCCCTTGGGCGACGATTCGGTGTTCCAGCCGGGTGCCGCTATTTCTCACGGCCCCGGGACGGTCGCGGCGGGGATCTTCCGATCCCGGGGTTTTTAGGCGTGCCAACGGAACTCCACCGTTCCGAACGGCCGCCGATTTCTGCGCAGCGGACGACAAGAACGGCCAGGTATCGCGGGTCTACTCCTCGAGCATGACGGCGTTCCTTACTGGGCAGCTAGGTCAATGGGGGTAAACACATTATGATGATTTATGAACTGATGAGGACCCGTCCAAACACGCGTAAAGTCGGATTATTTTACGGAACGGCATGCCGCCCATGCCTCATTCGGGGTGGGTTGCGCAGAAGGTTAAGAATTTTTAAGCATTCATTTCGAGTGGGATACGTGGGTTCTCAGGTGTGACTTCGGCGTGAAGTGCGCGTGGTGGTCCGCCGACTGCTTATGTGATGTGTAACAATAAACCAATCACAGATCATGCGTAACTCCACTACCAAAAACTATGTCATCGGTGCTCTCTTGTCCGTACTTGTACTCCCTCTGGGAGCGGCGCAGTTCGATTTCTACAAACTCGGACGCGGTGTGGGGGGGGGCGACTTTCTACCGACGGATGGCATCCCCTCGACGGGCGGCGACCTCAGCAGCTCCAATGTCAATGGCGGGATTTTCAACGGGGACCTCACGTTCAATTCCGGCGGGATCACCGCGTGGGCCACGGGTACCTTAAACGGCAACGTGGCGGCGGTGGTGCAGGACAAGGAGGCGAACTGGACGGCGTCAAAAGGCGCGGGTTTGGGAGTCTATGCCATCAACCCTTTGAAAACGAGCGACGACAACATCACGCTGGGAGAAGTGCTCACGATCACCTTTGACCGGGTGGTTTCGCTGACCTCGATCGGTCTGCGTGCCGAAGGGCATGATTTTACCGGCTGGGGTTCGACCGATAGATTCATGCTCAATGGAGTGTCCACGCTGCTTCCGGACAATGTCGGTACGCTCGGTGTCAATTTGACCGGGAAGTCGTTCACGTTCGGGTTTGATGCAACGCAGGCGTTGTCGGCCCAGTTCTATCTGGCTTCGATGACCGTGTCAGCTGTACCGGAGGGTGGGGCGACCCTGAGCCTGTTTGCCGCCGGTCTCCTCGTCCTTGGCTTGATTCGGCACCGTCGCTGAACCTCCGCAGTTTCAGCGGAGCGTCCGTCGCTCCGTCTTTCGGGCGATACTGTCAGGCCGGCGTCCACGCGACACCGGCCTGATCGTTTTGGTCTAGGCTCGGACGGTCCCGCGTGCATCACTTGTCTACCGTCACTCTTCAGAGTCTGCCTCGTGACGTTCTTGGCGCGGTCGGACGCGAGGAAGACGACCCGGCGTCTGATCGCCCGGGTTGCGCGACCCCCATGGCCTTTTTCCGGAACGAGGGAAGAGTCTGAAGGAGAGGAGAGTGCATTTTTGGCTACACTTTTTGAGCCGATTGGGTGTGGTGAGCTGGGGTGAAGCCGAAACCGATCGAGGAAAACGAAACTCAAGCGGCGAGCGAGGGCACAGGACTAAGAATGCGGATGGCGCAAGCAGAAGAGAAGGAGTGGTTTGATCGGGTGGTCGAGGAGCACCACGAGCTTGGGGCGGGAAAGGCGGTGGGCGACTACCTCCGGCAGGTGGTGGAAAGACGAGGGGTGGCGGTGGCGCTGTTGACGTGGGGACCGGCGTGTTACGCGTTAAAAGACCGGGATCTTTGGATTGGATGGAGTGCGACCAACCGTGCGGAGCGATTGAAGCTGGTGGTGCAGAACCGGCGATTCGCGTTGCTCAGCGCCAAGGCGAGCGAACCGAATCTTGCGTCGCAGAGCCTTGCAGCAGCGCTGCGAGCGCTGCCCGAACACTGGCAGGAGAGGTTCGGCTATCGGCCGTTGCTGGCGGAGACCTTCAGTAATCCCGAATCGCATGAGGGCACCTGCTACAAGGCGTCCAACTGGATCGCGGTGGGCACGACCGTGGTCTACGCCCGGCATCGGGCCGACCGGTATATCCGCAACGATTCTCCCAAGAAGCTGTGGTTGTACCCGCTGCATCCCCAAGCCAAGCGGCATCTGTGCGCCCCGAGCGTACCCGAGCCATGCGCCCCGGCGATCGGTCCGGCCGCCACCGGCACCTTGCCGTTGCCCGAGGGGCAAATGGAATCGTTGTGGGAGTGCCTGTGCCGGGTGCCAGATCCAAGGTCGCGCAACGCGAGGTTCCGGATCGGCTCAATCCTGACCATCATCGCCATGGCACTACTGGCCGGCCGACGGGAGATTGCCCGCTTTGGCCATCTGTTGACCCAATCGCAGCGCCGCAAACTGTGCCTGCCCCGCAAGCGGGGATCTCCCGGGGTCCATCCCGTTCCTGGTTACAGTGTCTACTACCAGATGCTCATTCGGCTCGACGCGGACGTATTTGCCAAGGTCCTCTCAGGCTGGCTGAGCGCCCATGTTGACACCCTGCCGGAGGCGCTTGCGTTGGACGGCAAATACATCCGGGAACGAATCGGGCTGCTCAGTTTGGTGCGGCACGAGGATGGCACTCCGATCGCGATCACCCCGATTGACCAAAAGCAACTCACCGAACGAAGCGAACAAGCCCGGGCGATTCCCCTTTTGAAAAGCGCGCCGCTCAACGGAAAGCTGGTCACCGCCGATGCGCTGCGCTGTCAAAAGGAAGTCGCACGCACGATCGTCGAGTCTGGAGCAGACTATCTGCTTCAGATCAAAGGCAATCAACCCAGCTTGCAGGCCCACGCCGAGGTGCTCGACCGGCAACCGGCCGGCCTTTTTTTTTAGTCACTGCGAGCCCGGACACGGACGCATCCAACGCCGGCAGCTCAAAGCCTGCGCGGTCGAGCCTGACGCCGTCGATTTCCCCTTCGCCCGTAGCGTGGTCATTGTTCGGTCCGAGCGTACCGTGAAAAAGACCGCGGTCAGCTCGTTTGAAACCCGCGCATCCATCTGCAGCGACCTGCCCGATCAACGTACCCCCGCTCAATGGCTGGAGCTGATCCGTGGTCACTGGGCCGGAGTCGAAATCCGCAACCACTGGAAACGCGACGCCCTCATGGGCGAGGACCGATCTCGAACCCGCAATCCCAACGCCTTGGGCAACCTCGCTGCCTTGCGCAGCGTCTGCTTGCACCTGATCGCCAACTCCCATCCCGACCTCCCTTGGCCCGTGGTCCGCGACAAACTCGCCTCCAAACCGGGTGCCTGCCTGTCGTTGCTCAACTCCTAAAATCCATCCCATCGGCCCCCTGGTCAGCCTGCCTCCGGCCGGCTGTGATCCTTCACGCACCCTGCCTTGGCGAAGGCGGCGCGCAGGGGCGGACGGGCGATTTGATGGCCGGCGGTTCTCCGGGTTTGGCCATCACCGAGCCCGTTCGCCCCTGCACGCCGCCGCAGCCTCGCCGTTCTTTACGCTTCGCCCTTCCAAAACAAAAGACCCTGCGCCAAAACCCAAGGTGCCGCGCGCTTTCGACAACCGGGAACCTGCTGCTTGCGTCAAACTGGGCCGTTTCGCAATCTGCCGGGATGCCCAAACCGTCCCGAGGCCTCTCGCGGGCCGTGATCGTCCGCGCGCTGACGCGCCTCGGCGAGCTTTGCGTGGAAACGAAGAGTCGGGTCGAAATCGCCATCTACGGCGGGACGGTCATGATGCTCGCCTACGATTGCCGGGAGGCCACTAAAGACATCGATGCCATCTTCCACCCACCGGAAGTGGTTGAGCCGCTCATCAGACAGGTCGCCCGCGAACAGAAACTGCCAGAAGATTGGATGAACAGCGGCGTGGGAGCGTTCGTCGCCGGGCGCGAAGAAAGGATCCCGTTTGCGCAGCTCGAGATTCCCGGTCTCGCCATCACCCGCCCCTCTGCCAAATACTTGCTGGCAATGAAGTGTCGGGCGGGACGACTGCCAACGCCGTTCCGCGCCGGCGACATGGCAGACATCACGTTTCTGCTTCGCGAACTCGCGATCCACTCCATCGTGGAGGTCGACGCCATCGCCGCCGAGTATTACGGCTATCCCGCGCTCGAACCAGGCAAACGGTGGCTGGTCGAAAAACTCCTGCAGGAGGTGCGACGTGATTAAAGCGACCAGTCTGCTTTGGCGGCGGCCCCGGAGTCTTTTCGAGGTCGTACGTGACGCGGAAACGACCGAGGATATCGGCTGCAATCTCGCGGACTTCCTCGATCACGTGAATTTGCTCGCAAAGCAACCGGCGGCAGCCGCCCGCGTCGCTGCAAGCCTGCGCTCGGAACCACCCCGGACAGGCGACGCCGTGCAGGACGCTTATCTGGCGGCCGTGGCCGCGCACCTCTCGCACCAACTGCGGCTGCGTGCGCCCGCATGGACCGAAATGACGTACCGCCGGCTCGAACACCCTTGGTTCGCGCTGCCTGATGCCTGGGCACGCGCCACGCTGCTCCGCGATTCACCCGCGGCTTTCCGGGAACGAAATCTCTTCACGACCGCGGACGCACTTCATCGGGCCTAGCTGTTCTCTCGCCATCCAGAGGCTGGCACCGAACCCCGGATTGCCTCCGCCAGACGTTTCAGGTATTTCCTCGCTTCCCACGATCGCACCCATGCCACTTTCTCCTTCTGAGGCTGCCCGGCTCATCCGCGAGGCGATCAGTCCACTCCCGTCGGAGGACTGCCCGCTGACCGCCGCCCATGGCCGCGTTCTCCGACACGAGATTCGCGCAGACCGGGCGATGCCCCCCTACGACCGGGTCACCCTCGATGGCTTCGCCTTGCGCGCCGCTGCCGCCGATGCCACGACCAACAGCGAGGCGGAAGTCGTCCTGACCGTGGACGGAAATCCCCAGGCCGCGGGAATGATGGCACGCATGTTGCCGCCCGAGCGCAACGCCTGCATCGAGGTGATGACCGGCGCCGTGCTGCCCGTCGGCGCCGATTGCGTGATTCCCTACGAAGATACGCAGCGGGACGGCAACCGCGTAACCCTCTCCGCCGACGCCGCCTCCCGTCTCCGCCCGGGCACCGCGGTCCATCGGCGCGGCAGCGATCATGCGTCGGGCGCCGTCGTGGTTCCTTCCGGCAGCCGCCTCACCGGACGCGAAATCGCCGTCGCCGCAGCCTGCGGCTACGGGAGCGTCAGCGTCACCGCACTTCCCCGCATCGCCGTCGTTTCCACGGGAGACGAACTGGTCGAAGTGACCTCCGCGGTGGCCCCCCACCAGGTGCGCCGCAGCAACGATCTCGCCCTGCGCGCGAGCCTCGTCCAAGCAGGCTTCAATCACGTGCATCGTTTTCATTATCGTGATGTTCCGTTGGAAATAGAAACCGGGCTTCACCAGGTGCTGGCCGAGTGCGATGTCGTCATTGCCACCGGCGGGGTCTCCAAGGGCCGGCATGATCATTTGCCAAAGTGTCTCAGCGACTTGGGCGTGACCAAGGTTTTCCACGGAGTCGCCCAACGACCGGGAAAACCGATGTGGTTCGGCGTCAGCCGCCGGCAAACCCCGGTCTTCGCCCTGCCGGGAAACCCGGTGTCCTGCTTCGTCTGCCTTCACCGTTACGTGCTCCCGGCATTGCTGCAGGCAAGCGGCCGCGCACCCGCCTCGCCCGTCTGGACGCTGCTTTCCGAGTCGGTTGAGCCTCACGCGACTCTGACACGTTTTCTTCCGGTCCGCCTGCGTTCCCAACCCGACGGCCGGCTCTTCGCCGAACCCGACCCGATCAACACGTCAGGCGACTTCGCCGGGCTCATTGGAACCAACGGTTTCGTCGAGCTCCCTCCGCAAACCACCGCCTTCCCCGCCCTCCATCCTGTCGCCTACACCTCCTGGACCTGACGCTGCCCAAACCTGCACCTTATCCGAATCTTGTAGCTCGAACACGTCCGGTGCAGGCCCAAATGCCGCCCTTCATCCGCCCTTCAACGCCTCCAAACATCTTTCTGGCATCGATCTGCGGCCTCAGCGAGGCCACCCACAACGAGCCGTCCTTCGCGTCCGACCTTTGCGCCTTCGCATCTTCGCGCTTAACTCCTTTTTTCCAGTCATTTCTCATTTTCCTCTCCCATGTTCACCCATCTCGATGCCCAAGGCCGCCCCGCCATGGTGGATGTCGGCAACAAGGCGATCACCCACCGTGTCGCTCGCGCCGGGGCCGTGGTCCATCTGCCCCCTGCGCTCGCCGGTCTCTTGCGCGAGGGTGACATCGCCACCCGCAAGGGGCCCATCTTCCAAACCGCCATCCTAGCCGGGATCATGGGAGCCAAACGCACCAGCGATTTGATCCCGCTCTGCCATCCGCTCCCTTTGACCGATTGCAAGATCACCATCGAAAGCCGTGCCGCATCCGCCGATGGTTCGATCGACGTCGTCATCGAGTGTCGCGCGGCAACCCACGGACAAACCGGCGTGGAGATGGAAGCGTTGACGGGCGCAACGGTCGCCGCACTGACCCTTTACGACATGGGTAAGGGGATCTCCCACGAGATCACCATCGGCTCGATCCGCCTGCTTGAAAAAACCGGGGGCAAGAGTCACTTCCAAGCGCCACCGACTTCGCCATGACTTCCGTCCGTCTCCACTATTTCGCCCTCCTCCGGGAGCAACGCGGCCTCTCCAGCGAAACCCTCTCCACCGCTGCCCCCGATGCCGCCGCGCTCTACGCGGAACTGAGCGCCCGCCATGGCTTTACCCTCAGCGCAGACCGCATCCGCGTGGCCATCAATGGGGAGTTCGCCGCGTGGAACACCCCCCTCGCACCCAACGCCGAACTCGTCTTCATCCCACCCGTCGCCGGAGGCTAGCCGCACGTCCTGGCCCCCGGGTCCTTGAGGTCGCCTTCCGAGCCCCGCCCCCCTTCATGCCTTTTCGCATCGCCACCGCCCCTCTCGACCCGCCCGCCCTCGCCCGCGAGCTCCTCGACCTGCGCGCCGGCGCCTACGTCGAATTTCAGGGCTGGGTGCGCAACCACAACGAGGGACAGGCCGTGCACACGCTCGAGTACGAGGCGTACACCGCCCTCGCCGAGTCCGAGGGCAACCGCATCCTCGCCGAAGCCACCGCCCGCTTTCCCATCCTTGGAGCCGCCTGCGTTCATCGCACCGGGCATCTCCAGCTCGGCGAACTCGCCGTCTGGGTCGGCGTCACCGCCGCCCACCGCGCCGCCGCCTTCGACGCCTGCCGCTACCTCATCGACGAAACCAAGGCCCGCGTGCCGGTCTGGAAAAAAGAGTACTACGCCAGCGGCGCCAGCGGATGGATCAACTGCGCCACCCGCGGAGACTTCGCCGAAGCCATCACCCCTCAATCTCCGCCCTCCGCCCTGTAATGGCAGCGCGGCGACAAGATCGCCGCCCAAGACCCTCGCCATCAAGGCCGGCCAACCCCACGATCGGCCAGCCTGACAACGCGCGAACCTCGCAGCGCGAACCCGTCCGGGCCGCACGGAAGCGGAAAGGGATTCGAAGACTTTCAGATCCCGCGACGCGACGCCGCTTTCTCGGACGGAGGCGACTCCGTCTCCTCGCGAAGCGGTTCGATCTGCAGATCGTGACCATGGGCGTCGATCGCGACCGCCTCCGCCGGTCGCGGCGAGGGCCAGCGCACGCCGGCATCGCGGATGCGAACCTGACTCGCACCCCGGACCCGAAACGCGGCCAGGGTTTCCATCGATGTTCCGATCGCGTCCGGCGGACGGACGTCCACCCTCCCCTGGGTCTGACCGGACGACCGAATCCAAGCGACCGATACGCCATCAAGCAAAATGTCCTCCAACACGCCGCCGGCGGTGCCTTCGATGAAGACGCCCCCCTCCCCCCGCGCCATGATCTGCCGGAAGCGGAGCCCGCGCACAGCGCCAAGCCTCCCATGCTCGATCCGCGGGCGGGCGCTGATGTAGATCGGCTCGGCCGCACCCCACCAGTCCGGATGCAGCAGCCGCGTCTCGATCACCAGATTTTCAACCAGGACGTTCTCGATCGATCCTTCATCCCGCATCACGATCGCCACGCCCCGGTGGCTGCCGCGGATGACGCAGTTCGAAAACACCACATCGCGGATCATTCCCACGGTCTCCGTTCCGATCTTCAACGCCGCCGAACTCGAGACGATCGTGCAGTTGGTCACGGTGATCGCCTCACACGGACCATAATGCGCAAATTCCCGGGTGCTCTTCAGGACAATGCCGTCGTCGCCCGCCTCGATGTGACAGTCACTGATGCGCACATTCCTCGAGTGGTCCGGATTGATCCCGTCGCAATTCGGGATCTTCAAATTGTTCAAGATACTGATTCCATGGATGCTCACATCCTCGCAGCCAGCGAGGTGAAGCGTCCAGGACGGTGAATCGCGCAGGGTCAGATCGCGCACCCGCACCCTTTTGCAGCCCTCCAGGATGATCAGTCGCGGCCGCCAGGCACCGGGACGAAAGATCTGCGGCAACTCCTCCCGCATGAAGGCGACTCCGCGCCCGTCGATCGTGCCGGTGCCGGTGAGCGCGATGTTTTCGGCGGACAACGCCCCGATCAGTGCGTGGCTGCTGTAATCCGCGCGGTCCGTGCTCGCGAGGATTCGCGAGCCGGCCTCCAGGTGCAGCGTCACCCCTGACTTCAGCTCGAAAGAGCCGGTCAGCAACTGACGCCCCGACGGCGCCACCACCGTCCCACCGCCCGCGGCGTGAGCGGCATCAATCGCACGCTGCAACGCCATCCGGTCATTGGTCACCCCATCGAGCACCGCCCCGAAATCCGCCGGAGAATAGTTCATCGTGAAAAACCTGAACAGCGGCAGAAAAAACGTCCCGCCGCAAAGTCAAAAACCGCGCCCCGCGCCCTCCCGCCAACCGGAATGGATGTCATCTATTGGATGACATCCATTCCGGTCGATTTTCTGGGTCCACGGCGGCCGAATGCGGCCTCGGGAGTTTGATCTTTCACCCGGCGGTGCCCCGGCCATGCTTTCCCCCGGTCCAGTGCTTTCCGGTGCGGTCCAACGGTCGCGGCGATCCCGTCCGTTCGTTCCGCCCCGGGGTGCGGCCACCGCCCACACGCCGTTCGTCCTCCCCATCCAGCCCTGTCCGTCATGAGTCTCCTTTCACCCCCGTGTCTCCTCGGCAATTTTCTGATTGCAGCATTGTCCGCGATTGTGATCGCGTCGGCAGATGCGGGCCCGCTTCCCCTGCGGGCGCAGGTCATCGACTCGGCGATCCAGATCGGATACGGTCTGGCGGTCGCGGATGTCGACGGTGACGGTCGCGACGACATTCTCCTGGCGGACGCCAAGGAGGTCGTCTGGTACCGCAACCCCAGTTGGGAGAAATTCGTCATCGCCCGCCAGCTCACAACCAAGGACCACGTTTGCATCACCGCGCGCGATCTCGACGGCGACGGCAAGGCTGAGATTGCGGTCGGAGCCGAGTGGAATCCGGGCGACACCGTTGGCAGCGGCGCGGTTTTTTACCTGCAGCGGCCGGGGGACCCGACTCAACCATGGCGTCCGATCCGACTGCCGCACGAGCCGACCACCCACCGCATGCACTGGATCGAAGACGCCGGTGGCGCCGCTCTGCTCGCCGTCCTCCCGCTGCACGGCCGCGGGAACAAAAACGGCGAAGGTGAGGGCATCCGTTTTCTCGGCTATCGCCGGCCGGCCGACGTCGACGAACCCTGGCCCACCGTCGAGCTTCACGCCGGATTCCATCTGGCGCACAATTTCGAAACCCCGCTCCGGTCCGGCTCCCTGCTCGTCGCTGCGAAGGAGGGCGTGCATCGCCTGACCCCCCAGGGGAAATCATGGAGCGCCCGGCGCCTCACGGAGGCGCCGGCGGGCGAGGTCCGCGAAGGTCGCACCCCGGACGGATCCACCTACCTCGCCACCATCGAGCCAATGCACGGGAACCAGGTCGTGGTGTATCCGAAGGAGGGATCATCAACCCGGATTCTGCTCGACGAGAGCCTGATCCAGGGCCACGCGCTGGCAACGGGCGACGTGCTCGGCCTCGGTCACGACCAGGTCGTCGCCGGGTGGCGGGGCGGCGTTGTCGGGCCATCGAGCCGGGTCGGCATCCGGCTTTACGCCGCCAGCGACGCCGCCGGCGCATCGTGGGAGCTGCGCGGGCTGATCGACGACAACACCATGGCGTGCGAAGACCTGAGGCTCGCCGACCTCGACCGGGATGGGGACCTCGAGGTCATCGCCAGCGGCCGGGCGACAAAGAATGTCGTCATTTACTGGAACGATCGCCTCCCCTCCGTCCGCACGCCGCAACCACCATGATCCGCTCCCTCCTGCTCCGCATTCTCCCCTTCCTGTTCTCGTCGCTCCCCGTCGCCGCGGGCGCGGATCCGGCGCCGCGGGACATCTTCCTGCTCATCGGCCAGTCCAACATGGCGGGGCGCGGCGCGATCGAGGAACAGGACAAGATCCCGCACCCGCGCATCTTTGTGCTCAACGAGCAAAAGATGTGGGTGCCCGCGGTTGACCCGCTTCATTTCGACAAGCCGGCCATGGTTGGCGTCGGCCTGGGTTCAGCCTTCGCCCGCGTTGTCGCCGAAGCCGAACCCTCGGCGTTGATCGGCCTTGTGCCCGCGGCGTTCGGCGGCACGTCGCTCGACCAATGGGCACCCGGGGGTGAACTTTACACCCACGCCGTGGATCGGGCCCGGCTGGCCCTGGCCACCGGTGCGCGGCTGCGGGCGATTCTCTGGCATCAGGGCGAATCCGACAGCACCGCGGAAAAAGCGGCGACCTACGCGGTCCGTTTTGACCGGATGATCACTCGCCTGCGCGCCGATTTGGGCTCACCGGACGTGCCGGTAATCGTCGGTGAATTGCTTCACCGGCGGACCGCCTCCGCGGTGATGAATCCCGTTCTGCGAAACCTGCCCAACTCGATCGCACGCTGTCTCTGCGTTTCAGCGAACGGCCTGTCCGACAAGGGGGACCAAACGCACTTTGACAGCGCCTCGCTGCGCGAATTGGGGCGCCGCTACGCGCGCGCCTTTCTCTCGATGCCCGCGGCAAACGCCGCGGTCGGAAAGTCGGTTCAGCGAAACGATTCCGCGGACGTGCCGACCATGGCTGACGCTGCCGTGGCTTCACCGTCATGGGCCGGACCGGGGGCGGTCAGGGCGACGATGATGCCGGCGAACAAGGTGACGAAGACCAGTTTTTGAAGGAGGGAATGAGTCATGATGGATGAGGATGTTAGCGTCGTTGACGCCACTCCCCCGGGGCTCGGTGACAAAAGAGCCGGAAATTCACGGGCCTTTATTTTTCGCGAATCTGTAACCTCCGCGTCCCCTTCGGCGTAGAAGCGCCGAACCGGGTGACCGCCACGGCCGGCCTCGCCAAGGCCGGATCACGCAGCCGCTCGGTGCCGCCAGGGCGTGCCGCTTTCCCCGCGGACGCGGATTTGCGAATCCGCATAAGCCTGTTATGGTCCACCCATGGAAAAACCGAAGCGGAAGGGCCCACCCAGCGGCGAGCCGGAATCGCCTCCTCCGCCTCCGGTCGAGACGCCAGCCTTCAGCGGCAGCGACGTCGAGCATCTCTCAGCCCTTGAGCTCTGCGATCTCATCACCCTCAACCTGATGCAACGCGGCACCGATCCGTGGGCGATCGGCCTGCTGCGATCGCGGGTCGAGGAAATGGAGGCCCTGCAGGACGATGCCCGCGTCGCCGTGGAAAAACTCAGCCAGGCGGTCGACAAACTCCGCGCGCCCGCCCTGCGCCTGGGCACGCTCGTCCAGCGCATCGGCGAAGACCGCGCCCTGATCTGCGTGGGCGGCACCGACTACGTATCGAATGTCGATCCCGCACTGCCGGAATCCGTGCTGGCACCCGGCACCCGGGTCCTCGTTAACGAGGCCTTCGCGGTGACGGATTCCTTCGGCCTCGATCGCAGCGGTCCCATTCTCCGGATCACGGAAGTCCTTCCCGATGGCCGCCTGCGGGTCGGTCAGGAGGCGGGAAACGGTGACACCGTTGTGGCCCGGTCCTCCGTCCTCGGCAAGGAGAAGCTGCGCCCGGGTCTGGAGGTGCGCCTGGACGCCAATCAACGCGTCGCAGTGGAAGTCATCGGCATGGGCAAGCGCCTCGACCGCACCCTCGCGTCCGTCGAGCCTCTCGCCTGGAGCGCGATCGGCGGACAGGACGAGGCGGTGCTCGCGATCCGCGATTCGATTGAGCTGCCGATGCTGCACGCCGATCTCTTTCGGCGATTCAAACACGCGGTGCCCAAGGGTTTTCTCCTCTACGGCCCTCCCGGCTGCGGCAAAACCCTGCTCGGCAAGGCCACCGCACACAACCTGCGGGTGCAAATCCGCGAGTCCACCGGGATCGACCATCCGGAATTTTTCCTCAGCATCAAAGGTCCGGAAATCCTCAACATGTGGCTGGGTGAATCCGAACGTCAAGTACGTGACCTCTTCGCCCAATGCCGGGAGAAAGCGGCCGAGGGCCAGCTCGCGTTTCTCTTCATCGACGAAGCGGAATCGATCCTCGGGACCCGCCACGCGCCGCGCGGCGGCAGCAACATCCTTTCCACCCTCGTGCCGATGTTCTGCACAGAGATGGACGGGCTGGAGCCCCTGCAGAACGTCGTCGTGATCCTCGCCTCCAACCGCGCCGACCTGATCGACCCGGCCATTCTCCGCCCCGGGCGGATCGACCGCAAAATCCGCGTCCGCCGCCCCGACGAGGCCGCCGCCCGCACGATCTACGGGATCTACCTGACCGACGATCTGCCCCTCGCCGAGCCGCGCCAGGCCTTGATCGATGACATCACGACCGCCCACTACGCGAAGGATGAATCCAACCGCTTCCTCGAGGTCAGCTACCGCAGCGGCCGGCGGGAGCATCTCTTCCGCGGAGACCTCGCCAGCGGCGCGATCATCGCGGCGATCGTCGAACGCGCCAAGGGCTACGCCATCAAGCGCTCGATCGACGAACACCGGGAGTCCGCGTTGACCCGCGCCGACCTGCGGCGCGCGCTCGACACCGAGTATCGCGAAAACGACCTTTTCCCTCCCTCAGACATCACCGAGGACTGGCTCAAGTTGACCGACTTCGATCCGAACAACGTCGTCCGCCTCGCACCCTACCGCCTCGACGAACCGGGAAACCGCGCCGTCCGCAGCGCCGTCTAGGTTTTCCATGGAGATCCACTTCGGACTCGAAACCGAGATCGGCATCACCCGCGACCAGGCGGAGGGAATCGACGTGGTCGCCGAATCGATCGCGCTGGTCCGCAGCGCCACCGTGCCGGGGGTGCGCACTTGCTGGGATTACCGGCAGGAGGATCCACATCAGGATGCACGTGGATTTCGCGTCGAGGCGCTGCGCCAGGATACCGATGAAGCCAACTACTTCGCCCAGGACGCCAGCCGCCCGCTGAGTTTCGCCGAGATCAAGAGCGACCTGGTCCTCCGCAATGGAGCGCGCTTCTACAACGATCACGCCCATCCCGAATACTGCACCCCCGAGTGCAGCACCCTGCTCGAGCTGCTGCAGCAGGACGCGGCCGGCGATGCCCTGCTGATGGAATGCGCGCGGGCAGTCAGCGTGGGCTCCGACAACCCGGTCCGGCTCTACAAGAACAATACCGACTTCCTCGGCCACAGCTACGGATGCCACGAGAACTACCTGCTCAGCCGCCGGCTCCCCTGGACGGCGCTGGCCGAGGGCATCCAGGCGTTTTTCGTCACCCGCCAGATCTTCGCCGGCGCCGGCAAGTACGGCTGGGAAGACGAGGACCGCTTCCTCCAGCCGGGTTTCCAGATCGCCCAGCGGAGCGACTTCTTTACCGAGCTTCAAAGTGTGGATACCATGCAGCGACGGCCGCTGGTGAATACGCGGGACGAACCGCACGCCGACCCGGCCAAGTACCGCCGTTTTCACGTGATCATCGGCGACTCCAACCTCTCGCCCTATGCCACCTACCTCAAGGTCGGCACCACCCTGCAGGTCCTGCGCGCGCTCCAACAGGGAGCCCCGGCCGGGCGCATCCCGCGGCTGGCCGACCCTCTCGGCGCCCTGCGCTCAATTTCCCGGGACCGCACCTGGACCTGGCCGGTCCGTCTGCTGGATGGACGTCCGTCCTCCGCGATCGCCGTACAACGCGCCTACCTCGACCTCGTCCGGGCCTACGCCCCCCCGGAGGACAACGAGGGACGGGCTCTCCTGCTCGCCTGGGAGGAAATCCTCAACGACCTGGAGCGCGCCCCCCTCGGCACCTCCGACCGGCTCGACTGGTCAGCGAAATACCAGCTGATCGAACAGTTTCGTGAGGCCGAGGGCCTCGCCGAAGACGACCCTTGGTTGCGCAGCCTCGACCTCGCCTACCACGCGCTCGACCGCGAACAAGGCCTGTTCCACGGCCTGCTCGACAGCGGTGCCTTTCGCCTGCCTTTCGCCCGCGAAGTGCTCGCCCTGACCGGGCTCCCCGCGCCAAAAACCACCCGGGCGGCACTGAGGGGTGGCTGCATTGAAAAATTCGGGCCCCGCGTCGAATCCGCCCAATGGGACGGCCTCGTTCTTCAAGGCCGTCATCAACGCATTGAAGTGGATCTGCGCGATGTCTTTACACGTGACCAAGTCAACCGCGGACTCGCCGTGCTCGCCACCGCAACCGAACCGGAGGATTTGTTGTCCCTGCCCTTTGCAAAGGCCCGCTGACGCGACAGAGTATCCTCTTCGCCCTCCACGTTTCCCGCTTCCTCCCTCCTCTTCGCTCTTCGCCCTTCGCCCTTCGCCCGACCCTTCCCTCCATGCCCGATCCGATTCACAAACCACGCCCGACCGCACCCGCTCCTTCGGGGGGCGGTGGTGGCGACGGCCCCAAGGAACCCAAGGTGGAGAAGCCCAACACCGAGGAACTCCTCAAACGCATGCGCAAGGTCGATCCCGATCAGGCGCGTCGCTATCGTCAGCGCACCGGCCAATGAACGGCGATTTCCTTGCGCTCCTGCCGCGCCCGGTCCACGTGCCGTCAGGGGTTTCTCGCGATCGCCATGCGGTGGACCTGGAAGCCACCACGGTCTTCGCGTTTCACTGCGCTGACGGGGTGATGGTTGCGGGTGATCACCGCGCCACCGCCGGCAACGTCGTTTTTTCGGATCGCACGGAGAAAATTCTCGAGCTCGATGCGCACTCCCTGCTGGCGATCGCCGGCAGTCCGGCGGTCGCCTTCGAGATGGCGCGGACGCTGCAGACGACCTTTGAATTTTACCGCCGCAGTCAACTGCAGTCGATGAGTCTGGCCGCAAAGATGCGCGCCCTCTCCCGGCTGCTGCGCGACAACCTGCCCGGCACGCTCCAGGGCTTTGGCTTGGTCGCGCCGGTCTTCGCGGGCGTCGAGCCGGCGACCGGGCAACCGGCGATTTTTTTCTACGACCCGATGGGCGCGCAATTTGAGGCCGCCGCGTTCGCCGGTTCCGGCTCGGGATCGGGCAGCATCAAGAGCGTGCTCCATTTCCTCGAGCAGTGGGGACCGAAGCCCGCCAGCCTGAGCCTCGGTCCGGCGGTCTCGCTCGCCAACCGTCTGCTCATGACCGCCGCGGAGTTCGACACCGCCACCGGAGGCGTCGATCCGGGTCGGGGCGAATTCGCCACGATCAAACTGCTCCATGCGGGAGGTATCCGCACGATCACCGCGGAGGAACAGACGCAGTTCTGGAAGGAGACCAAGCCATGACCGACGAACCCTACCGCTGGCTCGAGGCGGTCGCCAACCGTCGTGAATACATTCGCGACCAGCTCAAGGGCGCCACGCCGGTATTCGCCTTCTCGCGTCCCGAAGGCGTGCTCCTCTGCGGCGTCGGCACCGGCCAGTCAAAGGTCTTCGAGGTCTACGACCGTCAGGGCCTGGCTGCGCTCGGGCACCCGGTCGACATTGAAAAGGTCCGC
>Ga0105047_10003764_pt1 | contig 26639 bp, 28 predicted proteins | sample MAT04_FD_78384 | JGI IMG/M metagenome (GOLD analysis project Ga0105047, IMG submission 78384) | Freshwater microbial communities from Lake Fryxell liftoff mats and glacier meltwater in Antarctica - MAT-04 (megahit assembly) | ecosystem: Environmental > Aquatic > Freshwater > Ice > Liftoff... | reverse complement strand
CTCGTCGCGACCGCACCGACGCTCACCGCCGCAGCGCAGCCGGCCCCGCCCGCCGAGCCCCGCCTGCCGCGGCGCATGCGCATTCGTTACCGCGTCGACCGCGGCGATTCAAATTTCGAGATCGGTTTCGCCGAGCACGACTGGCAGATCGAAGACGGCCGCTACCGTTTGCATTCGGTCGTCGAAACGACCGGCATTGTCTGGCTTTTCAAGTCCCTGCGTGTGGAGATGGACAGCCGTGGCACGCTGACCGCCGCCGGCCTGCGCCCCGAGAGCTTCGCCGTTGTCCGCGACGGGCACCCGACGCGTGAAAACGCCGCCTTTGACTGGGAGCGCATGACCGTGCGCGTCGGCGGGCGCGCCGAACAGGCGGTGGCGCCCGGCGCCCAGGACCTGCTGTCGTTCAACTACCAGCTCGGCTTCCTGCCCGATTTGCATTCCGGCAGCACGCTGCACATCGTCACCGGCAAGAAATACGGCATCTACCGCCTCCAGGTTCTCGGCGACGAGCAGATCGAGCTCCCCGCCGGTTCGCTGCGCACGCTGCACCTGCGCGCGCCGGGCGAAAACACCACCGAACTCTGGCTGGCTTACGATTATCTGCTGTTGCCGGTTAAGATTCGCTACCTTGACGCCAAGGGCGATAGCTTTGTCCAGGTCGCCACCCAAATTCAACTGAGCCAATGAGTCCACCTTAATGCGTTTTACGCCTGCCCTTTTCAACCATAGTGAAGCGCTGCTCGCCGAACTGCTGCGCTCGACTTTTCCCGCCGATCTCGTCGTTTCGCGCTATTTTCGCCAGCATCGCGACCTCGGCCACGCCGACCGCGGCTTTATCGCCGAACTGGTTTATTCGGTGCTGCGCCGGAAACGCAGCCTGTCGGCGCGCTGCCTGGGCGACGTCACCTCGCGCCGTTTGCTGCTCGCCGCGCTGGCCACGGTGCATGGCCTCAACCGGCGCGAACTCGACCTCGTCCTGCACGAGGCCGAGGGCAAGTGGCTGGCACAGGCCAAGGCGATCAAGCCCGAAGACTTGCCGCCGGCGGTACGCGTGGACCTTCCCGACTGGCTCTACGCGGCGCTCAGTGCACAGTTTGCTGCCCCCGAACTCGAAGCGCTGGCGGTGGCGCTCAACCAGTCGGCACCGCTCGACCTGCGCGTCAACACCATGAAGACCGATCGCGCCGCAGTGCTCGCGCGTCTTGCTGCCGACGGCCTTGGCGCCGAGCCCGGCCGTTATTCGCCGCTTGCCGTTCGTCTGGCCGGCAAGCCGGCGCTCGCCAGCCATCCCTTGTTCGTCGACGGCAGTTTCGAAGTCCAGGACGAGGGCAGCCAGTTGCTCGGCTACCTCCTGCAGCCCAAGCGTGGCGAGATGGTCGCCGACTTTTGCGCCGGCGCTGGCGGCAAGACGTTGCTGCTCGGCGCGCTGATGCGCTCGCAGGGCCGCTTGTACGCCTTCGACGTCGCCGAAAAGCGCCTCGCCAAGCTCAAACCGCGACTCGCGCGTTCGGGCCTCTCGAACGTTCATCCGGCGCGCATCGAGTCGGAGAACGACATCAAGATCAAGCGGCTGGCCGGCAAACTCGACCGCGTCCTCGTGGATGCACCGTGCTCGGGACTCGGCACGCTGCGCCGCAACCCCGACCTCAAATGGCGGCAGAGCCCGGAGAGCGTCGCCGAACTCACGCTCAAGCAAGCGGCGATTCTTAAGGCGGCCTCTGGTCTCGTCAAGCAGGGCGGCCGCCTGGTGTATGCGACGTGCAGCCTGCTCGACGCCGAAAACGAAGCGATCGTCTCGGCATTCCAGACGGCACATCCCGAATTTGTTTCGCTCTCGGCGAGCGACGTTCTGCGCCAACAGCAAATCGATTTTCCCGGCGACGCGCTGCGCCTGCGCCTGCTGCCACAGGTGCACGGCAGCGACGGATTCTTTGCCGCGGTGATGGAACGGCAATGAACGAAACGCAGTTTTTTGCGTTGATCCACGAGCTGTGGCGCGATATCCAGAAACCGGACTTCCTCTGGCAGACCGCCGCGCTCTGCGTCAGCCTGGCGATCGCTTGGTGGCTGGCCCGGCGACTACGCCAGCAGCGGGTCAATGCAACGCCGACTGGGCGCAGCGGGCTGCGCGACTTCGGCTACGCGAGCGTGAAGCGCCTCGCCTTCCCGCTGATTGCCTTGCTCGGCGTTGTCATTTTCCGAAGCTTTTTGAAGCTCAGCGGCAACGTCAGCCTGCTCGACCTGGCGATTCCGCTGCTCGTCGCGATGGCACTGGTGCGCGCGACCATCTACCTGCTGCGCCGGGCCTTTTCGCCGAGCGGCTGGCTGGCGACCTCGGAGCGCTTTGTCGCCGTCACCGTCTGGCTGGGCTTGGCAATCTACATCGTCGGACTCGCCGGCCCGCTGATCGGTCTGCTCGAGCAGGTGAATTTCAGCGTCGGTAAGCAAAAACTCGATTTGTGGATCGTTGTGCACGGTGCGCTGACCGTTTTGGTCACCGTGCTCGTCGCGCTCTGGGGCGCCGGCCTGATCGAGGCCAGGCTCTCTGCCGCCGAGCAGATGGATTCGAACCTGCGCGTCGTCCTCGCCCGCGTCACCAAGGCGCTGCTAGCGATTGTCGCGCTGTTGCTCAGCCTGTCGCTGGTCGGCATCGACGTCACCGCGCTCTCGGTCTTCGGTGGTGCGCTCGCCGTCGGTCTCGGCTTCGGCCTGCAGAAGATCGCCAGCAACTACGTCAGCGGCTTCATCATCCTGCTCGACCGCTCGATCCGCATCGGCAACCTGATCTCGGTCGACGGCGCGACTTCGGGAATCGTCTCCCAGATCACGACGCGCTATACCGTCGTGCGCACCTTGTCCGGCACCGAACTCATCGTTCCCAACGAATACCTGGTCGCCAACATCGTCCAGAACCAGTCGTATACCGACAGCCGGGTGCGCGTCGTCGTACCGCTGCAGGTGGCTTACGGCACCGACCTCGAGTTGGCCATGGGCCTGATGGAAAGTGCGGCGCGGGCGCATGCGCGCGTGCTCGCCGATCCGGCGCCCGGCGTTCTGCTCAGGGCGTTTGCTGATAGCGGGATCAACCTCGAGTTGGGCTTCTGGATCGCCGACCCGGAAATGGGCACCGGCAACGTCTGCTCGGATATCAGTCTGGCCATCTGGAAGAGTTTTCAGGCCGCCGCTGTTGAAATACCGTACCCGCGGCGTGACCTGCGTATCATCGGCGCTGAAGCCGAGCGCCTTGCATCCAGGGATGCGAGCGAACAATCCGGGGAAAGCAGCGCCGCATCGGTCTGACGCGAAGGCGCTGTCCCGCCGACGAAGGCCAAAAAAAATCCCGAACCTCGCGGCACGGGATTTAAAGTCCCATCGTTAGCGGATGGGTCAGGGAGGGTCAAACATTGCCAGCGGGGGACGCTGAAGCAACAAATGAAGTGTAGAGGTGGGTGGGTCAGGTGTCTGTTGGTCTTGTTCTGTCTTTGCGTGACTGTGTGTAACGCGGCGCGGCTGCCAACGCCTAATCAACCCGTTTCAATTTTGCTTGTCGTGATACTTGGTGCGCCAGTAGCGCAGTGCGAACCACGCCAGCGATGCCGGGGCGGCGATGAGGACGGCTTTGACGAGGTCCGTCTGGCCGTCGGCCAAGAGATCCCAGGCGACGATTCCGACGAAGATCCCGAGCCCTTCAGCGATGGGAAAGCGCGTGCGCGGCGAAGCGCGCGGCGGGCCCATGGCGCTCACGCCCATACGGACCGTAAAAAGCGGTTCGCGGAGCAATACTCGGGCGGCAATTGACGCTGCGGATTGAAGGTCGACATATCGAGCTTTCCATTGGGCTGACCGCGGGAAGCGCAATGATAGTCGGGCCAATCAGAGGCGTGTTAAGTCGCTTCGTCAGCGTTGGGTAACGTTTTGTAACATCGGCCAGGCGAGCGTAAAACGCGCGCCACCGAGCGGCGACTGGTCGGCACTCGCCGTGCCACCGTGCTGATCGAGAACGAGGCGTACGATGGCAAGGCCCAAGCCGTAGCCGCCGGTCGCCCGGTCACGCGAGCTGTCAAGCCGGGTGAAGGCGGTAAACACGCGCTGGCGTTCGTCCGGCGCAATGCCCATGCCGTCGTCGTCGACGTGGACCAGCACGCGATCGCCTAAGACCTCGGCGCTAACCTGTATTTTCTTTCGCGCGTATTTGATCGCGTTGCGCAAGAGATTGGTCAGCGCGTAAGGCATGCTCTTGAGGTCGAGCTCGACGCGTTGCCCGGGCGGTAGCGCGCTGCTATCGACGCAGAGCTCGAGCGAGCGGCCGAGAATGCGCATCGATTCAACTTCTTCCTCGAGCCAGGGCGCAAGTTCGACCGGCGTCAGGTGCAGTTCGGGCTGCTCGCGTTCGAAGCGCGCGTAGGTCAGGCTCGAATCGATCAGCGTTTCCAGTTCGTCGAGATCGGCTTCCATGAGTTGCCACAACCGCTCTTTTTCGGCGCGCTCGTCGGTCGCGGCGAGCATTTCGAGCGCGAAGCGCAGGCGCGCGATCGGCGTGCGCAATTCGTGTGAAATGGCGCTCGAGAGCTCCTTCTGCGTGGCGATCAGGCGCTGGATCCGTTCGGCCATACCGTTGAGTGTTTCGGTGAGGAGTTCGAGGGCGCCGCTGCGTGCAGTTGGCGCACGCGCTTCGAAGTGGCCGTCGCCGAGCGAGCGCGCCGTCTGGCGCAGCGCTTCGAGGTCGCGCCATACCGGGCGTACCCAGAACCAGACGGCGATTGCCAGGCACAGCCCGATCAGGCTCCAGGTCAGCAGACGGATACGCAGTTCGAGCGGCAGCGCGCGCGGGCGATCGGGGTTGGCGTCGGGCGACAGCGGTCCGACGACGAGGATTTGTGGTGTCTCCTTGAGCCGGTGGTAAATCACGTCGCCGTCGGTGTCGATCGCCAGTCCGCCCGAGTCGAGTTTTTCGGCTTGCCGGGGCGTCAGCTTGAGCGTCCAGCGCTCGACGATGCTGAGCCGATAGGAGAACTTCTGGTCGAGCGCCTTGATCGTTCTTGGCCATTCCGAGCGCGGCCGGCGAAAGAGTTCGTCCTCGATGAGGACGATCGTTCCGTGCATGAAGCGGCTCGTATAGTCGTCGGTGATTCCCTTGACCGCGGTCGAGATGACGATGTCGGCAAAAAAGGCGATGGCGATGAAGGACCCCATCACCAGCAGATAGAAGCTCAGGAACAGGCGCGATAGGCTGTAGCGGCCGCGCCAGGGCGCCGGACTGTAGCGCCCGAGGATGTTGAGCAGCCGGCTGTTGCGACTATTGCCAGTCATGCTTGCTGAAAAGATAGCCTTTGCCGCGTACGGTCTTGATGCGGGTCGGATTTTCGGGGTCGTCGCCGAGTTTGCGCCGCAAGCGCGAGATGCGCGCGTCGATCGACCGGTCGAGCCCGTCGAAACCGATGCCGCGCAACTGCTGGAGCAGGTCGTCGCGTGACAGGATGCTGCCGGCGTGGCGGGCGAGTAGCCAGAGGAGGTCGAACTCGGCGGTCGTCAGGTCGATCGTTTCGCTGCCCAGGTGGGCACTACGCGTCGCTTGGCTGATGCGAAAACTGCCGAAAGCCAGTTGCGCGCTGTCGTTCATTCCCGGATCGTCGCTCGCCGAGTTGCCGGCGACCGGCGCGCGGCGCAACAGCGCCTTGATCCGGGCGAGCAAGAGGCGCGGCTGCACTGGTTTGGCGATATAGTCGTCGGCGCCAAGTTCGAGTCCGAGGATCTGGTCGAGGTCCTCGTCGCGCGCCGTAAACATCAGGATAACGCCCTTGTACGCCGCGCGCACGGCGCGGCAGACCTCGAAGCCGTCCTTGCCCGGCAGCATGACGTCGAGGATGACGAGATCCGGATCGTCATTGAGGATGCGCGCTTCGGCGGTGTCGCCGCGCGCCTCGATGGCGACTTCAAAGTCATTTTTGCGCAGATATTCGGCGGTCAGCTCAGCGAGTCGATCGTCGTCTTCGACGAGGAGGATGCGTGTTTTCATGTCCCCATGATAACGGGTTGCACGCCTCGGATAAATGGCAGGGCAAAAAATACTCCCCCGAGCGGCGACCGAACGCGACGCTCGCGTGTCCAACTTCGAGCAACAGGTGATGAATTGATTTTCGGGGGACTTATGTACGCGGGTATCGTTGACTGGCCCTGGTGGGGTTACGTCGTGGCAACACTCGGGCTGACCCATGTGACCATTGCTGCGGTTACCATCTATCTGCACCGGCATCAGGCGCATCGTGCGCTCGACCTGCATCCGCTGCCGGCGCACTTTTTTCGTCTCTGGCTGTGGCTGACGACCGGCATGGGGACGCGCGAGTGGGCATCGATCCATCGCAAGCACCACGCCAAGTGCGAGACCGTCGATGATCCGCACAGCCCCCGCGTATATGGCATCAACCGCGTGCTATGGACCGGCGTCCTGCTCTACGTCAAGGAGGCCCACAACGCCGAGACGCTGGCGCGCTACGGGCACGGCACGCCCGACGACTGGATCGAAAAGCGGCTCTACCTGCCCTGGCAGAAAGCCGGCGTTTTCATCATGCTGGCGATCGACCTTGCGGTTTTCGGCGTGCTGCCCGGCGCGGCGATCTGGCTCGCCCAGGTGGCCTGGATTCCGTTCTGGGCGGCCGGCGTAGTCAATGGCCTCGGCCACTTCTGGGGCTACCGCAATTTCAATTCGCCCGACGCCAGCACCAATATCTTCCCGCTCGGGATTTTCATCGGCGGCGAAGAACTGCATAACAATCACCACACCTACGCGACCTCCGCCAAACTCTCGAATAAGTGGTACGAATTCGACCTCGGCTGGGCCTACATACGCATTCTGGCGGCACTCGGCCTGGCGCAGGTCAAGAAGGTCGCGCCGGTGCCGCGGATCGGAATGCTGCGTCCGGCTGTCGATCACGAGACGCTGCAGGCGGTCATCGCCAACCGTTACGACGTCCTCGCCGGTTACGCCAAGTCGCTCCGTCAGCTCTACCGGCAGGAACTCGGCGCGCGCCGCATGCGCCACGAATTCAAAGGGCTCAAGCGCTGTCTTTCGATCGACGCGAGCGCCGTGCCCGAGCCCTTGCGCGGGCGGCTCGAACAACTGCTCGCGCAGAGCAGCGCGCTGCGCACCGCCTACGCCATGCGCGAGGAACTCGTCGCGCTGTGGGCAAGGACCAACGCCTCGCGCGAGCAATTGATCAAGGAGCTGCAGGACTGGTGCCAGCGCGCCGAGAGTTCGGGTGTGAGACAATTGAAGGAACTCTCGCTGCGCTTGCGCAGCTACTCCCTCAACTGATCGGATCGCATGCACCTGACAACGCGCAGTGTTTTTTCTGGACTGTTGGCGGCTTCTCTCGGCCTGCTGAGCGCGGGCCTAGTCCTTGGCGAGTTGGTCAGGCTGCAGCCCTGCTACCTGTGCAATTTGCAGCGCCTGCTCTATATGGTGCTGGCGTTTTTCGCGCTATGCGGCGTGCTCTGGCCGCGCTGGAGCAGGCTGTGGTCGGTCCTCGTCGCGGCGGCCGCCGGCGGCGGCCTGAGCAGCGCGTTGCAGCAGAGTTGGATGCAATACGCGCCGCAGCAGGCGACCGAATGCGGCTTCGGCGACCCGACGCTGGCCGAACAACTGATCAACTGGCTCGGCGTGCAGTGGCCGGCGATGTTCATGGTCACCGGATTTTGCACCAACAAGGAATGGGTGTTTCTCGGCCTGTCGCTCGCCAACTGGTCGGCGGTGTGTTTCTTCGCGTTGTTGGCGACCGCGCTCTGGTTGCTTTTGCGGCGGCAAACGGCGGGCTGAGAGTAGGCTCTATTTGGTTCCCACGTTGGATGACACAGCCTACTTGCCGGCTTGTCTTACCTTGTAAGGGCCGTCCGGGAACGCCTGCGGGCCATAGAATACCTCGTTGTTGGCTTGTTGCGTCAGCGGCAAATAATTTGGCGCTGCGCGCGTCACGGCGGCGCTGATCGCGGCGGCAATCAGACCGGCCAGCGGGGATCCGCCGGAGTTATTATTTTGCGGCGCATACACCATCCGCTTGTTCTCTTTCCACAACTCGGTTCCGTCACGACCGACAACCCGGTAATCGAATTCTACGGTGACCTGGGTTGCCAGGATCATGTATTGCGCATCCCAACGGTTGATGGTGACGTAGAGGATCGCATCGGCATCGAACATTTGAGCCAATTGCTCCGGCGGCATTTGGTGGATCCTGTCGCCCTCGTAGTAGCCCTCGTGTTCAAGAACGTGCTTGGTCGTGTGAACCGGAAACACGTAGTAACCCTTTTCGGCAAGAGGAACCGGCAGGGTGGATAAAACGTAGTTGGGCGCGTCGACATCCAGCGACTTGTTGACCGTCGGAACGACGAGGATCGAGCGCGGGGCGGTGGCAATGAAGGCGCTCAAGTCCTTCTTGACCGGTTGGCTCACACAGCCGGTGAGCAGGCAAAGCGCCAAGGCCGCAGTGGTAGTTCTCATTTGCTTTTTCCTTCGGCTTGGCCGCGTTCGAGGTTCTGTATCAAGGCGGTCATCAGGCCACGGCTTTCCGGCCAGGTATCGCGCTCTCGCACGTACATTGCGATGGCCTTGTCGGTCGCCCCGGCCTGCAGATAAAGCGTTCCCAATTCGGCGTACAGTCCCGGCGCGACCTTGCCTTTTCGCTGGTCGAGCACGTTGACCTGATTTTCGAGTCCCACGGTCAGCGCTTCGACCTTGCTCGGGTCCTTGTAGGCAGCGAAGAGCAGGGTTTCATAGCCGCCCCATTCGTACTGGCGCGGAACGGTCGCGCAACCGGAAAGTATCACGGCGCAAAGCGCGCTGATGGCACGACGCATGGTCTTCTCCTATTTGAGTAGAAAAGTGCGATTGACCCCGTCGCCGAGATAGACGCTCTCGTCGAGAAGCAACGCATTTCCCGCAACAATGCGTACGCGGTGGCTGCCCGGCAGGATGCGTAACGTGGCTTGGCCGGCAGTGAAATCGGCAACACTGCCAACATCTAGGCCGTCTACGAAGACCCTTCCAAATAGTGCGCTGGCATTTTCAGCAGTGAAGGAAATTTGCGGGCGCAGATCAGAGACACCCATTTTCTCGGTCGGCATCAGCACACAGCCGGCGACGAGCAGCGTGGCGATGAATCCACCGGTGATAGCAGGAAGGCGCGTGCTTTTCATTGTCTGGCTCCATCGAATCTGACGATCAAATGATCGGTCTTGTACTCGGAGATTGAGCCGTCGATCAGCGTGGCAATCGAGCCTTCGTTCAGTTCGCCGTCGCCAAAGCTACTGTCAAGTCGCAGCCGAGCGACCTGAACGCCGGGCAGGTTGATTTCGCTTCCGGTCTGCGGCGACTTTATGCGCTCGCCCGCGGTGTGTACCGAGAACACCATTCCAGGCATGAGTCCCTGGCTCTTGCCCCCGCTGATGAAAACTCGTCGGGATTCCGCCTTCAAGATATGGGTCTGCCAAGGACGGGCAGAGAGTTGGTTGGACAGGCGATTCACGACCTCGGACACCGCTTGCCTGATAGCGGCGTCGTTTAGCGTGCCGTCGTAGCTCGCCTGGGATCCAAAGCCGAACGTCGAAGCGGTTTCCGTCGTCGCTTCCCCGGCTCCCGAAGTGGCGAAGAAGGCTTGGCCGGTATTCACGTCGACAACGCGTACGTCTATCTTGGCGAAGGCGACCTGGCGCTTGCTCGACGACGCGAAGCCGCTTTCACCTATCGTCTTGCGGCCGAATTCGGTCAGAGATCCGATGATCAGGGCATCGACTCCGACGAGATTGAGTTTGCTCTCAGTTAGCCGGCTTTCGGCTTGTAGGCGGCTGATGTCAGGGCGCTCGAAAACCAAGTAGGCGCCCGATTCGGTAAGCGCCTTGCTCATCAGGTCGGTAACCTGTTTGCCAAGGGGATCGCCATGGCTATCGCGCAGCAACGAACGACCGTAGTTTGTTTCGTTACTGATCCGTCCGAGGGCGATCTTCCGCTTCAGCGTCGGAGCGGCCGGTGCCTGCAAGATGACCGCCTGCTGAGCGGCTTTCTGTATGGCTGTTGGCTGGGCCATCTCCTTTTGCACCAGAGGAGGCGTTTGTATCGCGCACCCTGAAAGCAGCATGGACAGACCAGCAGCAGCTAAGCAAGACCGCCCAAATGCTCTTTCTATTGTTCGCTTCACTATTTAATCTCCCTGATCGCTGTTAATGAAAACAGCGTCATATTCTAACGATATTTTTATGACGTGCAGCCACTTTTTATGCTGGATGACCTGCGCAGGTGCGCGCTCGACGAAGCTCTCGTTACGCCTGCGCGTAGGCGGCGAGCATGATCGAGTCCCGCCGCTGCTTGCCGGTAATCGAGCCATCGCCTGCCGGTGGTCCTCGGTGATAAAGGGCGTCAGCAGGCGGAGGAGGCGCAGCGGGGCGTGTGTCTTTCTAAGGCGCTCGCCTGGGCCAGAGTCATCAAGCGGTAGTGTGCTTCTGGATCAGATGGCCGAGGCCGATACCGTCGTTGAGGTCGATCGGGTCGCGCGCTTTGCCCTTTGACTCGCGCATCCTTGATGCCCTCGGCGTCGCGGATCAGGCGGGGCACATAGACGTGTTTGAACGGGATCTTGCCGGTGATGTGGCGCGTCATCTTGACCATGCGCGCGACCCAGAAGAAGATGATGTCAAAGCGGTGACGAGCACTGCCAGGGCAGGTAGAGGTCGAGCGTCGGCAGACGCGCTCGCGGCAATTCCCGACTGCCCGTATTCTGCGTAGATACGTCGTGCGAGCGGTTCAGCAATGAGCACGGGACCCGCCGCTGCGATGCGCTACAATCGGCGCAAATTTACCAGAGCCGGTGCGCATCCGGCGATCACCCGATGGGCGACACGCACACCCTATTTGCCGCGCAGGGCGCCACGCTGTGCAGCGAACTGCTTTCAGCGTTCGCTGCACAGGGCGCAGCGCTCGGCGCGCTGCTCTTCTCGCCGAATGGCGATGCCGCCAGCGCGCTGGCCGACACCGGATTTCCCTGCGCGTGCGTACCGCTGCAGCGGCTCGACGGCAGCGACCCGGTTGGCGAACTGTGGCGGCCGAGCGGCGACGCGATCCCGATACGCGGTCAGCATGGCGCGATAGCTTACTGCCACGACGGTGAAACCGTTTTCGGCGCGCTCAGCCTTGCCGAGACGCCCGTCGGCGCCGACAAGACGCCGCTGCAGCAGGCGGCCGAGACGGCCTATCGCCAGGTGTTTTCGCTGCTCGATACACTCGGCTACGCGCACCTCTTTCGTTTCTGGAACTATATGGCGGCAATCAATACGTCGAGCCACGGCAGCGAGCGCTACCGGCAATTTAACCGCGGCCGGCACGATGCTTTCCAGGCGCATGCGCGCAACAGCGCGGAAAACGCCCCGGCGGCGTGTGCCCTGGGCTGCGCCGCAGGGCCGCTGAGCGTCGCTTTCCTTGCCGGTCGCGTGCCGCCGCTGCGCATCGAAAATCCGCGCCAGACGAGTGCCTATCGCTATCCTCAGCAATACGGGCCGCGCAGCCCGACGTTCTCGCGCGCGACGCTGGCCCGGCTCGGCACCGACGAGGTCCTGCTGCTCTCGGGAACGGCGAGCGTCGTTGGTCACGCCACGCTGCACGTCGACGACGTACTGGCGCAGACGCGAGAAACGATCGCCAATATCGGCGCCGTCGTGGATGAGGCCAATCGTCTGGCGCGCGGCCCGGGCTTTGCCTTATCCGACCTGCACTACCGGGTCTATATCCGGCACGCAAACGATCTGCCGGTAGTGCGCGGTGAAGTTGAGCGTCAGATTGGCGGCGCAGCGAAGGCCGTATATCTCAAGGCGGACGTCTGTCGCGCGGATTTGCTTGTTGAAATCGAGGCCAGCGCGGCACACCAAGCGGCGCCGAACACGGCAGCGGGCAAGCAATGATGCGCGCGGCCCGCGCTGCGCTGCTCACTGTCTACGATTATTTCGTGGTGTACCTTGGCGTGACCTGGCTCGGCGTATTGTGCCTCGCGTGGACACCGGTCGCGCTGCTGGTCTTGCCGCTGCTCGGCGAGCGGCGCGGGCGCGCGCTCGGGCGTTACGCCGTCATGAGCGCGTTCCGCGTATACCTCGCGAGTCTTTCGCTCTCGCGTCGCTTCTCATTTGATCTCGAGGCCCTCGATGCGCTGCGCGATGAATCCCCGCTGATCATCGCGCCCAATCATCCGTCGCTGCTCGACGCGGTGATGGTGATTTCGCGCCTGCCCAACGTCGCCTGTGTGCTCAAGGTCGAGCTGATGAACAATGTCTTTCTCGGCGCTGGAGCCCGCCTGGCGCGCTACATTTGCAACAAGCCGGTGCGCCGGATGGTCCACCAGTCGATCGACGATTTTGCCAGCGGCAGTCATCTCCTGCTTTTCCCGCAAGGATCGCGAACCGCCGGTCCGACCGCTGCACTCAAGGGGAGTATCGGACTGATCGCCCTGCACGCGCAGGTGCCGGTGCAGACGGTGTTGATCGAGACGACCAATCCGGCGTATCTCGGCAAAGGCTGGCCGCTGTTTCGCGTGCCGCCGCTGCCCATCCATTACCGACTGCGCCTCGGACGGCGCTTCGCCGCGCCGCAAAATACGCAGCGTTTCATGAGCGAGCTGGAACAGTATTTTGGCGAAGAGCTGCTGCCCGCCGCGCAACGGCCTTCCGTCTTGTGCGCGCCCGTAGCCCGCGATCTTGCGCTCGACGAAGCGGCGGTGGCGCAGTGAATACCCCGTCAACGACGCACCTCGTCCTGATTCCAAGCTACAACCCCGGCGCCAAGGTCTATGAGACCGTGCGCTCGGCGCGCGCGCAGTGGACGCCGGTGTGGGTCGTCGTCGACGGCAGCAACGACGGCAGCGGCGAACGCTTGCTGGCGATGGCCGATGCCGACCCCGGCCTGCGCGTTATCGTGCTGCCGTGCAACCAGGGCAAGGGCACGGCGGTGTTGCACGGCCTCGACGAGGCAGCCGCCGCCGGTTTTACACACGTCCTGACGATGGACTCGGACGGCCAGCATCCGGCCGATCGCATTGTTGCCTTTATGGAAGAATCGGCGCGCCAGCCGGACGCGATGATCCTCGGCCTGCCGGTGTTTGGCGCCGAGGCGCCGGCCCTGCGCGTCAAGGGACGGCAACTGTCGAACTGGTGGGCCAACGTTGAAACGCTGTGGGCCGGCATCGGCGATTCCTTGTTCGGCTTTCGCGTTTATCCGGTCGACGCCCTGCGCCACGTGATGCGTAATCAGCCGTGGATGCGTCACTTCGATTTTGATCCCGAAGCCGTCGTGCGCCTGTGCTGGCGCGGCGTGCGCCCGGTCAATCTGCCGGCCGCCGTGCGCTACTACCGCAGCGACGAGGGCGGCGTGTCGCATTTCAACTATCTGCGCGACAACCTGCTGCTGTCCTGGATGCACACGCGTCTTTTTGCCGGCTTTGTCGTGCGCCTGCCGCTGTTGCTGGCGAGGCGCGCGCGCCGGCGCTGAGCGCCCGACTCGGCTGCGTTCAGATGATCCCGCCGTTGATCGAGATGATTTGCCCGGTGATGTAGGCGGCTTTGTCTGACGCGAGAAAAGCGATCAGATCGGCGACTTCGTCCGGCGTACCGGCGCGTTTCATCGGCACCATGCGCGCGATAGCATCTTCCGCAAACGCCGATTCGCTCATCGGCGTGGCGATGATTCCGGGCGCCACGGCATTGACGGTAATTCCCCGGCTGGCGACTTCGAGCGCCAGCGATTTCGTCGCCGAGTTGAGCGCGCCCTTGGCCGCCGCGTAGTTGACCTGGCCGCGATTGCCAGTCAGCGCGGCGATCGACGAGACATTGACGATACGTCCCCAGCGGCTTCTGATCATCGGCATCATCAGCACGTGCGTGACGTTGAAAAAGCCGTTGAGCGAGACGTCGATAACGCGGTGCCACTGTTCGGCGCGCATCCCGGGAAAGACCGCGTCGTCGTGAATGCCGGCGTTGTTGACGAGAATCTGGATCGGCTGCTCTTCGACCAGGGGACACAGCACGGCGGTCGTCTCGGCAGCGTCGGTGGCGTCGAAAACGACGACCTTGGCACTGCCGCCGTCGGCACGAATCGCCTCGGCGACCGCCTGTGCGGCGGCCACTCCGCGGTGCGCGTGGATAACGACGTGGTAGCCGTCGGCCGCCAGGCGGCGACAAGTTGCCGCGCCGATGGCGCCGCTGCCGCCGGTGACCAGCGCGTTTTTCATACGGATTCTCCTGCGCTCACTTCGGCGTTGATGATGACAGCGGCGCGGCCGTCGGCGAGCAGGTGGCCGGCGGCACTGACGCTGAACTGATAAAGAATGTTGTTTTCGCTGCGCGTGATGCAGCTTGCCGCGACCGCGAGATCGTCGGCGAGCTCGTCGAGCCGGGCAACATGGATGCGCGCGTCGCGCACGCTGACCAGATAACCGACGCGTGCGCTACGGGTGTCAGCCGGCGCCAGCAGCGCGCCGTGCACGGCCATCGCTTGCGCCGCGTACTCGATCGCGCAGGCGCCGGCCAGACGCCCGTTGGCACGCAGGGGATTATCCGCGGCGCGGTGGCTGCTGGCGCGGCATTCGATGCGCTCCTCGTCCCACGCCTCGACCCGTTCGAGCAGGCACATCGCGCCCTGATGCGGGATGTGGCGTTCTATCCACGCGTGGTCCACGCGTTCGCCGCTCAGCACGACGCGACCGTTACGGAGAGGCGCGTTCCGTCGAGGTAATCGAGAACGACGTCGTGCTCGCCGCCGAGCGCGACGGCGCGCAGCAGCGGCAAGCCGCGTGCTGCCGGGATCGAAAGGCGCAGGCGTTCGAGCGCAGGCTCGGCGAGCCGGTCGGCGTTTTCGTCGCTCAGCGTCACGCTGATCCTTGCGAGTGCGCGCGCGCTGTGCTGCGGCGCGAAAACCAGCGCGATCCCGAAGGCGTCGGGCAGCGGACGGACGCCGTTGAGCGGCTCCGGATAGGCCGTGTCACAGGCGAGAAATACGCTGCGCGTATCGTCGACGACGGTCTGTGTGAGCGCTTCGATCAGGCCGGCGCCAAAGCTCGCGTCGAAGGCGCTTAACACCGACGACGGGCGCATCGAACCAGTGGCGATACCCCAGTAACCCGAGGCGGTGTTATGCACCGAATTGTGAAAACGCGTCGGCGAAATCTGACGGTCCTGACGGTCGTCGGAGGCGAGCGCGGCGCAGATCGCATGACAGTTCTCGCCGTCGCCGCCGGAAGCGGAAAACACGCTCGGCAAGCTCGCTGCGTCGAGCCCGGCGGCGGCGACGGCTTCGAGGCCGGTGGCCAGCGTCAGTCTGACGATCGCGCCGCTGCGTCGCCGCTCGGCTGCTGGTAATAGTGCCGGCGCGGGCAGGACGGTGGGCGCCGGACGATAGGGCTCGGCGCCAGAAAAAATGGCGCGCAGGGTCGGCCAGTTGGCGAGTCCCGGGCCGAGCAAGCCGACGCCTTCGAGGTATGCAGTCAAGGTCATGGGCGGTCCGCGCGGGCGAGGATCAGACTGCAATTGGTGCCGCCGAATCCGAATGAATTGCTGAGCGCTGTATTGACTGGGCGCTCGCCGTTGTGCAGCAGATAATTGACGCCGAGCGACGGGTCGATCTCGCGCGTATTGAGCCCGGCCGGAAGCAGACCGTTTTGCAGCGCGAGCGCACAGATTACCGCTTCGACGCTGCCGGCGGCGCCGAGCGTATGGCCGGTCGCGCCCTTGGTCGAACTGCACGGCGTTTGGCTGACGCCGTCTGCGCCGAACACCGCGCATACCGCTTTCGCTTCGGCCGCATCGTTGTTCTGGGTGGCGGTCCCATGCAGGTTGATATAGTCGATCGCCGACGGTTCGAGACCAGCCATTTTCAGGGCGTCGTGCATCGCTATGCGCGCGCCGAGACCTTCCGGATGCGGCGACGACATATGGTAGGCATCGCTCGATTCGCCAACGCCGAGCAGCAGTACCGCGTCGGCGGGCAACTCGTTCGGCGCGCGCTCGAGCAAGGCAAACGCCGCCGCCTCGCCGATCGAGATCCCGTCGCGGGCGAGGTCGAACGGGCGGCAGGCCCGCGGCGAAACGAGACCGAGCGAATTGAACCCGTAGAGCGTCGTCAGGCACAGCGAATCGACGCCGCCGACGAGCGCCGCGTCGATCAGCCCGGCGGCGAGCATGCGCCGAGCCGAAGCAAAAACCTTGGCGCTCGACGAACACGCCGACGAGGCAACGGCCGCCGGACCACTCAGGCCGAAATAGCGGCGCGCCAATTCGGCGACGGCAAACGGATTGTGCGTGCTGCGGTAATCGAAATCGGGCGGCAGCGCGCCGCTCACCGGGTCGCGCCGTCGGTACGCAAGTTCGGTTTCAAAAATGCCCGAGGTGCTGGTGCCGAGAAAAAGGCCAACCCGCCGCGCGCCGTACTTGCCGGTCGCGGCGCGCACCGCGTCGGCAAAACCGTCCTGGTTCAATGCCAGGAAGGCGAGCCGGTTGTTGCGGCAATTAAAGTCGGTGAGCGCCTCGGGAAGGTGGACGGTGTCAAGACCGTCCACCTTGCCGATGAAAACGTCCAGATCGACCGTGTCGAATAGGCAGGGGACAAGCCCCGAGCGCCTCTCGCGCAGCGCCGCCAGGGTTGCGCCGAGACCGCAACCGATGCTGCTCGTCACAGTAAAATGGGAGATCCAGAGCGGGTTCACGTCAGACAATCCTCAGTCAAGCCAAGCTTTTAACATAAATCGGGCGCCTTGGCGGTCTTGCTCGCCGCGGCCGCGGGCGCCGACCGCGCGCGCTGGCGCAGCGACAGCCAGGCGCCGAGCGTTCCGAGTACGAGACCGCCGAGGACGTCGATGACGACGTGCTGGCGCGTGGCGATCGTCGAGTAGATGATGCCCGCACACCACAGCCCGTTCACGACGTGTGCGGCGCGCGGCGCGCCGAAGTGGCGTAAGGAACGCGCCAGCGCAGCCGCCGAGAAAACCGCCGTTGCGACGTGCAGCGAAGGGCAGGCGTTGCCGGCGGCGTCGATGCGCTTGAGAAAACCGACGTCGGGATACAAAGCCCAGTCGATCGCCGCGACCGGGACGGTCGTCGGCCAGAAGAAGAAGACAACAAGTCCGGCAAGACACATGGCGGCCATCGCCCGGGCGTACGCGTAGAGTTCGTATCGCGTTTCGAGCAGGGCCGGCGGCAAGGACACATAGACCCAGATCGACAGATACAAGGGCAGGGCGAGCGGCTCGAAGCCGATCAGGCGATCGGGCCAGATGATTGGCATGGTCGTCGGCGGGTAGGCCGGGTGCTTGAGCAGATAGAAGTAAGCGGCAAAGAAAACGGCGATGAAGAGCAGCGTTCCGCCGCATTTTACGAGCCAGTGCCTGAGCACGACAGCCGCCGCCTGGCGGTACCACGGCGCGGCGGATTTGGCGTCGGCTTCGCTGTCGCTGTCGCTGTCGCCGGCACCGCCCGCAACGCCGCGCGCGCGGCTCACGCGAGCGCCTCGCGCAAGGTAACAAAGTGCAGATCGGCACGCGCAGCGGCGGCGAAAAGTGCCGGCAAAACCTCGAGAATGACCGGAACGCCGGCGGGCGTGCGCGCCGCGTTGCCGTCATGTACGAGCAGAATCGCCCCGGCTTGCAGTCCGCCCAGCAGCGTTCGGCTGACCCGCGCGGCGTCGCCGACGCGGGTATCGAAAGCGCGCGTCGACCAGCTCGCAAGACGCAGCCCGAAGCACGTAAGCACCGGGTCGAGGAAGGCGTTGCGCAAGCCGGCGGGGGCGCGAAAGAACAGTGGTGGCTTGCCGGTGATCGCCGTCAGCGTCTCCTGCCCGGCTCCGATTTCGCGGCGCAAGCCGGCCGGTCCGAGCAGCGAGAAATGATGCCGATGATGCTGGCTGTGGTTTTCGACGGCGTGGCCGCGGCGAACGATTTCGCGACAGAGGTCGGGAAACTCACGCGCGCATTCGCCGAGGCAAAAAAAGGTCGCCCGCGCGGCGTGCGCGTCGAGCAGGTCGAGGACCTGCGGCGTGACCGCCGGATCGGGACCGTCGTCGATGGTCAGCGCGATCTCGTTGCGCGCCGTCGCTGCGGCCGGCAGGTGTGACCAGTTCGGCCCGAGCCAGGTGCTGCGCGGCCACAATCCGACCCCCGTCAGCAGCAGGTGATTGGCGGCAACGGCGGCAAGCGCCGAGCGCCACTGCCACGGTTCGGCCAGAACAACGAGCAGCGCGAGCAGGTGCAGGACGAGCGTCGCCTGGATCAGCCACGGCATTTTCCAGCGCGCCTCAGGCATCGGCTGGGCGGGCGAAAATCGCCGAGTAGAGCAGCGCCAGGACGACGCCGGGGGCGACCGTTGCCCCGAGCGCCTGCAGCAGTGCGACGCTCGAAAAGGCGAGCACGCCGAAACCGGCGACCGTCGTCACGCTGGCGAAGAGCATCGAAGCGAGCGTGCGCGGCGAGGCCACGTAAGCGTCTGCTTCGCCCAGCGCGGGCGCGTTGCTGCGCTCGAAAAAGAGCGCGTAATTCGATCCGACGGCGACGACGAGGAGTAGGCCGACGAGGTGCAGGATAATCAATTGCTGCCCGCACAGCGCGAGCCCGGCGCTGACCGTGACGACCGACGCGGCGAGTGGACCGACGATGCGCAGTACGCGTCGCGGCGAGCGAAAAACGATGAACAGCAGGGCGACAATCGCCAGCAGTCCGCCGAGCGAGAGGACGATCGCTTCGTCGAGATAACCCGAATAGAGATTGTTCGACTCGCTCTTCATATCGACCAGCAGTGCGTCGGGAACGGCCGCCGCGGCGACCGCCGCGCCGATCTGCGCCGCGTCGATGTCGCCGCCAGCCGGCGCGGTCAGGGGCAGCAGCGCGCTCCAGTGCTGCTTCTGCTCGATGAGCAGCGCGTCGACGGCCATGGCCATCGACGTTTTTTCGAGCCCCGCCGTCTGCAGCAGCGGCTGGTCGCGCGCCGTTGCGACGTCGGCGAGAAACGGCGCCAGGCGTTCGCCCTGGAGCGGCAGACCGGCAAGCGCCTGCGCGAGGCGTTTTTCAAGTTCGTCGGCAGGCGGCAGGCTGGCTTGGCGGGCGCGCTGCGTGGCGTTGCTCGGCAGGTAGCGACTCGGGGTTTCGAAACCGGCGAGCCGGCCTTGATCGACCTCGGCCTGGAGCCGCGTGGCAAGCTTTTCGGAGGCGCCGAGGACGGCTTCCCGGCTCGGCCCGGAGACGACGACGAGGTAACGCACGTCGGGCGCGCCGAGGTCGGCGCGCAAAGCGGTGTCGAGCGCCACGTCGGCCGGCGATACCGGACTCAAGGACGACAGCCGGGTGTCCCACAGTTCGGCGCGGTGCACGGCGAGAACCGCCGCGCTGGCGACGAGCAGCACGACGGCGGCCGTGCGCAGTGCGCTGGCGCGCTTGAGCAGGCGGGCGAGGGCGCGGCCGATCGGCGAGACGTCGTGAATGCGGAAATTGACCGGCAAGAGCTGCGGCAAAACGAAGCGCGTCACTGTCGCCGCGGCGATCAGCCCGGCGATCGAATAGAGGCCGAGTTGCGCCAGGCCGGGAAAGCCCGAGAGCAGTAGCGCGGCGAAGCCGCAGATCGAGGTCAGCACGCCGAGGCGGATCGTCGGCCAGAAGCGTTTGACCCAGTCCTCGTGCGCGCTGCCGCCGCGCTCGGACTGCACGAAGAGATAGATCGAATAGTCCACCGCTTCGCCGATCAGCGCGGTGCCAAAGCCGAGCGTTATACCGTGCACGTTGCCGAAGCCGAGGCTGACCGCAGCGACGCCGGCCAGCGCGCCGCTTGCCACCGGCAAGAAGCCCAGCGCGAGCGCGGCGAGCGAGCGATAGACAAGAAGCAGCAAGGCGGCAATCAGCGCCAGGCTGATCAATGACAAACGCGTCACCTGGTCCTTGATCGTGTCGCGCGCGCGCACCGAAAAAACGCCCGGGCCGGTCATCAGCAAGCGTGCGCTAGGCGACGCGGAAGGGGACGATGCGGCCGAGCTGGCCTGCGCAAAAGCCTGTTCGATGGCGGCCATCGCCTGCTGCTGCGCGTCGGTGTCGGTGCCCGAGGCGCGCGTTTGCGCGAGCAGCAGGGCGCGCGCGCCGTCGCGTGAGGCCCAGGCACCGCCGATCATCGTCGGCCGGCTGGCGCTCCCCAGCTGTTCGACGAGCTGCATCATTTCGCCGGTCGGATCGCGCGGCAGCAGCGCTTTGATGAGCAGGCCGGCCGGCGAGGCGAGCAAGTCGATGCTCTCGGCAATCGCCGCGTGCAGACCGCCGACGCTGAAACGCCCGGGCGTCACCGCCGGACTTAGCAGGTAGCGATGGGCGAACAAAAAAGCGCGGTCGCGCTCGGCGCTTACGGGCTCGCCGTTATTGACGCGGACAAACTGCGCCTCGCCACGCAGACGGCGGCCGATGTCAAGCGAAAGCCCGGCGCGCGTCGGCGCATCGGCGCCTTCGATGGCGATCAGAATCAGGCGCGAGGGCAGCCCGTCGCGGATCTGGTCGATCAGGAGCTGTTGCGCGGCCGTCGGATGGCGCGGCAGGAAAGCCGAGAGGTCGGTAGTGAAGGCGCTGCGGCTGATGATCAGCGCGCAGGCCAGGAGAAAGGCCAGCCAGCACGCCATGGCGATACGGCGGTAGTGTGCCGGGCTCGGCGTCACGGCGCTGTCGCCAGCTTTTCGATGAGCATCAAGGAACTGTCGCCGTCGGCCTGAACGACTTCGATGCTGCGCACCGCATCGCGCGCGCCGGCGATGCGCACACGCTTGACCACAGCCTGCATTTTTTCGTCGAGCGGTACGAGCCGCAACAACCAGCGCTCGGCGTTGCCGTCGAGCTCGATGCGATAGTTGCGTTCGAGCCCCTGACGGTCGCCGGCGAGCGTACTGCGAATGCTGTCGATGAACGCGGCGAGTTCGGGATAGTCGGCGAGCTGCAACTGGTGTTTTTGCCGGCCGCGTTCGATGAGCAGGCGGCCACCGTCGACGATCATTGTTTCGGGCTTTGGCCTGAGCGTGCGTTTTTCGAGATGGTCAGGAGCGCTGTAAAAGAGTTCGCCGGCCGATTCGACGGGCTTGTCGAGCAGCGCGATGGACTTCTTCTCGACGAAGCTGGCGCGGCCCGAGCGCGTCTGCGCGAGTTCGCGCATGAGCACGTCGATATCCCAGTCGGCGGCGGCAAGCACCGGCCAACACGCCGCGGCGAGAGCGGCGGCGGCCAGCATGCGCCTTTCGGCTGGGCGGGCAAAGAGGAAGGGTGGCAGGGACGGCAGTTTCATGATCTTCCTGGAGGCTCGGCAGCGGGGGGCGCCGGCCAGAAGTCGAAAAAATTGAACCAGTTGTACGGTGCGCTTTTGCAGTACTGATCGAGCAGCGCCGCGTAACGATCGATCGCCGCATCGACGGCGGCGCTGCGCTCGTCGCGCGCGAGTCCGGAAAAATCGGCGAGCGGCTCAAAATGGATCGCGTAGCGGTTGCCGCCCAGATACAGGCCGGTCATGAACAGCACCGGGCGGCCGAGCATCGCGGCCATGCGCCACGGGCCGCTCGGCAGGAAGGCCTGCCCGCCGAGAATAGTCACCGGGCGCAGCGCTTCGTCACCTGGGGTGCGGTCGGCGAGCATGCCGACGACGCAGCCGTCGTCGAGACGCTCGCGCACCTTGAGCATCGAGTCGATGTTGCCCATGGCGATAATATCGTGCACCGCGCCGGGGTTGACCGCGGCGAGCATCGAATTGATCTTTTGCGCGTTGTCCTGATGCATCAGCATCGCGATGCGCAGATCGCTATCTTTCCAACCGAGCGCGCGGATTACCTCAAAGCTGCCCAGGTGAGCGCCCATCAGGAAGACTCCCCTACCGCCGGCGATCAGCCGGCGCAGCGCATCGTGGCCGTGCACTTCGAGGTCGAACAGATCGAAACGGCGATTGACGAGATAAATACGGTCGTGGATCGTCGCCGCGAAGGTGAAGAAGTGCCGGTAGAGGTCGCGCCAGCGCGGTGGTCGGCCGAGCGCGCGGGCGAGATAGGCGCGTGAGGCGCGCCGTCCGGCCGGGGCGAAGAGCAGGAAGTAGGCGGCGATGGCGTGCAGCACGACGCGTGAGGCGCGCCGCCCGAGGCGTAGCGAAATCCACGACATGACGCGCAAGAGCAGCCTGTTGCTGCGCTCGGGGGTTTTCGCCCAGCTTGCCAGGCTGGCGCCTGGCAGCGTACTCATGGTCGGCTTTCGGGGGGGAAGGGGACGATGCTGCCGCTGGCGATTTTGCGCGCCGCATCACGCGCCGCAACGATCTCGAAGCGTAGCGTGCCGTTTGCCGTCATGGTGTGCGTGAGAAGCACTTCGTCGCCCGGGCTCGCCGGGCTGAGAAACTTGAGCGAAGCGATCGTGCACACGTCGAGCGAACGGCCAGTTGCGCTCGCCAGAAGCTGCAACGCGTGATCGAGCAGCAGCACACCGGGGAAAATGGGCGTGCCGGGAAAATGCCCGGCAAACGCCGGGTGATCGAGTGGAACCGTCCACTGGATGGCGTCTTTCATTCGGCGCTTTTCATTCGCGCCCGGGCAAAGAGCGCCTGCAGGTCAGCGCGCGGCAGTTTGCCGGTGCTGTTGCGCGGCAGTCTGGCGACAAAGAGCAGCGGGCGTGGCAAAAAAACCGGGTCGATGTGCTGGCGCAGCGTAGCGAGCAGGGTTTTCGCCTCGAGCGTCGGCGCGACGACGCAGGCGCCAAGGCGCGTGATCCGGTCTGCGTCGCTGTCGTCGGGCATGAAAAAAGCGCCGTCCTGAACGCCCGCAATGCTCGTCAGCAGATGGTTGAGGCTGGCCAGCGAATGCCGCTTGCCGGCGATGTTCACAAGGTCGGCGAGGCGTCCGTTGAGCATGAAGTGCTCGGCGTCGAGCACTTCGATGACGTCGTTGAGCACCGTCGTCGTCTCGACGTGGGGACCGCAAGCGCGCATGCGATCGCCGTCGGCGCGTAGCTTGACGCTTGGGAAAAGCCGCCATTTTTCGCCTTGCGTCGAGCGCCGGCTGGCGATCTGGCCGGTTTCGGTGCTGCCGTAGATTTCAAGCAGCGGCGCCTGGCAGCGCACCTCAATGGCTTTGGCGAGCTGTGCTGAGAGCGGCGCCGTTGCCGAAACGACGCAAGCCATTGCGGGGATCGCCGCTGCCGATTCGAGCCAGGCGCGCAAATGCGCCGGCGTCGATACGAGCAGGCGCGGCGCCGGTACCGCGGCGAGCGCGTGACAGATGTCCTCGGGATAGAAAGGCTGCGTGTGGGCGAGCGCGTTAGCGCTCTGCCAGGGCAGCAAGACCGTCGATTCGAAGCCGTACATGTGTTGCGCCGGGACGGTGCCGACGATGGTGCAGCCGCTCGCCGGCGCGAGCGCGAGGCGCTCGGCTTCGGCGCGCACGCTGGCGACGAGAGCGCCCCAGCTTTTGCCGTGGGCTTGCGGAAGACCGGTCGAGCCCGAGGTAAACAGCACGGCGACGCACTGCCCTTCGTCGATCAGCGGTGTTGCGATCGGATCTGCCGGCGCTGGCTGCAGCGCCGGATAGCGCACCAGCGGCAGATCTAGCGTGCATTCCTGGCGATCGGTCAGACAGAAGACGTCGGGGGCAAAATCGCGCACCTTGCGAACGGCCTCGGGCGTGTGCGTCGGCGGCAACAGGCTGACCTTGCCGGCGACGATGGCCGCCGCGAGACCGACGCTGAAGCGGTAACGGTCGGCGCACAGGTTGATCAAATGGCTGCCGGCCGGCAGCATCGCTGCGAGCTCGGCCACTTCGGCGAGGAACTGTTGCCGGGTTACCGCGCCGTCGGCGCGCCAGGCGACGATGGCCTCGGCATTGGCGTGGGTGACGAGCGGCAGGGCAGGCATGGGCAGTGGCTAAAGCGGACGCGCCGAGTCGTTCCTGAACGCGCGCACGGCATCCATGATGCGCATGTCTTGCAGGTCGGGAAGAACGCGTCGGCGCACGGCGAACTCGACGACGAACATCAGGGCGACGAGCGGCAGCGTCAGGAAGTTGGCAAAAATCGACCAGATGGCGAGCGGCGCGAGAAGAAAAAGCAGCGTCGAGGCGATCGCCATCGCGGCGAAAAAGACCGCCCAGGCGATCGTCACCTGCCGCGTGTAGACGGCGTGCGCGACGGAAACCGGCCCGTACAGCGCTTCCGCGAAGCGCGTGCACAGCGGTTGGCGACCGGCGATCAGCGTGCGAGCGAAAGTCAGCAGCAGCACGAGATGCAGACCCATGTTCTGTAACCAGTAGACCAGGCCGAAGTGGTTTTCGACAAGAGGCCATGCCGTCGCGACGAGCGTGCAGGCGAGGGCCAGCGCGCCGAGCAGCAGCCCGCGCCGCGGCGAATTCCAGGCGAACAGGAAGGTGATCAGGACGGCCGGTGCGAGCGCGACCAGCGCGCCGAGTGCGGGCGAGTGCGCCGCTTCAGTGGTGTAATGGGCAAGCAGCGGGTAGCCGATGAGCAGCGCAGCGACGGCCAGCCAGCGCAAGCGCCTGACCATCAACGCGTGCGCTGTGCGGCGATATAGTCGGCGAGATGGCGCAAGGAACCGAAAATGTGCGTGTTGTTGTCGCTGTCAGCCTTGAGTTGTACGCCGTAGCGCTTGGACGCTGCCAGGGCGACCTCGAGGACGTCGATCGAGTCCATGCCGAGGCCGTCGCCGTAGAGCGGCGCGTCAGGCGCGATTTCATCGGCGCTGACTTCGAGATTGAGACATTCGATCAGCAACTCGGCGATTTCACGTTGCAGCTCTGGGCTCGAGACGACGGCGTTCTGGGTGTTTTCCATGATGTCGATTCTGAAAGAATGCGTTAAAGAAAAAATCAGACACGCTTATGGCACAGATCGCGCGGCTTCGACAAGCGCCACGCGCGCGAAGCGCTCAAGCACTTCTCAGACGCTCCAACTGCGGTTCGAGCTTGGCCAGCGTCGCGACAAAATCGGCGAGCCGCTTCTTTTCCTGGTCGACGACCTGCGTCGGGGCGCGGGCGACGAAGCTCTCGTTGCCGAGCTTGGCGTGCGCCTTGACGATTTCGCCTTGCAGGCGGGCGATTTCCTTGGCCAGGCGCTCGCTCTCGGCGGCGAGATCGATCTCGATCTTGAACATCAACCGCGTTTCGCCGACGACCGCGGTCGGTGCGTTGGCGTCCTCGGGCAGTGCCGCGACGATCTGCATCTCGGAGAGCTTGGCGAGCGCCTTGAGGTAGGGCGCGCAGGCAGCGAGCAGGGCGGGTTCGCCGCTGGCGACGAGCGGCACCTTCTGCGCCGGCGAGAGGTTCATTTCACCACGTAGATTGCGGCAGGCGTAGGCCAGGTCCTTGAGCTGCCGGACCTGTGCTTCGGCGTCGGCGTCGATTTTTTCGGGCTGCGCCTGCGGGTAGCGGGCAAGCATCACCGAGTCGTGCGTTTTCTTGCCGGCGATCGGTGCGACCGCCTGCCAGAGTTCCTCGGTGATGAAGGGCATCAGCGGATGCGCGAGGCGTAGAACGGTTTCGAGAACGCGGACCAGTGTGCGCCGCGTCGCGCGCGCCTGTTCGGCGCTGCCGCCCTGCATCTGCACCTTGGCCAGTTCCAGGTACCAGTCGCAGAACTCGTCCCAGACAAATTCGTAGATGGCGCGGGCGAGCAGGTCGAAGCGGTAATCGGCAAAGTGCTGGGCGACGGCGGTCTCGGTGCGCTGCAAGGTGCTGACGATCCAGCGGTCGGCGAACGAGAGCGCAGCGGCGTCTGCGGCGGCGTCCAGAGCGAGGTCCTGGCCTTCACAGTTCATCAGCACGAAGCGCGTCGCGTTCCACAGCTTGTTGCAGAAGTTGCGGTAACCCTCGCAACGCTGCAAGTCGAACTTGATGTCGCGTCCCGGGCTCGCTAGCGAGAGGAAGGTAAAGCGGAGCGCGTCGGTGCCGAAGGCGGCGATGCCTTCGGGAAATTCGCGGCGCGTGCGTTTTTCGATGTCTTTCGCCTGCTTCGGATTCATCAGCCCGCTGGTGCGCTTGTTGACGAGATCTTCGATGCCGATGCCGTCGATGAGGTCGATCGGGTCGAGCACATTGCCTTTCGACTTGCTCATCTTCTGGCCTTCGGCGTCGCGGATCAGGCCGTGCACGTAGACGTGCTTGAAGGGGATTTTTCCGGTGATGTGGCGCGTCATCATGACCATGCGCGCAACCCAGAAGAAGATGATGTCAAAACCGGTGACGAGCACCGTCGACGGCAGGTAGAGGTCGAGGGCCGGGTTCGACTGGCCCGGCCACTCGGGCGTCCAGTCGAGCGTCGAGAACGGCCACAGCGCGCTCGAATACCAGGTGTCGAGAACGTCGGGGTCGCGCTTGAGTTCGCCGGTCTGCCCGTTCGCCGCGGCCTGCGCACGCGCTTCGGCTTCGTCGTGCGCGACATAGACGTTGCCGGCTTCGTCGTACCACGCCGGGATCTGGTGGCCCCACCACAGCTGGCGTGAAATGCACCAGTCCTGGATGTTGTTGAGCCACTGGTTGTAGGTGTTGACCCAGTTTTCGGGGAAAAACTTGATCTCGCCCGAGGCGACGACTTCGAGCGCCTTGCCGACGATGCTCGTGCCATCGGGACCGGGTT
>Ga0105047_10003761_pt1 | contig 26649 bp, 23 predicted proteins | sample MAT04_FD_78384 | JGI IMG/M metagenome (GOLD analysis project Ga0105047, IMG submission 78384) | Freshwater microbial communities from Lake Fryxell liftoff mats and glacier meltwater in Antarctica - MAT-04 (megahit assembly) | ecosystem: Environmental > Aquatic > Freshwater > Ice > Liftoff... | reverse complement strand
TTCTTCGGAGTCGCCCCCGGCACCAACTGGGAGTCGAACCGCATCGCCATGGAGTCCATGCGCGAAAACGCCATTTTCACCAACGTCGCCCTCACCGACGACGGAGATGTCTGGTGGGAAGGCCTCAGCAAGGAGAAACCCGCCCATCTCATCGATTGGAAAGGCAACGACTGGACGCCAGCTTCCGAAAGCCCCGCCGCCCATGCGAACTCCCGTTTCACCGCCCCGGCCAAGCAATGCCCCACTATCGACCCAGATTGGCAGAATCCCGACGGAGTCCCCATCGATGGAGTCATTTTCGGAGGCCGCCGCGCCACCACCATGCCTCTGGTATATCAAGCCTTCAACTGGTGCCACGGCGTCTACGTCGGCGCGACCATGGGTTCGGAAATGACCGCCGCCGCCGCAGGAACCATTGGGAAAGTCCGCCGCGATCCTATGGCGATGCTCCCCTTCTGCGGCTACAACATGGGAGATTACTTCGGCCACTGGCTGGAGATGCAACGCCACCTCCTTCACCTCCCCCGCTTTTTCCACGTCAATTGGTTCCGTAAAACCGAGGACGGGAAATTCATGTGGCCCGGCTTCTCCGAAAACATGCGCGTCCTCGAATGGATCGTGAAACGCTGCAAAGGCGGTGCCGCCGGCCACGAGACTCAGATCGGCTGGATCCCGGATTACGAGAACTTTAACATCGAAGACCTCCCCGATTTCTCCAAAGAGGACTTCGAGCGTGTGATGAAATTCGACCGCCACGAATGGCGCGCCGAACTTGTCTCCCAAGGCGAACTCTTCATCGACCTCTACGATCACCTACCGAAAGAACTTATTTTTCAGAGGGAACTCCTTGCGGCTAGATTGGTATGACCGTGGCGGCGGATTGCATCCGCGATGCCAACATTTTCAAACCAATCCTATGAAGGCATGGCGGATACAATCCGCCGCCACACAATCTTGCACCTTGCATCGTATAGCCATCCGTATATCCTCCCCCGCATGAAGACCACACTCCAGCGCTGGGGCAACAGCCAGGGAATCCGCATTCCAAAAGCGCTCATCAAGCCCCTCGGACTGTCGGTCGGCTCGGAACTCGAACTCACGGTCTCCCCGGACGAATCGCAAATCATGATTTCCCCGGCCAGAGACCAGCGTCCCGTTCGTGGCCGCCACAGCATCGCGGATCTCATCGCAGCGAGCGATCCCAAGGCGTTCGGAGGAGAAACCGACTGGGACGCTCCCCAAGGCAAGGAAATCTGGTAATACAGGAAATCTGGTAATGCCCGCGTATATCCCAAAGCAGGGCGACTTCGTGATCCTGGACTTCGATCCCCGCTCCGGCCACGAATAGATGGGGCGCCGCCCCGCAATCGTCGTGAGCGTCACTCCGTTCAACGCGGCCACCCAACTCGCCATCTGCTGCCCCATCACCAACACGTCCCGGAAAACTCCTTTTCACATTCCCGTCCCTCAGGGTTCCGGCCTTAGCGGATTCGTCATGTGCGAGCAGATGAAATCCATCGACTACAAAAGCCGTAAAATGAAATTCATCGGAAAAGCGGATCCCGCGTTTCTGGATGAAGTCCTCGCTGTCCTTGACGCCTGCATCCACCCGCCAGACCAGCTCTGAACACCGCCCGCCGGAGGCCCTGGACTGCTACAGCCCGCTGTAGCTTTTCCGCAATGCAGCCTGCTGCGAGCGGGGCAACCAAGGATTTGATCTGGCCGCCCCCCGCCAATGCCGCCCGGCTGACAGCAGGCTGAAGCAGTCCAGGGAGCAAGCTCAAAAAGAACCGAACTGTTAGATCGACCTCCCGCCGCCTTCCCCCATCTTTCCCAAAGTCCCCCTCCATCGTCCAACCCCACCTCCCATGAGATCCCTCCTCCTCACTCTCTTTCTCCTCCCCCTCCCCGCCCGCTCCCAGGTCAACAGCGGCAGCAACGGCAGCGACGGTGCCCTCAACCCCACCGCCAACCTCGTCATCGACATGGCCGACCATCCCGATGGCATCTACCACTACACCTCCGTGAACATCCCGGCGAGCGTGACGGTTTCCTTCATCCCGAACGCGGGGAACAAGCCGGTGGTTTGGCTGGTGCAGGGTCAATGTGATATTCGTGGAACGATTTCGGTTAGGGGGGAAATCGCGTTATTGAAATTGGGGGGAAGGGCGGGCCTGCTGGATTAAGAGGTGGAAATGGTGGGCCAATCTCGGGCTTTGGATTAGGGCCGGGCGGCGGAGGACAGGGAAATTATACCCCTGGCAATGGTTCAACGGCTCGTGGGAGGAACCCTCGCCTCCAGCACGGCAACCATTTCCGTGACCATGCCTCGCGGCGGCGGCACGATCTACGCCAAGGCAGTCACCGGACTCGGCGGCAACGCGATGAACGGCGCGAAGGGCGAGAAGGATTCCATCGCCAGCACCGGCTGGACATCGGAGGGCGAGCGTTTCAAATCCATCGAGGTCACCGCAACCCTCGGAGCCCCCCAGCGCATCGCCTACATCACGGAATCCGGCAAACGCTTCGAGATCAACTGATCCCCATTTCCCGATAGCAATGAGCAAAGATCGGAGAGCGGGAACTGAAAGTTGCGGACAAATGCATCCATGGGGACCGCACGCGCCGCCGCGTGCTGATTCCGGCGCCCTCGCCGGAATCGCGGCGCGAACAACCGGATCGCGCGGAACAGTTCAGCCCAAGCCGGAACCACCCCTTCTTTCCAGCCGCCGGGCAGCGGTGGCGCAGCCCGGAGCACGCGGCGGCGCGTGCGCTCCCCGTCGGCTTCGCCGCCGATCTGCCAAGCACCTCCGGTTACCCCCGGAGCGGAGAGCAAAGAGCTGGAGGGTTGCCCTGGTGGTCGCTTGTCTCCTACTCCCCCGCGCCTTCGCGGCGGATGCGGATACCTTTTCCCCCGTCGTCAGCTACCAGTTTCAGGAATCCCTGTCCTCGGAGGAAACGACCCTCATCAGCCCCATCGTCAGCTACCAGTATTACGATTGGATCGGCGATGGGAACGTAACCTTCCAGAACAGCCCAGCGGTCAGCTATTTCTTCAACGGCCCGCCACGCATCCTCACCCAGCCGCAGCCGCAGGTCGTGAAAACCGGGCAAACCGCCATCTTCTCCGTGACTGTGGGAGGCTCCACACCCCTTTCCTACCTCTGGCAGCTCAACGGCACGGACATCCCGAGTGCGACGCTACCGACCTTCCAAATCCCTAACGCCCAGCCCGGCGGGGTGCGGAACTATTCCGTCCGCGTCAGCAACGACAACGGCTCCGCCCAAAGCCTTTCCGCCGCCCTGATCGCCTATGATCCGGCCATCGGCCCGCCGCCCGCCCTTCCGACGACACTCCTCCCACAGTCCCGCTTCCAGATGCTCTTGCGAACAAACCCGGCGGAACGCCCACCGGAGCGAACCTGATTTCCTACGGCACGAGCCAGATTGATCGCAGCAAGATGACAATCGTGATGACCCACGGATGGAACGCGAGCAGCGCGTCGTGGCCCGATCAGATGGCGGCGATCCTTTTGAACGAGGGTTTCAACGTGAATATCGTCGCGTGGGATTGGAGGGGAAATGCGAGCATCAGCACTGTGAACCCAGTCCCATCGGCCTCCAAGACACTTGCGGAAGGCACGGCGCTTGGCCAGGCACTTATGGATCAGCTTGGGGCGGATTACGCGCAGCCCATCCATTTTCTCGGTCACAGCCTCGGAACTTTTGTCAACTGCGCGGCGGAGAACTACATCCATGGCGACAAGCGTCCGCGTGGCGACATCCGTTCCGGTTCTTACTCGCCTTCCAATACGCACATGACCCTTTTCGATGAGGCGACGTTGGTAAAGGGCTTGGGTGCCTTGCATCTAGTCGGCGACGCGTATCTCGGGCTGTTTTCAAAAGAATCCGCATCCGAAGGCGGTGAGGTGGCGAGAGGATTGGTTCACAATGTAATCCCCAAGCGCTACCGCTACGTCGATTGCTATTCGAGTGAGGTGGGATTGCCACGCATGGCGAATACGAATGTCCTGCTGTGGCGGCGTCACGCGGTGCCGGGCATTCAGGATTTTTCAGCCAGTGGACTGCATGGCTACTCCTACCAGTGGTACATGGAGTCGATCAAAAAAACACGGCCCATGGGTCTGGTGAGCGGTTCCACCCAACTAGGTCACGCAGTCTCCTTCGAGAACAACAGCATCGGTCTCGCACCTTCTTCCGGAGCATTTTTCCGCCAGAGCTTCGAGCCGTTGGCTTCTCCGCTTGCTCTGGTCAACATTGGCAACAATGCGGCCTTCGGAATTACGACGAGCGCAGTCCTTTATCCGACAGCGCGCGCGTTGCAAGGCTTGGGTGGTCTTGGGACTTTCTATCAGAACGCTACGACATCGTTGATCCAACACACGGGTTCCTTCTACGGAAGCTTCCTGGAAAGTTTTTTCGCCCCCACAGCGACCGCCAGCTATTCCGGCCCCGCCGGTTCCCCGCCGGTATTTTTCAACACCGCGCCAACTTCGTCAGCTTCCACCAAAGCTTCGTATGATCTCCAGTTCACTCTGTCGCCGCAGCAGGCCAGCCAGCTCCGCAGCTTCAGCTTCCAGACCAACGCGGAGCCGCCGGGCAACTCTCTCTACTCGATCATCCCGACCCATGTCCCCCGCGAGGCTGTGGCAGTATCCTTCGAGTTCAGTATCACTGGCGGTTCGACCGAGGAATTCATGACCATGGGCATCGGCGAGGAAAACAATTTCACCATTGAGACGAAATTCGTCGAAGACGGCGCATGGAACAGCGTCCCCGCCATACCGGTGACGGATTTCTCCGATCAGGACATCGACCTTGTTTTCGCACTGAATGGAAACGGCGTGGCACCGACCGGCTCCTTGAGCGTGCGCAACATCCAGTTCTACATCCCGCCCCGTCCGGAAATCCTGGTCGAGAAAACCAACGGAACCCTGAAAGTCTCATGGCCCATGTCCGCCGTCGGCTGGTCTCTGGAAACCTCCGGAGACATGGGTCCCGGGAGCTGGCTACCGGAAAACTCGACTCCCGCCACCGGAGATTTCTTCCAATCGCTCGACTTCGCCCCCACGGCTCCGAGCAAAGGCTTCTTCCGCCTGCGGAAGTGAGATACAAAAGTGGTTGGAGCATCCTGCGTCAGGCCGTTACGCGTGGCACTCTGCCTCCCGCCACTTACGAAAACCGATTTCTCACCGCTAGGCTTGCGTTACGCGTTCTGAGTTTCCAAACTGTGCCCATGCATCCTGATGTCGAGAAATTGGTAGAGGCCGGTAAGATACCCGCGCCTGTCGGTGAACGTCTTTCACAACTCGCCCCGGGGAACTTCTGCCTGCACAAGTCATTCGGTGCGGGAAAAGTCACGGAATGGGATTTCGCGACGAAGAAAATCACGGTCGATTTCGAGAACTCCAGCGGCCAGGAGATGGATCTACAGTTCGCCATGCAGAAGACCGAATGGATCGCAGTGGACGATTTCCGCGCGGTGAAGATCGAGCAGATCGAGGAGCTGCGGAAACTGGCGAAGACCGACGCGGTCGCGCTGGTGGTGCATATTCTGGAAAGCCACGGCGGCACGATCACCGGTGAGGCCATCGAGGTCCTCGTCAGTGGCGCGGTCATACCTGCCAAGGATTACAAGAAGTGGTGGGATGCCACGAAGAAAGCCGTCAAAGAAAGCCGCAAGGCCGTCGTCCCGACCAAGCGCACGGAAAACATCGTCCTGCGCGACGTCGGTATCACCGCAGCCCAAGCGATGCTCGCGGACTTTGAAGCCTCCCGCGATATCAAGGGCATGATCAAGGCGCTCGAAGCCATTGCCGCGGACATGGGTGCCTTCGACAACGACTCCGAGGCACTCAAACGCCTTCTCACCGACATCGACGACGGGGCTAAAAAGGCCGCCCGCGTTCAGCTCGGCGGAGCCATGCAACTCATCGCCGCCCGTGACGAAGTCATCGGCAGCAGCAAGACCCTTGAACTTGATCCCGGCGCGGTCCGCCTCAGCGATCTCATCGCCGGCTCCGATCTTTCCCGAATCGCGGTGGAACTCGTGGCGCTCCCTTCCACGCGCCAACGAGCGGTCTACGATGCCTTCCAGACTGCTTTCGGAGACGAGTGGATCGCGAAAATCGTAACGGTTTTCGACCAAGTGGGTGCGCGAGGCGTTACCGAAATCGCCCGTATCCTCGCCGAAAACAACGGTATGCCGACTCTCGTCGAGCATCTCGGTTCCGCCCTCGCCCGCCGCGCCCTTGGTCCCGATGCCCTCATCTGGGTTTGCCGTGAGCGCAAGGGCGCCTCCGAGAAAGTCTTCGGAGCCGATGTGGGTGCCTCCATCCTGAATCTCTTGGAAAACGACCACCTCTCCGACGGTCCCCGCAAGACCTCCCGCCTCCAGACCCTGCTCAACGACGACAAGGCCCTGCTCTCGGATCTCGTGACCGGCATGGACATCAATGAAGCGCGGAATTTCTCCCGCCGCCTCCTCGACTGCCCGGTCTTTGGTGAACTCGAGAAAAAATCCCTCATGGCCCGCATCATTAAAGTGCGCCCGGAAACAGTCGAACTCGTCTCCGGCCAGAATGCCGCAAAGCGCGAGGAGCCGCTTCTCGTCTCATGGGAATCCTTGGAGAAGAAAAAGGACGAGCTGCAAGATCTCATCCGGGTGAAGATCCCGCAGAACAAGGAGGACGTGAAAATCGCCCGCTCCTACGGCGATCTACGCGAGAATTTCGAATACAAGTCAGCCAAGGATCTGGAGAAATTCCTCAACCATCGCCGCGCCGCGCTGGAAAGGGAAATCGCCCTCGCCCGTGGCACCGATTTCAAGGGAGCCGATACCAACACGGTCAACATCGGCACCATCGTCACCCTCGCGGACGAGAAGGGCACGGAGCAGAAAATCACCGTCCTCGGCGCATGGGACTCCAATCCCGATAAAAAGGAAGTCTCCTACATGTCGGAAGTCGGCAAGGCGCTCATGGGACTCTCGGTCGGCGATGACGCGAAGGTCCGCGATCCGGAAACCGAGCAAATGCAAACGTTGACGATCAAGGCCATTTCAGCTTACCACGCCTGAGGAAACCCTTTTCCAAATCACACCACACACATCATCATGGATCTTACCACTATTGTAGAAATCCGGGGCCGCGAGGTCATCGACTCACGCGGCAACCCCACCGTCGAGGTGGACGTGCACCTCGAAGGAGGAGCCGTCGGCCGCGCCGCCGTTCCCTCCGGTGCCTCCACCGGCGAACACGAAGCCCACGAACTCCGAGACGGCGACAAATCCCGCTACGGCGGAAAAGGCGTTCTCCAGGCCGTTGAAGCGGTCAACGACACCATCGCCCAGGAAATCCTCGGCTTCGATGCCACCGAGCAGGCATCCATCGACGCGATGATGATCGAGCTCGACGGCACGCCGAACAAAAAGAAGCTCGGCGCGAACGCCATCCTCGGAGTTTCCCTCGCGGTCGCGAAAGCCGCCGCAGCCCAGCTCGGAGTGCCGCTCTACAAATACCTCGGCGGTCCGAACGCCAAGGTCCTCCCCGTCCCGATGATGAACATCATCAACGGCGGCTCACACTCCGATGCCCCGATCGACTTCCAGGAATTCATGATCGTCCCTATCGGCGCACCGACCTTCCGCGAGTCCGTCCGCTACGGAGCCGAAGTTTTCCACGCTCTGAAAAAAGTCCTCCACGACCGCGGCCTCTCCACCGCCGTCGGTGACGAAGGCGGCTTCGCTCCCAAGCTCGATTCCGCGGAGGACGCCCTCAGTGTGATCTGCCAGGCCATCGAAAAGGCCGGTTACAAGGTCGGCGAGGACATCTCCATCGCCCTCGATGTCGCCTCCTCCGAGTTTTTCAACAAGGAAAAAGGCAAATACGTCTTCCACAAATCCGACAACTCCGAGAAATCCGCCGCCGAACTCGTCGCATTTTACGCGGATCTCCAGAAGCGTTTCCCCATCATCTCCATCGAGGATGGCTGCGATGAGAACGACTGGGACGGCTGGAAAATCCTCACCGATCTCATGGGCAGGAACACCCAGCTTGTCGGCGACGACCTTTTCGTCACCAATTCGAAGTTCCTTCAGAAGGGCATCGACCTCGGTGTCGCCAACTCCATCCTCGTCAAGGTGAACCAGATCGGCTCCCTCACCGAGACTTTCGATGCAGTAGAGCTCGCCAAGGAAAACGCCTATACCGCCATTCTCTCCCATCGCTCCGGCGAGACCGAGGACAGCACCATCGCCGACCTCGCAGTCGCAACCAACTGTGGCCAGATCAAAACCGGCTCGATGTCCCGTTCGGACAGGATAGCGAAATACAACCAGCTCCTCCGCATCGAGGAAGAACTCGGCGAAGACGCGATCTACGGCGTCGGCAAGCTCAAGGTGCTCAAGAAGTAAGCCGCTTACCGCACTGACTCCAATAAGAAGCCCCGGAGCAATCCGGGGCTTTTCTTTTGCCTCGCGTTCTGGAGAACGCGGCTCCGTTCATAAAAAAGCCACCGGATCGCTCCGGTGGCGTTTTATGAAATGATCTTTGGATCAGAGATTAAGCGGCAAGAAGAGTGGACTCTTCCTTGTCCTTGTCGCACTTTTCCTTGTCGCATTTCTCAGCGAGGAGGGTGGACTCCCCCTTTTCCTTGTCGCACTTCTCCTTGTCGCACTTTTCAGCAACGAGGGTGGATTCTTCCTTTTCCTTGTCGCACTTTTCCTTGTCGCATTTCTCAGCAAGAAGAGCGTCCTCCTTTTTCTCATCCTTTTTGTGTTTGTCGCACTTGTCGCAAGGGGCGACCATTGTGGACTCTTCCTTGTCCTTGTCGCACTTGCCTTTTTCGCACTTTTCGGCGAAAGTGAGTGGAGAGGTGATCATTGCTGCGCAGAACGCGGTCAGTAGTAGTTTCATAGTGGTGGTTCAGTTTTTGGTTTGTCGTAGGAGATACTTTCCCATGCGGAGCGTATCTCAAAAGAAGACACGCGCCAGCAATTTTTATTCGATTTTTTCAGAAAAAACTTCAAGCGATCCAAGCGAGAAATTCCTGATTCCCGTCCATTCCGGAAATTGTCGCTGGAATCACACCCTTCCATTCCCTGCCGTGCTCCTCGGTCACGAAGCGCCGGATCTTCTCCACCGCCCTTTCGCGCAGCGCCTCGTCACGGACGATCCCGCCCGTCCCGACATCCTCCCTCTCCAGCTCGAACTGCGGCTTGATCAGACAAACGACCGACCCGCCATCTTCCAGCACGCCGAAGACCGCAGGCAGGACTTTGGTCAGTGAGATGAAAGAGAGATCCATCACTGTCAGCCTGACTTTTTCCCCGAGGTCCTTTTCCTCAAGTCGCCGCGCATTGAACTTTTCCCGGGAAACGACGCGTGGGTCGTTGCGGAGTTTCCACACGAGCTGGTTGGTTCCGACATCGATCGCATGAACCTTCGCCGCCCCACGCTGCAACAGGCAATCGGTGAACCCACCCGTCGAGGCTCCCACATCCAGGCAGGTCCAGCCGGTCACATCGATTCCGAAATGCACCAGCGCGCCTTCCAACTTCAGCCCCCCCCGCCCCACGAACCTCGGCTTCTCCTTGATCTCCACCCGCGCGTCCTCGCTGAAACGCTCGGCGGGCTTGTCAACGACGTGGCCATCGACTTTCACCTGCCCGGCAAGCACCAGCCTTTTCCCCTGTTCACGGGAATCACACATCCCCCGCAACATCAGCAACGCGTCCAGTCGGTCTTTCCTCACAGGAGGAGCTTGGTCAGGAAACTTCCCGGATATCAACCCATCCGTGGGCTGGTCCGCCGCCCTGGTCACTCCTTGGTCACGGTCAGATCTGTTACCTCGACGTTGGTCGAGTTGTTGTGGTTCGGCATTTCCGTGAGGAGAACGAGTTCGTGACCTTCGGCGGCATCCACTTCGATTTCGATGGTTACCGGGGTTCCGTCCGCGTTGAGGGTGAACTTCCGGATTTCGCCGACGCGTTGTTCATCGCGTTTCAAGACCCGGACGAAAACATCCGCCTTGCTTCCGCCCCATGGATTTGATTTCGCGGTGGCCTTGATTTTGTAAGTGCCGCTTTCCGGGACGATGAAAGAGAGTGCGGCCTGCTTGGGGAAGTTTTGGTCTCCGCCCCATGGCCCGAGAGTGCCCATCTGGATGGTTCCGTCCTTCAGCGCCAGGCTGGGGTGACCGCCCTGGCTGTGATCGGGCGCCTCCCAGCGCTGGTTGCCCCAGATCATCGGCTTGTAATTCGCGGGCATGATCGCATCGGTCGGATAGAGGTGATCCACACGCCAGATCGGCATGTCGCCGCTCATCGCGGGATTGCCCTTGTCGCTCTTCGGCTCCTCTCCGTCCCACACATCCGGCAGGCGATAGACCTTTTCCCCACCGGCTCCCGCATTGACGAAGCCGAGGTGCTTGCGATCCATTTTCTCAAGAGCGTCGTAGAGCGGCTGTCCGCTGCCACCTGCCGTGTGGAGAACCACCGGACGGCCGGTCTTGGAAAGGGTGAGCTTTCTCCCGTCGAGCTTCACCGGATTTCCCTGGATGTCCTCCGCGGTGAGGCCGTCCATGGGCAGCTCGATCACCGCGTCTTCCTCCGCCTTCTGGTCGGCGAAGGCGATCATCACCCCGCGCTTGTTCCGCTTGTCGGTGAAGACCGCGAAATTTCCGCCCGGAGGCCTTACGAATCCGATCTGGTCGCTGTAGCCGATGTGGTGGTTGATCACGTTCCAAGCGCCAACCAGTGCGGTCGGGTAGCTATACCAGTCGAAGATCATCACGCCCGGTCCGCTGTAGTCCCAGAAACTCATGCCGTGCTGCCCATACATCAGGTGGAAAAGGACCATCTTGTCGTGCCCGGCCGCAGTCATTTCCGCGACCGAATTCATGATCGCGTGGGTGCTTTCGACACTCGTGAGCGAGCCAGGACCGACCGGCTGGTCAACAAGGGTGTTGGTGAACGCCCAGCCTTCCGTGAACCACACTTCGAGCTGTTCCGCGTTCGCGCCTTTCAGCATCTGGAGCATGCGTTTCATCGTGGTTTCATCACCAAGCCTTCCGCCGTGGTAGTCGTGCCAGCTCCAGACATCGAAGTCGCTGAAATTCTTCGCTGCGAGAAGCGGGCCGTTCACGGACGACGGGTTGAGATAGACATTGTTCACGGAGACCTGCGCATTGGGATCCGTCCGCTTGATCAGGCGTGCGGTACGGAGGTTGAACTTCACGTATTCTTTCGAAAAGTCATTGCCGTCTTTCATCCACTTGTCGTGGCCCGGCTCGTTGGCGATCTGGAAGACGACGGATTTTCCACGGAAATTTTCCACCGCTGCTTTCACGTAACGATCCCATGCGGTTACAACGGAAAGATCCTCCCATTTCGGATCATCCGCCTTCCAGCGCATGTCGCGGGGCAGAGGGTGGTTCTTGTCCATGATCCACTCCGGCCATCCGTAGAGCACGACATGGCAGGAAATTCCCCTGCTCCACGCCTCTTCGAACTTGTCGTTGGACCATTCATACTGCCCTTCCTTCGGCTCGTAGTCCTGCCATTTCTGGTTCGCCCACCAACGGGTCCAGCCGAAGCCGATGCGTTGCATGCGCTCAAGGCACTCGACACCGCCGGCAAAAGAACCGCCGAAGCGCTCCTCGTAATTCGGTTTCGTGGCGGCCTTTTCGTAAGGCAGGGATGTGATCGGAAGATCAGAGGAATCGATGCGGATGCCGTCTGAGTTTAAAGCGGTCACGCGGGCAAGCACCGTGCCGTTGGCGGTCAGCGGCAGGGAAACAGGCACGACCTTGGTCTCGCCCCCCGCGAGGGTGATTATCGTATCGATTGGATCGGCAATCGGCATTTCGCCCTCATAGTCGATCAACTGCCAGCGGACTGTGACCTCCTGCTGCGATTTACCCGGATTTGAAACGTATCCGTCGAGCGTCACGGTCGCGCCCTTCTTGTACATGTTCCCCGCTGCGCCAGCGTAGCCGGGGAGATTGGTGGGATCGGCAACAACCTCGATGGCCGCCCTGGGAATGTAATCGGGGGTCGCTTCCGTTCCCTTCACGACCGTGACGCCGTCGATCAGGGTCGTGGTTCCTTTTCGCCCCGAAACCGTGATCCCGTAGGTGGGTAGCGGCCAGAAACCGACCGGCTTCACATCCGCCTTGAAACTCGCTGAAACCCGCTGCCACTCGCTCCCTATTTCGGTGTCTTTGGCCGCCCCTTTTGAATACACCCTACCGGATGATTGGGCCACCTCCCTTGCCATCGGAGGCATCCCGATGCTCACGCCGCCCTTCCCTTCGGCTGTCTTCGCCCAGAGGCTGATGGTGTAGGTCGCATCGCGCTCAAGCGTCATCGGGGCGCTGAAGATGTTGCCGTCTTTGAGCTGGAGGGCATGCTGGCCGACTTTGCCGCCTTCGACGATCTCCTTGCCCTTCTGCTCGTGCCAATACAGCATGCCTCCCTCGAAATTCCCGTTCCTAACCAAGTTCTCGGGAGCTGCTGAAAGGTGGATGGTGAGCGCCGCGGCGAGCGCCATGACGGGGAGAATTCGCAAGATCATGTGAAAGTGAGGTTCGGTTGCGTCGCCGGAGTGTGATTGAACTCCGGCGACAGGATTAATGATAAAACGTAGGGCGATCCGATTTATTTCAACGACCTCGCCTCAATTCCGGGCTGGGATTTCCGAAATCTAATTCCATGAAAACACCAAAACCCTTATCGTCCACGCAATGTCGATGCGAGAACCAGCAACCTCATTGACCGCTGGTATTGAAAAGGCAGTTTCTCCGGTGCCATTGCGGAAAAATCCAAAGCCGCCGCACGGTCGGATTCCAAAGGAGAAGGGTGCCTGATTTTCGAATTCTGAAGTGAGATGCGACCGAATTCGCTTGTGAAAAATTTCACAAAGCACACTTGCCGCCCCGCCGCCAGCCGCGCATAGTCCGCGCGGGCCTCCCGGCCGCCTTTCCGTCTCCTATTTTCCAGCCATGAGCAACACCACGACTGCCACCGCGGAACCCAAACTACCCAAAGACATCGCCGCCGAAAAAGGCATGGTGAATGTCCAGATCGATGGCGTCTGGCACCAGTTTCCCAAAGGCACCCGCATGATCGAGGCATGCCGCTCGGTAAAAGTGGATGTCCCTTACTACTGCTACCATCCCAAGCTCTCCGTCCCCGGCAATTGCCGCATGTGCCTCGTCCAGCTGGGAATGCCCGGTCGCCCCGCCCCCGGCGAGGAGCCGAAACGCGACGAAAACGGCTACGAAATCATCGGCTGGATGCCCCGCCCCGCGATTTCCTGCGCCAACACGGTCGCGGAAAACATGGGCATCCGCACCACCGGCGAACTCGTCGAGAAGTGCCGCGAGGGTGTCATGGAATTTCTCCTGATCAACCACCCGCTCGACTGCCCGATCTGCGACCAGGCCGGCGAGTGCCGTCTCCAGGAGCAATCAGTCGGCTATGGCCGCGGCGTCTCACGCTTCGTGGACATGAAAGTGAAAAAGCCGAAAAACGTCGATATCGGCCCGCGCATCCGCCTCGATGACGAGCGCTGCATCATGTGTTCCCGCTGCATCCGTTTCATGGACGAGGTCGCCAGCGATCCCGTTCTCGGCTTCACCCAGCGCGGCACCCATACCACCCTCACCGTCCATCCGGGTCGCCGTCTCGATTCCAACTACTCGCTTAACACCGCCGACATCTGCCCCGTCGGCGCGCTCACCTCGAACGATTTCCGTTTCCAGATGCGCGTCTGGTTTCTCAAGGAAACGCCGTCCATCGATGTGAACTGCGGCACCGGCACCAACATCACCATCCACACCCGCGGCAACACCATCCACCGCATCACCCCGCGCCAGAATGACGAGGTGAACTCCAACTGGATGCCCGATTCCCATCGCCTCAATTTCCACTATATGGATGGCGACGCCCGCCTCACCGAGCCGCTCATCGAAAAACGAGGGCAACACGTCGCCGCAACCTGGAGCGATGCAATCCAGTCCAGCGCCGCCCGTATCAAACAGTTTTCCCCGGAGGAAATCGCGATCATCGGCTCCGGCCGCATGACCAACGAGGAACTCCACATGCTGAGAAAACTCAGCGCCACCACCGGCAGCCAGCACCTCTCGCTAGTCCCGAGAAAAGGTGAGGCCGACACCCTCCTCATCGCCGCCGACCGGAATCCGAACACCACCGGCGCGAAGCTCGTCCTCGACACCATCGACCCCTACGATTCCCTCGCAGCCATCCGTTCCGGAGTCCAGTCCGGCCACATCAAGTGCCTCCTTGTTTTCGGCGAAGACCTCATCACCGATGCCGGTTTCGCCCCCGAGGATCTCGGAAACCTCGGCTTTTTCCTCCAGACCGCCCTCCTCGCGAATCCTTCCGCCGAATACGCCGATGTCGTCCTCCCCGGAGCCGCCTTCGCCGAGAAACGCGGTTCCATGGTCAATCTTTCCGGTCGCCTCCAGCGCCTCAACCGCGCCATCGAGCCACCAGCCCACTCCCGCGACGATTGGGAAATCATCCGCGACCTAGCCGCTTCCATCTCCGGCGAAATGCTCGGCCTCCACCTCATCGAGGACGTCTTCAAAGACATCGCCGCCAGCGTCCCCGCCTTCGAGGGCCTCACTCTTTCCAAAATCGGGCACCTGGGAACTGTGATTACCGAGACAAGCTACGAGATCCCACTTCTCAAAAACGAACGAGCTCGCAAAGCCGCGGGCCTCATCAACGGCTGATTTTTTAGAAGTTATTTGTTATTTGATATTAGGAAAAAGCATGAGCGAGCCAATCAGAACATTCGAAGATCTTGAATGCTGGAAAGCGTGTCGGATTCTTCGTATCTTCGTGGCGCGATCGCTTTGCAAAGCGCTACCTAAAGACGAGCGATATCGCCTCGGCGACCAGCTCATTCGTGCCGCCCGTTCCACCACAGCGAACATCGCCGAGGGCTACGGTCGTTTCCACTACCTCGACAACGCCAAGTTCTGCTCCAACGCCCGTGGTTCCGCATGGGAAGTCCTCGACCGCGTCATCACCCCAGAAGATGAAGGTCTAGCTCCCTCGGAAATAACCTCCGAAGCCCGCGCCCAAGTAAAAAAATCGGTAGCCCTCCTTAACGGCTACATCGCCTACCTCCGCCGCGCCGCATCCACGAAACCTCCGCTCGAAGGAGGCTCTTCCCCAATAACTTCTAACAAATAACTTCTAACGAGAAGCCCTTTCCCCAGCAATCCTTCAGCTCACCTACCATGCCGGAAATCCTCATCGACCTCGCGATCATCATTTTCAAAATCGTGTTCTTCACTTTTTTGGTCGTCCTACCGCTCGTGCCACTCTCCGTCTATTTCGAGCGCCGTTTCTCCGCCATCATCCAGGATCGCGTCGGTCCGAACCGTGTGGGCATCCCACTGACTCTCTTCGGTGCGAAAAAGGACTTCCATTTCTTCGGACTGATCCAACCCATCGCCGATGGTCTGAAACTTTTCCTAAAAGAAGACTTCACCCCGGACCACGTCCGCAAAGCCTTCTTCTGGCTCGCTCCCGCGCTCACCGTTGTCCCGGCTCTCATTACCGTCTGTGTGATACCCTTCGGCCCGGACGTCACTCTCTTCGGCCGCACGGAAAAACTCGTCATTGCGGATATCGATGTCGGTCCTCTGTTCGTTTTCGCGATTTCCTCCCTGACAGTTTACGGCATCACCATTGCCGGTTGGGCATCGAACTCGAAGTTCCCCTTCATCGGCGGCGTGCGCTCCACGGCACAGATGATTTCCTACGAGATCTGCCTCGGCCTCTCCGTGATCCCTGTCCTGCTCTTCTACGGTGACCTCAATCTCAACCACATCGTCGAGCAACAGGCCGCGAACGGCTGGCTGCTACTCCCATTCTGGACCGATGGCCATTTCTCCCTCCCCAGCCTCCAGACCGCGCTGTTCCTGATCCCTGCGATAATCGCGTTTTTCATCTTCACTATCTCGATCTTCGCGGAAACCAACCGTATGCCCTTCGACCTTCCCGAGTGCGAAACCGAACTCGTCGGCGGCTACCACACGGAATACTCCTCCATGAAGTTCGCGATGTTCTTCATGGGAGAATACGCGGCCATGGTCATCGGCTCCGCGCTCATCGTCACCCTCTTCCTCGGTGGCTGGTCCGCCGGATTCACTCTCGACCAGCATATCTCGAATTTCTCTATCGGTGATTTCAAGATCGGCGGCTTCATCCACGTCGGAATCTTCCTCACCAAGCTCCTGGTCTTCATCAACTTCTTCATCCTTGTCCGCTGGACCGTCCCGCGTTTCCGCTACGACCAGCTCATGAAACTCGGCTGGGTCATCTTCTTCGAGGCAGCCCTCATCAACGTCTTCCTCGCCGCCCTCATCATCGCCGCCCCACAGATGGCCGGCGCGATCATCCCCATCGGTGCAGTCCTCCTCATCGTCGTCACCGCCGCCATCATCTGGGTCGCAAAAGTCTCCGAGCCTCCAGCAAAAATCCTCCGCGCCTGATCCAGTTTCAGCATTTCAGTTTTCAGAATCTCAGCGTTTATTCTTCCATGCCTACCATCAAGCTCACCCGCCCGAAACTCGACGCCGGCGAAAATATCTACTTCGGCGCTCTCTTCAAAGGCTTTTTCCTGACGATGACCCACGCGATCAAATCGCTGCGAGGCAAATCCGCCGGCGCGAAATCCCTCGCGTCCTCCGGTCTCGGCGTGACCATGCAGTTCCCGGAGCAACGTTGGGACGACCACATGCCGGAATACTACCGCGGTGCCCCCGCCCTCGTCACCGATGAGCAGGGCCGCGAACGCTGCGTCTCCTGCCAACTCTGCGAATTCATCTGCCCGCCAAAGGCAATCAGGATCATCCCAACGGAAATCCCCTCCGATGACAAGTGGGCGAAAGTCGAGAAACGCCCCCTCGAATTCGACATCGACATGATCCGCTGCATCTACTGCGGCATGTGCGAGGAAGTCTGCCCCGAGCAAGCCATCTACCTCCGAAAGGACTACCTCATCTCCGGCACATCCCGCGCCGAGATGGTTCACGACAAGAAAAAGCTCTACGAAATCGGCGGCACCCGCGTCGGTCTAGTCAACAAATGGAATGAACTGAAGTAAGGGACATTGGGGATTGGAAATTGGGATAATTGAGGATGGACGAAAATAACACACGGACGTTTGAGGAACTTGAGGCTTGGAAAGCGGGTCGCGAGCTTCGTATTTTCGTGTTTCGGAGCATTGTTCCCATTTTGATCAAGTTTAGGGAATTTGACCTTTGTGACCAAATCAAACGCGCTTCACGTTCAGTCACTCACAACATCGCCGAAGGCCATGGACGCTTTCATTTCTTGGACAACTGCCGTTTCTGCTCCCAAGCGAGAGGCTCGCTCAACGAGGTCTTGGATCAATTAATCGCCTGTCACGACGATTCCATGATCCCGGACGATCTCTATCAAACCGGGCGCGATCATTTCAATCGGACTCTCCGCATCCTCAACGGCTACATGTCCTGGCTCAAACGGTCCGCAAACCTGAAAGAGAATGCAACTGAACCGCCAAAATCTTCACCTAATTTCTAATCTCCCAATTTCCAATGCCCCTTTACCTATTCTGGCTCTTTTCCACCATCATGCTCATCGGAGCGTGTGCGGTCATCGCGTTCCGCAATCCGGTTTCCAGCGCGCTGGCGATGGTCACATCCTTCGTGGGTCTTGCGGCTCTCTTCATCGGCCTCTCCGCGTTCTTCGTCGGCGTGATCCAGATCCTCGTCTATTCCGGCGCGATCATGGTGCTGTTCCTTTTCATCATCATGTTGCTTGATCTGAAGGATGAGAAAAAACGCTCGGAAAGCTACGTCCCGCTCGTCGCCGGACTGGTACTGGTCGGAGTGTTTTTCATCCAGCTCATCGGAGTGCTCTCCCACAATCCGGACAAGGCCGCCCCCGAACTAAATGCGGAAATCCTCGCCAAAGCGGCAGAAATTTCAAAATTGAAATATCCTGAAGAAAGCAAGATCTCAGAAGCGCTCACCAGCGGGAGCCTTCCCGATGTCCACCTCATCGGCCATACGCTTTTCACCGACTACAACCTTCCTCTACAAATCCTCGGCGTCCTCCTACTCGTCTCCACCGTCGGCGTGGTCGTCCTTTCCAAAAAGCAGGCCAACTAGTCTTCCTTGAAAGTTGAACTTTGAAATTTGAATTTTATGCCCACGCTTAACGACTACCTCCTCGTCTCCGGCCTCCTGTTTTCCATCGGCCTCGCGGGCGTGGTGCTGCGGCGCAACATCATCATCGTCTTCATGTGCCTGGAGCTGATGCTCTCGGCAGCGAACCTGACCCTCGTCGCCTTCTCCCGTTTCAACGTCACGGAAAACGGCCTGCCGGATTACAGCGGCCAGATGCTGGTGTTCTTCGTCATCACGGTCGCCGCGGCGGAAGTCGCCGTCGGCCTCGCCATCATCGTCGCCCTCTACCGCGCCCGCCAGACCATCCACACGGATGAGCTGGTCTCGCTGAAAGGGTAAAAGGAAGGGACGGATTTCATTGGACGGCAAGCCGAAGCAGGTCCATCACCGCGCAGTCACTGAAAGAGGGGACTTGAGACCCTGCGGATTTCATCTCCGCGTGCTTCGAGATCACCTGGGACCTTTCCCTTTACTCCATCAACGGTTTGAAATCAGGCGTGGACATCGGCTGCTCCCCCTCTGGAGCACGCCCCGAATAGTCGATCAGGATGCGCTGGTTCAATGGAGCTGTATCGACATTGATCCTTGCGACACGCGCTGAAAGTTCCGGAGCGTGCGGCACACACTTGATCAGGTCGTCAACCAGGTAGCGGGGTGCCCAGCCGATCATCTGGTAGTCATCGGTGAGCAGCGGGACTGCCAGCCGCGTTGCCGGATTGTTCAGCTCTACCAAAACCCGAAGCTCCTCCCCGACTTCCAGACGGGACGCGCGCTCCATCGCTTTCTCGCCCAGATGACGCAATCCGTGGAGGAAGAACCTCACATTGAAGCGTCCGGCTTCATCCGCCGTTACCTTGGGGAAAACTTCCAGATTGTCCGTGACCCGTTCACCGCCCGAAACGGAGAGAATCGAGATAGGGTCGGCATGTCCTAGATCCAGGTCAAGCCACCGGATATACTCCTCGAAATCCGTGCGCTTGCTCGAAATCACCCTGTTCTTGAACAGTGGGAACAATTCGTCGGATTCGTAAACCCGCTCGAAGTCGGGAAACGCAAGCAGCGGGCTGAAACCAAGATTTTCCTTCGCTTTCACCGCCCCCTTGGTGTAGCGGAAACGGTATTGCGGGGAATCGGCCTCCGCATCCAGACGACCAACCGGGAACCATGCCCGGCTTTTGACCGAATCGGTGGGTGCCTGCCATGCGAGGAAAAGACTTTTCATTGGGATTCTCCGATGAGTTTACGACTGGTTGACAGAAAGGCGAGGGCAAAGCTGCGTCCGGCTTCGCTGATGCATTCTTCTGGTATCCGCCCCACGAGATCGGCCAGATCCTCCTCGCGAAGGTCGTTCACCCTTGTCTGCCAAGGTTTAAAAAACTCGGGATAGCGCGTGGCGATCATCTGCGCCACGGCCAGCGGACTCATACCGTGTTTTGCCCCAGGGCTTTGAAAAATGCCACCCCGTCCTTTCGCTAGGTATTTCGCAACTGTGCCGTCGCGCAAATGCCTCTTGCGTGCTTCGTCGGTCAGCTCCCTGCCCAGTGAAGAAGCGTGATCGAAGGTCGGAGCCAGTTGAAGAGTCGGGGTTGCCTTGCTGTCCGCTCCCACCCGGTGCTCAAGAAGCACCCCCCAGTTCTGGTGGTGCCGGTCCGTATTCCCCACCAACGCATCAAACACCAGATAGCCCACCATCCTGAAAGACATCTCTCTGAGTGCCCTTTCGGCGGTAAAGAGTTTCTCTATCACCTTCACGATATTGTCGAAGGTGTGATCTGTTTGTCCGTATTCCTTTTCCTTGTCGTATCCCGAAATCAGACCTCCCAGCAATTCGTTGCCGTGAACCAGAACACTTTGATCGGAGGTCAGGAACGACTTCACCGCACAGCCCCTTTTGCCTCCCCACATGGCTAGCTCTGTGTGGTGGGTGGGAAGTCCCATCAGCCGCGCGATCTCTGACGCCAGTTTCTCCGACCAATCTTCACCCGTGTTTTCTCGGGCCTCCTTGAAAAGCCAGTTTTCCTTCTCATGCTTGAACCAGAACTTCGGCTTGCTTCCGAGTTGCTCCACGTCGCTCCGTGTGGAAGTGGAAACTTCGAGAATTTGGAACGGCTCACTCATCGATCATTCATTCACTGGATTCATTGAGTGGGAGTGCGTCTTCCATTTTCCACGATTCCTCGGTGGGTGCTTTCTCCTCGCCCCAGATGCGGGCGAGGGTGGCTTGGATCTTTTGGTCTGCACCCACAATTGTTTCTTTCAAACGAAGAATCTCACGCTTATAGCCCTCGATCTCCGCCACGATCTCCTTCTGCACTTCCAGCGGTGGCAATGGGAACTTTCGTTTCTCCATACCGCCCTTGGTCGCATGGACCATCGCAATGCCATGTCCTTCTGCTTTGATCTTTGCTGATTCGGCTTCGAGCAAATGAAACAGGAACATCTTATCGACTGCCTCCGTCGGCACGACTTTCCAAATGTGGTAGTGATAGATTGCTCGCGGCCCATCCCAGATACGTGGCCCAAACGATGCAGACCACGCAAAGAGCAAGTCTCCAGCATTGCAGTATTTGTCCTCTCCCAATTCCAAGTTTGAATAATACCAGCCACGATTCGAGAAGAAGTTCCCGACACGGAGAACTGGAGTTGGACCTTCGGCGAGCAGTTCTTCCTGTTTATAAGCACGTCCATTAATCAGTCGCGCGATTGATCCAAGTTCGACCATCGGCCAGTCGTGAGTGCTCGATATGCCTTCCCGGTACCGCTCTCCGCTCAGGTTGTAGTCTCCATTCGCCGCGATCTTTTCTTTAGGGACAATTTGAGCAGTGGACGCGACGCCTAGAATTTCGTCGGTGGAAGATCCTTCTCGCAAAGCTTGGAGGTAGGCTGCGAGTTCTGCCTGCACTTGCGGGAGGTCGTTCTTCTCAATCGCTCGACGTTGGGCACCGAGGCCAAAGCCGTCGTTCTCCACTTTGAAGAAGGCAATGTCGGATGCCTGCTTGGCGAGGGATTTATCGAGGATGAGGATGCTGGTTTTCACACCAGAGTAGGGCTGGAAGACTCCGGCGGGCAGGGAGATGACGGCCACAAGGCTGTTCTCCACCAGCATTTTCCTCAACGCCGTGTAGGCACCCTGGCTCTGGAAGATGATGCCCTCCGGCACGATGATCCCCGCGCGGCCGGTGGGCGTGAGGTGCTCGGCCATGTAGTCCACGAAGAGGACTTCGCTGCGCTTGGCCTGGATGGAGAAGCGCTTGTGGGGCTTGATGCCGCCTTTCGGGGACATGAAGGGCGGGTTGGCGAGGATGACATCGGCGAACTCGTTCCAGCGCTCCTCGGAGGTGAGGGTGTCGTATTCGTAGATGTGCGGATCGGTGAAGCCGTGGAGGTAGAGGTTCACCAGGGAGAGGCGGACCATATCGGGCGAGATGTCGTAGCCCATGAAGTTTTTCGCAAGCCGGCCGCGCTCGTCCGGGGTGAGGCTGCTGTGGCCTTTGGCATCCTTGTTGGCGCGGAGGATGTGCTTGTAGGCGGAGATGAGGAATCCGGCGGTGCCGCAGGCGGGATCGAGGATGGCATCGCCTTTCTTCGGATCAAGCACGGCGACCATGAAGTCGATGATGTGGCGCGGCGTGCGGAACTGCCCGGCGTCTCCCTGGCTGCCCAGCACGCTGAGAAGATACTCAAAAGCATCGCCGAGCCTCTCGCTGTGATCGTAGCTGAACTCGTCGATGATTTTCAGGAAAGCCTTGAGCGTCTCGGGATCGCGATACGGGAGGTAGGCGTTTTTAAAGATGTCCCGGAACAGAGGCGGGATGCCGGGGTTCTCCGGCATCCTGGAGATGCCCTCGCCATAGAGCATGATCATGTCGTGCCCGCCTATGCCGGGATCCATGAGCTTCGCCCAGCCATAGCGGGCATAGTCTCCGGTGAAGAACTTGCGCTTCCCGCCCAGCTCCTCCGCCTCCGCATCCATGTCGTCCATGAACTTGTAGATGAGTGCGATGGTGATCTGCTCGACCTGGGACTTCGGGTCCGGGACTTTTCCGACGAGGATGTCCCGTGCGTTGTCGATGCGGCGTTTGGTATCTGTGTCTAGCATTGGGTGATCAGGAAATGAGCTTGGCAGCGAGGCGGGCAAAAGATGGAACCGCCGTTGCGGCCGCCAGATCGAAGCGGGATGAAAAGGAAGCCTGGTGGATGATGGGATCGTACGGCTCCGCCATGCGGCGGCTGAGCCACTCCTTCGCGCCCCGGATGGCTTCCGGATCCGGAGGCGGCTCGGCATCATGGGGAAGCCCCTTTCCGCGCAAGGATTCCGCCGCCGCAAGGAACCATGTCTCGTATTCGCGATGGGCAAGCACTACGGTGGTCCGCACGTCGTCCCGCACGCCGCGTGCTCTTGCCAAAAGATCGGGACCGAGCGTGGCCGGGCAGGCATCCTCACAATCGAGCAGGATGAGGATTTCGCCGCCCGCCTGCGCCGCCTTTGCCGCAGCGAGATTCACGTATCGGCTGAAATACTCCGGATCATTCAGGAAAGATCCGGATTTCACCCGTATGGGCGGATTGATCCGGGGCACGACCTGCGGAGAACGTTCCACGAAAATCCGTCGGATCAGGACCGGCAGGGCCTCCAGCTCGCCGTGACCTTCCACGATGGGACAGAATAAGCGGACGCTCATGATTCCGCGAAATCAAAGAGGTTCAGTTGATGCTCGTTTTTCACTTCCACGATCTGCGTCGGATCGGGAGCGAGCTGATTCTGGCGCAGCAACTCGCCGGGAGTGAAGAGCTTGTCACGCACCAGTTGCCGCCCGGCGGCATCAATGCCTGCGATCCGGGTGACGCCGTCGATGCTGTCCACGGCGAAGATGGATTCCGGTGCGATATCCTCGTTGTCGAGGAGGTCGGGACTGTGGCTTGTGACCAGGATCTGGGTGTCCTGGGAAGCCTGGCGCAGCGCTGCCAGAAGCACGGCGGACGCGGCAGGATGCAGTGCCATTTCCGGCTCCTCCAGGCCGATGAGCCTAGGGGAGATGCCGGTGGACTTCAGGCTCTGGAATATCGCGACCAACACCCCGAAGGCGCGCAAGGTCCCGTCCGACATGGAGGAGGCGAGGAAAGTCCACGGGTGCCTCTGCCCTTTCACGGCTTGGCGGAATTCTATGGTTTCCTGGGACCCCAATGTCCTGGTCTGGACTTCCGAGAGACCCCTGACGATACGCGCGAGGTATTGGTTGATCTTATCCTGGTGCGCCGTGTCCAGATTCTGGAAGACACTGGCAATGTTCCCGCCTTCCCGCCGGAGCAGCTCCCCGGGATCGGGTTTCTGCATCGTTTTGATCTCGGCCGGGCTCAGATTGTAAACCTCGATTCGTGACAGAGCGTCGAATACGGGACGGAACTCTGCCAACCCGGAAGCGGCGACAAGAAACAGGCGGTCAGGCAAGGCCGCGGGAAGCATGGCCAACGAGGATTTCACCACATTTCCGGAACGGACGTGATAGAAGTTTTCCTTGAGATCGCCTCCCATAATGCGGCATTCCTCGTTCTGCACCTCGAAGCCGCCATCCTTACGGGCCCCGACCCGGAAACTGAGGTGACCTGCCGCCCCGTCCGGCAGGGTGAAATCCAGACGGATGGAGAAATGATTCGGATGGCCTCCCGACCGCCTCCGGACCTCCTTGATGGTTCCGCGATCCCGCAACGCATGATCAATCGATGTTTTCAACGAATCCGCCACGAAGCGGAAACTGTCCAGGAAATTGCTTTTCCCGGAGCCGTTCGGCCCGATCAGGAAGGCCAGGTTCGGCAGATCGATCCTACAAGAGGCGATACTTTTGTAGTTACGGAGGGTGACCCTGTTGATGAATGGAGCTGCCATGGCGCTGATTGGAGGCCAGTCTTACGCGATGAACTGGTTGAGGGAAACGTAATCCTTGATGTAATCGGGGATGAGCGTGCGGTATTTCACGGGGACGGCCCGGAAGTCTTTGGTGGAAAAGTAGGGATTCGTCGCCAGATCGGTAAGATGCCCGGTCTCGATGATGTGGCGGACGGCATCGCTGGTGGCGTATGCCTTGAAATAAGTTTTGATGGCGGGGATGGCCTCCGCCTCGGTGGGCTTGCAATCGGCGACGAATTTCGAGAATTCCTCCTCCAGCAGCTCGTCCTTGGATTTGAAGCGAGGAATCAGCCCGAAGACTTTCTCCAGGATCTCCCGCAAGGTGAGCCGCCTGTCCACCCCCGCAGCCTTGCGGAGCTTGTCGATGGAGTAGAACTCGGAGGGCTTGTCGAATACCTCCTTGTTCACGTAATCGATCACCCTATCCCACTGCCCGGCCTCGACGCTGGCGGCGATGAAATCGTTTTCACGGACGACATCCTCGAACTTCGCGTAGAACTCGCGGTCGATCCGCATGCCGCTGGCACCGATGGTCTCCTCTTTGAGCGTGGAGAGAATATCATCGCCGAGGTGCTCGTAGGCATCCGCGTATTTCGTAGACCCGGTCTCCTCATCCCCTTCCCCTCCCCCGCCTTTTGGCTTGGGCAGCTTCAGCACCTGGTCGTAATCGAACTCTTCCTCGAAGTATTCGCAGTTGGCGAAGAAATCGAAGAGCTTGTAATGCGTCTTTCTCGGAGCGGCGACGCTTTCACGGATCGCCTCGTCGAAGAGTTGCTCGCGGAAGTCGTGTTTCCGCGTGCCCCGCCCCTTGATCTGGATGAAGTCCGTAGGTGAGAAGATGGGGCGGAAGAGGCCGAGATTGAGCAGATCCGGGCAATCGTAGCCGGTGGTCATCATGCCCACCGTCACGCAGACACGCGCCTTGCTGGTCTTGTAGGTGTCGATGAAGTTGGCGGAGCCGAGCAGGTTGTTGTTGGTGAAATTGATCGTGTGCTGTTGCGCCCCATCGATCTGGGAGGTGACCTGCACGGCGAAGTCCGACTGGTATTTCCCGGGAAACATCCGGTCCGCCATCTCGTTGAAGATCTGGGCGAGTTTCGCCGCGTGGTTCTGGCTGACTGCGAAGACGATGGATTTCCCCACCTCCCCGCTGATCGGATCGCGGAGGGCGTTTTCCAGAAAAGTCTTGCACAGTATCTGGTTGGTCGCGGGGGAGAAGAAACGCTTCTCAAACTCGCGCTGCTTGAAGGCTTCCGTCTGGTCATCGCCGTTCTCGTCCTTGAAATCCACGACATATCCGCTTTCCGAAAGCAACTCCGTGGTGATGTCGCTGCGCGCGTCCACGACGGTGGGATTGATCAGGAAGCCATCTTTAACCCCATCCAGCAGGGAGTAGCGGAAGGTGGGCTGCCCGTCCTCGCATCCGAAGGTGCGGTAGGTATCCAGCAACATCCGCCGCTCGAACTCGCGCGGGTCCTTGGTCGTCGGCGCGTCCTTCTTGAATTTCTGCAGATAATCCCGTGGCGTGGCTGTGAGGCCGAGCTTGTAGCCGATGAAGTAGTCGAACACGGCGCGGGCATTCCCGCCAATGGAGCGATGCGCCTCGTCCGAGATGACCAGGTCGAAATCGGTGGGAGAGAAGAGCCGCTGATACTTGTTATTGAAAAGCAGGGACTGGACGGTGGTGACAACGATCTCCGCGTGCCGCCAGTCGTCCCGGCTCTCCTTGTAGATGACGCTCTTGTAATCGTTCGCGAGGACTTTCCGGAATGTTTTCAAGGCCTGATCCTCCAGCTCCAGCCTATCGACCAGGAAGAGGACGCGGCGGGCATTCCCCGTGCGGAGGAAGAGCTTGATGAGTGCTGCGGCGGTCAGTGTCTTGCCGGTGCCAGTGGCCATCTCCAGGAGGAAACGGTCGATGCCGTTCTTCACGGCCAACTGGATGGCGTAGATCGACTTCTTCTGGTAGTGGCGGAGGAAGCGGAGGCCGTTCACCTCGATATAGCGCGGGCGCTCTGTTTCGTTCTTCCAGGCCGCTTCGGAGGCATAATTCGGGCGTTGGGTCAGGGCGACGTAGTCATCATCCACGACCTCATCTACCAGCCGCTTCGGATCGGGCACGCTTTTCTGATATCCTGCGACTGAAGTCGGCGACGGAAAAACGGTGATGAGGTAAGGGTTGCCACGCTCCAGATCCCAGAAATAGTGCAGGTTGCCATTGGAGAGGATTACAAAGCGGCAGTTCAGTGACTTTGCATATTTCCGCGCCTGCTCCTTGCCCACAAGCGGATTCTTATTCTCGGCCTTTGCTTCGAGGATGATGAAGGGGAAGCTCTTTTCATTGAGCAAAAGGAAGTCGATGAAGCCTTTGCTCACCTTCTCGAAATCCTCTCCGAGTCCATTCACCACCTGGGAAGTCAACTTCACCCCCGGCTCAAGTTGGATGTTTGCCGGGCCTGATTGATCCCCGAAGAATCGCCATCCCGCCCCTTCGAGCAGCTTGTTGA
>Ga0105047_10003760_pt1 | contig 26655 bp, 24 predicted proteins | sample MAT04_FD_78384 | JGI IMG/M metagenome (GOLD analysis project Ga0105047, IMG submission 78384) | Freshwater microbial communities from Lake Fryxell liftoff mats and glacier meltwater in Antarctica - MAT-04 (megahit assembly) | ecosystem: Environmental > Aquatic > Freshwater > Ice > Liftoff... | reverse complement strand
GAGGTCCGTTGCCATTTCCGTCCTAAGACAGGACTCAGATGATGAATTTGACCACATCATATAATCAGTAATGCAGCTATTCTCCTTCTTAAATCCATACAAAATAAGAATATGTTTAATGAAGGAATGTCGAACAACCGAATGTTGAACAACCGAACCATAAATGACGAGAAACCAAATGACGAATGACGATTGACGAACAACCTAATTACGAATGACGAACAAAGGAATTTACCACCATAACACCTCATCAAATCCACCAAATCCACAGCTCAATCAAATCCACCAGCAATAGTTTCAAACCACTTTCCATCTGAAATATTACCACCTGCTCTTATCATTCGAAAAATTTCTGTATTCCTGTCAGGTTTATACGCTTTGGAAGTTCTGATAAAGGTGCAGGATTTCGATTTTGATTGAATAATTTCCTCCCAATCTTCCACTTTCTTAACGGGCTTGTCAGATTCTATAGAAATAAGGTGAATGACATCCTCATCACATTTGAATAATTTTACTCCTGCTTCATCAAAATAATCAATGTTCTTTACCTTTCTGACAATTCCATCAAAAATAAAATCACTGAATAAATCTATCATTTGTATTGCTTTGACCGGTTCATCACCTTTGATGCGAAGCCATTCTTTTGCATCTATACCATTGACAATCATAAATTTAACAAATTCATCTGTCAATGATTCAAGCTCATCTTTTGTAAGTCTTCGATATTTCAATGGCCAATTTTTTTTTCAACTCCCACAACCTAGGGTCTCCAATCTCTTCATCCTGAACTATAGCTGTCTGTTTAAAGCCATATTTTTGTAGTATGCGGGTGGATGCATTGTTTTCAGGGGCAGTTGTGGCAATTACCCATACATCAGCCGACTCAGCTATTTCAATTAACAGCAAACAAGCCTGAGAAGCAACACCTTGACCTTCGTAATCCGGAAAAGTATGGTAAGCTATCTCTACCTTTCCATCGGTCGGAATTCCCTTAAATCCGCATACTCCCTTTGCCTTTCCTTCATCAATTATTAAATACCCTATCCAAGGCTAAATGTACCCTATTTTTTTATAATAATCTCTAAACACTTCAATTATTTCAAGACACTCTGTGGTCTGAAACTCATGATCTGACATTTTATTAGTTACATCTATTTCTACTAATTTCAGGTTCATGCTATTTTAATATTATGACATCAAGCGCTTTCTGTTTGATCATATTATTCAATTCTGCCAACATGTTGCTTTTTACATCATACCACTTTTTTAATTCACTGTCTATCATACCGGCAATTTCGTCTCTGACCTGATACATAGATGCAGTAGGAGGAAAATCATGTATCCCCATACTCATCAGTGAAATAAGATGCGCCAACTTATTGGTCAGTCTGATAGGAAAATTCAAAGGATCCTGTCCACTCATGTTTTTGGTCTGATAGAGATTTTTTTCTACCTCAGATGAAATTGAATCCATTTTTAGTGCATACGCTTTGATATCTTTGTCAGAAATTTTGTCAGTATAGGATTTGACTTGAGCTTTCATAGATCGGATGTCGATGATGGCCTGATGTGCTTCAGAAACCTTGTCATTCACTGATTTTATAAAATCAAATTGTTTGTCAATATCGGATTCAGTACCTTCAGAAACAGGGCTTTGCACAATATTGAAAGTTTGCTCAGCAGTTTTTCCATTTATATTCAGCACTACTTTATACTCACCTGTCTTTGCTGTAGGCCCATTGAGTGAGCCCCACCATAGTATCATACCATCAAATTTTTTGGAATTTTGATAATCCATTCTCCATGTAAACATATTGCCACCTTGTTTTACTTTCAATTTATCGCGATCTTCTTTTGCATGTGATGAATAAGTTCTGATAGTATCTCCCTTTAATGTGAAATATGTCAGTGAGACAGTGTCTTTTTTCTCATCCATTTTTGGAATATAGAAATGAGTCATAACACCTCCCGGATGATTGGTACCTTCGGTTTTACTGTTCTTAACTTGTCGTCCCCCAATCCTATAACTATCCATGGGTTTAAAAAGTACCACATCAGTAGCTGATTTTTTGGCCATGGACTGATGTATTATGGTCAGATCATCGATGATCCAAAGACTTCTACCCTGTGTAGCCGCTATAAGATTATTATTTTTCAGCGCCAGATCTGTGATGGGCACGATAGGTAAATTCATCTGAAAAGAATTCCATGATTCTCCATCGTCATACGAGACAAACATACCCTTCTCCGTGCCGGCATAAAGTAAACCTTTTACCACTTCATCTTCGCGAACTACTCTTGTAAAATAATCTTCAGGTATTCCATTGACTATTTTTTTCCAGGTCTTACCATAATCATTTGTTTTAAATAAATATGGCAAATAGTCACCGGACTTGTACATTGTACCTGCTACGTAACATATAGACGGGTCATGTCTGCTGGGTTCTACACTGTTGAACATCAGATATTTTGGCATTGATGCGGATGTGACATCCGTCCAGGACTTTCCATTATCCTGTGTGACATTTATTCGGCCATCGTCACTGCCTGCCCAAATGACACCTTCTTTTACTGGTGATTCGTTTACGGCAAATATTGTAGCATAGTACTCTACGCTGGTATTATCTTTTGTAATAGCTCCTCCAGAAGACACCAATTTTTCTTTTTCGTTGCGCGTGAGATCAGGACTGACCAATTGCCAGGTCTGCCCTTCATCTACTGTCATATGAAGATGGTTGGATGCTGCAAACAATCTTTTGGGATTATGTCTTGAAAAAAATATCGGAAAATTCCACTGAAAACGATACTTCATGCCTTCGGCACCATGACCCATCGGATTGTCAGGCCATACATTGATCCCTCGAACTGATCCCGTTTTATGATTCACTCTGGTGAGAAAACCATCATAACTGCCACCATAAACAATGTCATTATTTAATGGGTCGACAGCAATATGAGCAGATTCGCCACCGGCTGTTTCCTCCCAATCCTCTTCTGTGATAGCACCACCTATCGTACGGTGAGCAATCCTAAGGGTACTGTTGTCCTGCTGTGCCACATATATTCTGTACGGAAAATGGTGGTCAGTAACTACCCGGTAAAACTGTGAAGTAGGTTGATTGTGGTAGGTACTCCAAGTTTCGCCACCATCATAAGTGACTTGTGCTCCACCATCGTCCCCAATAATCATACGATCCGGATTTTCCGGGGCCACCCAGAGATCATGATGATCACCATGCGGCGCTTCAAATCCTTTAAAGGTTTTACCTCCATCGCTGGATTTATGGTAATCTACGTTCAGCACATAAAGCGTTTGATCGTCCTTTGAGTCAGTATAAATTCTACTATAATACCAAGCTCTCTGTCTTAAAGATCGGTCATCGTTTTGTTTTTTCCAGGTCTTTCCTCCATCATCAGATCTATATACTCCACCATTTTCATTTTCAATAATGGCATACACAATTTGATTATTATTGTAAGCAACAGCAACTCCTGCAATCCCCCAAATACCGGTAGGCAGTCCCTCATTTGAAGATAAATTGATCCAGGTCTCTCCACTATCCGTGCTTTTCCATAATGCCGATCCTTCACCTCCACTGGATAAACTGTAGGGAGTACGTCGTACATTCCAGGTTGTTGCAAACAATATTCTATGATTGGTCGGATCAAAACAAAGATCAACCGCTCCTGCCATAGCATTGGCAAACAGCGTTTTTTTCCATGTTTTACCACCATCGATACTCTTATACACACCTCTTTCCTGACTATCTTTAAATAAATCACCCAGAACAGCTGCATATACAATATCCGGATTTGCAGGATGTACTCTGACTCTGGTAATATGTCTTGAATTTATTAGGCCACAGGATGTCCAGGTTTTGCCGGCATCTTCTGATTTCCAAAGTCCAGAACCATAAGAGACGTTTCCTCTAACTGTTTTTTCACCACCACCAACATATATAACATTGTGGTCGGAAGGTGAAATAGTAATACTTCCAATTGAACCGCCAAAATATCCATCAGAGATATTCTCCCAAGTTCTGCCACCATTGGTAGTTTTCCAGACTCCGCCGCCAGTAGCCCCAAAATAAAACAAATTGGGTTTTCCAGGCACGCCTGTTACTGCGCAGGAACGTCCACCACGAAATGGTCCTAGATGCCGCCACTCCAGAGAACTATATAATTTACTGTCGATGGCTGAGACAGTCTTCTGTGCAGGCAGATAAAATTGCGTGATGATGATCAAAAATACAATAATAAAAAGTCGGGTACATGGAATGAAAATCTTTTTTGACATTTGGTGTTATTGTTATAAAATTAAAATGACTCTAATCTAAAAACCACCTAAAGATATATTAATCATTCGTTATTCAATAAATGTATAATTTTTCTTTTTAAAAAATTATTATATTGTGTTTATTTCTTATATGTTTGTGATACTATTACAATTAGTAATAAACATCTAAGTCGCATGTCAAATAACAATATTTTCCTTGATTTTAAGCTTTCAAAATCGAAAATCAGTCACTTTTTGCAGGATCAAATTGATCTCCACTCAAAAAATAAGTTGCATGTTGATGGTTTTGACATAATTCTCAGAAGTGTAAAGAATGAAAATATACACATTTCAGTCCGACAGAATACTATATTAGCAGGAGTACCATTGGCTTTTACCTTTATTAAATCTGCTGGATTATTTAGTATCGATGGAGAAGGCAGTATCCGAATAAATGTAGAAATATGTGTCGATTTTGATCAACATTTTGTCATACAAACGAGATCTGTTTTGCGCCATTTCGAATGGATAAAGGATCCTGTATTGCATGTGGGTGAATTAAATATACCCATCGAAACGTTAAGTAATTGCATCATCAATTATATGAAGGAGAATACACTCGAAAAAATAGATAATTCTATAGCCCAATTGGTGGATATTAAAAAACTTATCAATGAACAGATAGAATCATTTGGTCACAATTACCCCATTCACACCAAGCCGGATTTATTTTTTAATTTTCAGCTATTCCAGGTTCAGTCAGATGTTTTTCGGGAAGATGAAGACAATATTCATCTTGATATCTGGGTAGAAATCAGTAGTAAAATTACTGACGAACCAATTAAATTTGAGATGAGTTCTGATCCTGATTTCTTTTGGATGGATATAAGACCTGAAAACAACGAACAGAAAATAGACATAGAATTATCCTATTTTGGAATTGCCAAAGCAGTAATGAGTGAATTTAATGGTCGGCAAATAGGCGGTAAAACCTTTGAATTAGAAAGTGTTCATATTCGAAAAACATCTTTACTTGAAATAAAAGCCAGTCTTCAGTCACCATTAAAGGGTATAATAACCATTACTTGTCACCCGTATCTTAACGCTGCGGAACAAAAAATATATGTCGACGATGTAAACATTGACATTGATGCTGCAAATATAATTTATAAACTATCCTCTCCGATTATAGAAAAAATTATCCGTTCTAGGATTACTTCATTTCTTCCTTTTGATCCTGCTCCGTTTTTTGCTGAACACATAAAAAAAATACCTACACTCTCTCTTTGGGATAACCAAATGTCATTTTACCCGAATATAAACAAAATCCTGATTGAACATCTAAGTTTTACAGAACAAAATATGATGTGCACAATGGTGCTAAAAGATGCTGAATTGGATGTTATTGTTTAAAATATGCTTTTGATATTCATAATTGGTGGTTGATTTGAAGGCAATTCATAATGTAAATATCATAAGATTTTTTACCTTTGCGGCCAAATTTAAAAATCCATGCTTTCTACCCAGAATATATCATTGCAATATGGTAAAAGAGTACTTTTTGATGAAGTTAATGTAACTTTTAAAGAAGGCAACTGCTATGGTATCATTGGTGCAAACGGCGCCGGAAAATCTACATTTTTAAAAATACTTGCGGGAACACTCGAAGCCAATAAAGGTAGCGTACATCTGGAGTCCGGCAAAAGAATGGCCGTATTAAAACAAAACCACTTTGAATTTGACGAAGTTACTGTACTGAATACTGTTCTCATGGGACACCAAAAACTTTGGAAAATCATGCAGGAAAAAGACGCAATATATATGAAAGAAGACTTTTCAGAAGCAGATGGTATAAAAGCTTCTGAATTGGAAGAAGAGTTTGCAGAAATGGACGGTTGGAATGCCGAATCTTCAGCTGCAAATCTGCTGAGCGGAATAGGAATACCGGAAAGCGAGCATTACAAAACAGTAAAAGAGCTGGATGGAAATCAGAAAGTAAGGGTCTTGCTTGCTCAGGCACTATTTGGAAATCCAGATGTGTTGATACTTGACGAACCTACCAATGATCTTGACCTACATACCTTAAGCTGGTTGGAAGACTTTTTACTGGATTTTAAAAATACGGTTCTTATTGTTTCCCATGACAGGCACTTTCTGGACACCGTTTGTACCCACATTGCGGATATTGACTTTAGTAAAATAAGCCTCTATACAGGTAATTATACTTTTTGGTATGAATCCAGTCAGCTAGCCCTTCGACAAAAACTCAATGCCAATAAAAAAGCGGAAGAAAAGGTGAAGGAATTGCAATCTTTTATCGACAGATTTAGTGCCAATGCTTCCAAATCAAAGCAGGCAACCTCCAGAAAAAAAATGCTCGAGAAAATTAATATTGAAGATATAAAACCTTCCTCCAGAAAATATCCGGGCATTATCTTCAAGCAAGCGCGTGAAGCTGGTAAAGAAATCCTTTCCATACGTGAACTTAATTACACTGGTAATGGAGAGCAGTTGATAAAAAACCTGAGTTTTAATTTTCACAAGGATGATAAGATTACTTTGATCTCTAAAAATAGTCTGGCTACTTCTGCATTCTACAAGATACTAGCAGGAGAAATTACCCCGGATTCCGGTATCATTGAGTGGGGACAAACCATTACACCATCGTATTTGCCCAATGAAAATGAGTCCTATTTTGCTACAGAACCAATGAACCTCATTGACTGGTTACGACAGTACTCCACCGAAAAGGATGAATCATATATCAGGGGATTTCTCGGCAAAATGCTTTTTAGTGGCGATGAGACCTTCAAAATGTCCAATGTCCTGTCTGGTGGAGAAAAAGTAAGATGTATGCTGTCCAGAATGATGCTCACAGAAGCCAATGTATCGATGCTGGACGAACCAACCAACCATCTAGATCTGGAAACCATCACTACTTTAAATAATTCGCTGATAAATTTTGCGGGCAATGTACTTTTTACATCTCGTGACCATACTTTCACTCAAACCGTCGCAAACAGGGTGATAGAAATAGGTCCTAAGGGATTTCTTGACAAGCTCAAGACCTTTGATGAGTATATTGATGATAAAGATGTACAAAGTCAAAGAGAAGCCATTTACTAGCTATCAAATACATCAATAATGCTCTGTGTAAATTCCTTTTGAACAACTAGTTTGATATTGAGAAAAACGATTTCCCCCATGTTCTTACACTGAAGAAAGGCTAGATTATGGTGATGTTCAGACAGATCATATCTCAGCTGTTCGATTTTAGAAGGGGTAGAGATATTATCTGCTATCATGCATCGCAAAAGTTTAGACAATCTATCCTTTGAAATTTTTGCTCGTCGTGCAATCAAGGCCCGCTCTTCCAGTTGATACTGTTTTACCGAATCGTGGGTCAGATTTTTAAACCCAAGTTGAAGTATCCCATTATTTTCTTTAAAATACTGTGGCAAATAAAACTGTTTTCTCCCTTCATAAGATTGCTGGTCAAAGTCAATAGCCCTCATTCTATATTGTGAACCTTCGATATCGGGGGTTACACTGACTATATAATTATAAGAACGCATATCTCCCAGCAATTGAATAAAACATCGCTCATTGAATTTTACAAATTCTTTGGCTATCCTGATTTGATTAAAAGTGTCAACGCCGTCAAGATGTTTTATAAAATCATCCCCCGGTATACCAGCAATATGTTCTTCTATCAAGGTATCTTTGTCGATAAGGTAGGACAAACTATTGGGAGATAGAAGTTCTTCCAGTTCCAGTCCGTAGATCCTTGAAGCATCTGTTCGTTTTATATAAAAGTGATCATAATTATCGTTCAGCTTATTTATTATTCGGACTCTGAATGGTTTGGTATTTCCAAAAATACAATAATCGATCCTACTTATAGTAAGGTGATCCAAAGTTTGAATATCCCCATCGGTCTTTAGCAGCGCGTAAATCAAGCAAAGGCCATCATTGATAATTTGCTGGTCATACTCTGCATAAAATACAGTTTCCCAAAAAGTATCTTCACCTTTACTATTCATCATCGAATAAGAACCAATGTATCTTGTCATATCATCATACTGCAATGGTAAATTCGTCACCCGACCGTATCTGGTCAGATATTGCTGAAGTTGATCGCAGATCGCAAAGGGTACTTTTTTACGGGAAGGTTTATTACCATGCATGCGTGTAATTATTGTATATTAAAAAAAAAGCAATTATCAGACCATTTCCAATGAATAGGAAAAAAAGTGCATTCATTTCTCCATAATAGAATGATTCTAAAAAAGATTTTATACCTATCTAATCCTAAGTGGATATTAAATCTATGCAACAATATTGGTATATTTGCAACTAAAATATCGAAATGCGTCTTACCCTACTTATATTATTATTAATTTTTTATGCTTGCAATGAAAAACAAAAAGCAGCAAAAACTGTTCAAACTCCGCTGTACGAAGAAGTAATGGCCATACATGATCAGGTGATGCCTGAAATGACTACCATCCACAACCTTAAAAAGGACCTGAAAGCGATGGAAAAACCTGAAATAAAAGATATTATTTTGAATGAGATTAAAGAACTTAATGATGCAGATGAAGCCATGATGTCGTGGATGGCGGCTTTTAAAGTCCCCGAAGATAAAACCCAGGAAGAAGCCTATCTTCTCCTTGAAAAAGAAAAAATAAAGCAGGTCAGTGACATAATGTATTCCAGCATGGACCGTGCAAAAAAAATGATCGACTCTTTGCAGATTCTAAATAAATAAATCCCGAATGAAACTTTTATTTTATTATATTTTTGGGTCTTTTGTGATTCTTTTAGTCAGTTGTAAAAATAATGAAACACTCCCCTATCTCGGTCAGACTGTAGTAGAAAACGGTAAAGAAATCCATCATAAAGTCGGACAATTCAGTCACTACAATCAGGATAGTGTATTGATGAATAATGAAGCTTTTTCAGAATATGTGTATGTTGTTGACTTCTTTTTTACGTCCTGCCCTTCTATCTGCCCTAAGGTAGCAAAACAAATGTTAAGAATTTATGATTCCTTCAAGGATGAACCCATGGTAAAACTGGTGTCATTTACCATTGACCCAAAAAGAGACGATGTAAAAAAACTTAGGCTATACGCCGATAATCTGGGTATTGACCACAACAAATGGTATTTTCTGACCGGAGATAAGGATGCTACACTTGAATTAGCCAACACATATTTTGTAGCAGCATTTGAAGATGCCGATGCCCCAGGGGGATTTGATCATTCAGGAAAAATATTACTGGTAGATAAGGATGGGCACATCAGATCATTCAGTGAAGGTACTGATCCGGAAAACACGCCAAAAATAATTGAAGACATCAAAAAACTGGTAGCCAGTTATAAAGCTGACCATAAATGACCAACGGTTTGAATCATTTTATCACATTCATTGTATTGAGTTTGCTGACCATTTCAGTATTTTTTTCTTGCAATGATTCACCCTATATGCAAGGCAAAAGACTTTACACTGCCAATTGTGCCAATTGTCATATGGACGATGGAAGCGGTTTATCTGCCCTTATTCCATCCATTCAAAAATCGTTTTATTTAGGTAAACCCGAGATAGCATGCATCCTTAAAAATGGTTTAAGAGATACCATATTTAAAGACTCTACCTTCCTTGTTCGTGAAATGCCCGCATTTAAAAAATTCAGTGCTACGGAAATAACCAACATTGTCAATTTTGTCAATCATACATGGAACACATCATTCAAGGAAACAACAATAACGCAAATAGAAGATGTCATCAAAACTTGTCAGTAACCAGATCAGGTTATTTCCATTTTATTTATCAAGACCCACGGTTAGATAGGGCAAAATTATAGTTCCTGTCTCTTCTTTCAGGGAGCGGATGCGGCTGATGTGTTTTACATCAGAGAAATCACCGTGTTGTTTACGGTATTTTAAAATAGCATTTATCGTTTCAGATACAAAATATGGATGTGTCATAAATGTCTTATAGTCAGCAGTATTGATGTTTATTTTCTGTATCAATGCGGGATCTGCCGTTAGGTAAGGGGCGACTAGTTGATAGAGACTATCCTTGATGATATTTAATTCAGTAAGTTGCTCCTTGTATAAATATCCCCCAAGTTTTTTCCGGTACTGAAGAATCTTTTTTACCGTAAAAGGACCTATTCCTTTTATAGCTTCGAGTTGTATAGAATCGGCCTGATTCAGCTCTACTACTTCCTGTACTTTTTCTGGAAAAGGTAAAAATGGTTTTGACTTATCAAATTCGGCAAACGGCTTTTGCTGTACGGATTGGTAAGTAATCAAGTCCGCCAAACTATTGACCAGTGTAGTATCCATACCATATATGGTCTTAAGTTTTTGTATATCTTTAATTTTCCCTCCTTTATTCCTGAAATTGACCAGATTTTTTACTCCAAATTTACTAAAACCCAGCAAAAGCATGGAGTCATAACTAATCATGTTTGGGTCAAATCCAAAACGTTGTTTTTTGATCGGTGATTTCTGATAGCTGTCATCCCATAGATCATTTTGGTAATTATAATCATCTCTATCTTTGTCCTGAAGAGCTATACTGTCTTCCGGTAAATAATATTTGCTGACATCTTCCGGATGGTGCTGATCAAAATTGCTGTAAAATTCAGCCCCTAAGATCACGGCCGTAGTCAAGAAAAGAAATACTATAATACCCCTTCTCTCTTGATGTGTAAAACTGAAAAATTCTTTGTAGTCCATGTAGTTGTTCTTTTTTTTTTAAGTCATATTAAGTTCACTTGCTTTTTGCATCATAAAAGCGTAAGCATCATCGTAATTATTATTTACTACTCCATCAAGAATGGCTTCTCTGATCGCAGTTTTTAATATTCCTACCTCTCTGGAAGGCGGCAATTTGAATATACGCATGATATCATCACCTGTGATCGGTGGTTGCCAGTTGCGAAGATGATCTTTTTCTTCTACTTCCTTAATTTTTTGATTCAGTACTCTATAATTTTCTTTATATCGATTTACTTTACCTTCATTTTTTGATGTAATATCTGCTTTACAAAGGGTAAGAAGATCATCAATAAATTCTCCGGCATCAAAAAGCAATCTCCTAACAGCAGAATCCGATACTTTATCGTTGGTCAGAGCTATCGGCCGAAGATGCAACAATACAAGTTTTTGAACGTATTTCATTTTAGCGTCCAATGGCAATTTCATTTTTTTAAAAATGCGTGGCACCATAGCTGCGCCTAGTGCTTCGTGGCCATGAAAAGTCCATCCCAATTCCGGATCAAATCTTTTTGTAGGCGGCTTGGCAATGTCATGGAGTATAGCAGCCCATCTCAACCATATATTATTTGAATCTTTGGATACGTTTTCGAGTACTTCCAGCGTGTGAAAAAAATTATCTTTATGCCCAATATTATTCTTAATTTCCACCCCTTGTAATGCTGCCATTTCAGGAAAAATAATGTGCAAAAGCCCAGTATTAAATAGCAATTTAAAACCTTTGGAAGAACGATCGGAAAGTATTATTTTTTCTAATTCAACACTGATCCTCTCTTTGGAAACAATGCTGATTCTGTGTTTATTTTTAGCAATTGACTTCAGCGTCATGGCTTCAATTTCAAAGTCCAATTGGGTCGAAAAACGAATAGCTCTCATCATTCTCAACGGGTCATCCGCAAAAGTTTTATCCGGATCCAATGGTGTCCGAATTATTTTATTCTCAAGATCATGGAAACCATTAAACGGATCTAGTATTTCACCGTAATCATCCTCATTCAGACTTACAGCTAGCGCATTGATGGTAAAATCTCTTCTATTCTGATCATCTTCCAGTGTGCCATTTTCCACTGCTGGCTTTCTGGAGTCAATGCTATATGATTCTTTTCGCGCTCCTACAAATTCAATTTCTATGTCTTTATGCCTTATCATGGCTGTACCGAATCTCCGATATACGGCAATATAAGGGGTAGGTATCAATTTAGTAGCCAGTTTTTCAGCCAGTGCAATACCATCTCCAACACAAACCACATCCAAATCATTCGACTCTCTAGCGAGCAATCTGTCTCTCACATAACCACCAACCACGTATACAGGATATTCCAACTCTTTAGCACAAAGTTGTATGAGCTCAAAAATTTTTCTTTCGTATGGCTTTATATTGAATACCATGCAATTTTCCTTAAAGTGTGTTAGATAGCCAATTCTTCCTGATAATGAGCTTTTAATTCATCCAGCAATTCATTCAAAATAATGGGGTCCATTTCAGCCACCAGTTTTGATCTGAATTCCTTTACACCAGGTAAATCTCTGAAATAATTGGTATAATGTCTTCTCATTTCTACTATACCCACTCTTTCACCTTTCCATTCTATGCTTTTCATAAGATGTTTTCTGGCCACTTCTACCCTTTCGTCTATAGAAGGCGGATCAGGCACTATACCTGTGGCCATATATTGTTTTATGTCTCTGAATATCCAAGGGTAGCCTATACTCGCTCTGCCTATCATGATGCCATCCACACCATACCGCTCTTTATACTCTACAGCTTTTTGCGGACTGTCGATGTCCCCGTTACCAAAAATAGGTATATGGATTCTGGGATTATTTTTTATTTTACCTATAAGTGTCCAGTCTGCTTCCCCTTTATACATTTGTTTTCGGGTACGACCATGAATAGACAATGCCTGTATACCTATATCCTGGAGTCTTTCTGCAACTTCTTCGATGTTGAGAGAATTTTCGTCCCACCCCAGTCTTGTCTTGACAGTGACAGGCAAAGATGTGGATTTCACTATTTTTTCAGTTAGTCTGATCATTTTTGGTATGTCCTGAAGAATTCCGGCCCCTGCCATTTTACAAACGACCTTCTTTACAGGGCAACCAAAATTGATATCCAATAATTCAGGTCTGGCTGCTTCGACGATTTCAGCTGCTCGTCCCATGGACTCTATTTCAGCACCAAAAATCTGAATACCAATTGGGCGTTCTTCATCGTATATATCCAGTTTCTGAACACTTTTAGTCGCATCCCTGATCAAACCTTCTGCAGAAATGAACTCCGTGTACATCAGATCACTACCCTGCTCCTTACACACTGCCCTAAATGGAGGATCACTTACATCTTCCATAGGTGCAAGCAGTAATGGAAATTCGCCGATTTCTGTGTTACCTATTTTTATCATATTACCATTAAACTGCTAAAAATTATAACTAGCTCCAAACCAATATTCCACCACAGCACTCTGATAATCCCGTGCAGTTTCACTGGCTATATACAAAAGCTCTACCCCGAACCTCCACTTATTAATGCCACTACTATATCCCAGACCTATCAATGGGTAATTTACCTTTTGGTCCAAAGGTAAATTTCTTATAAAATAGCCATCTGGATCGGCGGCATATTTCATAAATGCATATTCTGCTTGAATATAAATTTCTTTGGTAATCTTGCCTCTTCCGTATACAAATCCTCCAAAATCGAAAACAGAAGGATCCGGACCCTGCACAGAAAACTGATCAAAAAATAATTTTCCCCCAACTCCTGCACTTATTTTTTCATGAAATTTAAAACCCACATTTGCTTTGCTTGATAGAGATAAGCCATTGAAGAAACCCAAATTTCCGAATTTTATTTCGGGATTTATTTTGTCCATTAAACTTACCTTCTCTTCTTTGACTTTGGTGGATTTTTTTGATGTGTTTTTTTTGCGCACCTGCGCTTCGATATCTGTATTAACCACCAACATGGCAAAAACAAAACTAAGTATCCAAATTAAGTATTTCATTTTCGATTTTTTGATCTAATTAACTGCCAAAAGTACTGAATGTATATCAGTTCAATACAACTATTTACAAATTTAACGAAAAATTAGGCGTGTATTATATTTAAACAACAAAAATATTAAAGAAAATCCAAGTTTTTTTGAAAGCATATTATGCAAATAAAATTTTGAGTACCTTTGCCATCTTTAAGTGAATAATAAGATATCTAACATTTATGAGTATTAATCCATCTAAAATGTTGTCTGCTAAAGTTCAGGCAATGGAAGAATCCGCCACTATCCGAATGGCGCAAAAATCTCGGGACCTCGCATCAAAAGGCGTAAACGTAATTAGTCTGAGCCTTGGTGAGCCGGATTTCGATACCCCGGAATTTATAAAAGAAGCGGCAAATCAAGCGCTCAAAAAGGGAAATACAAAATATACCCCTGTGCCGGGCACACTTGACTTGCGCAAAGCCATTTGTGATAAATTCAGAAATGAAAACGATCTGCATTTTGAACCTTCACAAATTGTAGTGTCCAATGGTGCAAAACAAAGTATAGCCAATATTTGTATGGCCACAATGAATGAAGGCGATGAAGCCATCGTGTTGGCCCCATATTGGGTTTCATATGTAGAAATCGTAAAATTTTCAGGTGGAATCCCCGTGGTAGTCAGTGCAGGTATAGAAGATGATTTTAAAGTCAAAGCAAGCCAAATCAAAGCAGCTATTACAGCTAAAACCAAGCTTTTAATATTTTCATCACCATGCAATCCTACCGGGTCAGTATATACCAATGATGAATTGGCTGAAATCGCAGCGGTGGTAGCAGAAAACGGCAACATACTCATAATTTCAGATGAAATCTATGAATATATCAATTTTACGGGTAAACATGCCAGTATAGGTGCTTTTGCCTCGATGAGGACAATGACTGCCACTGTCAATGGTTTTTCAAAAGGTTTCTCTATGACTGGTTGGAGATTAGGATATATGGGAGCTCCCCAATGGCTGGCAGATGCATGTAATAAGGTACAGGGACAGATAACTTCAGGTGCGGCATCGTTCAGCCAAGAAGCAGCTGCTGTAGCATTGCGTAGTGAAAGGACAGAAGCATTGGCCATGAGAGAAACTTTTTTCCGAAGGCGAGATCTGGTTATTTCAAAGCTTAAAGAAATACCAGGTTTTAAAGTCAATCAACCACAGGGTGCATTCTATTTATTTCCTGACGTTAGTTACTATTTTGGTACGTCCAATGGAAATTTAATCATAAATAATGCGGATGATTTTGCAGAAGCCATGCTCACCGAAGCGCACGTAGGTACAGTGTCAGGATCTGCATTTGGTAATGATAAATGTATCAGATTGTCATACGCAGCATCTGATGAAGACCTACTGGATGCTGTATTCAGGATTAAAAATTGTTTAGAAAAATTTAATTAATTTTAAGCGGATAAACAAAACATAACACGGTTTTGAAATATAACTGAAGTCATTTTCAGTTTTTATTTTTGAGAATTTGACATTATAAAAAATTATATTAGCTGGTTATTTTATTCAATTATTTGTGTGAGCGTGGTTTTTTATATGGTTTGTAAATTTATTGTTAATTTTTATTGGCTATTCAAAACAAATATTGTATTTTTCGCATTGAACGTAGTAATTATTAACACTTAAATTGTTTAAAGCATGAATATTACATTTGATGAATTAAGAAGAATCAAACATGCATTACCTACAGGTAGTGTAAGCAGAATTGCATCAGAGTTAAATATAGAAGAACAAACAGTACGGAATTATTTTGGCGCAAAAAAATATGCAAACGGTGAAGTGGTCGGGTGTCACATTGAACCTGGACCTGAAGGCGGCATAGTACATCTGGATGATGATGTAATTTTTAAAGTGGCCAAGAGGATTCTGGCAGAAACACAGCAAATCGGTGTTTAAAAATATAAAAGAAAGGAAATCAGAAATGGTTTTCTTTCTTTTTTCAATCAATAACTCTTTAATAAAAATTTGTTTTAAGAAATTAAACATTTAAAAATATTGATTGTCAAGGGTTCAATTTATTCTTACTCAAAATGCAAAATGCTATAAACCTGAAATAAATCCTTGAGTCTGCAGGAGATATCTAATCATCTTCTTGGTATACTTTGAAAATATTTTTAAATATTTATTTTTTTTTATAATAATTATTTGGCATTATAAGTTAAATAAAGTATTTTTGTCTAAAGAAACATCCGGGTGCGTAATAAATTTAATAGATAGATAAGAAATTTCAAAATAAAAAATAATTTTATTGTATTTATTTTTTGAAATCAATGAAAGTTAGAGTATATCTACCTAATCCGCTGCTGTTTCAAATTTTGAAAAATGATATAAATGAAATGCTAATTATTTTTTTTTGAAAATTATTTAGCCTTAGAATAACAAGGTTACATCAAAATTAAAATAAAGTGGTTAGGAAAATATCTTATTATAATTTACGATATTTTTTTCCTTTTAATAAATCGCAAAAGTATGTTTCAGGATATTAAATTGCCTTTTGTTAAAAAAATGATGATAGATTGATCTTTATAAGTTAGATTTTTAGCATATCCACCCTTTGACTAAATAAATACAAAAAATTGTAAATAAATGATTACAAAATAAATAAAAACTTAATATGTAAAGATACTTGTTCGAAAAGTCAAATAAATCTATCGATTGAAAAAAGAAAAGTTTTCGAAAATCCGGATATTTGAGTCATAAACAAACTCAATAGAAGCGCAGGATTTCAAAAAAAGACGTTCAGAGTTATAAGGTCAAGGAATAGTAGACAGGTGAAGTAAATTTTCAAACGATATAAAAACGGTAATATTGCCGGTCAAACTGCAAATATGAAAGTATATGAAAAAATTCAGAAGTGATTAATTTATGAAGGTGTTACTAACCTCCTCCAAAGGAAAAAAATGTTAGGAAATTGGAATTTAAGCACCCGTTGTTGAGAAAAATGTGTTTTTAAGTTTTATTTTTTAACGTTCATAAAACAATTAAAATGAACAGATTACAATTAGTAGCAATTCTTTTGTTATTTAGTTTAGGGTTGAAGTCCAACAGAACGGAGGGTTTGCATGGACAATTACTGAATGTTGTGTGAAGATTGAGATTAACGAAGATATAGTGTCAAACTACCCTTTTTGGAAACTTAGAGTTGGCACTAAGATTTATGATGAAACAACCAATCCAGACGGTATAATAGACATCTGTTTTACAAAAAATGGGAATTATCTGGCCATATTATCAGCTCTGCCTGAATCTTATGGGGACTTAATTAAAATTACTGAATGTAATACTCAATCAAACAACGGATTTTCCATTATTATAGATGATTGTTGTGTTACGGTAACAATTATTAATAATGCGGTACCAAAACGGAATTGGCTATTATCCATGGGCGATGAAACTTTAGTCACAAGGGAACAAAATAACGATTCTGATATTGTGACTTATTGCTACAAAACGTCCGGCAGTTTTGAGATCAAAGTAGAATACGAAACGGGCGGGGGTGCATCTTCATTTATAGAGATATTGGAATGCGAATCACCGTGTATTTTATCAAGTTTGTATTGGGATGACTTTATGAACACCATGGAATGTGCCAAATCGGTAAGATTGAAATTGCCGAATGGCACAATTGTCGAAGTCCCTTTTTCAGTGATTAATAATGCACCTAATATCTGTAATGACCCTTTCTTCCAAAATCCGATCCCTGCCTCCATTCCTGTAGTCGGTGGACACTGCGAGATAGCTACTCAAATTGTTAAGGCCATAACGGATTTAGGTTTTGTTGTTGACTTTGTTTATACAGATCCATTGAACAGACCAGATTTTGCATGTAATAAAGCAGGAGTAAATAATATTGTTGGATTCTTTTTTATGTCAACCGTAAGAGTAGAGGCTATTTTATGGGGTGCGTGTAATGATTTAGGTATTGGGAACGAAAAGGAGTTTAAAACATGGGTTCCTTGTCAATAAAATAAAAAAAATGATAGCCGGGATAGTTGAACGCAATCCCGGCATTTTATAAACCAATCAATATTAGATATTATGAAAATCTTATTTCTATTAGTTTTATCGGTGTTCTTTTCATTTCCTTTAAATTTAATTTGCCAAAATTGTCTGCCATTTGACGGCTTCATCGAGAGTCAAATTGAGGTAGACTATATAAATCTGGTCTACCCTGATTGTTCTGTCATAGATGGTAGCTTATGGATAACAGGTGATGTAACTAATCTCGATTCCTTATATCGGATCAAAAAAATAAATGGCAGCCTGAATATTCTTTCTACTAAAATCAAAGACATCTCCGGACTAAACCAGATAGATAGTATCAAAGGTTACCTGCATGTAAGGAGCAATACATTATTGGAATCTATCACCGGACTCAGAAATGTTACATATTTATCCAGTGTTGTGATTGACCATAATGAGAGTCTGAAAGAGATAGCAACATTAGACAGTGTAAGAAATGTGGGTAATCATATCATTATAACTGAAAACCCAGAGTTGAAATCCATACATGGATTGAACAATGTAGCTACATGTCGGAACATCGAAATTTCAAATCATGATTCCCTCACAATGCTAAATGCTTTTAATGGCGTTGTCAATGTAGAAGGTCAATATAAAATATTTAAAAATAATGCGCTGAAATCATGGACAACCGGTACCAATGTAAAGTTTATAAAAGACAATCTGAGCTTATCTACAAATGCTTCTGTAGATACTATTACAGGATTTGATAAATTGATGTATTGTAAAAACTTATATCTATCAGGATTAAAGGTAAAGCACCTCAATAATTTCAATGAACTAGAAAAAACTGAATATATTTCCATTTTTAACAGATATACTTTATTATCTTTGGATGGATTCAATAGTCTAAAATACTGTGACAGAGTCGCAATACAAAGCAATTCAAACCTAAAGTCCATTGATGGGTTTAATGCATTGGACAGCGCAGGAACTATATATATAACAGGTGGTCTGTCCGGATTAGAAAGCATCAATGGGTTTAATAAACTTCAATATGCTGAAGATATATTCATACAGGATAATTATAACATTAAACAATTTACAGCCTTTGCAAATTTAAAAAGAATAAATTATTTATACATAGACAGACTTGGCGGCACCTTTGATAATTTTAATAATTTTTCCAATTTGACAGATATTGACAACAAATTAACCATCATCAGAATGATCAATGATCTGAATGATTTGTCCGGATTTAAAAATGTTAATTATAAAAAATTAAAAGTACTAAACATATATAATAATAAGAATATTTCAATGTGTAATATTTATTCAATATGCAAATATCTGGAAGAAAATAGTGGTATATCTAATATATATGATAACAAACCAGGATGCTACAATCGTGATGAAATTCTGGAATCATGCAGAGCAGTAAACACTGATGACTATAAAGACATTCATCTTTCGCTGTACCCAAATCCTACATCAGGAATACTTAATTTTGAAACACCCAACAATGAGACAATTGACTTAAGGATATACAATTCATTGGGTCAGGAAATTAACTTTAGCAGAAATGGTAAAAATGTGGATATCAGCAATCAAAAGAGTGGTATCTATTATGTGAATTACTCACATAAAAGTATCCGGCATTATCAAAAAATAGTTCTTTTGAGATAATACAAAACAATCAGATGCTAATCGAGTACAATGCCTCGTTCAGAGTAGGCTGCGCCTACGTCTAAGTGATGCCAAATTTTCAATTTGAATATGTAGAACTACATGCATTAAATATCTGCTAAATCTATTTCCAATAAACTTTCTTATCCACTATAATCCCATTGATTTATCGTATATTTGATATCCTGTACTCATGACTGGGCAAAGATATTACAAATCAACTAATCTGCCAAGATTCATGGCATAACCACAACAACACCGCGACGTAGGTGCAATCTATGCCGAGCGGGAGTTACATTACAATGTCTAAGTATATTGTTTACTTAAAAAGTTCAAGTAATTTGGGCCTATGTGCATATTTTTCCCTTAACAATTGCTGGATTCGTTGTGTCACCAGATCCATTTGATTATAAATAAAATGTTTCCTAATCATCTCCAGATAATGAAAAGCAATATCTCCTACGTATTCATCCAGATAGTTTGATATTAATGTTATATAAAGATCAATCAATCCTTGCCTTTCAAATCTGTATAAAAATACGTCATGCTGTTGTAGTAGTTCTATACTTGCTAGTTTGGACAAATAAGACAATAAACCTGCCCAATTCTCTTCCTTTCTATAGATGCGTATAAGTAGATTAGGGTCAGCTTTTACGGAAGTAAGTTCAAATTCCAGATTTAGCAAGAGTTCAGCATATTCTTCTTCGGGTATTTCCCTTTTAAGTACCTCCATATATTTTATATCGCCTGAATTTATATAAGCCAGTTTTGCCATATGTAATAATTTCTTGACATTTTTGTATCTGACATATAGAAAAACCAATCTATTGATCACATCTTTAGAATACTTTTTAGGTTGGTAAATCCTTTCCAAAAGCTTAAGCGCCAGATGTTCTGCATTTCCAGACAATAAGAGATCTCCTATTTCAATCAAATGTGTTGAATAGGGTTTTAAAAATTCAGCTTCATTTTTTGAATATCTACCTGATATCTTGATGTACAAAGCCAATAAAATAATTTTTTCCTTATGTTGCCTGTCATGTAGATGATGTGCAATAAAATTGATTAATTTGAATTTGTCTGTACCTTTATATTCATTCAGCACCAATGAAATGATATTATTTTCCAAATCATTGAAGTGATAATATGACCTTGCCGCCAAGTCCAAAAGAAACTGGTTTAGCTCAATTCTTAGTTCAGGAGGTAACTTTTCACCTAGGAAATAAGAGATAATAGTATGGAATGTTTTACCCAGATTTTCAAGTTGCGCTGCATAGAATGTGTAATAATGACGGACGTATTCCAATTTTGAAAAAGCACCAGTAAATATATGGAAAGCTTCTCTATATTGTTTTAGTGCAATGCTGTCATTGATCTGATCAGCAAAATCTTCCAGCACATGAATAATAGCTTTTACATCCGAAGATGATGCTCTGGTTGACTCCCCTGTGTGTGGGCGGACGATTGTATTTAAAATGTTTTTATATTTATCCGAATTGTCACTTAGATCTATTTTCCTAGCAAAATTCACCTTTAATTGGGTAGAAAATTTTTTATCTTTTTTTGCATAATTTTTGACAAATCCGATGAGATCTTCATGGGCAATTTCATCCAGTATTTGATTGATATTCAGAACTGTTAGCTTTTTTTTACTTTTTTCAGATGAAATAATTTCTTTTTCCTCTTTCTTATGTTTGAATTGCTCCCTTATCATGAGCAGGCCGGCAATAGTATGTTTGCAGATATTATTTTGTTTGAAAAAACTGCATTCGCAGGAAAGTTTTTGTTTTTTGGCAAAGGGTGATTGAATTTCGATTTCGTAGTTTAGTCCGTCCTTAATTTTTGCTATATAAAGACTCGATCCAATGTACTCCAGATCACAAACGGCTTCTTTCTCATTCAACTCTTCTGCAAGCCGAACAAGATCATCGTCATAAATGAGTTCGATGAATTGATTTTTTTCTGTCAACCTGCAAAATTTAATTTACAAACAATACAACCTGCAAATTTATGAACTTATTTCCATCTTACAATAAAAATACAGCTGGTTTATTGACAATAATTTTTATATTTGCAATTTATTAATATAAATGGTACTATAACCAATTTAAAGGGAAGCTAAATTCCAGTAATTGAAACGTAGGTCGTCCCTTCAGGGATTGAGGGTAGAGAGTAGCAATTATTGCCTTTCTATACCCCCTATAGACAGAACTGCCTACTCCATTAACTAAAAATTTCCCCCTTACATCGCATTAGAACCATATAAAATATTCTATTAAGAATAAAATTTTGACATGACATTTAAGGAAATAGGGTTGGATGACAGGATACTGGAAGCAATATCCTACATGGGTTTTGATAAAGCCACACCAATTCAGGAAAAAGCTATACCCGAAATTTTAAAAGGAAGAGATCTTATCGCTTGTGCACAAACAGGTACAGGTAAAACTGCTGCATTCATGCTTCCTTTGCTTCACCAAATGGCGGTAGAACCACATAATGGTACTTCCACATTAGTTATTGTTCCTACCCGTGAACTAGCTGTTCAGATTGACCAACAGATACAAGGGTTTGCGTATTTTGTACCCGTTTCATCCATGGCAATTTATGGAGGTGGATCCGGCAACGAATGGGAAACTCAAAAGAAAGGCCTTACCAATGCAGATATCATCATAGCAACACCCGGTAAATTGATTAGTCACATCAACATGGGCAATGTAAAATTTGATAAATTACGGCATCTTATACTGGATGAAGCAGATAGAATGCTGGACATGGGCTTTTATGATGATATAAAAAAAATAATAGAAGCGCTTCCGAAAAATAGACAAACTTTGATGTTTAGTGCTACGATGCCTCCTAAAATGCGAGATTTGGCCAGACAAAATCTAAATAATCCATTTGAAGTATCGATTGCTGTGTCAAAACCATCCGAAAGGGTCCTTCAAGCAGCATATCTGGTCAATGACGGCAATAAAGCAAGGCTGATCAATGATTTGATCAAAGATAAACCCAGCTTTGAGAGCATCATTGTATTCTCATCTACAAAAAAATCAGTCAACGATATCATCAAAGGACTCTCAGGTCAAGGATATACCGTGGAAGGAATCTCATCAGATCTTGAGCAAAAAGAAAGAGAAGAAGTGCTCAATAGATTCAGATCAAAACAGACAAGAGTAATCGTAGCCACAGATGTGCTGGCAAGAGGGATAGACATAAAAGACATCAACCTTGTAGTTAATTACAATGTGCCCGGAGACGGTGAAGATTATGTACACAGAATAGGGAGGACAGCCAGAGCTGATGCTGATGGCGTAGCTTTGACACTGGTCAATGAAGAAGAAATGTACAAAATGGCAGCAATTGAAAAACTGATAGGTTCTGAGATCAATAAGCTGACTATACCGCCACATATAGGTGTGAGCCCTGAATGGAACCCTGGCAGACCCAAAGGTGGATTTCATCGGGGAGGTAGAAGGCCTGATACAAAAACATCTTCAGGTCAAAGGCCGAAATCATCCAACACAGGTGGTCAATTCAACAAGAAGAAGCCCATTAAAAAAGGAGAATAGAAATTTCGATATGACAAATTAGCCTACAGATTTGTCGCTTGTTTGCGGTGTTTTGATTCTAAAAAGATTAAGCCAGGCGGCTATAAATAATAGTCCACCGATCGGCGTGATAGGACCAACAAAGTTCCACATATCTCCACCGTATAGATGTTTGGTACTCAGCAAGTAAAGTGAGCCAGAAAAACAAATAATGCCAGTTAGAAATAAATAAAAGCTTAGGTGCATAACTTTCGAGTTTGAACTCAATAATGCAATCAACATCATTGGCATGATGTGCACAAAATGATACAAGGTAGCTGTTCTGAATGTTTCTGTTTGCACCAGGTCCAAAAATGGTTTGAGCCCATGTGCTCCAAATGCACCTATTCCTACTGCAAAAGCACCCAAAAGCGCTACAATTCTAATCTTGTTGTTCATAATATATTACTTTTTTCTTCCTTCAATTATTCATTCATTCATTCCCTCATTCACAGATCACAAAATCACAGATCACTCCATCACAAAATCTGCCAATCTATGGCCTTTTTTCCTTTAGCTTCTAGATATGTATTCGCTTGAGAAAAATGTTTGCACCCTTGAAATGCATTTCCCGCCAATGGTGAAGGATGTGCTGACTCCAGGATGAGATGTTTTGCCCCATCTATTAATACTCTTTTGTTTTTGGCAAAATTGCCCCACAACATAAAAACAATATTTTCACCTTGATCAGATAAATATTTAATGGTAGCGGTTGTAAAATCTTGCCATCCAATATTTCTATGAGATCCTGCATTATTCTGTTCGACAGTAAGAATGGCATTGAGTAAAAAGACACCTTGGGTCGCCCAATAGGTCAGATCACCATGATTGGGCATAGCAAAACCTACATCAGAAGCCAATTCCTTGTATATGTTTTTTAGAGATGGAGGCACTTTTACTTCTTTCGGTACTGAAAAACTCAATCCCATGGCTTCTCCTGGATTGTGGTATGGGTCTTGCCCGAGAATGATAACTTTTACCTGACTTGGGGAAGTGGTGTCATAAGCATTAAAGATAAGATGGCTTGGTGGAAAGATGGTTTTACCTTGTGCTTTGGCCTGTTTTAACGCAATACTTAACCGATCAAAATAAGGGGACTCAAATTCTTTTTGTAAAGCTTGTTTCCAGTAATTAGAGATATTTACGGCGTTGGGATTCATAGAGGAAAGATAAAGTTAATTTTGATTCAGCGAATTCTTAATTTTTTCAATCTCAACTTTAAGGATTGGAAGGTATTTGACGACAATAAGCCAAAGGATATCAGGAGAAACTGAATCATAACCATGAATTATCCTATTTCTGGTATCTACTATTTTTCTTGATTCATTTATTGAAGTATCTGGACGAGCCATCAAGACTCTAATCATAGCCTCGCCAATAATTTCTATATTTCTTTCGATTGCTCTACGGGTTTTCAAATCCTTTTGGAAATCTGCAAAAATTCGTGGTTCTGGTAGGAAATCATACATCTCATCAATAGCTATTTCGATATCGCTAAACCAAACCAGGATTTTCTCATCCATAAATAAGAGTTTTACACTTATTTATTAGATTCTCAAATATTTTATTTTTTATAGATTTTTGCTCCAATAAATCTATAGGTCTGCCTAAAATATTTTCCAACTTAAATTTTAACTCAAAATAGTTTTCAGCGTACTCAATAGGGTCACTAGTATCAAATGAAACGATCAAGTCTATGTCACTTTCATTATTGAACTTATCAGTGAGGATGGATCTAAAAGTAAAAAGATTTTTTACATTACTTGATTTACATACTTTATCAATGGAATCGTTATATTTCTCCAATAGATTCATTTTGTTGATTTTTATTTTTGCGTTATCAATTTAACAAGTATAAAGTATTTAGGTTTTGGTAGTAAAATTTAAATATTGCTGCCATATGTGGTGGTTCAAGTTTGTATAATTTTAGTGTGTTACTTTATACTCTTCAATATCATTTCCGATATATCCATCACCATGACATCATCTTGCTTGTCCTTGGCTTTCATACCATCCGTGATCATCGTGATACAAAAAGGACAATTGGCAGCGACTACCGTTGCATTGGTAGACAGCGCTTCTTCAGCTCTCTCGATATTGATACGTTTGTCTCCAGGTTCGTCTTCCTTAAACATCTGAGCGCCACCCGCGCCACAACACAGACCATTTGTTTTGCAGCGTTTCATTTCTACAAGATCGACATCGAGATGTTCTAATACTTGACGAGGCGCTTCGTAGATTCCATTGATTCTGCCGATGTAACAAGAGTCATGATAGGTGATTTTTTTACCTTTGAATGACCCACCTTCCACTTTTAGTTTACCAGACTGGAGTAGTTCTTGTAGGAACTGAGTGTGGTGTACAACATCATAATTGCCACCTAGTTCAGGGTATTCATTTTTGAGTGTGTTGAAACAATGCGGACAGGCAGTGACTATCTTTTTCACACCATACATGTTGAGCGTTTGAATGTTTTGTAAGGCCAACATTTGGAATATAAATTCATTGCCTGCTCGACGTGCAGGATCGCCTGTACAAGATTCTTCATTACCTAAAATAGCAAAAGAAACACCTGCTTTCTCCAATAATTGCGAAAAGGCTTTGGTTACTCTCTGTGCCCTAGCATCAAAACTACCTGCGCAACCTACCCAAAAGAGCACTTCTACTTCTATACCTGATGCCGCAGCTTCGGCCATTGTTTTTATGGTCATATCTATGATTTTAGATGTTAGTATTGTTAATGTTTTGATTAGAATTATAATTAAATTCTAACCTGAATTTCTCTTCCAGCCTTCTCTGATCCACGACAGAAAAAGTGAGTTGCGATAATTCAGCTTTTAGAATGTTTATTTTGTTAAAATTGTTGGTCATCAAGAATACGTTAACATCATAAAGGTAAAAAATATAAAATTTCTATTATGATTATCTACCAATTAAAAGTTAATATTTTGATCTTTATTCTTCAATACGATTTCAAGACAAGTCTAGTGATGATACACAACATACATCAATTCAGTCCAATGGTTTGGATATGAATCAACTGATAGCAACATATGAACGATTATGAGATAAGCAACAAATCTAATAATATTTGGGGAGCATGGAATTAATAATTATTAAAATTTATCCAAGAAGTTGCCAAAAAAAAATTAGACATTTTCCATAAAATGTACATTTATAGCATTACAGCAGGCCATTATCCTTGAGGATTTCAATCACTCTTTCTTCTGACAATTGAGTAATATTAGCAAGTATAGGAATATCTAAACCGTTTTTTCTACCATTTATTACTACATCCACTTTTTCTTTTTCAATT
>Ga0105047_10003757_pt1 | contig 26661 bp, 21 predicted proteins | sample MAT04_FD_78384 | JGI IMG/M metagenome (GOLD analysis project Ga0105047, IMG submission 78384) | Freshwater microbial communities from Lake Fryxell liftoff mats and glacier meltwater in Antarctica - MAT-04 (megahit assembly) | ecosystem: Environmental > Aquatic > Freshwater > Ice > Liftoff... | reverse complement strand
GGTGGTGGCGGTGGTGGCGGTGGTGGTGGCGGTGGCGGTGGCGGTGGTGGCGGTGGTGGCGGCGGGAACCGCAGCGCGCGCGGCTTCGTCACGGCGCTCCGTGGCTTCGGCGCGAGCCTGAGGCGCATCGCGCGCGGCGACGTCGGCCCCATCGTGGACCGCATGCACCGCCACATCTCCCGCGCCGAGGAGTACGTCGATAGCATCGAGGACCATCACGACGACCCGGCGCACGGCCCGGCTCGCCCGCGTCGCGACAAGAAGCTCGCCAAGGACATCGCCATCATCGCGGGCCTCTCGCTCACGATGCTCGGGATCAAGGCGCTCAAGCTCCTCCCCAACATCCCGTTCGCGCCGGGCCACAAGCTCGTCCTGCTGACGCCGCTCTACATCGTCGCCACGCTGCGGACGCGGGCGCGCTTCGGCGCGACGCTCACCGGGCTGGTCATGGGCTCGGTCGCCTTCCTCCTCGGCGACGGCCGCTACGGCATCTTCGAGATCCTGAAGCACGTCACTCCTGGGCTCGTCTGTGACCTCTTCGTGCCCATCATGGTGCGGCTCTACGGCTCCCGGCAGCCGGGAGCTCTTGCATGGTCGGCCCTGGGCGGCCTCATGGGCCTCGGCCGATTCGCGACGATCTTCACGATTACGCTGTCGGTGCAGCCCCCGGCGGTGGCCTGGGCCTTCCTGGTCCCGGGGCTCATCATCCACACCACCTTCGGGGTACTCTCGGGGCTGGTGAGCTCGCCGCTCATCCGGGCCCTCGCGGCAGCCCAACCTGACCCGACCGCTCCCGCCCCCGACCCCGAGCGCGAGAATGTGACACCGGTTGTGACAGGCAACAGCGCCGAAATCATGGCAAAAGAGGAGACATGAGCAAGCTCGTTACAGGCGACGGACGAACGCACATCGAGTCGACGCTCATGCGCGAGTCGCTCGTCGATCGGCGGGTGATCGCGAAGACGAGCTCCGAGGACGAGTTCGCGATCATGCCCGACGTCGTCATGGTCGGCATCGGCGGACAATCGATCTTCGATCGCGGCAAGGGCGCGGTCCGGCCGCTCGTCGAGGAGCTCAGCGCGCTCCGCGCGACCAAGAAGCACAAGATGGTGCTGTCGGTCGGCGGCGGCACGCGCGTGCGTCACACGATGAGCGTCGCGCTCGACCTCGGCCTTCCGCTCGGCGGCGTCGCGCAGCTCGTCGGCGCGATGGAGGAATGCAACGCGGTGTTCCTCAACGCGCTCCTCGCCAAGCACGGCTCGATCGTCATGCAGCGCGAGCACTTCTGGGAGCTGCCGCTCTATCTCGAGAGCGGCATGCTGCCGATCGTGATCTCGACCCCGCCCTACCACTTCTGGGAGCCACCGCCCGCCGAGGGCTGCCTCCCGATGCACGGCTCCGACTTCGGCCTCTTCATCCATGCCGAGGTGCTCGGCGCGCGCCGCATCATCTTCGTGAAGGACGAGGACGGCCTCTACGACAAGGACCCGAAGAAGCACAGTGGAGCGAAGCACATCAAGCACACCACGCTCGACGCGCTGATGAAGAACATGCCCGAGGAGCTCATCCTCGATCACGCGCTCTTCACGACGTGGCAGCGCGCGCGGCACATCAAGCACGTGCAGATCGTGAACGGCCTCGTGCCTGGTCAGCTCACCAAGGCGCTCGCCGGTGAGCCCGTCGGCACCGTCATCGTGAAGGAGTGAGGCAGAAGACCATGAACAGCCCCCACGAACGCCGCAAGCTCCCCAGCCGCCTCGCCGACTCCGCGCTCACCACCGCCAGCGATGGAGGCAAGAGCTTCGACTACACGCCCGACGCGATGATGCCCGACGTGAAGGTCTTCAAGATGGGCGGTCAGTCCATCATGGACCGCGGTCGCGAGGCGGTCTTCCCGATCCTCGACGAGCTCGTCGCCGCGAAGGACGACCACAAGCTCCTCCTCTGCTGCGGAGGCGGTACGCGCGCGCGTCACGTCTACGCGGTGGCGAGCGATCTCGAGCTCCCGACCGGCCTGCTCGCCGCGCTCGGCGGATACGTCCCGCGCCAGAACGCGCGCATGCTGCAGATGCTCCTCGCCAAGCACGGCGGCATCTACATCATGAACGACGATTTCGAGAAGCTGCCGCTCTACTTCCGCCTCGGCTGCATCCCGATCATGACGGGCATGCCTCCGTTCGGTTACTGGGAGAAGCCCACGGAGGGCGGGCGCATCCCCGAGAACCGCACCGACGCGGGCGTCTTCCTCACCGCCGAGGCGCTCGGCGTGAAGCGCGCGATCTTCATCAAGGACGAGGCCGGCCTCTTCGAGGACGACCCGAAGAAGAACAAGGCCGCAAAGCACATCCCGCGCATCACGGCCGCCGAGCTCGAGAAGTCCGATCTGCCCGACATGATCGTCGAGCGCGTCGTCATCACGTACCTCCAGCGCGCGCGCTTCTGTACCGAGCTGCAGATCATCAACGGCCTCGAGCGCGGGATGATCACGCGAGCCCTGAAAGGCGAGGATGTCGGGACGATCATCAGCGCTTAGCGCCGTCGCGCGCGCCGCGCTGATCGCGCTCGTCGCGATCGGCCTCGGCGCGTGCGGCAAGTCGAGCGGGAGCGGCACCGGCCCGGGTACGGGCACGGGCCGCAAGGGCGAGCCGCTCCGCGTCGCAGCCGCGGCCGATCTCGCCGTGGCGTTCGGTGAAGTCGGTGCCGCGTTCGAACAATCGTCCGGCAAGAAGGTGGAGTTCAGCTTCGGCTCGACGGGCCTGCTCGCGAAGCAGATCTCCGAGGGCGCGCCTTACGACGTGTTCGCCGCGGCCAACACTACGTACGTCGACGACGTCGTCCGCGCGAAGGCGTGCGACGACTCGACCAAGCGGCTCTACGCGCGAGGCCGCATCGTCGTGTGGGCGTCCGACAAGGCGGCCTTGCCCGCGAGCATCGAGGGCCTTCGCGACCCCAGGTTCGCGAAGGTCGCCCTGGCGAACCCCGAGCACGCGCCGTACGGGCTCGCCGCGCAGCAGGCGATGGCGAAGTCGGGCGTGTGGGGAGACGTGAAGCCGCGCGCCGTCTACGGCGAGAACGTCCAGCAGACGATGATGTTCGCGCAGTCGGGCAACGCCGAGGTGGCGATCGTCGCGCTCTCGCTGGCCGTGAACGCCGGCGGCGGCTACCTGCCGATCGACGCCGATCTCCACGCGCCGCTCGACCAGGCCATGGTCGTCTGCAGCGGCGGCTCTGGAGGCGGCAAGCCGAACGAGGCGCGCGCGTTCGTCGAATTCGTCGCGTCCGAGCCGGGCCATGCGATCATGCGCAAGTACGGCTTTCTCCTCCCGGGTGAAGCCGTTCCGACGTCGAAGTAGCTCGGCTCGAGCAGGACCGCGGGAAATCGCAGCGTGGATCTCGACCCCCTCCTCCTCTCGTTCGAGGTCGCGACGATCGCGACGCTGCTCGCGGCCGTCATCGGCATCGCGGTGGCGGCGCTGCTCGCCAACTATCGCTTTCCGGGACGAGATCTCGTCGACGTCGTGTTCACGGCGCCGATGGTCATGCCGCCGACGGTGCTCGGGTACTACGTGCTCGTCGTGCTGGGGCGGCGCAGCGTCCTCGGCCACGCCTTCGAGTCGCTCACGGGCACGTCGATCGTCTTCACGGTGACCGGCGCCGTGGTGGCCGCGACGATCGGCGCGCTGCCGCTCGTGGTGAAGAGCGTGCGCGCGGCGCTCGAGCAGACCGACCCGACCCTCATGCTCGCCGCACGCACGCTCGGCGCGACGAAGCTCCGAGCCTTCTTCACCGTACAGGTCCCGCTCGCGACCCGTGGCATCGCGGCCGCGCTCATGCTCGCCTTCGCGCGAGCGGTCGGAGACTTCGGCGTGACGCTCATGGTCGCGGGCGACATCCCGGGCAAGACGCGCACCGCGTCGCTCGCGATCTACGGCGCGATCCAGGCGCAACGAGAGCGCGAGGCCACATTGATGGTCGTCATCCTCACGGTGACGGTCCTCGCGCTCCTCTACGCCGTCGGCAAGCTCACCGCACGCCGCGAGCCGGACGACCGATGAGCACGGACGACAAGCTCTCCGTACACATCGTGCTCGCCACGAGGTCGTTCACGCTCGACGTGGCCTTCGAGGTGCAGCCCGGCGTCACGGTGCTGTTCGGTCCTTCGGGCTCGGGCAAGAGCCGCACGCTCGGCTGCATCGCCGGCATCGTGCGCCCGGACAGGGGCCGCATCTCGCTCGGGAGCGACGTCTGGTTCGACGACGCAGGGCCCGTCGAGCTGCCCATCCACCGGCGGCGCGTGGCCTACGTGTTCCAGTCGCTGGCGCTCTTCCCGCACATGACGGCCGAGGAGAACGTCTCCTACGGCATCGGACGTTCGATTCCGAAGGCCGAGCGACGCGCGACGGCGCACGACATGCTCGCGAGGATGCGCGTGGGGCACCTCGCCGACCGCAAGCCGCACACGTTCTCGGGTGGTGAGGCCCAGCGCGTGGCGCTGGCGCGCGCCTTTGCGATGAAGCCCCGGGCGCTCCTCCTCGACGAGCCGTTCTCGGCCCTGGATGCCGGCGTGAAGCTCGAGCTCCTGGCCGAGGTCGGGGAGTGGCTGGCGCGGGAGCACATTCCGGCCCTCCTCGTCACCCACCACGCCGAGGAGGCGAGCGCCCTGGGCGATCAGGTGGTGATGCTCGAAAAAGGCCGTGTCGTGCGGGAGGCGGCGATCGACGACCCGACGCTGTCATTGCCGAAGATCCGCGCTGCCGCTAAGTAGGGGGCCCACATGCCTGCCATCACGCCGGAAGAGCTCCAGCGTTGCCTCGAGATCCTCGAGTCGATCCGCGACGACCGTACGCTCCTGAGTGACGTCCCCGACGAACTGCGCGTCGCGTTCCTCATGGCCGCCGGGCGCGTCTCGCGCCCCAACCGCGACGACAACCGCAAGGGGGCGAAGGCGTTCCGGCGCATCGTGCGCAAGAAGGCGCAGACCCACGACCGCGAGGTGCGTGCGTCGACGGAGATCCGCTCGGCGCGCAAGGCCGAGGTGTTCACGGCGCCGCCGCAGCTCGTCCAGGGCGAGAGTGCAGACGGCGAAAAGGTGACCGAGCCGCCGCGCGAGCTCACGAAGGCGCGCGCCTGCTACGTGTGCAAGACGTGGTTCACGCGGCTCCACTTCTTCTACGACTCGATGTGCGAGTCCTGCTCGGAGCTGAACTACAAGAAGCGCTTTCAGACGGCGTCCCTCGACGGGCGCGTCGCGATGATCACCGGCGCGCGCATCAAGATCGGCTTCCAGGCGGCGATGATGATGCTCCGGGCTGGCGCGCGCGTCATCGTCACGACGCGCTTTCCGCGCGACGCCGCCTCGCGGTTCGCGCGCGAGGCCGACTTTCCGAAGTGGAAGGACCGGCTCGAGGTGCACGGGCTCGATCTCCGTCACGCGCCGAGCGTCGAGATGTTCGCGCGCTACCTCACGCAGACGAAGGACCGCCTCGACATCCTCATCAACAACGCGGCGCAGACGGTGCGGCGGCCGGCGGGCTTCTACGCGCACATGCTGGAGCTCGAGCAGCGCCCGTGGGACAGCCTTCCGAGCGAGCTGAAGAGCGTGCTCGGTGGTCACGAGGCGTGCAAGGCGGCGCTCGCGCTCGGCGAGACCGGGCACGCGCTCGTCTCGGGAGCTCGGCCGGGCAGCGGCGACGCGACGGGCTTCGTGGCCTGGCGCGGAGGGCCGGGGATGGCCGAGGGGCCCGGCGTGGGCATCCGTGCCTCCGCGCAGCTCTCGCAGGTGCCCTGTGCCTACGACGACGCGACGAACGACGCCGAGATCTTCCCGGTGGGCCGCGCCGACGCCGACCTCCAGCAGGTCGACCTCCGTGCGATCAACAGCTGGCGTCTCACGCTGAGCGACGTCCCTTCCCCGGAGATGCTCGAGGTCCAGCTGGTGAACGCGGTCGCGCCGTTCATCCTGTGCAGCAAGCTCAAGCCCTTGATGCTCCGCGATCGCACGGACGAGAAGCACATCGTCAACGTGTCGGCCGTGGAGGGGCAGTTCTCGCGCCACACGAAGACGGACAAGCACCCGCACACGAACATGGCGAAGGCCGCGCTCAACATGATGACGCTGACGAGCGCGCCAGACTACGCGAAGGACGGCATCTTCATGAATGCGATCGACACGGGCTGGGTGACGGACGAGGACCCGGCCGCAATCTCTGCGCGTAAGCAGGAGATGCACGATTTCCAGCCGCCGCTCGACATCGTCGACGGCGCCGCGCGCGTCTGCGACCCGTTTTTTTCAGGCCTTCTGACGGGTGAGCACGTCTGGGGGAAGTTCCTGAAGGACTACGCACCGTGCGCGTGGTGAACCTCGGTTAGACTACGGGGTCATGGCCGCCACTGATCGCCGACGCCACGTCCGTCTGAAGCCCACCGCCGAGGTGCCCGCGCGGGTCGCCCTCCTCGGCGATGGCCCGATGCGCGAGGCGCTCGACGTCGTCGACATCAGCGTCGGCGGCATGGCGCTCGCGTCGCCTGCGCTCAAGGGCACCCAGACGGGAGGTCGCATGAAGCTCGTCGTCACGCTGGGCTCGCTCGACGAACAAGCGATCGATGTGGTGACGCGCTGGGCGTCCGCGGAGACGGTGGGCGTCGAGCTCGTCGACCCCGCGCCAGCCGCGACGCAGGCGATCGGCAAGTACGTCGCCGAGCTCCTCGAACGCGGCAGCTCCGCGTAAGCGGCTTTCCGAGAAACAAGCGGAGGCGCGGAGGGCGCGGAGATATCGCGGAGGGGTCTCGCCTCTGTCGTTCGCTGGAACCTGCCGGGATGCTCGGGAAGTCCCGCAGCGGAACTTCCCTGCGCGGTGTTCTTCCCCCTCCATTCCGCCCTGCGGGCCTCCATCCGGACGGCACCAGCGTCCCCCCAAAGCGGCCCGGATGGAGGGTCGATGGGCCGGGTGACGCTGCAGCCCGGAGGAGAGGTAAACTTCGCGCAGGGAATTGCCGCTTCGGCAATTCCCGAGCATCCCACGAGCGTCCAGAGAACGATCGAGGCGAGCCCCCTCCGCGTTGGCTCCGCGTCCCCGCGTCTCCGCTTGGACGTGGGCCGGCTGACCACGCCGTCTGTCTAGGGGCACGCCGCGATGGCGCGGATCCAATCGTCGACGAGCGCGGCTCCCTGCGGATGGACGAGCTGGCGCCCGAGCGGGGGCATGCGCTTCGCGTCGGTCGCGTGAACCCGCAGCGCGAGGATCGACAGCTGTGGCGCGCCCGGCTTGATGATGCCCGGATTCGCCTGGCCGAAGTCGTCGATCGTCTGGGTGACGAGGCACGTCTTCGTGTCCGCGAACGCGGTCGCGAACCGCAGGTCCATCGTCGAGCGCGCGGCGCCGCCACCCGGGCGATGGCACCCCGAACAATTCGCGTGCAGGTAGGCGCGCGCGCGCCCCTCGAGCGGATCCGTACCGAAGGGCTTCGGATACGCGACCAGTGCCGACGGATCGGCGCCCAGCGGCGCGGTGAGCACGCCGATGTGCTCGAGCGTCGCGAGCTGGTTGGAGATCCGGTGCGTGCTCGTATAGACGAGGTCGCCGTTGAGCTGCCCGATCTCGAGCCCGAGGGAGCGCCCGGCCCCTGCCGTGTGGCAGCGCGGACAATCGGTTCGGGCGGGAAAGGTCCACGTCTGCGGACCGACGACCTTCGTCTTGCTCGACGGCAGGAGGACGGCATCCGTCTGCTCGTCGTTCCACTCGTACGCGTAGCCGGCCCACTCGCCGTCGGCGTGGCGGACGAGCAAGCGCGTCTCGATGCGCTTGCTGCCGAGAGAGAAGGTCTTGCCGAGCACGCTGCCCGCAGGAAGGTCGAAATCGCCGTCGGCGCCGACGGTGATCGTCTTCCCGTCCGGCAGCGCCATCCATCGCTCCTTGTCCGCGCCGTCGCTCCAGAGCGGCGCGTTCACGCCGAACGGGATGAGACCAGCCGCGGGCTTGGTCGCGTCGACGGCAGCCACGCATCCGGTCTTCGAGAGCCGATCGGGGAACGTCGATGGCGGCGCGGCCGCCTTGGGCACCAGTTTGTAGATGACCTTGTCGACGAGGGCGACCACGTAGAGCTCGCCGTCGTTGTCCTCGGCGAACGACGCATACCCGTCGGCCGGCCCGTCTGGGTTGAGGACCGCCGACTTCCACGAAGCGCCGTCGAACGTCAGGCCGAAGAGCTGCTTCGTGATGAAGTCGCCGTACACATACGTGCCCTGGAAGCCGGCGATCGCGGCGCCGCGGTAGACGTAGCCGCCCGTGACCGAGCGACCGGTAAATGCCCCTTCGTGCACGTACTCCCAGATCGGATCGATGAGCCCGCTCCGGCTCGGACAGCGGTCGGTCCGGAGCTCCGCGTCGTGTGCGCCTTCTCGGCACGGCCAGCCGTAGTTGCCGCCGAGCTCGACGCGATCGACCTCCTCCCACGAGTCCTGGCCGACATCGCCGACCCAGACCTCGCCGGTCATGCGATCGATCGTGAGGCGGAAGGGATTGCGGAAGCCCCAGGCGAAGACCTCCGGTAGCCCTCCACCGCCGGCAAATGGGTTGGTCCCCGGGATGCCGTACGTCTTGCCGGCGGGGACGTTGTCGACGTCGAGCCGCAAGACCTTGCCGCGAAAGGAGGTCATGAACTGAGGCAACGTGCTGTCGACGCCATCGCCCGCGCTCACGTAGAGGTAGCCGTCCTTTCCAAACGCGATGCTCCCGCCGTTGTGCATCGTCTTGTCCCGCGGATAGTCGAGGACCGTGTTGTACGGCCCCGTGAACGATTGACCGCCATCGAGGCTCGTGAGGTAGCCGATCTCGGTGGCGTACGGGGCGCTCGACCCCGTCGTGGTGAACGAGATGTAGAGGCGTCCGTTCTGGGCGAAGTTCGGATGGAACGCGATGGCGTGCAAGCCTTGCTCATCCTCCGTCAGGACGGGCTTCCCCGTCTGGGCCCCGACGTCGACCACCACGGGCGGGTCGTACGGATTCGGATCGAGGGCCTTGTTCGAAGGAAAGGTCACGATGACGCCGTGCCTTCGCCCGAGCAGCCATCGCGTCTTGTCGCCAGGGGGTTGGGCCATGACCATCGGGCCCATGTGGAGCGAGTCCGCGTCGGGCCCGATCGCGACGTTGGCGAAGACCCGCTGGAGCGTGACCGGCGCAGCGCTCGCGGGCCGCGCCGGGGCAACGCACGTCGCGTTCGAGGGCCGGACGTCGAGCCCGAACTTCGAGGGCACGTCTCGTGGTGAAGTTTCTTCGCCCACCGAACCGCCGCCGCCGTCTGGTGCAGCCACCGACGAGGGCGCGCGCGCTGCTTGCGAGTCGTCGTCGCTGCCGCACGCGGCGCCGATGACGCCGTTGCATACGATGAGCGCCACACCCGCCGACGCGAACCCGAGCCGCGTCCCGAAGGCGCGTCGCTCGACGCGCCCGGAAACGCCCGCAGAATGTCCGACAGCCATGTGCCCTCTTGCCGGGCTACACGACAGCGCCTCGTCCGACGCCGCCCTCGCCCTTCAACGATGTAAGTTCGTCCTTACAGCTGACAATGGGGAGAAAAGGCACGCCGCCGTCGTCGCGGGGCAGCGACGACGGCAGATTTCGTACCGGCGAGATCAGTTGGGAGGCGTGACCTCGCGCGCGCTGACGAAGGCGAAGTCGAGCGAGCTCACACCGTCCGTGCGAACCGTCGTCTGCTCGCCACCCCAGTCGGCGAGCTTCGAGTAGCGGCCAGTGCTCGTGCCCTCCGAATCTGTGTACTCGCTCAAGAGTCGCCAGCCGTTGACCGGCTTGCCGGAAGCATCGAACGGGTCCGTGTCGAGATAGAGCTGATTGACGACCTTCGTGGGATCCGCAGGCTTCGCATAGCTGACGAGCTTCATCCCGACCCACTGGCCGTCCTTCAGCGAGGCGTCGAAGCGCGGCGCGAGCTTGACGTAGTCGTAGCTTGGATGCGTCAGCTCCTTGCCGAACATCGTATTTCCGCCCGCGCTGAGCGTCATCATCGTGCACGACGCGAGGTCACCGTTGCCCGCGATGTGCTTTCCGCCCCGGATCTTCAGGGTCACCATGGCCCGCGCGGCGTCGAAGATGTCGTGGACGCGGACGTACGCCGTGAACTCCTGGTTCCTCAGGTCGCTTGGGGTCGAGAGGAAGCCGTTCTCGGTCCGCCACGTGTATTTCTGATCGCCGCCGATGATGTGAAGGCGTGTCGTCTTGCCCGTGCCGCCAGCCGAGTAGCTGAAGCTGAACGGCAGCGTGTTCCAGTAATTGAGCGAGCCGAGCGTCTGCGGCGTGGCAGCCACGTTGTTCTCGATCAGGAAGCCGGCGAGGTTGTTCGGATCGCTGGTCCCGAGGCGGAAGCTCGTTCCCGTCGCGGAGGGAACGAGCATCCGCACGCCGTCTGCGTCGAGGTCGGTTGCCGGAGGCGCGGTCGGCGTCGTCGGAGCCTCGGTCGGCGCGCCTGCGCCGGCGGCGGCCGGTGCCGGCGCCGCGGGGCTACTCAGATCCGCGGCCTGGCCCCCGCCGTCGGCCGCCGTCTGAGGCGCCGACGTCACGGCGGTACCGGGAAGGTCGTCTTCGGTGCCGTCGGCCTGCGGAGCGGCCGCACCGGGAGCATCACTGCTGCTAGAGCCGCCAGAGCTACATGCGGCCGCAGTTGCGGCGAGGAGAAGCGCGAGGAGAGCCTGCGAGGTCGTGCTGCTGTTCTTCATCGAGTGCGACGCTAGTGACGCAGTTCGCCGACCCCCAAGCGCGACGACACACTTTTGGGGGAGATTTGCCCCGGAGCACGCGTAACGGAGCACACATGCCACACGCATATTTGCGGGCGATTTGGCGCCATTTCACGACCCAGGTTGGATCGCGGCATTTCAGCTCGCTCGAGCTTCGGTCCGCCTCATCCATTCGAAATTCAGACGCGACCGCTGGTCCTCACCTCGACCGCACCATGCCGCCACGCGCCCCACGGCGTGCTCGCGCCGCGCTCGGCGTGGCGCCGCGAGCTCGTTCGGCGCGAGTACCTGCTCACGGGGGCGCGCGTCGCCGGGCTGCGGCGGGAGCGCGTGCAGGCGTCCAAGCGGTTTCGTACGGAAATTTCCACAACACCGCGCCGCTGAGGTCCACGCTTGTCGCAGGCCAGACGCTCGGACAGCGCTTCGGGATCATCTCCGAGTTCGTCCGCGGCGGCCCCGGCCGCTTTCCGGAGTCGTGCTGCCCGTCGAGAACCCGTTCGAGGCCTGGTCGAAGCCCGCCGAGACCGGCCTACGCGCGACGTGGCTCGGTCACTCCACCGTGCTCCTCGAGATCGACGGCGTCCGCGTCCTCACCGATCCGGTGTTCGGTGAGCGCGTCTCGCCCGTCTCGTGGGCGGGACCGCGGCGCTTTCATCGCTGACACCTCCGCGTCGTCTCCGCGCCCCCGCGCCTCCGCTTGTTCAAAAATGGTCCGGCATCAGTCCTTCAGGCGCAAGCCGATGGGGAGGCCTTCGCCGAGGATGGCGACGCGTTCTTCCTCACCCATGTCGACCAGCTCGCTGACGGCGCGCACCCACGCCTCCTTCGCGTTCACGGCGACGAGCCGCTTCGCGACCTCCTCGCGTAGCTTCGCCGAGACGTCGCGCGCCAGGTCGCCCGTCACTCGCGCCAGCTGCACCGCCGCATGCGGGGCCGTCGCCACCGACTCCCACTTCAGCTTGAGCAGGTGCGTCAGCCACGCCTCGGCGATCTTCGCCGGCACCACGTGATGCACGCTCGCATACACGGGCACCCGCGCGCCGACGCGGCCGATGGCTCCCCATAGCCGAGGGTCGTCCGAGCCCCACGTCCGCTCGTGCGTCCACTCACCGAGCTGCGTGCGTCGCGCCCCCGGCACCCGCTCCAGCGCCGCGAGCGTCGCGAGGAGCTCGTCGGGCGCCTCGGGAACACGCTTCGGCTTCTTGAGCTTCGCCTCGGCGGGGGCGATCACCGGATCGAACGCATCGCGGATGGCCGTCTGCATCGACTCGGCGAGCCCGCCCGACATGCGACGCCACGCGATGAAGAACTGCTGCCAGCCGCGCGGCTCGTCCGGGAACGCGAGGCGGCCCTCGAAGAGCGGCCACGCGCGCTCGATGCGCGCCGGGTCGCCCGGATCGCCGAAGCCCGGACGGAGGCAGTAGCCGAGGAGCAGCCAGTACGCCCGCTCGTGCGCCGCCGTTCGCCGGCGCGAGCCCGTGTTGAACAGCAGGCGGTCCGCGAGCGCGCGGGTGACCTCCATCGTCCACGTGACGCGGTCGCCGAGCACCTTCTCGAGGTCGCGCAGCACGTCCTTCGTCTCGCGGGGGTCGGCCTCGTTCTTCTTGCCGAACACGCGATCGATGATGCGCTCGGCCTCACCGAGCTTCGACGGCGCCACGGGCGCACGGCTCGGCGAGGAAGGCCCGACCGAGAGCCGAGCAGGCAGGAGCGACGCCGGCGGCGGCGGCATGGAGGTCGCGCGCGCAGCGCTGTCCCGCAGCTGGAACTCGAGGCGGTACTTCCGCCCCGCTCGACCGACCCCCGCGCCCCCGGCCTGGCCCGCCTCGGTGCACGCGAGCTCGAGCTGCCCCGTCGAGAGCAGCTCGCCGCCGAGGTGGACGGGCACCGACTCCTCCTTGCCCGATGCCGGGAGGCGCGCGACGACGGGAGGCAGGCGCTCGTACTCGAGCTCGTCGATCGGCACGAGCGCGCCGGCCTCGTGGCGCGCCACGTCGGAGGCGAAGAGATCGAAGCGAACGCTCCGCCCGACGACAAGCTCGAAGCGACGACCGGCCTCGTGCCGCACGCCCTCCTTGGCGCCACGCGGAAGAATGCAGACTGCACGCACATCGCCCCCCTCGCGCTCGGGCGCGAGCGCGACGTAGTACCCGTGCGAGGCGCCGCTCTCGATGCGCACGCTGACGCCGCGTCGTGCGAAGCCGTAGAGGACCGCGCCGCGTGCCACGGCGAGGTCGGGGTCCGTCCCGGGGAGGACCGACGGAGGCGCGTCGCCACCGAAGCTCGCGATCGCGTGGATCAGCGCCTCGGTGATGGGCTTGGCGTTGAAGACGCCGCCATTGAGGAGAAGCGCATCGGGCGCGCCCCGGGGCATCTCGCCGGCGTGGCGCGTGAGGAACTGCCTCACGTGCCGCGTGATCGCCGGGTCGCGCTCGTACGGGAGCCCGAAGGAGACGATGCCGGCTCGCGGTTTGTCCGGCAGCGCGCCTCCCTGCACCTCGGGGAAGAAGCCGCCGAGCACGACGCGCTCCACCTCGTCCCTCTTCAGCGTGGTCGAGCGAGCGCCGCCCACGAGCCTCGAGCCGCGGCCGAGCACGGTGACGCGCGCGTCGTCGGCCTGTTCGGGGCCGAGGATGCGCTCCTTCGCCTCGCGACAGGAGAGAACGAGCTGCGCGAGCTCCGCAGGCTCGATTTGGCCGTCCGCCTTCTTCGAGAGGCGCCCCTCGGCCACGTGCGCGAGCGCGAGGTCCATGTTGTCGCCGCCGAGCAGGATGTGCCGGCCGACCGCGATACGACGCACCGAGAACCACGGCGCGGCGCTCGCCTTGGCGACGCCCATCAGCGAGAGATCCGTCGTGCCGCCACCGACGTCGCAGACGAGGACGGTACGCTCGTCGGTGCCCTCGGAGACGAGCTCGCGGATCGACCGCTCCCCCCGCATCGCGGCGTAGAAGGCGGCGGTCGGCTCCTCGAGGAGCACCGGATGGAGCCCGGCCTGTTCGGCCGCGCGCAGCGTGAGCTCACGCGCCACCTCGTCGAACGACGCGGGCAGCGTGAGCACGACGTCCTGCTCGGCGAGCGGTGCGTCGGGCAGATCGCGATCCCAGGCGTCGCGGAGGTGCGCGAGGATCCGCGTGCTCGCCTCGACCGGCGAGATGCGCCGCGTGGGCTCTCCCTCCGGCGCGTCGGGCGCACCCCAGGGCAAGACCGCCGCGAGGCGATCGACCGCACCGTGCGAGAGCCAGCTCTTCGCGGAGGACACGGAGCGGCCGACGACCTCGGCGCCGCGCTTGCGCGCGAGCTCGCCTGCGACCCAGTCGGGGTCGCCGTCGACCTCGCCTGCGAGCGGCGCATAGAGACACGAAGGGAGCAGCGCGAGCGCCTCGCGCTCGCGCTGCGTGACGAGCTGGGTCACCTCGAAGATGCGAGGGTCCGGAGCGCCCTTACGCTTCGCGTCGATCTCCGAGTAGGCGACGACCGTGTGGGTCGTCCCGAGATCGATGCCGACGACGAAGCGTGCTGCCATCAGTTCACGCTCTCACTCGGCGCGGACGCTGAGCTCGACCTTCCAGCGCTCGTCCTTCTTCTTCGGCTGGAGCGGCACGGCCTCGAGCAGCAGCGTCCCCACCTCGGTCACGCTCGAGCGGAGGCGCACCGGGACGATGTCACCCTGGCTGCGGCCCTCGGCGGGCAGATCGACCTCGATGGGCGTGAGCTCCTCGAGCTCGTCGCGCTTCCAGCGTTCGAGCGCCGTGCCGACGGTGTCCTTCGTGCGGACGCTCGAGCCGAAGAAGCGGAAGCGGACCTTCTCTCCGACGACGACGCCGAGCTCGGGCCCCGGCACCTCGGCGGCAGTCCCCTCCTCCATGCCGAACGGTGCCACGCAGAGCGCGGTGACCGGCGGCTCGAGCCCGGGGATGGCCGGGACGGCGCCCTCGATGCCCACGTAGTACGCGCGGCCCGTGCCGCCGCGAATGCGGACGCCACGCCCGCGACGCGCGAGGCCGTAGGCGGCGGCGCCGCGCGCGACCGCGAGATCGAGGTCGGTACCCTCGAGCACGAGCGGTGCCGGCGCGCCTTCGCTCTCCATCCAGGTCCCGAGGCACGACACGATGCGCTCGCGGAGAACGGCGCTCTTCATCACGCCGCCGTTGAACATGATGCGTGTAGGGTGCAACATCTTGGGCGCCGCGGCGCCCTTCTTGCCCGTGGGCGCGACCGTGCCGAGGGCATCGGCGTGGCGTGCGAGCAGCGCGGCGAGGTGCTTCGTCACCGCCGCGTCCTGCGCGTACGGCAGGCCGAGCTGCGTGAGAGCGGCGCGAGAGCGGACCTGCGGGCGAGCCTCGGCGTCGACGACGGGGAAGAACCCGTCGACGATCGCACGGGTCACCTCGTCGCGGGTGAGCTCGGCGCGCAGGGTCGAGCCGACGAGCTTGCTACCCTTACCGGCGATGGCGATCGGCGCCGCCTTCGCCTTGCTGTCGCCGAGGAGCTTCTCCTTCGCCGCGCGCGCCGCGTGCTGGAGCGCGACGCGCTGCCAGCGATCGAGCTCGAGGGATTTGCCGGCCGCCTCGGCATCGGCGAGCATCTTCTGCTCGACGACGTGCGCGAGCAGGAGATCCATGTTGTCGCCGCCGAGGAGGATGTGGTCGCCGACCGCGACGCGCTCGAGCGCGAGCTCGCCGTCCTTCTCGACCGCGGCGATGACCGAGAAGTCGGTGGTACCGCCGCCGACGTCGACGACGAGGACGGCGTCGCCGACCTTGACCTCCTTGCGCCACTGGTCGCCGCGCAGGCCGAGCCACGCGTAGAACGCGGCCTGCGGCTCCTCGAGGAGCGTGAGGTCCTCGAGGCCCGCGGCGTAGGCAGCCTCGGTGGTGAGCTCGCGGGCGGCGGCGTCGAACGACGCGGGCACCGTGAGCACGACGCTCTGCTTGGCGAGGGCGAGCTCGGGGTCGCCCTTCGCGATCGCGTGCTCCCACGCCTCGATGAGGTGCTCGAGGTAGCGCCACGAGGCCTCGACGGGGCTGATCCTCTCGACGTCCTCCGGGGCGCCCGCGGGCAGGATCGCGCCGCGACGATCGACCGTCGGGTGACCGAGCCAGCTCTTGGCGCTCGTGATGACGCGAGCCGGAGCGTCGACGCCACGCGCGCGCGCATGCTCGCCGACCGCGTACGTGCGCTTCGTGTCCCAGGGCAGGGCCTGCGGGCCGTCGCTCTCGTGCGCGATGTAGAAGAACGAAGGGAGCAGCTCTCGCGCCTCGACGGTGCCCTGCGCGACCAGCTGCGGGACGGCGAGCACCTGGATCGGCGGCGCGGGGAGCGCCGGGTCATCTTGAATGAGCGCATATGCGAGCGCGGTGTGGGTCGTGCCGAGGTCGATGCCGACGACGTAGCGGGGGGACGAGGCGCTCACAGCTCCACCTCCGCCTGCGCGAGGATGTGGGCGTCGTGTCCGGCGACGGCGGTAGGCATCGTGATGTCGGCGGCGCGCCAGCCGCGATGACGGAGCGTGCCGGTGAACGGCCCCTTGCCGGTGACGTTGCCGGTGAGCTTGACCGAGGCGGCGTCGAGCGGGTCGGGCAGCGTCACACGCGCCCCCTCCTCCTCCGTGCGCACGGGCTCGAGCTTCACATGCTCGCGGATCGCCTTCCGGCAGCCCGCGTGCACCACGCGAGCGGCGGCCCCGATGTCCGCGTCGGCGAAGCTCGCGACGTCCTCCTCGAGGAAGTCGACGAACCGGCCTTCACGCTGGAGGAGTGCGAGGAGCTGGAGGGCGGCGTCCGTCGAGGGCGGCGGCGGGGGCTCGGCCCTGGTCGGGGCCGGGGCCTCCGGGGCGGGGGCCGGCGGCGGGGGGGCTGCCAACGCCTTCTTTTCGGCCTCGGGGGCTGGCAAGAGCGCCTTCGGGGCATGCAGCTCAGCGGCATATTCGCCGTTGAACAGCACCCTGAAGAACACCACATAGGCGAACCAGAGCCGCGTCAGGAACGGGAGAGAGGACGGGTCGGACACGGCGCGCAGCTTACTACGATGTTGCCCTCGGCGCGGTCCTTCGGTACTTCCTAGAGGGCTAGGATCATGGCCCAAAAGCGTATCCACCTCGTCATCCGCGGGCGCGTTCAGGGCGTCTATTTCCGCGCGGCGGCACAGCGCGAGGCGCGGCGTCTGGGGATCACAGGCTGGGTCCGGAATCGTCCGGACGGCGCGGTCGAGCTCGTCGCCGAGGGGGACGAGGACGCGATCAAGGAGCTGTCGAGCTGGGCCGGCCACGGCCCCTCGGCGGCCCGGGTCGATCACGTCGACACGCGATGGCGCGGCTATACCGGGGAATTCCCGGAATTCCAGATCGTCGAATGACGCGACGCCGCCGGGCGTTTCTCTCCCGAACCTGATGATGGCGTCCTCGATGAAGGCAGTACGCAGCATGGCGGCCCTCGGGCTCGTCACGGCGCTCACCCTGGCTGGCTCCGCGAGCCCCGCATCCGCGGACACGCCGGCGCCCACCGCCGCTGCGGCGGCCTCGACCGCCGAGGGCGGCATGAGCGAGGGCGAGCTCGAGCGCATGCTCGCGCCCCTCTCCGGCGACGACGGCGAGGCACGGAAGAAGGCGGCAAAGACGGTCGGCGAGCTCGGACAGGACGCCGTGCCCGCGATCACGAAGAAGCTCACCGAGCTCCGGAAGGCCGGCTCGGCGTCCGTCGCCGCGGCCGTGAAGCAGGCCAAGGAATCGAAGCCGAGCGAAGGCACCGACCTCTGCGACGCGCTGCTGGCTCAATCGAAAGGCGACGCGGGCGCGAAGGCCGCGCTCGTCACCGCGACGCTCGTCCGTGCGCTCGCCCACGTCGGCACGACGCCGGCCGTACGTCAGCTCGTGAAGGTCGCCGGCGATCACAACGGCGCGTTCCGCCCCGAGATCACGCGGCAGCTCCGCGCGCTCGGTGACCGCTCCGTCCCCGCGTTGATCGAGACGCGCAAGGACTCGTCCTCCGAGCTCCGTCACTGGGCCTACAACCAGCTCGAGGCGATGGGCAAGCGTATCCCCGGCGACGCCGTGCAGACCAAGGACAACCAGGTCCTCGCGGACGTCCTTCACGCCTACGGCGCCATCCACGATCTCGATGCGGTCCCGGTCATCCTCTCGTTCGTCAGCTCCGACCGCGTGCAGGTCCGCACCGCAGCGCGCGAGTCGCTCACGAGCTTCGGTCAGGACGCCGTGTGGAAGCTACGCGAGGCGTTCGCGAACCTGACCGGCAAGCCCGCGCCCGAAGGCTGGCAGGCCTCCGAGGTCGCCAAGGAGCTCTTCGCGGCCTACGACCGTGTTCGCCTTCAGGAGGTCTATGGCCTGCTCGAGGACGGCCTCAAGAAGGAGAAGGACGGCAAGGTCGACGAGGCCGTCGCCGCCTTCGACAAGGTCCTCGCTCGTCAGCCCCTGCTCGATCGTCGCGCGGAGATGGTGCCCGCGTATCTCGCGCAGGCCGAGAAGCTCGAGGAGAGCGACGCGCCGGCGGCGCTCGCGATGCTCCGCAAGGCGGCGCGCATCGCCCCCGACGGCCCTCGCATCACGCAGGTGAAGGCGGAGATCGCCTACCTGGAAGGCAAGGACCTCGTCGCGCGCGGCATCCCCGACACCGAGCCGTTCAAGCGAGCGCTCGCGCTCGACCCGACCCACGTGAAGGCCCGCGCCGAGCTCGGGCGCCTCGAGGCGAGTGTCGACGAGCGCCAGGGCCGCACGCGTACGGTCGCTGCAGCGGCGGGCGTGCTGCTCGTCGCCGTCATCGGCATCTTGCTGTTCGGCGGCCGCCGCCGCCGCCCGCGCGCCGCCGAGAAGCCGGCGCGCGCGAGCTAGGCTCCATCAGCAGCGCTCGGTCAGCGGAAGCGGATCGGCGCGCTCGCCTGGACGAGACCAGGGTTCAGGTTGCCGCTCGGTCCTTCGTACTTCGCGTCCTGCTTGAAGATGAAGTAGCCGCCGACACTGAGGCCGCCCGCGAGGACGACTCCGCCCGTGATCCACGCCCAGGCCGGTAGGCCCTTGCTCGGCTCCGCTTCGAGCGTCACGGCGACGTCGCGCGACTGCTTGTCCTGGATGAGCACCTCGGCCTGGTACACGCGCATCTTCGGTGCGGAGACCTTGAGCGTGTGACCACCGCTCGGCAACACGCCGGCCCACGTCCCTGTGCCGACCACCTTGTCGTCGATCGCGATGGTCGCGTCGTTCGACGCCTTCACGTTGAGGCGTCCTTCGTGGACGATCTTCACCATCTTCACGTCGACGGAGACCTCCGCGGCACCTCCGACGGGGAGCTCCTTCGTGAACTCCTCGAACTCCTCCTTGTGGACACGCAGCTTGCGCGTACCGATGTCGACGATGAGCGGCTCGACGGGCGACTTGCCGATCACGTCGTCGTCGACGCTGACCTCGGCCTCGGGCTGGTCGACCGTGACCTTGAGCTTCGCGGTGAAGGGCTCCATCACCTTGATGAGCTCGTTTGCCTCCTGCTTGTCCTGATCGGTGAGGACCTTGTCCCCATCGGTCACGTACTGGCGAACGAGCTTCAGCGCCTTCGCGTAGTGCCGGAGGTTCTTCTCGCACGCGGCCATGTTCCAGAGGAGGCGCGGGTCCTTCGAGGCATCGAACGCGCTCGAGAACTTCACGAGTGAGCCGGCGTAGTCGCCGTCGGTGAAGAGGAGCTTGCCCGACTCGTAGTCGCCCTTCGCGGCGCCGGTGAGGGACTCGGAGAGCGAAGGCGGCCCGGGCGGAGGCGGAGGCGGCTCGGGGGCGGGCGGCGGCGGCGCGGGTACCGCTGCAGTCCCCGGCTTCCCGCCCGGCTTCGCGGGCGCGGGCTTCGGCTGTGCGAAGGCGACCTGAGCGGACAGGACGAGGACGAGAGCGGGAACGAGAGCGACTTTTCTCACTTGATGCCCATCTGCAAGGGGTTCGACTTCGTGCTGGTGGCCGGTGCTGCTTGATTCGTGGCGGAGGCGGCGGGCGTGGCGGCCGCGACCGTCGCCGCGGACTTCACGGGCCCGGGGGCATTCGCTGACGCGCGCGGAGCCGCCGTGACGCGCGGAGCCGCAACGCTCGTCGCCGGCGCGGCGGACGACGGCTCGGCCGCGCTCGAGGGCGCGGCGACGGTGGCGGCGGGAAGGATGGTGGTCGTGCCCATGTTCGTCGGCGCGGCCGTCGGGTGCGCCTCCGCCGGCGGAGCGGCGACGAGCCCTGTGGCTGCGGCCGGGGGCTGCGCGGGAGCCTCGCCGCCCTTCTTGCTCATCGCGAAAACGCCGCCCCCGATCGCGAGGACGAGCACGACCGCGGCCGCGATCATCGGCGTCGGCGAGCGCTTCGCCTTCTCCGTGATCGCCGACGTCGTCATCGCGTGTGTGGTCACGGCGGACACCGCGGGCCCCGTCGCGCTGATGCTCGTGTCGGTCTTGGGCTGGACGACGACCTGGGCCGAGCTCGAGGCCGGCGCGGCCTCCTCCGCGATCGGCGGCAGCGTCGGCCCGGTGAGCAGGTTGAGGTTGGGCGCCGAGGCCCCGAGCATCGTCGCCTTGCCGGCGTCGGTGTTGCCCGAGGGCAGCGCCGCCTGCGGCGGCCTGAGCGATTCACCGAGGACGCGCGCGGTGATCTCGACGCTCTGACGATCGCGTACGTTCGCGAACGGACCGAGAGCAGCGGCGAGCTGGGCGACGCTCTGGTAGCGATCCGCCGGCTTCGTCTGCATGCAGCGGCCGATGACGACCTCGAGCCCGAACGGGACCTCGGCACGCAGCGTACGAATGCTCTCCGGCTCGTTCGAGAGGATGCCGCCGATGATCTCGGGGACGCTCTCGCCGAGGAAGGGCTGCCGGCCCGTGAGGAGCTCGTAGAGGATGATGCCGAGCGACCAGATGTCCGACCGGTGGTCGACGCCCTTCGGATTCGTGAGCTGCTCGGGCGACATGTAGAAGCACGTCCCCATGAGCGCGGACGTCTTCGTGAGCGCGGCGGTCGGCGCGTCGCCGGTCTTCGAGATGCCGAAGTCGAGCACCTTGATGATGGTGCTCTTGTCGGGCTGAGTCGCGAGGAACATGTTCGAGGGCTTGAGGTCGCGATGGACGATCTTCGCGCCGTGCGCCTCGGCGAGCGCCTCGCAGGTCTCGAGGAGGTAGCGGATCGCGTCCTCGATCGGCAGCGGCCCATGGAGCTCGAGGTGCTTCGAGAGATCGTGCCCCTCGAGATGCTCCATGATCATGTACGGCGCGCCGTCGTCGAACTGACCGACGTCGATCACGCGGGCGACGTGCTCTCCGCGGATCTTCGCGGCGGCGCGCGCCTCGCGCGCGAAGCGCTCGACGACCTCCGGGTTGAGCAGCGCCGCGGGGAGCAGGTACTTGATCGCGACCTTCTGATCGAGCTGGATGTGCTTCGCGGCAACGACCACACCCATGCCGCCGATACCGAGCACCTCCTCGACGAGGTACTTCCCCGCGAGGGTTTGCCCGGGCTCAGGTGTGCTGGTTGCGTTGTTGCTCATGTCGCGATCCTCGGGTGTTGCTCGATGCCGGTCGGCTCGCCGTCAGTTGCACATCTTCGATACGGCGCCGCAGGTGCTCGCGAAGGCGGAGCAGTCCTGGCAAGCGTTGCCGAAGTTGCCGCACAGCTTGTCCACGGTGCCGGGCTGGCAGAGGCCGGCGCCGCAGCATCCGCTCGGACACGTGGCAGGACTGCAGGGCGGCGGTACGGCAGCATCGCCCGCGCCGCTGTCCCGCGCGGTGGTGCCGCCGTCGCTGCCGCCGCCCGCGCACACCGCGGGCAGCGCCACGCGATAGACGCCGCCGCCGGTGCTTCCGCCCGCCGGGTCGCGCTGCGCGAAGACGGTGTAGTAGGCGGCGGGCCCGCCCGACGAAGGGTCGAGCCCGATCGCGACGCCGAGAATCGGCTTCGACGGAGTGGCCGGCACCAGCACGCCGTTGCTGACGAGCTTGCCGCCACTCTCGACGAGGTACTCGAGGCCCTTGTTCGAGGAGAAGACGAGGCAGTCGCCGATGGTCGCCGCCACGTGCGGGAAGTAGCTCGAGCCGTCCTGGATGCCGGCATACGCCGACGCGTCCGAGACGATGCGCTGTGTGGACGTCGTGCCCGAGGCGCCGTCCGCCGTGACGATGTAGATGCCGTTGGCGGTGAGGGCATAGCCGGAAGTCGGGCTCTTGAGGACGATGCTGTCGACGCGTGCGCCGCCGGCGGCGCTCGGCTCACCGCACTGCATGAACTCGGGCTTGCAGAGCTGGACGACACCGGTGGAGTCGCCGACGAGGATGTGATCCTGGAAGACCGTCGGGGCAATCGCGGTGACCCCAAGAACCGAGATCTCCGCCTGGAATACCGGGAGCGGCGGCGCGATGAAGAAGCTCGGCATCGACTGCCCCTGCATCGTTGCCCAGGTGAAGCGCGAATCGAGGGCCGCCACGTCGATGATGGACGACGTGAACGTGATCGACTGCGACTGGCCCTGCGGCCCGAGCAGGTACCCGGTCGTCGACCCGTTGGCGAGCGCGACGGAGCCCAGGCCCAGGCCGAAGCGCCACGGCAGCCTGGCAGAGCCCGCGACGGCGATGCCCTGGATCGACTGGGCCTTCGCGACCGGATCGCCGAGGCTCACGTAGCCCTGGCGCGACGAGCCGGCGAAAAAGAGCGTCGGGCCGGCGACCGCCACGGCGCTCACGAAGTCGTCGGGGACGAAGAACGTATCGAGCTTGCCGCCCTCGCCTCCGTCGACCGGGAAGATGCCCGCGTCGTCGCCTGCCTTCGGCGTGCAGATCGGGTTCGATTCGACCTTGGCTGCGCAGACGTCGCTCGAGGTGGCGAGGCGCAGGCCCTTGCTGTCGAGGAACTTGCAGAGGTACGAGGGAAGCTGGACGCGGCCGGCACCGTCGTCCTGCCAGCCGGCCGCACCGCGGTCGATCGGCACGTAGCACTCGCCTGCGCGCACGCACTCGCCGGTGTCGGGAGTGACGATCGCGATGTTGAGGCGTGCGGGGTCGGCGCCATTCAGCTGTATGGTGCACGTATTCTTGTCGAACACGACGGCCGCCGGGCGAAAGTCCTTGAAGGGCTTGGGACCTGCGTCGAAGCTCGGCGCGCTCGCGCCCGCGGTGCCTCCCGGACCGGCATCGGCGGGGCCGGTACCGCCATCGTTCCCGCCGGCCGTTTGCTGCCCGACGCCGACGGCGCCCGCGAAGCACTTCGCAAGATCGAAGCACGCGCCGGTCTGGCCGGTGCTGTCACCGAGCTCGGCCGCGTCGAAGTCCGGGAGCGTCGCCGGGTCGATGTAGCTGTCCTTGCACTCGCCGTTGATGATCGTCTCGTCCTGCGGGTTCAGGCAGTCCTTCGGCTGGAAGTTCAGCATGAAGTCGAAGTCACCGCCGCTCGGCGAGAGGTCCTTCGTGCCGATGCCGCCGTCGGGGTTGCTGCTGCTCGTCGCGCTCATTGGCGGGCTCAGCCCTTCGGTCCCGGGAACGGGATCGGGCACGAGGCCGGCGGGGAGCGGATCGCCCGCCACCTTGCCGTCGTTCACGAAGTTGAGCGGGATGCGGAGCAGAGCGGTGCGGCCGTCCGGCGGCGCGGTCGTGCGCACGTCGCGGATGACGCGCGGCTTCTGGTTCTGGAACGCCATCACGCGAATGCGGATGACCGCGTTCTTGTTGTCCGGCTCGACGATCGCGAGCGTGCCGGGGAGCAGGATGTCGCCCTGCGGCGTGACGCGACCGATGAAGCTCGCCTTCACCAGGCCGTCGGTGGTGATCGACACGGCGACGGCATTGACGTCCTTCGGCGCCTTCATGTCCGTCGTGATGGCGAGCATCAGCGCGCCCTTCTTGTCCGCGCACGCTCCAACGACCGCTGTGGCCAGGAGCCCACCAGCCAGCAACCAACCGCCGATCACGCGAGAGCTGACTCGAAGCATTCCCATAAGGATACGGAAGCGGAGAGGCGCGCCGCAACGGCACAAACGGGCAATCTGGCGCAGCCGTTCACTCTTGCCACCTTGTGCGACAGCGGCAAAACCCGAGAATCGCGCACAAACGCAGAAAGGCGACGAGCTCTCGCTCGCCGCCCTCCGGGGTAAGAACCAAGGGTCGCGCGGACGCGCGACCGTCGCTGTCAGCCTGCGGCTGCCGCGGCCTTCTCGGTCTTCTTCGAAGCGGCTGCCTTCTTGGGGGCCGCCTTCTTCTTGCTGGTTCCGCCAGGCTTCTCGCCGCCCTCGACCGCCTCGGCCTGATCGACGAACTCGATGAAGACGAGCGGAGCGTTGTCACCACGACGCTGCCCCATCTTCACGGTGCGCGTGTAGCCGCCGGGGCGCTTGGCGAAGCGCTTGGCGAGGTCGAGCATGACCTTCTCGACCAGGTCGACCTTCTTCGTGTCTCCGCCCTTCTCGACGAGCGTTCCCCAACGGGGAAGGAACGCCGAGATGAGCCGCTTCGTCGCGAGGCGCTTGCCCTTGTCGACCTCGGAGAGCTTCTCCTGGGGCGTGTAGGACACCTCACCGAGGCGGATCGCCTTGGTGATGAGCCGCTCGGCGACGCGACGGAGCTCCTTGGCCTTCGCCTCGGTGGTCTCGATACGCTCGTTGAGCACGAGGTTGGCCGTAAGGTTACGGAACATCGACTTACGGCTGCTGGTGTTCCGGTCGAACTTCCGACCTGAATTCTTGTGGCGCATGACTCTCTCGTCTCTTCTCTAAAAAGGCGGGTCTGATAACCGCGAGGCTTGGTCGCGGGAGCGACTAGTTCTGGGCCTGCTGGGCCTTCCAGCGCTCGAGCATCTGGGGCCAGTTGTCGATCTTCATGCCGAGCGAGAGACCCATGTTGGCAAGGATTTCCTTGATCTCCTTGAGGCTCTTGCGGCCGAAGTTCTTCGTCTTCAGCATGTCCTGCTCGGTGCGCTGAACGAGCTCGCCGATGAGGGTGATGTTTGCATTCTGCAGGCAGTTCGCCGAGCGAACGCTGAGCTCCAGCTCGTCGACCGAGCGGAACAGGTTCTCGTTCAGCGGCTCTTCCTCCGTGGCGCCCGAGACGTACGACGTCTCCTCGGTCTCCTCGAAGTTGATGAAGATCGTGAGCTGCTCCTTGAGGATCTTCGCGGCGTACGCCACGGCGTCCTGGGGCTTCACGCTGCCGTTGGTCCAGACCTCGAGGGTCAGCTTGTCGTAGTCGGTGACCTGACCGACGCGCGCGTTGGTGACCGTGTAGTTCACCTTGCGGACGGGCGAGAAGAGCGAGTCGATCGGGATCGTTCCGATCGGCATGGTCGGGGTCTTGTTCTTCTCGGCGGGGACGTACCCGCGGCCCACGTTGACCGTGAGCTCCATCGCGAGGGGGCCCTTCTTGTCGAGCGTGGCGATGAGGTGGTCGGGGTTGAGCACCGAGAGGCCGTCGGTGACGAGGACGTCCTTCGCGTAGACGGGGCCAGGCCCCTCCTTGTCGATGCGGACCTGATACGTCTTCGCCGTTGCCGACTTGAAGACGACTTCCTTCAGGTTGAGGATGATGTCGGTGACGTCTTCGACGACGTCGCTGATGGTCGTGAACTCGTGGAGCGCGCCTGCGTCGACCCGGATGGCCGTGGTGGCGGCGCCCTGGAGCGACGAGAGGAGAACGCGCCGCAGCGAGTTGCCGAGCGTGATGCCGTAGCCGCGCTCGAGGGGCTCGCAGGTGAACCGACCGTAGAACTCGGTGAGCGTCTCCTGCTCGATCTGGATGCCGCGCGGACGAATCAGGTCCCGCCAGTTACGCGTCGTGATGTTGCTCATGCAAATCGCTCCTTCGTTCTTTGAATCGGTTCACGCGAGGGTCCCGCTCCGCCTTCGAACCCGCTCTCCGGTCGAAGCCGCCCTCAGCCCGTGTGTTGCTAGAACTCGCCTCTCTCTTTCGAGATCAGCGGCTGTAATACTCGACGATGTACTGCTCGCGGATCGGCGGCTCGTTGAGCTCTTCGCGGACCGGGAGGCCCTTGAAGGTGCCGCTGAAGGTCGCCTTGTCGAGCTCGAGCCACGAGAGCTGAGCGCGACGCTCGACCTGCGCGAGCGAGGCCGCGATGTACTTGATGCCGCGGCTCTGCTCGCGGACTTCGATCTTGTCGCCGACGTTGACGAGGTACGACGGGATGTCGACGCGCTTGCCGTTGACGAGGATGTGCTGGTGCTTGACGAGCTGACGCGCCTCGTAGCGCGACGAGCCGAAGCCGAGGCGGTGGACGACGTTGTCGAGGCGACTCTCGATGAGGCCGAGCATCTGCTCGCCGGTGCGGCCCTTGCGGCGGGTCGCGTCGAAGTAGTACTTGCGGAACTGCTTCTCGAGCACGCCGTAGATGCGGCGGGTCTTCTGCTTCTCGCGGAGGCGAACGGCGTACTCCGTCAGCTTGACGCGGCCCTGGCCGTGCTGGCCGGGCGGGTACGGGCGACGGGTGACCGAGCACTTGTCGGTGTAGCAACGCTCGCCCTTGAGGAAGAGCTTCATGCCCTCGCGGCGGCAAAGCTTGCAGACGGGTCCGATGTAACGAGCCATTCTCTTTTTCAGTCCTTTTTCGAGAAAAAACAGCTGTTTCCAGGCGGCCTTCCCGAGAAAACCGGTTTACACGCTTGCGCGCTTCATCCTGGCTTGCCCATTTCCGCGGAAAAACCGTGGGGTAGGGCGGGGGATGCGGGTTTTAGTCGAAGCCCGGGAAAACGCAAGGGCCCAGCCGTCGACAAGACCGCGGCGCTCGGCCGTGAACGGCGTGAACGGAAGGAGCGCAGCCGGGCATGAACCAGGGGACGGACGAAGAAAGGATGGGCCAGCGCTACGTTGCTCGTCGTTCGCCCGCCCTCGGCGCGCTGCTGGGCCTGCTCGGGCTGCTCCTGCTCGCCAGGCCCGCGGCGGCGCAGGAGGTC